>Ga0190361_1000097_pt1 | contig 34778 bp, 28 predicted proteins | sample 48721845_MG_FD_161273 | JGI IMG/M metagenome (GOLD analysis project Ga0190361, IMG submission 161273) | Hydrothermal vent microbial mat bacterial communities from Southern Trench, Guaymas Basin, Mexico - 4872-18-4-5_MG | ecosystem: Environmental > Aquatic > Marine > Hydrothermal vents >... | reverse complement strand
TTCTAACGTGCAAACGTGTAAACGTGCTAACGTTCCAATTTAACAGAAGGCGATTTTGCATTTTTCAATTTGCATTCTGCATTGAGCCATCCTGCCTGTCGGCAGACAGGTGCGCTTAACATTTGGATCTCCGTTAAAATTACTTTGACGAAGTCCTGATGAACCTTGGAGTTAATCTTGAAAAATGACATGGAATTAAGTAAACTGCTAGTGTTTAATATCGGCGAACTCCAAGAAAAGGGCCTCTATTGGAACGAATTTTAGTTACAGGAGCGACGGGTTTTGTTGGTAGTCATTTAGTAGAAGGACTTTTAAAGGAAGGCCATGAAGTTTATTGTCTGGTTCGAAACGCACACAATTTAAGGTGGTTACATGGCCTACCTGTAAATTTAATTGTTGGTGATTGCCGGAAAAAAGACTTGAGATTGCCCAAAGTAGATTTCATTTATCACTTGGCAGGTGTGGTTAAGGCCATAAGACCTTCTCTTTTTTATCAAGTTAACTATTTAGGGACGGTAAACTTAATAAATTCAGTATTGAGACAAAAGTTACCTCTAAAGGCCTTTGTATTTGTTTCCACATTGGCCGTAAATGGCCAGAAAACGGAAGTAATTACTCCAAATGACCCTCCCTATCCTCAGACTCATTATGCCAGAAGTAAATGGCTAGCTGAGCAGACATTGGCAAAATTCAAAGATGTAATACCAATTATAATCTTTAGACCAACAGTCATTTATGGTCCAAGAGATAAAGAACTCCTGAGTTATTTCCAGGTTATCAAACAAGGTTTTGCCCCTATTTTAAACCCAGATGGTATTTTGAGTTTTTGTTATGTAGTAGATGTAGTGCAAGCCCTCATGAAAGTTCTGGAAAATGACCTACCTTCAGGCAAGGTATTCCTTCTCTCTGATGGGAAGGCATATACCTGGCAAGGGGTTATAAATACTATTTCTGAGATTCTGGATAAAAGGCCCTTTGTGATAAAAGTGCCTAAACTTTTAACCTATTTTTTTGCTATGGGTGCTCAATTTTATAGTCATTTTTTTAAAAAACCGTTAATTTTTTCTAGAAATAAATTAAAAGAGGTCTTTCAAAAAACTTGGTTTTGTGATATTTCAGAAACTCAAGATTTATTGAATTATAAACCTCAATACAGTCTGGCCAAAGGCATGACTTTGACATTGAGGTGGTATCAAATACATGGATGGTTATAATTATGAAAACAGATATTTTTTCTAAGTGTTTTGATTTTTACCATCAATTGGAGGCAGTAAAAAAAGCAGAACAATATTTTTATTTCCGCACTATTTCTTCTATTCAGGGCCCAGAGGTAAATATCAACGGAAGAAGGTTTATTATGTTGGGTTCAAATAACTACTTGGGCCTGACTGAAGATGAAAGGGTTAAAGAGGCAGCCATTAAGGCCATTAAAAAATATGGAACAGGTTGTGCAGGGAGCCGTTTGTTGAATGGCACTATCGACTTACATGAGGCTTTAGAAACACAAATTGCTGAATTTTTTGGTAAAGAAGCTACAGTAGTATTCGCTACTGGTATGCAAACCAATCTAGGCTGTATTCAAGCATTAGTGACCCAAGATTGTGTAGCTATTTTAGATAAATTTGACCATGCAAGTATCATTGATGGCTGTCGTCTCGCTTCTGGCTGTTTCAAACGTTATCCCCATAATGATATGCAGAGTTTAGAACGTCTATTACAATGTGAGCCTGAAAAGCCAAAGTTGATTATTGTGGATGGGGTTTTTAGTATGGAAGGAGATTTGACCAATCTACCAGAGATAGTCAATTTGAGTCAAGAATATGGCGCCAGAATTATGTTAGATGATGCTCATGGAATCGGAGTAATGGGGAAAAATGGGAAAGGCACAGCAGAACATTTTGGTCTTGAAGAAGAAACAGATATTATCATGGGTACTTTTAGTAAATCCTTAGCCACTATTGGAGGCTTTATAGCTGCCAAAAGAGAGGTAATAGAATATGTAAAACATGTAGGTAGGGCATTACTATTTAGTGCTAGTTTGGCTCCTCCTTTGGCCGCTGCTGCTAGTATGGCATTTAAGATAATAAAAACAGAACCAGAGAGAAGAAAAAAGCTCTGGGATAACGCCCACTTTTGGGCAGAAGGTTTGAAAACTTTGGGTTTTGATACAGGATATAGCACTACTCCCATTGTGCCTGTGATTATTGGTAATACAGACAAGACATTTGAAATGTGTCGTTATCTAGAAGAAAATGGAGTTTTTGTCAGTCCGGTTGTGCCTCCAGCAGTTCCTCCTGGAAGGGCCTTATTGCGCACCAGTGTGATGGCTACCCATACTCAAAAACAATTGGAGAGGGCATTAGAGGCATTTGCTCAAGCAGGACGCAAGGCAGGCATTATTTAATGATAGAAATAAAAAAAGTTGTCACAAATCGCCAATGGCAAGAATTTTTGCATCTTCCCTGGAAGATTTATCAAAATGACCCTTATTGGGTGCCTCCCTCATTAGAAGAGACTGATTTCTTATTAAATCCTAAAAAAAATCCTTTTTATAAACATGCTAAGCGGGAATTGTTTCTGGCCTATAAAAATGGCCAAGTAGTGGGGAGAATTGTCAGTATTATTGATGAAAATTATAATAGTTATCATCAGGCAAAAATAGGCTGGTTTGGTTTTTTTGAAACAATTCCTGACCTATCTGTGGTCAAAGCGCTTTTAAACACTGCAAAAACATGGATTAAAACCCAAGGAATGGCTCAAATTTATGGCCCGGTAAATCCCTCTACTAATGAGACTTGCGGTATCCTAATAGATGATTTTAAAGACCCTCCTTGTGTGATGATGACTTATAATCCCCCTTATTATCCCGAATTATTGGAGCAAGCTGGTCTTAAAAAAATAAAGGATTTACTAGCTTACGAAATTTCTTTACCTTTCAGAGATGGCATTATGGCTAGATTAGGGAAGATGGCTATACGTTTACAAAATAGATATCCAGATGTGAAGATAAGACCTATAAACATAAAAGATTGGGATGAAGAATTAAAACGGGTTCAAGAAGTTTATAATCATGCCTGGTCCAGAAACTGGGGCTTTGTGCCTATGACAGATGCCGAAATTCATAAAATGGCTGAACGTTTGAAACCTTTGGTAATCCCAGAATTGGTCTGGCTAGCAGAAGTTAAAACTGAACCGGTAGGTTTTTTAATGTTTCTGCCTGATTATTTTCAGGTTTTAAAACATTTAAATGGGAGCTTGTCTTCTTTGGGGTGGCTGAAATTCTTATGGTATCGCCGAAAAATTACTAGAATAAGGGCAGTAACTTTGGGTATCAAAAGACAATACCAGCATACAGGAATTGTGCCTCTGTTTCTTTTTGAAGCAGGGAAGGCCTTGAGGAAGTTCTCTTATCAAAGACTGGAATTTTCTTGGTTATTAGAAGATAACATACCTGTCATCCGCATGACAGAAATGATACACGCCCACCTTACAAAGCGTTATCGGATATATGGAACCAAGGTGTGAGATTAATAATCCTTACCTGAAACGAGACACCACCTCTGGCTTTATCATTCTGATTAAGGATTCTGGATATATTTCTCCTCCCTAAAATCTATGCTAAAATGTTTTTATGGAAAAAGAACAGTTTGCTACCATCAAAAGGCTTATTCAAACTGACACTATTAAAGCAGAGGAGGAAATTTTAGAACTTCTAAATCAAGAACCTGAAAATCTGAAATACAAACTCCTTTGGGTAGAATTGTTATTAAAAAAAAAGGCCATTGAAAGGGCAGAAAAGATATGTAAAGAAGTATTGGAGAAATGGCCTACGGAAAGGCAAGCGCTTCAATTAAAAGGACGGATTTTGTTAGCCAAGGGAAATAAAAAATCAGCTCAGGAGGCCTGTGAAATATTTCAGTATCTATTTCAACAATCTCCTAGTCAAATTTTACTTTACTGGTTGCTTCAAGCTCATTTAAAGGCCAAACAGCCACAAAAGGCATGGCAGTTGTTACAAAATGTACCTTTTCACATTCAAGACAATTTTCATATTCGCCGTCTTCAGGCAGTGATTTTGACCAGATTAAAAAAGTATCAAGAGGCCCTAAAAGTCTATGAGTTGCTTTTAAAAGAAAATCCTAAGGATGCCCAATTAAAAAGACAGGTGCTTTTAATAAAAAGATATATAAAAGGGAATGCTGATTGGGAAAGGGAAATACAAGTAATCGCTGGTATGCCTTTTGCCCAAAAAGATGTAAATTTATTGCTTACTCAAGCCCAGATGGCACGGCAACACAATAAACTTTATGAGGCCATTAACCTCTATGAAAGGGTGTTAAAGATAGAACCTCAAAATAAAGAAGCCACGTTAAATTTGGGTTTTACCTTGATTAAGTGTGAAGCACCTGAACTTATAAATAAAGGTATAGAAATACTAAGACAATTTTTCTTACAAGACCCCTATTTTCATCCAGTAAGGAGTGCATTATTTTCTGCCTATCAACGTCAGGGGCGAGTAGATGCTTTGCTTTCCACCTTGGAAGAGGCCTTGCAACGCCATCCAGAAAAGGTGAAAATATATGGCTGGATAAAAAGGTATCAAAAATTAGTGGAGACTCATGCAACAGATAGCTGATTTAATCACCCTGCCAGAAATTAAGACTGTAATTTATCTAAAACAGGCCTTAGAACCCGGGGCAGAAGCATTACAAACTGATTTGGTGTTTACCCAGGAAGTAAATCGGGCCTTTCAGGCCATTTTTGCCAGTTTGGCTGAAGAAAAAGGAAAAGGTTTTTTTATTGAGGGGGGTTATGGAAGTGGCAAGTCACATTTTTTAGCCTGCCTTTATCTTTATCTTAAGTCCCAAACTACACCACCAGTGCCCAATTTACCTAAAGTCAAAGGGCCATGGTTGGTTATTCCCATTTCCCTTTTAGATTATGGTAATGAATTCCGTTTACAAGAAATCGTATTAGAAACCATAAATAATGATTTGGAAAGTTGTTTTCATAAAGGACTATTACCACCTAATTTTATGGCGGAGTTAGAAAGGCTTTTAGAAACTAATGAGGAGGCCTTAAATCAACTTGCCAAACAGCTAAATATTTCTAAAAAAGAACTTTTTACTTTCAAATACTGGCCCCATCTACATCAATTATTTCAAAAATTGAATTTGCCCTATCGTCCTGTATTAGACCGTGAGGTTTTATTAAAACAACTTAAACAGATATTGAAGGAAGAGGATTATAAAGGGGCGATACTATTAGTAGATGAATTATCTGAATTTTTAAAGTCAAAACCCACTATTCCTGCCTTTCAAGAAGATATCCGCTTTCTCCAGTTTTTAGGTGAAGCGGCCCAAGATATTCCTTTATGGATTATTGCCGCTTTACAGGAAAGGCTGGAAACCACTGGAGATATTCCCCAAGATGCCTTTGCCAAAATTAAAGATAGATACCCTGTGCGTTTATTATTTGCTGGAGCTCACATAGAAGAGATTGTAAGTGAACGTTTGGTAAAAAAGCGACTCCAGGCCAAGGCATACCTGGAAGAACTATATGAATATTTTAAACAGACATTTAATTATTTACCTTTTGATTGGGAACAATGGTTTAAGCTTTATCCTGTCCATCCTTTGACCATCCAACTTTTACATGAATTAAGGGGATTATTCTCTCAACACCGCGGAGCAATTGATTTTGTATATAGCCGCTTAAAAGGAGACACTAAAAGGCACATTCCCTCTTTATTGAATGCCCCACCCTCTACTTTACTTTCTCCTACCCTTATATTTGACCATTTTTCAGATAGGCTTCGTGAAACTTTGGAAACCAATCCATACTATGAGAAGGTTTATGGGCTTTATAAACAGCTTATTCCTGGCCTATTTCCTGATCCTGAGACTCAAAAAGTTGCCCTTTCTCTAATAAAACTCCTGATTCTATTAGCAGTTTCACCTATAAAACATCACCCTACCGTAAAAGAACTTACCCTGGCTATTTTACATCCCTTTACTGATTTAGACCCTATACTTAATTTTCGTTTTATCCATGATATCCTTAACCAGTTAATTCAAAAAGGGGCCTATCTCAGACATGAACCAGGTAAAGAATTTCTAGAAGATAAGTTTTACTTAGATTTAGAAGAAGATACACAATTTATCATCCGTGCTCGATTTCGCCAATTAAAACAGGCTATCTTACCAGGTGATGAAAGAATTTACCAATTTAATTATCAACATGCAGTTTCTTCTCCCATTCCCTTTAAAGAGTTAAGCAAGACAGGGAAAATAGATGTAAATATTATCTGGCAAAACACCCGCAGAGAAGGCCAAATTCATTTTGTCACCCTAGAGAAATTTTTGGATTCATTAACAAAGATAGAACCTCACTCCGACTTCCATCTGTTTATCCTTAGTTTACCTCTTAAGGAAGAAGTCAGCTTGCCTCCTTTGCCCCCGGGCATAGGGGTATGGATTCCCGAAAAGGTAAATGAACTCTATTTAGAAGAGGCCTTTATTTATGGACAATTGTTAGAGCGTTATCAAACCGATGCCACGGCTAAAGGGAAAAAATTGCAAAAGGTAGTTACTACCCTTTATCAACATGCTATTGAGCAGTCCACACAAGAACTTACTTGGGCATATCGTCAAGGTAGTCTTTACTTCAGTCAAAAGGAGGCCACTCAAGTAGTTATTTTGGATGCCAGTAGTTGGCTCCGTCTCTTAGAAGGAATAGGAGCCTTTATTTTAGAAAAAAGATACCCTTTACATCACCTTATTGCTCCCCATACCCTACCTCCTCCTTTCTTTCAAAGACAACAATTGGCAAATGCCCTTATTATTCCAGGAGAAATTACCTTAAAACGCGAAGAAAGGGGATTAAAACTATTGATAGAAGGAATTGTCCGTCCTCTGGGTATCCTAAAGAAAATACCTGGGGGTTATCAAGTAGTAATAGAAGAAACCAGAGCACCCTTAATAAAACACATTTTAGAAGCCTTTCAAACAAAAGACCGCTGGTCTACTAAAGAATTATTTGAATATTTACATTGGGGAAAATTTGGGCTATGTGAAGAACAATATACACTTTTACTCTTGGCCTTAATTCATAGTGGCCTGTTAATGCCTTATCACCAAGATAAAAGGTTATCACCTACCAGGATAAACCTTTCTAGTTTGAATAAAGTTGATACCATAGAATTAACTCCAACTCTTTCCTCAGAAGAATTAAATTTACTCTCTAAGGTGCCCTTCTTGCCTCAGAAGTTTCAAGGACAAAGATTGACTGTAACTCAGCAGGAAACCCTATGGCAAACATTAATAGAATTTAAAAAGAATACAAAGTTCCAATTACAAGCTATAAAGACATTTTTAAATAAATTTCATTCTCATCCTATTTTTGCCTTTTCGGATTTGAATCTGGCCCAGGAAACATTACAACAATTAGAACAGTTATTAGAGGCCATAAAAGGCTCTTTAACTGCTACTTCTGGACTTAAACGGTTCTGTGAAACATTGAGAGAAATAAGTTTTATAGATATCCTTTGGGCACGTTTTCAGGCCATCCATGAATTTTATAAAAAGAGAGAAAAAACCTGCTTTATTTATGAATACTTACATCATCCTGACTTGCATTTACTACCAGATGACCATGAATTAAAAGCCCATTATAAAGAAGTTACTGAGATATTTAAAAAAAATTTATTGTTTAATCCATCTGCATTATTGAGCTTAGAAGAACACTTTAGTAATTTTCACAAGGCGTATACCCAAGTCTATAAGGAAAAACATAATTCATATTTAACACCTGAGCGTTTCAATGATTATTTTAAGCTACAACAAGAACCAGATTATAAGTTATTAAAACTTTGGTCTAGCCTGCCTGTATTACCAGCTAGGGCCTATTTGGAAAAAATAGAAAAAAAACTAAATAAGGTGCTAAAACAACTATGTCAGGCAGATGTGGAGGCATGCTTAGCTGAGAGTCCCGTATGTACTTGTGGTTGGAAATTAGGGCAGAAGGTGGATTTACCTTCTATTTCTATATTAAAAAACCAGATACAAGAAGGCATTAATGCCTCCATGCAAGCCTTACAATCCCCTCCATTGAATAACCGTTTGGAGACTTACATTAAGGCCCTTAAAGAAATTGGGAATAAAGAAAAGGCAAACCAACTAGCTAGTTTTTTAAAAAGGAAGGGAGAAATAGAAGAATGGCTTGCCATTACTCCAGAACTTAAAAATGCCCTTTTGCAGGGAATCACTGTGGTGGAAAGAAACTTGGACACCCTTATCACTCGCCTACAAGGCCAAAATCTGCCTAAGAGCAAACTTGAAACTATTTTTAAAGACTGGTTAGAAGGAAGGGAAGGATTGCCACCAGATGCTTATGTCAAGGTAACTGTCTCTACAACGGGTGTTCCACCTGCCTTAGAACTGGCCTTAAGAGAATTAGAACCGGGTTTTATCCCTTTAGCTCAGAAGTGGAAGGAACGTTTTTTTTCTTTCCTGGTATTTCTTGCTTGGTGTCACTTTCATAAATTGCCTCTATCTTTAGCAGGAGAATTAGCCAGGATTCCAGAAACAGAATGGCAGGATAGACAACCTAGCCTCTTAAAGCTCACCTTAAGGCTTTCTGAAGAAGAGGCATTCAAACAATGGGCAGAGAGGATAGAAGACGAGGACTTATTATGGCAACACTTGTGTTTTTATCAACCAAATCTTTCATTTTCTTTGGAGAGAGAAAGGCTTTTCCCTCAACTAAAAAGTCGTATATTAGCTTATCTTCTGGAAAAACAGGAGGGTTTTTCTATCTCTAATTTAGATGAAGAGACCAAAAAACTGGTTTTGAGTTATCAGAAACTATTATCTTTAATAAAGACATCTGTAGATGATTATTCTACTAAAGAAGCCTGGGAAGGATTTTTAAAAGAAAAATTAGGACACATGGAATGGATGTTGGGAGAAGTAATGACTAGCAATCTTCCCCACACTTTAAAGCAGTCTTTTTTAAAACAACTTACTGATTGGGATAAAACCCTGGATAAAAAATTTAAGCAATTTTATGAACAACAAAAATATGCACCTCTAACCTTACCTCCAAAAGGAGTAGCCATTTTATTAGATGGACTGCGGTGGGATTTATGGATGGTCTTTAAAAAACAGCTTTTACCTTCTTTAGGGTATAAAATAGAAAAAGAAGGTTTTTATTGGGCCCAGGCCCCAACAGATACCTTCACTCAATTAACTGCTTTAAATCTGGAGATTTATTCAGAAAATCTTTCACCTGGTTTACATTTACTAAAAAAGGATGCCTTAAAAATCTTTAAAATAGATTTAATTGACACCTATATTCATCAAACACACTTATTTCCTCATCAGATAATAAATGAGATGATAATTCAATTAAAGCCTATTTTAAAACCTCTATTAAAAGGCAATAAAAATGTTTTTTTATTTTCAGACCATGGTTTCAGAATGAAAATGACCTCTGTCTTAAGGCCATCTTATAAACAACCCCTTTATGTCCATGGGGGTGTTTCACCTCAAGAGGTAATAGTGCCCTGGGCAAGTCTTATAAAAAACAAGTAAAAAATTACTTGACTATTTTTTTAGATTTGTTTAAATAGAATAAAAATAAAAGGAGGGCGCGTTATGTTTGATATAAAAACCTGGAATGCGGTAAGTGCTGCTGTCCACTCCTGTGTATGCCGAAGTATTATGCCTAACATAAAGAACTGGGATTGGGAAACGAAGGAAAAATGTATCACAGATATAAATGAATGGATATCAAAATTTTTTCAGGTGCATGAGCTTGTAGTAAGCAATGATGGCGAAAAAATCGCAGCACCGGTGAAGACAGAAGATGAAGAAATGGCCGTTTGTGTCAACGGAGAGACTTGGGAAGAAACGTTTGAAAAAGTCTGGTCAGTAAAATTTAGCCCTGACGATCGTTTAACAGCCTTGGTTTGTGCAGATGATGAGTGGACACTGGCTATAGATGGAACACCTTGGGAAAATAAGTTTGAGTATGTATGGGATACTACATTTAGCGCTGATGGCAAAAGCATTGCAATCAAAGCAAGGAGTGAGGGAAAATACAAGGTAGTAGTAAATGACCAGCCTTGGGAAAATGACTTTTTAGAGATGAGAGATATGGTTATCAGTCCTGATGGACGAAACACAGCAGCGGCAGTGCAAATAGAGGCCATGCCTGAAGGAGATATTTTTAAATTTGAAGAGGGCATTTGGACAGTAGCCGTCAATGGGAAGCCTTGGCCCAAAAAATTCCAAAATGTTTGGGGGTTAGATTTTAGTTCTGATAGCGCTCATGTAGCAGCAGAGGTAAGATTTGACCCCGAGCACAATACTATTGCTATAGACGGAAAACCCTGGCCAGAGGCTTATAGCTGGACATGGGGACCTAAGTTTAAGCCAAATAGCCACAGAGTGACAGCTCCTGTGCAGAAAGGCAAATGGTCTTTAGCTATAGATGGAGAGATTATCTGGCCTGCTATTTTTAGACAACTCTGGCATCAGGTTTTTAGTCCTGATGAAGTTTCTATTGCTGCGGTAGTCGCCCTGAAAAATGGAAAATGGACTATTGCTGTAGATGGTAAGCCATGGAATACTACCGTAGATGGAGCGGTGGTAGAGCCTGTCTTTAGTCCTGATGGAAAAAAGATTGCGGCTATAGTAAAATTAGATGAACCTGTGGTAGAATTAAAGCCCTACCGAGTATGGAGTATTATAGTAGATGACTATATCTGGCCTGAGTGGTTTGATATGGTCTGGGACCCTGTTTTTAGCCCTGATGGAGAAAATGTTGCCACTAAGGTAGAAAGAAATCATAAATATACCTGGGCCATAAACGGAAAGGTCTGGAATAAAGAATTTGATGCCATATGGCCACCAATCTTTAGTCCTGATGGAAATAAGATGCTCTTAAGGTGTATTGAAAATGGGAAATATTATCGGCGTATTATTCCTGTAAGTGAGATATTGGGTTAATTTTATTGACAATGTATAGACCAAATGTTAAATATAGGCTTACATTTATTTATATAAGTTATTAGGAGGAAAATATGTATGAGTTTGTAAGGGGTCCTCTTTTGTGGATTACTTTTATAGTATTTGTGGTGGGAAGCTTAGGGAAAATAATCTATCTTTCTTGGCTTTCCTGGAAAAAGGACCAAACGGTATATGACTATTTTAGCTTAAAATACGGACTTCGTTCTATTTTACACTGGATTATTCCTTTTGGCAGTCTCAATATGCGTCAAAGGCCTGCTCATACCATTATTTCCTTTAGTTTTCACATCTGCCTATTGATAGCACCTATCTTCCTTTTAGCCCATAATATTCTCTGGTATGAATCTTTTAAAATTAGTTGGTGGACAATTCCAGATTGGTTGGCAGATATTATGAGTTTGGTAGTAATTGCTGCCTGTGTATTTTTCTTTATAAGAAGAAGGGTTTTACCATACGTAAAATATGTTACCTTTACCTCTGATTATGTGCTCTTAGCTATTGTCGCCCTACCATTTATTACCGGTTTTTTAGCTCATTATCAATGGATTTTGCCTTATAAAATGATGTTAATTTTACATATTTTAAGTGGAGAATTGATGCTTGTAGCTATTCCTTTCACCCGCCTTAGTCACATGTTGACCTTCTGGATGACACGTGCCTATATGGGTTCTGAATTTGGCGCTGTGCGTCATGTAAAGGATTATTAATTTAAGGAGGTTTAATTTATGGCAGAATATATAGGACCTTTAGAGCCTAGAGAAAATTGGGATAAATGGCATGTCCAAGATATTGGTTTAGATGAACCGGTAAAGAAGCTAACACCTGAAAGGATAGAAAAGATTGTTAATCGGATATTAATTGGAGAAGGTTGGGCCAGAATTAAAGCTTATGTGGATACCTGTATCCATTGCGGATTGTGTTCTAGTGCCTGTCACCATTATCTTTCTAACGATGGTAATCCCCATTTTGCCCCTGTAGGAAAGATTAGAAATACTCTTTGGCCGATGTTAAAGACAAAGGGAAAAGTAAATGCTGAATTTATTAAGACCGCGGCTGAAATTGTCTATACAGAATGTAATGTCTGTATGCGGTGTTCTATGTATTGTCCTTTTGGCATAGATATGGCCTATCTTATCAGTTTAGTCAGAAGAATATGTCATTTTTGTAGGGTAGTACCTCAGTATTTACAAGACACAGTGAATAGCCATGCAGTGACTATGAATCAGATGTGGGTAAAACAAGACGAATGGATTGATACCCTACAATGGCAAGAAGAAGATGCTCAAGATATAGTCACTACTGCACGTATTCCTTTGGACAAAGAGGGGGCAGATGTAATGTATTCTGTAATTGGGCCTGAACCCAAAATTTTGGCTCAATTGTTGGCTAATGCCTCGGTTATCATGACCGTTGCAGGAATAGACTGGACAATGCCCTCTTTTGATGGTTGGGACAATAGTGATATGGCCATGTATTCTGGTGATTGGGAAGTAATGGGCAGGGTAAAAAAGGCCCACTTTGAAGCAGCCATGCGCCTTAAGTGTAAAAAGATTGTGATGGGTGAGTGTGGCCATGCTTTTAGGTCTGTCTATGATAGAGGCAATAGAATATTGGGCTGGAGGATGCACCCCATACCTATTGTTCACGCAGTCCAATTTTATTATGAACTATTGCGTGATGGAAAGATTAAAATTGCCCGTAAGATAAAAGAACCTGTAACCCTGCATGACCCTTGTAATATCATGAGGGGAAGGGGTTTATATGAAATGGGCCGTTATGTAATGAAGGCCATTTGTGAAGACTTTAGGGATATGTGGCCAAATAGAGAATATAATTATTGTTGTAATGCTGGCGGTGATACCATCAATTGTGGGCCACCTTGGAAGACAAAGCGGTGTGACAGCAACAAAGTAAAGGCAGAACAATTGGAAAGAACAGGAGCAAAGATTGTAGTTACCCCATGTCATAATTGCCATAGTGGAATGGAAGATATTGTTGGACATTATAATTTAGGTATGCATGTCAAATTTATTAGCGAGTTGTTGGTTGAGTGCATTGAAATTCCAGAAGCAATAAAGGCATAAAGGAGGAAAATGATGAGAAAATGGATGGGATGGATAATAGGCCTCTCTTTTTTGAGTATTGTTTTATTAGGAGGATATCTCTTTGCCCAAGATGAGGAAATGACCATTGCCCATGAGGAAGTCTTTAAGAAATTAGAGCGAGCACCAGTGGTGTTTACCCATCAGAAACATGTGGATATTTTAGGTGGGGATGAATCCTGTGCTGAGTGTCATCATGTGTATAGTGAAGAAGAAGGAAAAGCAGTCTATGAAGAGGGTGAAGAAACAGGTTGTACGGACTGTCATGGATTTAAAGATGAAAAAATGCCTAATGGGTCAACCAAACCTTCTTTAATGAATGCCTATCACACAAATTGTGTGGGCTGCCATAGAAAATTGGCCAGGGAAAAGAAAAACACAGGCCCTGCCACTTGTGGTGAATGTCATAATAGGGCAAATTGGAAGTTAATAGAAAAAACCGAGGAAGCTAAAGAACATTGAAAGTCTGCTTTTTTATGTAAATTTCTTTTACTTCGTTGTAGTGACCCATGTCCTGTCCCCTTGGAGGGCAGGACATTTTTTTGTTTCCTTATCCCAAAATCAATCACATATTGTGGGAAATTTTTGCTAAGATAAAACAGGTTATAAAGGCCAAACAGGGAGTTAAAATCCAGCTTAGGACTATTTTTTTAATTAAGGCCATCTTCACTGTCTCCATTCCTTTTAGCATTCCCACTCCACTAATTCCTCCAATGATGCAATAAGTGGTGGAAACAGGCATTCCCAAGAAAGTGAAGAGTAATTCACAAATACCTGCACCAAATTGGGCAGCAAAACCTGAATAGGGGTCTAAGGCAACTATCTCCTTACCTACAGTCTCTATCACCCGGTGGCTTAAAAGGATGGCTCCTAAGAATACAAAAAAAGAACCTAATAAGGAAGCCTGTAATTGGTCCATTAACCCTGTATGTACCACACCCCCTAAAATAGTTGCCAGTTCATTGGCACCAGTATTATAAGCTATTAAAAAACCACTGATGAGCAGCAAAATTCTGAGAATCCTTTCAATTTGAAACAAAGGCATTTTAGAAAGGGTTTTTTCCATTATCCTGTAAAGGGTTAAAGAGAAGAGAAAGGCTCCTAAAGGAGATATAATCCAAGAAAGCACAATTTTAAAAAGGGAGGAAAGATTTATATCTACCTCAAAGGCCATTCCCGCTCCGGTCAAACTGCCAATTATTACTTGATGGGTAGAAAGGGGCAATTTTTTCCAGTTGGAAAGAATAATTAAAAAGGCAGAGATTAACAAAGCTATATTTAAAATAGCTAAGTTTATGGGTAATAGGCTTTTCCCTACGGTATGCATTACCCTTTGACCTTGTAATATAACGCCCATTAAAACAAAGCATCCAAATAGAAAGACTGCCTTTTTAAATTTTATAATTTCAGCACCTATACATATACTTAAGGCATTAGATGTGTCGTTTGAGCCAACACTAAAGGCAATTAAGGTATAGGCTATAATAGGAATTAGGTCAGTCATAAGTTATCTTATGCTAATATTTAAAATCTGGAGGTAATCGCTGGCATCCTCAATGATATCGCTGATATTTGAAAGATAGGATATAAAATCAGAAAGGATTTTTCCTTCCCAAAAGGTTTTTATTTCCCTTCCCATTAGTTTTTTAACTAAATCTAATTTCATTTCATCCACTTTTTTCTCATAGATTCTGATAACCAAGATCTTTTCCCTCAAATCCTGGCCTTCACACAACGCTTCAAAGGTAATAGAGAGCATTTCACACATGTTTAAATTTAAATGGGCTATTTCAATGCAATCAGTTCTTATGTCTTTATCCAGTTTTAACCCCATATCGTATGCCTGAGCAGCATTTTTTAGCTCATCGAGAACATTATCCATAATTTCTACAAACTTGCAGATATTAGGCCGAATAAAGGGCAAAAAAGCTCCTTCATAAATATTTGAAAGTACTTCCCTTCTTACTATATCTCCTTCTCTTTCTAAGTCAGAAACAGTTAGCATTTTTTCTATATCCTGTTTTTCTAAAGCACTCTTAAAAGTCTCACAGGCAGTGTATAGAATTTTTATATGTTTTTTTATTTTCTCTATGACTCTCTCCTCATTTTTGCCACCTAAAAAGGACTTTTTAAACAACTTATCCTCCTTTTGCCTTTTCTATTAAAGAGCCAGCCATAACATCTAACAAGGCTACCACTCCCAGGATTTTTTTCTTTTCACATATAAAAACACGGGCAATATTAAATTTTTCCATCATACTAATAATATGCTCTATATCTATATCTTTATCTACGCAAACTAAGGGTTTGGAGGCAATTTCGCCTACCTTTATTTTTTGAGGATCAAGCCCTTTACCTATCACTCTAAAAACAATATCCCTTACAGTAATTATTCCATAAACATCCTGCTCATCTCTAGGCTTTACTACCAAAGACCTGATTCGCCTATCCACCATTTTTTCTATGGCATCATACACGGTGGCATCAAATTTTATGTATTCTATTTTCCTGTTCATTATCTCCTTTGCTTTCATATTTTGCCTCCTTAGATTATAAATTTTTGTAGAATAACAACAAAATCAGAAGAATACAAGTAAAACAGTCTGTAGGTCAGGACTTTGTCAAAGTCACGAAATAATTTGTTTTTTAACAGATATTAAAACCCTCTGACTTTTTCTTCCCCTTTGTGTTATAAGTAAATTAATGGATGAAAAGAATATTTTAGAGGCAAAGGCTTAGCGGTAGATGGTAAAGTATTGCGTGGTGGAGGACTGTCTTGAAGGTCTTGAACTGCTCTGAATGGGAGAATTGGAAACTCATCATAATTATTACAGCATTTCTTGTTTAATTTCTACTTTTGCCTTTTGACGAAGGCTATTTACCCAAGCATTAAAAATAATTAGACGCTGTCGGGTTAGGAGGCTTTTTTTAAACATTTCTTTGTCTTTTTGGTACTCAGTCTTATCTGGTTCTTGGCGAGCTTTGAGTTTGAATATATAAAATTTATCTTTTATTTCAGGCACATAATCCAAATAAGGTTGATTCAAGGTAAGTAAAAAGAGCTCCTTTTCTACCTTAGGGGCAAAACCTACTTTGGGAATAGGCTTTTGAGGAGAAAAAAATCCTGTTTCCTGAATGTTTTTCTGATAATCATGGGGTATTCTCCCCTTTTTCTGCAATAAATTTAGTATTTCTTCTGCTTTTTTCTTAGCCTTTTTCTGGGCTTGCTCTATAATCCATTTATTTTTCACCTGGTCTTTTACTTCATTAAATGAAGGGATACGTTCTTTTTTTACATCCTTTATTTGCACCAAAAGATACCCATTTGACATTTCTAAAGGTGCTGAAATTTCTCCCTTTTTTAAAGATAAGATTTCCCCTTTTAATTCTAAAGGGAACTCAGGGGGCCACTTTTTTTCACTAAAGTAATCAGTTTCTTTAGTCTTTTTTTTATAATTTTTTGCCCCTTTATTTAAATCTTCTTCTAGAATAGCTTGGGCATAAATGCGATTTGCTATTTTTAAAGCCTTTTCTGTTGCCTTTTCTTTTTTCAATTTATTTATAATTTTATTTTTGACCAAATTAAAAGGTTTTATTCCTTCCTTTTTAATCTCATAGACTTTTATAATATGGAACCCAAATGGTGTTCTCACCAGGTCAGAAACTTCATTTTTCTTTAATGAAAATGCCGCTTTTTCAAAGGGTTTAACCATTTTCCCTTCAGAAAAACAACCTAAATCACCACCCATTTTGGCACTTGCTCGGTCTTCTGAATACTTCTGGGCCAATTTGGCAAAATCTTCTCCTTTTTTAACCTTAGCCAAAACCGCTTCTGCCTTTTTCTTTATCTTTTCCACTTCTTCTTTAGAGGCCTTTGAAGAAATGCGAAATAAGATATGTCGGGCACATACCTTTTTTGGTTCAAAAAATTCATCCTTATTGGTTTCATAATATTCCTTGACTTCCTCTTCAGAAATTTGGACCTCACGGATAAGCTCTTGATAAGGAATTTTTACATAGGCTACTTTAAATTGAGGAGGAATAAGATAATCTTTTTGATGTTGTTCAAAGTATTTTTTAAGGGCGTTTTTTTCAATCTCAATTCCTTTTTTAAAATCTTTAGGGTCAAACACCATAAAATCTAGATTAATCTTTTGGTTTAACCACCGATAGGTCTCATAAGCTTCTACTTCAGACACATGAACCAAACTTTGAATCATGTCTGTCAATTTAGAGATAATCAAATCCTCCCTGATATTTTCCTCAAACTCTTCTGGAGTATAGTGATATCTAGCCAGAACTTCTTTATACCATCTATAATCAAATTGTCCTTCTTTTTGAAACAGTTTTTGGATAGTTTGGGCCAATTCCATATCAGTAACCACCAAACCCGCTTTTTTTGCTTCTTGCATTAACAGTTTTCTTTCAATTAACTGATTTAACACTGTTTGTTTAAGATTTAGTTTTTTGACCCAATCTTCATTAAAATTTTTAAACCGCATTCTATAATTTTCTATTACCTGACGATATAGAGTAATGAATTGGGGATAATAAATGGGCTCATCATTTACATAAGCCAATACTGGGATACGTCGGGTGCGAAATGAACCCACTCCCCAAAAGATAAAAACGATAATAATTATCATAAAGGCAGCCTTTATCAACCAAGAACGTGCATGACGGCGCATAAAATTTAACATCTTTATCTCCTATTCAGCGGGATGTTACTTCGCAAATTATCCTTTTTATCTAATTTAGCTCCAATAGGACGACCACATTGAGAACAACAATAATCGTATTTATCTCCTTCAGGTAGAACCAGCAAGAGCCTTTTCCTCACAGGCACTGTTTGCCGGCAATAAGGACAATAGAGAGTAGTAGCTTCAAATTCCTGATACCCTTCATTTCTATACATTTTTCCCATAAAACTCTCTAATTAATCTCCTCACGTATCCTTCAGGATTATCCAGGGCATCCAGGGTAATCTCAAAACTAGACTGCCCTGTTTTTTCTCTAATTACCTTTAAACCAAATTCCAGATTTTGAATGATATTTTGACAAAGCACCATTATATCTCTACCCTCAACAATAGCTTGAGTTAAAAGTTTATCTTGTGCTTCTTCTGACAATTGGCATGTTAATCCTGTTTCTCTCTGGAAGTCTTGAACGAATATTCTTATTTGGTGAATATATCTAGCCATCTCTTGAAAGGCAAAGTCCAAGTCATAACCAAATTTTTCATATTCATTCACAATCACTTCTATTCTTTGAGGGGTTAAATGTAAATTATATTGGGCAGCGAGCTCTTTTCCTTTGGCTGTGATTACCTGACGGAGATGTGATTTTTCAGCTTCTAATGCCTGTTCAAACCTTTTTGTTATAGTAGTTTTCCAATCCCCTTTCAGAATTTCACATAAGGCTTGTTTAGGATTAGCTGCTACTTCTTTAGTAATCACTAATTTTTTCACTTCTGTGGAAGGAAGTGTTTTTTCAAATGGTAATAAAGTCCTTTCTAATACACTTACCAATGCCCGCGCCCCTGTTCCTTCTTCAGCCGCTTTTTGGGCAAAGAAGGTAAAGGCCTGGTCTTCAAACACTAGGTCAATATCATAAGCGCGGAAGTCCTGTTTTTTGGCATTAACTACTACACTATTAGGATTTTTTAAAATCTGATAAAGGTCTTCTGTTTCTAATCTTTCAAAAACAGCAATTACTGGTAAACGACCTATAAATTCCGACTCAAAACCATATTTGATTAAATCTTCTGCCTTTACATAAGGTAAATAACTTTTTTTCTCTTTCTTAGAAGTAATATTAGCTCCAAACCCTATTTCTTGTTGATGCAAGCGTTGCTTAACAATATCTTCTAACCCATTAAAAGCCCCACTCATAATGAACAAGATATGGCGGGTGTTGATCACCAATCGTTCTTTTTTCCCAGTGCGGCGATATTGTTCAATGGTTTCTAATTGGGATATAGGGTCAAAAGGAGTTCTTAAATCTACTTCTGTTTCCTCCATAGGTTTTAACAATGCCCGCTGAACTCCGGTCCGAGAAACATCTGGGCCTAAAAAGTTCCCACTGGAAGCAATCTTATCTATTTCATCAATATAAATAATGCCAAATTGGGCTAATTCTATATCGTCATCAGCCTGATGGACTAATTCTCTCACTAAATCTTCTATATCTCCACCTACGTAACCTGTTTCACTAAATTTAGTGGCATCTCCCTTGACAAAAGGCACCCCTAACTTTTGAGCAATTAGTTTAATCATAAAAGTTTTACCTACTCCAGTGGGTCCAATCATTAAGATATTATTTTTGATATAGTTTATACGATTTAAAGTGTTTCTCCGGTGTTTAAGCCAATATTTAATGCGGTTGAAATGAGTACAAATCTTGGTTGCTAAGATGGCCTTGGCTGCTTCCTGTTTTACTACATATTGATCCAGATAGGCAATAAGTTCTTGGGGTTTTAAGTTAAAGTTAATTTTAGAAAGAATACGTTCAACAAAAGATTTCTCCTGTTTTTTTTCTACCTTAGGTTGTATGAAAGGAGCTGAAATAACTCGCACTCGGTCCCCATATTTTCTAGATAAGTATTGATTTATCTCTCTTTCTAACTCCTTTTGGGAAGGTATTTCCGTATTTTTAACCTGCATCACTCACCTCTTTAATTTTTTATTGTAATATAATATAAACTGATTATTTCCAACTGGCAAGTTGACACCCGTTGGGTATGTAGTTTATAAATTATTATTTATGAAAAACAGGGAAAAGACCATTTTAATCACAGGTGGTGCAGGTTTTATTGGTAGTCACTTTGTAGAGTATATTTTTAATCACCATCCTAATTGGAAGATTGTAGTTTTAGATGCCCTCACTTATGCAGGTCATTTAAGAAATATCCCTGAGCATATTTTGAAAAGCAAAAGGTTTGAATTCTGGTATGGTAATATTGCAGATAGAGCCCTGGTTTTTGAATTGGTTAAAAATGCTGATATAGTAGTGCATATGGCAGCCGAGTCTCATGTAGCTCGGTCCCTGTTTGATGATTTGAAGTTTTTTGAAACAGACGTTCTAGGCACACAAAGTGTAGCTAGTGCAGTGGTAAGATGTAAAGACAATCTAGAGGTTTTTGTGCATATTTCTACTTCTGAAGTATATGGAACAGCGGTAGAAGTGCCTATGTCTGAAATGCATCCTTTAAATCCCACTACTCCTTATGCCAGTGCCAAATGCGCAGCAGATAGATTGGTTTACTCTTATATTATTACTTATGAAATTCCAGGCATAATATTGAGACCATTTAATAACTATGGCCCTAGGCAACATCTAGAAAAAGTGATTCCTAGGTTTATTGTGCGGGCATTGAAAAACAAACCCTTAATTATTCATGGAACAGGAGAAAATACCCGCGATTGGACATTTGTTACTGATTGCTGCGAGGCTATAGATGGAGTGATTAATGCCCCTAAAGAAAAAGTGATAGGACAAATATTTAATATTGGAACAGGGAAAGAAGTATCCATAAAAGAGATTGCCCAATTTGTAAAAAAATTTACTGATTCTTCTTCTCCAATTCAACATATTTCTGATCGCCCAGGGCAGGTGAAAAGGCACATTTCTAATAACCAGAAGATTCAAAATATTATTAATTGGCAGCCTTGTATTTCCTTTGAAGAGGGTCTTAAAAAGACCATCGAGTGGTATAAAAAACATCCTGAGTGGTGGGAAGATATGGATTGGATGCTTAACTTGCCTTATAAAACCTGGAATGGACATGATTTTTGGCTTTGATATACAAAAATGGCTTTATTATAAAGATTTAATCTGGGTTTTAACTGCTAAGGAAGTAAAAATAAGATATAAAAGTACCATTTTTGGTTTCCTATGGTCCATTGCCAATCCTCTTTGTTTTGCTTTAGTGTTTTTTGTAGCCTTTAAGATTTTTATGCGTCTTCAGATTCCTAATTACATTGCCTTCCTTTTAAGTGGCCTTTTTCCTTGGCAATGGTTTGCCAATTCGGTTAATACTTCTCCTACTGTTTTTGTAAGTAATGCTAGTCTAATAAAAAAGGTAAAATTCCCACGTATTTCGTTACCTCTGGCAGTAGTGGGAAACAATTTAGTCCATTTTTTACTTTCCATTCCTGTCCTTATCTTGGTGCTTATTGCTCATAAAATATACCCTTTTTCTTTTAAATGGATTATAGGAATTATCTTTTTATCTTTTCTTACTTCTTTAATGATTATTGGTTTCTCTTTAATAATTTCTTCTTTAAACCTATTTTTTCGGGATTTAGAACACATAACCATGATTCTCACTAATTTGGTGTTTTATTGCACTCCTATTATTTATTCTGAAACCATGATACCCCAACGTTTTAGGGTATTTCTTTTCCTAAATCCTCTTTCTCCTATTATTATAAGTTGGCAAAAATTGTTTATGGAAGATGCCTTTTCTGCTGAAATGGTATTAGTGGGCTCAATCTGGGCGGTGTTCGTTTTCTTTTTGGGGTTTGTAGTTTATAAAAACCTAGAGCCTAAATTTGCCGAAGTGATATAATTTATGCAGCCTTTGATTACCTTGAATAATGTTTACAAAAGCTTTTCTTTAAAGTCTCACTTTAAAGGGGGGATAAAACAATTTCTTTTCCATTTTCCCACTGTTTGGCAAGAGATAAGACACAACCGTCATTTTGAAGTCCTTAAAGGAATTTCTTTTAGTATTTATCCAGGAGAAACCTTTGGTATTATAGGCCGTAATGGCTCTGGTAAGAGCACTACTTTGGGTCTTATTGCTGGGGTGTTAAGGCCTGATAAAGGAGAAATTGTAGTTAAAGGTCGAGTTTCTGCCCTCTTAGAATTAGGAGCAGGATTCCATCCTGATTTGACGGGGTTTGAGAATATTATTTTAAATGGAGTTTTATTAGGATTGACTAAAAAGGAAATAAAATCCAAAATAGAAAAAATTATAGAGTTTTCGGAGTTAGGGCAATTTATTTATGAACCCATAAGGAGTTATTCTGATGGAATGCTAGCCCGTTTGGGTTTTTCAGTAGCTATCCATGTAGAGCCTCAAATACTGCTTATTGATGAAATTTTGGCTGTAGGGGATATAAGTTTTCAAAAAAGATGTTTAGAAAAAATAATGGAATTTAAAAAAAAGAAGGTAACTATTGTGTTTGTCAGTCATGGTTTAGCAGATGTAGAGAGAATTTGTGACAGAGTAGCCTTGTTAAATAATGGTAGATTGATACATATAGGAACACCTAAAGACACCATTAAAAAATACGTCCAATTAATGGAATGCAGTGATGATAGAGATGGATGATTTGAGTGTAGAAGAGATTATGGAAAGAATAAGGAGAAAATTGGAGACACAAAGGGAAACTCTCAAAAAAGAACAGTTACGACCCTCAGAGAAAGAACAATTTGAAGCAGATTTAGCTAAAGAAACATATGAAATGGAAGATTTTTTAAAATATCATGACAAAGATTTTATTTACTTTGCATATAAGGCCATTTTAAAAAGAGAACCTGATCCTTCAGGATATAATAATTATCTTTTTAAATTGAGAAATGGAGAATTAGATAAAGTAGATATTGTAGTGAGTTTATGTAAATCACTAGAGGGAAGAGCTAAGGGGACAAAGGTAAAAAATATAAATTTTTATTATGTTAAATGTGGGATAAAGAGAATTCCGGTCATTTCTTATTTTCTTAAATGGTTAAATCTTTTTTTAAAATTACCTAAGGTAATAAAAAATTTAGAAGTAGAAAATAAATATTACTATGGCAATTTAAGAGATTATTTGGAAAAAATAAGTAGAGAAGTTCAATTTAAGATCCGTGAAATAGAGACAAAAGTGAGTGATTTATCCCATAAGGTGACGGAAGAAGGCAAAGAAGTTTTAAATAAATTAGCTGACCTAGAACTTAAATCAAGTGAGGTGGTAGACAAATTAAAAGAATTGGAAGTTAAAGAGATTCCAGAAATTTTGGAGGCCGATAAAGAATCCTATTTATCTAGAGCAATTAGCTCTTCTCATTTATCTCATCCTGAACTTACACAAAAGGGACAGGATAAAGACGTATTTTTTTATCTGTTTGAAAATGTGTTCAGAGGAGAGCAAAAAGATATTAAAGAACGGCAGAGATATTATTTAAAATATGTTTTGGAAGTAGCTAAAAATACCCAGGGAGAAATTTTTTTAGATGCTGGATGTGGTAGGGGAGAATTCTTGGAACTCTTACAAGAAAATAACATTCCCTATCTAGGCATAGAAATAAATGAATTTGAGACAAATTTTTTAAAGCAAAAAGGGTTAAATGTCAAAAATTCAGATATTTTAGAATATTTATCTAACACTAATAAAAACTTAATGGGTATTTCTTGTTTTCAAGTAATAGAACACCTAGATATTACTTACTTAAAGAAATTTATAGAATTAGCTTATAAAAGGATTGCTGAGCATGGTATAATTATTCTAGAATCGGTCAACCCTCACTGTCCCTTTGCCCTTTCCCGATTCTATGTGGATCTTACTCATATAAGACCATACCCGCCAGAGACCATAAAATTCCTTTTAGAATGGTATGGATTTAGGGAGGTAAAAATTATATTTTCTGCCCCAGTGACGGAAAATATAAGGTCTAGGGAATTGTGTATGAATTATCAAGATTATGCAGTAATAGGGAGGAAGATATAGTTTCTGAAGTCTTAGGGAATAAAACTATGAAAATTGCAGTCGTTACTCCAAAGTCAGTAACAGGCGAAACAGGAGGTGCAGAAAATTTTTATGAAGGTTTAGTTACAAATTTCAAAAAAAGGGGATATGAGGTTGATCAAATAAATGTCCTTGTGGATGAATCGAGTTTTGATAAAATTTTGGAAGCATATTGTAGATGCTTTTATTTAGATTTAAATAATTATGATTTGGTCATTTCCACAAAAGCGCCCACCTATATGGTAAGACATCCCAATCATGTTTCATACCTTTTACACACAATTAGGGTATTTTATGATATGTTTGATCTAGAATTTGATTCAGAGGATAAGGAAAAAATCAAGCAAAGAAAATTAATCCATAAATTAGATAAATATGGTTTACATCCTTCAAGGGTAAAAAGACACTTTGTTAACGGAAGTGAAGTGTATAAAAGGATGAGGAAAATAGATAGTTTTTGGAATGCCGTTAACTTCGAGGTATTATATCATCCCCCTCATTTAGAAGGATTCAAAGAGCCCGAAGAAGGTGAATTTATCTTCCTCCCTGGAAGATTGCACCGATGGAAAAGAGTAGACTTAGTTATAGAAGCAATGAAGTATATAAAACATAATGTAAAATTAATTATTACAGGGGAAGGAGAAGATGAAGGGAAATTTAAAAAATTAGCCAAAGGGGATAAAAGAATAAAATTCTTAGGGAATATATCCCAAGAGCAATTAATAGAATTATATTCTAAAGCAATTGTTGTTCCATTCGTTCCCATAAACGAAGATTATGGATTGATAACCATAGAGGCATTTAAAAGTAAGAAACCTGTAATTACTTGTATAGATTCTGGAGAACCTGCTTGCATTGTTAAAGATAGTATAAATGGATTTATAGTAGAGCCTAATCCTCAAAAAATTGCTGAAAAAATCAATTATCTTATTGAAAATCCTAAAGAAGCAAAAAAAATGGGAGAGGAGGGTCTTAAAGCAGTTAAGGAGATAACTTGGGATAATGTGATAAACAAACTGTTAAAACTCGCTCCTGGGAATCAGCAGGTTGTTCCCCATTCAGAGTTAATTTTGGTAAAGAAATCTTCTCAAGTAAATGTGGATGAAATTTTAGAAAAAATTAGAAATGAAATAATTCATAGAAGAGAGGCACAAACCAAGAAAAATAACCAAAACTTCACTTATGACCTTAACTGGCAACCAATAGAAGTGGCAATTTCTCAAGCCCAACAACATGCTGCAGTTGGGAGAACTATACCAGGTTTCCGCAGGCATAATAAGCTCAAACGTTTTGTATTCAGACAGATTACAAAGGTGATTAATTATGTAGCCTTACCAATTACACGAATGCAGGTATTTTATAACCAAGCAATTATAGAAGCTATTTATGGATTGAAAGAGAGTATTCAAAAAATACATGGGGAATTCACTAGAACGCACAGGAAGTTAGCCGAAATAAACGAATTAAAAAGAGAATGCAGAGAGCTTAAACAAAGGCTAATGTCATGTGAAAAACAAGTAAAACAGTTATTAGATAAAATAAATAGACATAGTGATAAAAGCAATTAAGCATATAATAGTGTTAGGGTTATGCCTAAAATTACTGTCCTAGACATGCAACCCATAGCTCCTCCCGTTGGAGGGGGAAGACTGAGGTTATTGGGGCTTTATCATGCCCTTCCTTGTTCAACAACTTATATTGGCACATATGATTGGCCAGGACCGGGTTACAGACACCACAAACTTTCATCTACTCTGGAAGAAATTGATATTCCTTTAACAAAAGAACATTTTGCCCTCCATGAAGAATGGAAGAAAAAAGTAGGTGGAAAGACAGTTATTGATGTAGGCTTTCCTTTTATGGCTCACTTATCTTCTGCCTATGTAGAAGCCGCTATAAAAGCGACGAAAAAAGCAGATATTGTGATTTTTTCTCACCCTTGGGTCTTTCCTTTAGTGAAAGACCAGATAGATTGGAAACAACAACTAATAGTCTACGATGCTCATAATTGTGAAGGCCTTTTACGATGTGAACTTTTAGATGATGGAAATTTTGGCACTGAACTTGTGCGGAGGGTAATAGAATTAGAATACACCCTTTGTCACAAGTGTGACCTCATTCTAGCTTGTTCTCACCAAGACCGTCTTCTATTTAATAATTTTTATAGCGTGCCCTTTGAAAAAATCCTAATTATACCTAATGGAGTATTTGTCAATAAAATAACTCCAGCTAATGAAAGCCTTCGCCAACAATGTAAGCAAGAGCTTGGATTGGGAAGCAAAGTAGCTATTTTTTTAGGGAGTGAATACAAACCCAATGTTGAGGCTGTTTTTTTCATTTGTAACAATTTAGCTCCTGTTCTTTCTGAAGTTGATTTTGTAATCGGAGGGAGCGTGGGCAATGCCCTTAATACCCAGTATCTGTTAAGTAAGGGAATAAAAAATATTAAGGTGACAGGATTTATAACAGAGGAAGAAAAAGTTCGCTATTTACATGCTTCAGATGTAGCGATTAATCCTATGTTTTCTGGGTCTGGAACCAACATCAAGATGTTTGAATTTATGGCTGCAGGGCTGCCTGTGGTAACTACCGAAATAGGGGCTAGAGGGATCGAAAATCCCACAGGCAATGCGTTTAAGGTGTGTTCCAAAGAAGAATTTTCAAACACCATTAAAGAGATATTAAATGACCGAGATATGTGGAAAAAATATAGCCATGAAGCATGGCGTTTGGTTACAGAAAAATATGCTTGGGAAAGGATATCTCCTTTTTTAGGAGAGATCTTGTTAAGAAATCTTGAAGGAAAACACAAAGGAAGACCTTATTTTTCCATTATCATCCCAACATATGAACGGCAACATCATCTATCGAATTTGATTAAAAAATTAACAGAACAGAAATTTAAGGATTTTGAAGTAATCATTGTGGATCAAAGTAAGGAGCATTGGAAGTTACCTGATATAGCTAAAGCTCTCTCTATTTATTATTACCATACCGATATTAAAGGTGCAGTAAAGGCTAGAAATATCGGGCTGGCTTTAGCTTTAGGGAAAGTGATTGCCTTTACCGATGATGATTGTGAACCTTACCCGGATTGGCTCGAAAATGCCCGCAAGTATTTTAAAAGACAGGAAGTCATTGGAATAGAAGGACTGATTAAATCTGAACATGATTCAAATAATCTAAGATGTGTGAGTAATGAAGGGTTTGAGGGGATCGGTTTTATGACTGCTAACTTATTTGTGCTTCGGGAGATGGCCAACCGGGTTAATGGCTTTGATGAGGCATTTGATAACCCCCATTTCCGTGAAGATACAGATTTTGCCTGGAGATTACTTAATCACGGAAAGATTCCTTATGCTAGGGATGTTATAGTCTATCACCCTCCTCATCCGAGAAATATAAAGAGAGAATCACTAGAAGAGCGGGCTAAATTTTTTGAAAAAGACGCCCTATTAGCCAAAAAGCACCCTGAGCTTTTTATTGTCCTCTTTAAAAAAGAAGGACATTACATTAAGACACCAGGATATTGGGAAAACTTTTTAAAGGGCTGTCTTAAATATAATTGTATGTGGGTTTTAGAAAATTTAGAGCTACGGGGGATAAATTGGAAAGATTATGTATCTAACAAGGCTTTATAAGCTATAATATGCCAAATTCCACTGTTTCTTTGTGGTTTTCTCCGATCATATAATTGAGGATGCATAGAGCAGTAGCCATTTCTGAAATAGCTTTATGTAAATCCCAATCGCGGGGTTTGGCATTTACAAAAATATTCAAACGAGGTAAAAAATCTAAATTGAAATAATTTAAGTCCACTATGGCCAAACGTAAATTGAGAAATATCTTAATCACTGGAGGCTGTGGTTTTATAGGCAGCAATTTTATCCATTATTTATTTGCTCAATCTGAATTTTCTGGGCGGGTAATCAACCTGGATAAAATTACCTATGCCGGTAATCCGGAGAATCTAAGTGAGATTAATTCTAAGTACCATGGCACCCGTTATTTTTTCGTAAAAGGTGATATTTGTAATTTAGAATTAGTAAGAAACATCTTTCATGATTATGACATTGATACAGTGGTTCATTTTGCAGCAGAATCTCATGTTGACCGCTCTATTATTGGCCCTGCAGAATTTGTTAAAACTAATGTAAATGGCACATTTATTTTGTTAGAAGCGGCTAGAGAGGCATGGTTAGAAAAGGGACGGCCAGAAGGGTGTCTATTTTATCAGATTAGCACCGATGAGGTGTATGGTTCTTTAGGGAAAACAGGTTTTTTTACCGAGGAGACACCTTATTGTCCTAATAGTCCCTATTCAGCATCGAAGGCTGCTAGTGACCATTTTGTTAGGGCCTATTTTAAGACTTATGGCTTACCTGTGATTATCTCTAATTGCACTAATAATTATGGGCCATATCAATTTCCTGAAAAGCTTATTCCTTTAACCATCCTTAATGCCTCAGAAGGAAAGCCAATTCCCATATATGGTAAAGGTGAAAATATTAGGGACTGGATATATGTAGAAGACCATTGTGAAGCAATCTGGTGTTTATTAAATAGAGGTAAAATTGGTGAGCAATATAATATTGGTGGAGGAAACCAACAAAAAAATATAGTGGTGGTAAAAATGATTTGCCACCTATTAGATGAAAAAATAGGGCCATTACCTTCTGGCCCTAGAGAAAACCTTATCATATTTGTTCAAGACAGACCTGGCCATGACTTTCGCTATGCCATGGATATTAGTAAAATTGTTAGAGAATTAAATTGGCGACCTAAGACTGATTTTAAGACGGGGCTTTTAAAGACAATAGAGTGGTATTTAACTAACCAGGAGTGGGTAAAGAGGGTAAAATCTGGTGCTTATAAAAATTGGATAGAGGCGTTTTATAAAACAGTGAAACATGCCTTTTGAATTTATCCCTTTAGAAATCTCTCAAGTGATCCTAATTGAACCTAAGGTATTTGCCGATACTCGTGGTTTTTTCATGGAAACTTATAGTTATAAGGCATTTGCTAAATTTGGTATTAAAGAACACTTTGTTCAAGACAATCATTCCCGTTCAGTCAAGGGAGTATTGCGCGGACTACATTATCAAAAACACCCCACTGCTCAAGCCAAACTGGTGCGGTGTGTGAAAGGGGCAATCTTTGATGTGGCAGTAGATATTCGGAAAGGTTCTCCTACTTATGGGAAATGGGTGGGGGTAACCCTTACTGCTGAAAACAAAAAGATGCTCTATATCCCCGTGGGATTCGCCCATGGGTTTTATACCCTCGAAGAAGACACTGAAGTTATTTATAAAGTGAGCCATTACTATTCTCCAAAAGATGAGGCAGGGATTATTTGGAATGACCCTAAAATTGGCATAATTTGGCCATCGAATACACCAGTTGTGGGAGAAAGGGATAGAAAATGGCCACCTTTAAAGGAGGCAGATAATAATTTCACTTTTGAAGGAGATGAAGATGAATTCTGTTAAGGCTCTAGTTTTAAGTGGAGGGAAAGGGACACGTTTACGTCCTATTACTCATACCGGGGCCAAACAATTGGTGCCTATTGCCAATAAACCCATCCTTTTTTATGTCTTAGAAAATATAATCAGTTTAGGCATAAAAGATATTGGTATAGTCATTGCCCCAGAAACAGGGGAAATAATTAAGACTACGGTGGGAAATGGAGATAGATGGGGAGTAAATATCACTTATATCTTGCAACCAGAGCCAGCTGGTTTGGCACATGCAGTGAAGATGGCTGAACCTTTTTTAAAGGATGCACCTTTTCTTATGTATCTAGGGGATAATCTCATTGGTTCAGGATTAAGCCACTTTTACCAGAAATTTCTTGAAAAAAGGCCTGATGCCCAAATTTTGCTTAAGGCTGTATCTGACCCTTCTCGTTTTGGAGTAGCCCGGATAGATGAAAATGGCCAAGTGGTGGGTTTGATAGAGAAACCTAAGAAACCACCTTCAAATTTGGCCTTAATTGGCGTTTATCTCTTTTCTCCTAAGATTCATGAAGCAATTGCTGCCATTAGACCTTCTTGGCGAGGAGAGCTGGAAATTACTGATGCCATTCAGAGACTGATCGAGTGGAATTGTCCTATTTTAAGCGAGGTGATAGATACATGGTGGCTGGATACTGGGAAAAAGGATGATTTATTAGAGGCAAACACTATTGTGTTAGATGAGTGGATTAAGCGTAATGTGCAAGGTGAAGTGGTGGATAGTATTGTCTCTGGAAGAGTAATCTTGCCTGCCTCAGCAAGGGTAAAAAACAGTCAGGTTAGGGGGCCTGTGGTAATTGGAGAACATACTATTATTGAAAATTCTTATATTGGGCCGTTTACCAGCATTGGTCATAAAGCAAAAATTATTAATTCCACCTTGGAACATTGTGTTTTACTTGATGGGGTAAAAGTGGAAAATATTGAGCGTTTGGAAGATGCTTTGATTGGGCGAAATTCTAAGGTGTTAAAGAATAATAGGCTACCCAAGGCCCTAAAATTGATGATTGGCGACGATAGCGTGGTGGAGATTCCTTAATGAAAATTTTACTTACAGGAGCCAATGGACAATTGGCTCAAGATATATGGCTATTGGCCCAAAAGAAAGGCTGGGAGGTAATGGCCTTTACTCGACAAGTGTTGGATATTTCAAATTTTAAGCAAGTTAAAGAGGCTATTACCACTATAAAACCAGATATAGTCATCAATTGTGCGGCTTATAATTATGTAGATAAAGCAGAAAAAGAATGGGAGCAGGCCCTTTTGGTTAATGGAATCGGTCCGCGCAATTTGGCCACTATATGTGAAAGACAAGCTATATCTTTAGTTCACTTTAGCACGGACTATGTATTTGATGGACATAAATCCACTCCTTATACCATTGCTGATTTGCCTTCACCATTGAATAAATATGGGGCAACCAAACTTCAAGGTGAAATAGAAGTCTCTCATTTGACTAACCGTTACTACTTAATTCGGGTGAGTTGGGTGTTTGGCTTAAGGGGAAAGACAGAAGTAAATTTTATAAAAAAGCTTCTCTTGTGGTCAAAAGACAGAGACCAACTGCATATAGTAACTGACCAGATTAGCAGTCCTTCTTATACAGAGGATGTTGCCAAAGCAGTATTAGACCTAATTCAGACAGGAAGGTTTGGTCTTTACCATATTACCAATAGTGGTTATTGTTCTCGCTACCAGTGGGCAGAATGGGTATTAAAAAAAATAGATTGGTCAGGTAAACTTTTTCCGGCTAGAAGCAAAGATTTTCCTAATTCTGTTTTACGTCCTGCTTTTTCTGCCTTAGATACCTTTCCCTTAAAAAATATTTTAGGCTATGAACTACCTAGCTGGCAGGAAGCTACAGAAAGGTTTTTAAAACAGTGGTTTTCACTCTAATTTATAGTCAAAGGGTTTGGTCTTGATGGCTTAACGGAGCAATTGCTGTGCTCCGAGAGAAAATACTCCCTTAAAGAAAACTTCTTTTTCTTTCAATACTCAATCTCAAAAATCAATCGCGGATGTTGGGTTTTAAAAATCTCTTGTTTTTCTGCTTAAGCCGAACTATAATGCCTTTATGGCCCTTTTGCGTGTGATAGACCCAGAACGATGTGTAGGTTGCCAATTATGCATGTTTGCTTGTCACCGCCGTTTTGGAGAAGGAGGTTTAGGTAAGGCTACCATTTTTGTCCGTTCCCGTGGAGGTGTAAGTCGGGGCTTTGCTATAATAGTATGTCGGGCCTGCAAAGAACCACCATGTGCTGCTGTTTGTCCCACGGATGCGTTAAAAATAAGAAAAAAGGGAGGTGTAATTCTACAATCCCACAAGTGCATTGGGTGTGGAAATTGTAAAGATGCTTGCACCATTGGGGCCGTTTTTTGGAATGATGATGCCAATAAGCCGGCGATTTGCATTCATTGTGGTTATTGTGCTCAGTATTGTCCCCATGGGGTCATTGCTTTAGTAAAAGAGGAAAAGATCAATGTTAAATCGTGATCCCCTACAAAGGGTGCTTTATATAGATTTGACCAAGCGGCGTTTTTGGATTGAATATCGGCCCGAATTGTTTGAAAAATATATAGGTGGTACTGGTGTAGCCAACGTCCTTTTACGAGAAGAGTGTCCAGAAGGGACCGATCCTTTAGGGCCAGAAAATCCTGTTATCTTTAGTGTTGGTCCTTTAGTGGGTCTCTTTCCTATGGCCTCTAAAACAGTGGCTATGTTCAAATCACCCCATACAGGCAATTTGGGTGAAAGTCATGCTGGAGGACGAAGTGCGGTATGCATTCGACAAGCAGGCTATGGAGCAATTGTAATTAAAGGTGTTAGCCCAATACCTGTGTATATCACTATTTTTAATGACCAGGTGCAATTTCACGATGGACGGGCTCTCTGGGGGATGAGAAGCAATTTAACCGCTAGGGCCCTCAGGGAGAAAGAGCCGGGTTCTGGAATACGTTCTATCTTGAGGATTGGGGTAGGAGGAGAGCGATTAGTGACCTATGCTTGCTTGATTAGCGAAACATATCGTCATTTTGGCCGTTTGGGACTGGGTGCAGTTTTTGGGAGTAAGAAATTGAAAGCCATAGTTATTAGTGGAAAACGCAGTTTGCCAGTAACTGATAAAAAAGTTTATAAAAAAATTTATGATGAGATTTTTCACCAAATTTTAACTAATCCATCTTTAAAAAAATATCATGATTTGGGTACTGCTTTAAATATTTTACCTTTAAATAAACTAAAAGCCCTTCCTACGAAAAATTTGCAAAATCCTTGTTTTGAAGAAGCTGGAAAAATTTCAGGGGAACATCTAGCAGAGAATTATCTCGGTCGGCGGCTTGCCTGTGCACATTGTCCAATTGCCTGCATTCACCTAGCGGCATTGAGAGAACTTTATGAAGATGAACCTTATTTTTACAAAACCACCTTCATATCTTATGATTATGAACTTATTTATGCCTTGGGAACCATGCTGGGTGTTAGTAATCCTCAAGGCTTGTTGCGTTTGTTAGATGAAATAGAGGTATTAGGATTAGATGCCATTTCTACAGGGGTAGTTCTTGCCTGGACAACTGAGGCCTTCCAAAAGGGGCTTATTACCGAGAAGGAAACATCAGGGCTTGAGCCCAAATGGGGTGATTATGAAACATACATGGAGATAGTAAAAAATATTGTTTTACAAGTAAACGATTTTTATCAAGCACTAGCTAAAGGTGTAGAATATGCTTCTGAGCGCTATGGAGGAAAGGAATTTGCATTGGCCTTTGGTAAAAACGAAATGCCTGGCTATCATACTGGTCATGGAGGCCATTTGACTTTTCTCACTGGAGCTCGTCATAGTCATTTGGATTCTGCTGGATACAGTTTTGACCAGAAGTTTTTGGGAAAGGAACCGTTGACCCCAAGGGATTATGCAGAGAAACTTTTTGCCGAGGAAAGCTACCGCCAGATTCTTTCCTCTTTGGTTATTTGTTTCTTTGCTAGAGGTGTCTATGACTATCCTACTATTATAAATACTTTAAAAATTGCGGGTTTTGATTTTTCAGAAGAAGAATTAAAAAAATTGGGTAAGAATATCCTGAAAGAAAAATATCAATTTAAGTTTAGGGAAGGTTTCTCTTTGGATAATATTCGTATCCCTAAGCGGATTTTAGAAACTCTCTCCCCTTATGGGCAGTTAAAAGAAGAATTCCTTAGGGAAGCTATTATCCATTATAAAGAGCTTATAAATGTAATTTAAAGTCCAAGTATTTCTTTAAACTGTTTTAAGCGCCTGCGGCTAATAGGAATTTCTATTTTATGCTTACCCATGGTGCGTAAATAAAAAATACCACCTGGCAGAGAGGCTATTTCTACCACCTGGTCAAGATTTACCAAGTATTTTCGATGCACTCGAAAAAAGGAAGTTCCCCGAAAGCGCTCTTCCAAAGTTTTCAAACTAAAGGAAGTAAATAATTTTTCTTCGGCGGTATAAATATAAGTATAATCACCCCATGCTTCAGCAAATACAATATCAGAATATGGAATTAATATTCTCCTTGTTCCCTTTTCTACAGGTAATTTTTGAATGGAAGGCATTTTTTGGTGATTTTTATGCCAGCTTTTTTCCAAAGCTTGAAAAAGCTCATTTTCATTAAAGGCCTGAGCAGGAATAGAAATTTTTTCTACATATGCATTCTTTTTTTTAAGAACCCTTTCCCAACGGATAGCACGGTCCACAGCGTTTAACAATCTCACTTCTTCAATAGGTTTTATCAAGTAATCAACCGCATCTAGAGTAAAGGCTTCTGCTGCACATCCTTCATCTTTAGCCAGAAAAATTATTAAAACAGGGAAGTCGCTATTTGCTAAGCTCTTGGCTAGCTCCAAACCGCTTATATCTTCTAAATCAATATCTATAAACAATAGGTCATAAGGAATAGCCCGGATTAATTTAAAAGCCTCTCTAGCTGAAACTGTTTCACCAATAATTTCAATGTCATCTCTCTTATCTAAAACCTTTCTCAAAAATGTCCTTTCTTGACAGGAAGCTGAAACGATGAGTGTTTTAACCCTCATAAGAATTAACTTTCAAATAACGTCCCTAAGATTTTTTAATACTTACCCTAAAAAAAGACTACCGTCAACAAGATGTGTATCACCTACTTTGCGGGATTGTTTTATTCCCTAAAAAGACTTAAAATGAATTTGTGGAAAGAATTACGGTAATTGGAGCAAGTCTGGCATTAGGAAAATGGATAAAATTGCTAAATTAAATTATGCTCAAGCAGTGATTTTGCAAAAAGAATTGTGTCAAAAGGTAATCCTAAAACCACCTCCCAACTTTTCACCCCAACTAATAGCCGGGGCAGATGTTTCTTATAGCCGTAAGGACAGTAAAATTTATGCTGCTTTAGTGG
>Ga0190361_1000096_pt1 | contig 34780 bp, 28 predicted proteins | sample 48721845_MG_FD_161273 | JGI IMG/M metagenome (GOLD analysis project Ga0190361, IMG submission 161273) | Hydrothermal vent microbial mat bacterial communities from Southern Trench, Guaymas Basin, Mexico - 4872-18-4-5_MG | ecosystem: Environmental > Aquatic > Marine > Hydrothermal vents >... | reverse complement strand
CAGGTTTTTTAAATATCGTCACCGAATCGGCATATTCAACGAACTTACCAGCGTACATGACCGATATTTTGTCACTCACCTCCGCTATAACCGCTATATCGTGCGATATGTATATCATGGCCATGTTCAGCCTTTTCTGTATCTTCTTCATTTCCTTCAAAATTCTATCTTGAACGATGACATCTAGAGCTGTGGTGGGTTCATCAGCGATGATTATCCTTGGATCACATGCGAGGGCCATGGCTATAATGGCTCTTTGTTTCATTCCACCACTGTATTGATGAGGATATTGATCCATACGCCTTGGATCCAACCCCACCAGTCTGAAAAGTTGCGCTACCTTTTCTCTGGCTTTATCTATAGACATGTTGGGATAGTGATTCAACAAAGCTTCAACTATCTGATCACCAACTTTGTAGACAGGATTCAAGGAATTCATAGCAGCTTGAAATATCATGGATATGCCTTTCCACCTGTATTTCCTCATTTCAGATTCTGAAAGTGTTACCAGATCGACCTCTCCGTTCCCATCGTTGAAAAAGACATGACCTCCCATGAATTCCGCATTATCAGGCAATAGTCTTAATATGGTCATGGAAACTGATGTTTTCCCACAACCAGATTCACCAACTATCCCGAGGGATTCTCCCTCCTCAAGGTCGAAAGATATTCCATCGACGGCCTTAACATATCCCATCTTGGTTCTATAGTACATTTTAAGATCCTTAACGGATAGAACCCTCACGCGGATCACCTCTTCCTGAGCCTTGGATTGATAATTTCTTCGAGCCCTCTACCGAGGAAGTAGAAAGCGGAGCAAAGGAGTGTTATGGAAACACCAGGGGGAGCCCAGAGCCACCAATACCTTGCAATGAAACTTCCTATGAGGTACCCATTGGCTTGGGCTGTATGGATGATTATCCCCCAGGACATCCTTATATTCACAAGACCAAGGAAGGAAAGAACTGCCTCTGAAAATATGGCGCTCGTCACACTGAACATCATATAAAGGAAAGAGAGTGGCAATATGTTAGGGATGATGTGTTTGAATATGATGTAACTGTCACTCGCTCCCGCAGATTTTGCAGCCTCTATAAACGGCCTGACCTTAACCGTCAGAGCTTGTGCCTTCAAAACGATAGTTATCGAACCGAAACCTGAAACGAGTCCTATTATCAGAGCGAGCTTAAACAAAGTGAGTTCAAGAAAAGCGCTTAAGACCATGAGTAATGCCAGAAGTGGGAACAACATTACGATGTCGGCAAGCCTCATGAAAAATGTATCCACGACTCCTCCAAAGTAGGCAGATGCAGCTCCTATTATCGTTCCTATGATTACCGTTATGAGAGCTGCGGTTATCCCAAGAACGAATTCTCTGGGAGTGCTGTACATCAATTGGGACAGAACATCCCTTCCAAGAGGGTCCGTTCCAAGAGGGTGTTTCAAAGATGGCGGAGAAGGATGAGAGTATATAGTTGCATCGAATCCTATTATTGGATCATACGGCGTATACATGTCGTAAAGGTCTATATCGTTTTTCCAATAGAGGTTCTTCATTATAACAGGATACAATGGATAGAGCGCTCCAAAAATAGCGAAGAATATGATAACGCCCAGACCAAACAGGGCAATTTTTTTCTCCTTGAAGAGTTCCCAATTTTGCCTGAAACTTCTCATCCACAACTTCAACCTTATTTTCCAAAGAGGTTCCTTCATGACGCTTTCAACACTCGTGTTCGCCACTCTTATCCCTCCTCAATACCTTATCCTCGGATCTAAGAAAGCATACAGAATGTCCGCCACGAGGTGAGCAATCAGAACGAATATTCCTGTGAAAACAAGAAGCCCCACCAGAAGAGGTATATCCTGCGAGTTCAGAGCCTCAAGGTATGTGAGTCCCATTCCCGGCCAGGAGAACATGGTTTCCGTTATGATACCCCCACTCATTGTGAAACCAAGACTTATAACGAAATTCGTTATCAATGGAAGAAGGGCATTCCTCGCAGCATGTTTATCCCTTACAACTTTATCGGGTAATCCTTTTGCCTTAGCGGTCGTTATATAGTCTTCCCTCACAATCTCAAGCATGGTATCTCTCATGACGAGCATGCTACCAGCGAAACTCAAAAGTGTGAGTGTCAGGATTGGAAGAACCATGTGCTTTACTATATCGAGTCCATAAATCCCAATACCACTTCTTCCCCAAAGGACAAGGGCAACGATGATACTCGCTGTGAGAGTTCCCCAAACTGTTATCCTTTTTGCCATCAAAGTTTTCTGGAAAGAAGCAACGATCAGAGCAACAAGAAGGGCCAGAAGGATCCAAAAACCTGTGAGAAGAAGCCTCAGAAACACCGTGTTGGAATCTATAGGAGCTGTTCTCCATAGATTGGGTTCTATGAACTGGTTCAGAGGAAGAAGCTTTAGAGTGACAGCGAAAAGCCAGATGTTGAATATGGCAAGAAGAGGAGTGAATATGGTCCAGAAAACTATCCCAACGAAAGTTGCCGCTTTATCAACGAATTTTCCTCTCTTCCACGCTATTCTCTTACCCAGGTTATAACCGACGCTGTAGGAGACGAGAGTTGCCGTCATGAAAAGAAAAAGGGTTCTTGGAAGTCTCTCTTTTATTATATCCGTGACTTTTCTTGGATAGTAAAGGAAAGATGTTCCCAGGTCAAACTTCAAAAAATTTTTCATGTAATATAGGTATCTTATAAATGGTGGCTTGTCGAGTCCGAACTGCTGTTTTATCTTTTCCCTGATCTCAGGTGTCAATTTTGGATTCATCACGTATTGACTCGCAAAATTTCCAGGCATAGCTTCCATAATCCAGTAAACAATGGTGACATATATAAAAAGAAGTATAACTATTTGCAGAGATCTTTTTCCAATGTATTTGAGCATCTTTCTACCTCCTCTTCAGATTTTAAGCCCAGCCCCTACTGGGGCTGGGCAGAAGGTTAGAAAATACTTAGATGTATTACTCAACCGTTTTGACAGCGGCTGGCAACCCAAGTTGACCCTGGAGACCATCGAGTGTTTCTTCGTACGGGAACACGATCTGATCTACTCTGTATGCTTCGTAAATTGGTGTTGTGAAGAGAACGAGGTACGGTAAGTCCTCTGCCAACATTTCCTGGAGTTTGAATGCGAGTTTTCTTGCTTCTTCTATGTCGGTTGCCTCAAGGAACTTATCCGCGACTTCGTCAAATTCCGGGTTGTTGTATCCAGGTGTGTTGAAGTCACCAGGTCCCATTCTTTTGCTGTGGAAGAAATCGGCAAGGTAATCTGGGAATATTGTGAGACCCCAACCGAGCATGTACATGTCGTAATTGAAGTTCTCCTCCCAGACTCTCTGAACTATGTAGTTGAAGTCGACGAGATTCGCTTTTATCGGAATACCGAGTTCGTTTGCCCATTTTTCGATGAATATAGCGGTAGTTGCCCTCATTGGGTCGTAACCAGGACCAGGTGCAAGGAGTTCTATCTCTTCAATCTTTCTTCCATCGGGTCCAATGAGTCCTTTACCTTTCCTTACGATCTTGTCTCCTTTTATCTTGGGTTCGACGATCCATTTGAATCCAGCTTTCTTGAGAAGTTCTATCGCTTTCTTCCTTCTTTCACCGTAACTCATCCCTTCACCAAGTGTTTTAACGTCTTTGTTGTACCAGAAGACGTTACCTGGTGGAACCAGTGTGGAAACTGGTATGGCCTGACCTGCAAGGATTCTGTTACAGATGAAGTCTCTGTCAACAAGGAGTGCTATAGCTTGTCTGAATTCTTTGATGTTCATAGGATACCTTCTCATGTTAAAGGCGACGTATCTGAACCCGTTGCTTGGAGACGAAGTGATCTTTATACCAGGTTTCCCTCTCAGCTGATCGAGTTCACCTTTCTGAAGTCCCAACGGATTGAATATGAATGAAACGTCTCCATTTATCATAGCGGTTATGGCAACACTTTTCTCCTTGTATATTCTGTAGATAATGCTATCCACGAATGGTCCCGTTTCTACTTTGAGTTCAACATCTCCTTTTGGTTCACCGTACCCTACCCAGTGGAATCCTGTGTTCTCGTTCTTCAACTCCACAGCACCGTTCTTGTAAAGAACTTCAACGAATCCTCTGTCATAGTAGTCGGGAAGAGCAGTATTTTCAACGAAGGCTCCCTTTTCCCATTTCTTGAGCACGAATGCCCCGGTTCCAGGATCTTCAGGTTCGTAGCTGTAGAGAGTCTGAAGTGGGTTTTCACTCTTCAAAGCTTCTTCGACTTTGGGTTCCCAGAATTTTTTCTGTATGATGGGCCCCATCAGAGCACCGAATTCGACTTTCGCAAGTCCAAGTTTTTTGAAGTAGATCTTGACCGTGTAATCATCCACTTTCTCTGCTTTTTCGACGAAATCCGGGTCGTAGCTAGAAGCCCAGTTACCACCGAGACCGTAATCCTTTATGAGTTTGAGCACAGTGTTGATAGTGAAAACGACATCATCGGCAGTGAACGGTGTTCCATCGCTCCATTTCACATCTTGTCTCAGAGGAATTTCGTACACCCAGTATTCTCCTTCTTTGTATTTCTTTGGCATATCCGCTGCAAGTGCAGGTATCCAGTCAAACCTGACATCCGAGTATCCGTAGAGTGATCCGTACTTTCCAGCCATGACGTAATCGTTCCAAACAGTAGCATTTGGTCCAAGGTGATTCCAAATGTTTAGAGTTTTTGGTTCTTCATAGATGGCCCAGTTTATGACCTTTGCTCCGAAGATAGAGACAACCACTAAAACCATGAAAAGAATGAAGAGTTTTTTCATACCACCTCTACCTCCTTTCTTCGTTTTAAAGAGACCTTATATGATTATACACACTCTCTCACATATCGGTCAAGAAAATGCAACTCAAATGTTAGGGTGAGGGGTATGAAATAGTAGGGTATAGGGTACAGGGTGTTAAGGTGGTTGATGATCGCTGTTCGGTGATCGATGATCGAACCCCACACCCTTCACCCCATACCCCAGTAATGTATAATTTTCCCGGAGAGGGACGGGTGGTCGCGGGCACACGCACGTGTGTGTTCTGAGGAAAGTCCGGACTCCGAGGGCGAGGTGCCGGGTAACACCCGGAGGGAGCGATCCCTGGAAAGGGCCATAGAGAAGAAGACCGCCTGAGAAGGCAAGGATGGAACGGTGGGGTAAGAGCCCACCAGGATCGGGGTAACCCGATCGCTTGGCAACCCCCACCTGGAGCAAGGCCGAGCAGGGGAGGGTGGCCCGCCTGAATCCCCGGGTAGGCCGCACAGATTGATGACCACCCCCGACAGAATCCGGCTTACAGTCCCTCTCCTTTTTTAAAATCTTGTGATATGATTTCTTTGAAGGTGATATACATGGAGAGACTAAAGATACAAAGGGAAGCTGAGGAATTTGTGGATGAGCTCGTCTCGATAAAAGGTCATGGATTCCTTCAGAAAGAAAGAGATCTCATCTCAAAAGCCTATGTTGTGGCTTCAAAGGCTCATGAAGGAATGATACGTTTTTCAGGAGAGCCCTTCATTAACCATCCAAAAGAAGTTGCAAGAATTTTAGCATCCCTTGGAATGGATGCTGTTACTATAACAGCCGGTCTTCTTCACGATGTGGTTGAAGACAGCGAAGGAAAAGTGACATTGGACGACATCATTAAAATCTTCGGGAGAGAGATCGCAAGGATTGTGGATGGTGTCACAAAAGTTAGTAGTATAAATCCTCCCGTTGGAATGAGCGATATGAAGAGAAAGATAGAAACTATTCAAAAGATGTTCCTCGCTATGGCCGAGGATATGAGAGTTATATTCGTGAAACTCGCTGATAGACTTCACAACATGAGGACGATACAGTACGTCAGGGATGAAGGGAAAAAACGCTATAAAGCGCTTGAAACCCTTGAAATATACGCACCGATAGCTCATAAACTTGGTATTCACTCCATCAAATCCGAATTGGAGGATTTAGCTTTCAAAGTTCTCTATCCAGAAGAATACTACATGTTGAAAAGGCTGGTAGCGGAGAAAAAGAAGGAGAGGGAAGCAAGGACGAAAGAGTACATGGATATATTGAAAGCTGCTTTAGAAGAACATGGGATAGAAGCGAAGATAGAAGGGCGTTACAAGCATTATTACAGTATCTGGAGAAAGATGAAGGAGAGAGGAAAAAGGTTCGAAGAAATCTTCGATCTCATAGCTGTCAGGGCGATCGTGAAAGATGTTCCAACATGTTACAGCGTTCTTGGTATCGTTCACAGCATCTGGCCTCCCCTTCCAGGAAGGATAAAGGATTACATAGCCGCTCCAAAATCCAATGGTTACAAATCACTTCACACGACAGTGATAACACAATATGGAGAACCCCTTGAAATTCAGATCAGAGACGAGAGGATGCACGTGGAAGCGGAGTACGGTCTGATAGCTCATTGGATATACAAAGAAAAACCTGATTTGAAATCAGCTCAAGAATGGTTTGAAAGGCTTCTGGAATGGAGGAAAGAGATATCTCAGGGAATCGTTGGAATAGATGACATAAAGAAAGAGCTTCAGATGGATGAGGTCTTCGTTTTCACACCCAAGGGTGAGATAAAACATCTTCCCAAAGGTGCTACTCCGATAGATTTTGCCTACACCATTCACACGGAGATTGGTCATCACTTTGCTGGAGCCAAAGTCAACGGGAAGATGGTTCCAATAGATTATCAGCTCCAAAATGGTGATGTGGTTGAGATCATAGTCAACAGGAACTCTCCTGGTCCAAGTCTCGATTGGTTGAAATACGCAAAATCTCCTAGAACAAAAGCAAAGATCAGAAGATTTTTCAAGGAGAAATTTGGAGGAGAACTGGTAGAGCGAGGAAAGGATATACTGAGGAAGATCAGCAAAAAACTCGGAAAATCTCTGGAAGAGATTCTGGAAATAGATGGGTTGAAGAGGATGCGAGAAGGGCTCTCGGACAGAGAGTTCTTCATGAAGATAGGGGAAGGAACGATAACTTTCCAGGATCTGCTTGAAGCGATCACCGGGGAGAAAACGCAGACAAAGAGAAAGAGACGGAGGAAAATTTCTACAAGTTCTTCACCTGTGGTCGTGGGTAATTTGAAAAACATAGAAGTTCATATAGCGAAATGTTGCAATCCCATCATGGGTGATCCCATAGTTGGTGTTGTTAGCAGGAGGGGTATCACAATCCACAGGATCAACTGTAAGAATTTGAAAGGGATAGATGAAGACAGAATATTCGATGCACAGTGGGTCACGGATGTAGTGGGTTCCTTCGATGCCTTTCTCAGGATAGTTGTTGTCAAAAAGAGTGATATTGGAAATCTGATAAACCACATAGGAGATCATGGAGTGGATTTCGTATCTGCTAAAATATTAACCCCAAACAGGGAACCAACAGTTGTGAGAGTACATGTGAAAGTAAGAGACACAGAGGAACTCTCAATACTCATGAGCAATCTGAAGAATCATAAATGTGTTATGAGTGTCGAAAGGGTGGTAGGGTGAGAGCGGTAGTTCAGAGAGTCAGAGAGTCAAAGGTCGTTGTGGATGGAACGGTTGTTGGAAGTATAGATAAAGGGCTTCTCGTTCTTCTTGGAGTGGGTAAGGAAGACTCTGAGGAGGATTTGAAATGGCTGGCTGACAAAGTGGTGAATCTCAGAATCTTTGAAGATGATGAGGGTAAGATGAACAAGTCCGTGAAGGATGTTGGAGGTAAGATACTTGTTGTCTCCCAATTCACGCTCTACGGAGACTGTAGGAGGGGAAGGAGACCTTCTTTCACACAAGCTGCTTCTCCTGAGAAAGGAAGAGCCTTCTACGAAAAATTCATAGAGATCCTTAAAAAAGAAGGAATTGAGGTTGAAAACGGTGTCTTTGGGGCGAAAATGGAAGTTCATTTGATAAACGATGGTCCCGTCACCATACTGCTCGATTCTAAGAAAGTGTTCTGAGGTGTCTTCCATGAAGATATTGGTTCATGTATGCTGTGCTCCCGATTTGATAGCGACTTATCACCATTTGAAGGATCACGATTTGACTCTTTTCTTTTTCAATCCCAACATACATCCTCTAAAAGAATACGAAAAGAGATTAGAAAACGTTGAATTTCTCGCAAGGAAATGGAAGTTACCGCTGATAAAGGGAGATTACAACATAAAAAAATGGTATAAGGTTGTGAAGGAGTACAAGGAGTTAGGTGAAGGAAGCAGAAGATGTTATGAATGTATCAAATACCGGTTGGATGAAACCGCTAAACTTGGCAGGAAAGGATTCGATGCTTTTACAACCACTCTAGCAGCAAGCCCCATGAAGGATCTTTCCTGGATAGAAGAGATAGGAAAAGCTTTAGAGCGAAAATACGGTATCAAGTTTTATTTCGCGGATTTTAAAAAGAAAGGGGGACAGGAATTCAGCATAAAGGTTTCCAGAAATCTTGGTATCTACAGGCAGAATTATTGTGGTTGCATCTTCAGCAAAAGAGAGACTGAGGAGAGGAGGAAAATATCACGAATGAGAAGAGAAGAAAAACTGAAAAGGATCTTGAATTTGTACGGTGTACAAAGAAAATTCGAATTGAATCCTGAAACTCTCGAAATCGATGAAGAACTTCTCAAACTAGGAGAAGAATTTTTGAAAGAATTGATACTTGTCTTGAGACCTCGAAGGGTTCTCTTACCGGAAAATCTATGGGTTGGTAAGAGAAATTTGAAAATCGGCAGGTATAAGGTGAAAATAGTCAGGAGGAGTAAAGATGATTGATTTTGAAGGAGCTAAGATGGCGTTGGTTTTCGAAGACAGAATAATGTGGTCGAATATCGATATGGAAGAATCCAGAATTTTGGAGCTTTCCAGGATAGTGGATGAGGTCGGAACGACTTTATCGGGGAACTTCTACGGTATTGATTACACCATTTCGAAGATAGAAACCGTAATTGGTGAATGCGTTGTTTTGATACCTTCTGATGAGAGAGAAAATCCTGTTTATTTGAAAACATACATAGATCACGTTCTGTGGGGTTATAGAGAATATCCTGATTTCATAAAAAACCTAGAAAAAGAGAGCCCTGAATGGAAAGCAAGAAGGCGAATAGCTCTTGTAAAAATGGAAAATATGGAAGAACGTTTCAATTTAAGAAAAGAACTCTCAAGAGTAGCGGATTGGATTTACAATTTAGGTTCCATGGATCTCTACGTTATCCTGGACTTCCCAGATATGAGTTTCGAAGGATCTGTTTATATATCATCCAAAGAAAAAAATTTCTCGGAAGCTTTGAGAAAAGCCTTATTACTTGAGAGATATTCAAGAGAATCTGGAAAATTCTTGTATGAGGAGATACCAGATATTGTTTTCAAGGGTAGCATATCTTTCGATCATGAAGTACCGGGGGATATAAGAATCTTCTTAGAAACGGGGGATATCGAAGAAACAGCCAATATGGTTGGTAAAAAAGCGCATGATATTTTTCTTTCCATATTGAATTTCGAGAAGGAGTATCTAATATCCCCAAGATTGTATATGGAATCATTGATACTATTACTCTCCGAAAGGACGGGATGGTAGATGGAGGTCATCTCTCTTTCCTTTCCAGCCAAAGCTGAAAACATCAGAATAGCCAGGACTGTTGTGAGAAATTTCCTCCTTCTCAAAAAAGTTTTCGAGGAGGATATATTCGATACAGAGCTCGCTCTGGATGAAGCGGTGTCCAATATAATAGTTCATACATATAAAAAAGACGAGAGTAAATACATAGTCATGACGCTCACATGGAAGGACGATACAAACGAACTGGAAATTCTTCTGAGAGATTTTGGCCCCAAGGTCGATCCTTCTAAGGTAAAACCCAGGCCTTTGGAAGAAGTAAAACCCGGTGGATTGGGGGTTTACATCATTCAGAAGATATTCGATGTCATGAAGTTCAAGGATGTCGATGTGGGAAATCTTCTGATCCTCAAAAAGAAATATCAGGTACCTCCCAGGAGGGATGATGAAAAAGAGTGATAGTTCACGTTGTTGGAGCAGGGCTTGCTGGATCGGAGGTTGCCTATCAACTGGCCATAAGAGGCATTAGAGTCGTCCTTCATGAAATGAGGCCAGTTAAGATGACAGAAGTGCACAAAACGGATCTGTTTGCAGAACTCGTCTGCAGCAACTCTTTAAAGTCGGAAGATCCGACCAACGCTGAAGGATTGTTGAAGAAGGAAATGGAGTTGTTAGGCTCCTTGATTCTTGAAGAAGCCTACAAAGCAAAGATACCAGCCGGAAAAGCTTTGGCCGTCGATCGAGAAAGGTTTTCAAAAGGTGTTACTGAAAGAATAAAGGACCTCTCCAACGTTTCTATAATTCGCGAGGAAATAAAGAGTTTAACCCCTTCTTCAGATGAGATCTGGGTCGTAGCGACTGGACCAGTGACTTCCCCTTCCTTAGCAGCTTTCCTTAAGGAACTATTAGGGGAGTGTTTCCTACACTTCTTCGATGCGGTGGCACCTATTGTAATCTACGAAACTGTAAATCTATCGAAGGTCTTCTTTGGAGACAGATTCGAAAAAGAATCAAAAGATTACATAAATTGTCCTCTGGGCAAGGAAGATTACGAAAGATTGTGGAAAGCATTGGTGGAAGCGGAAACCATAGAAATAGAAGATTTCGATAAGAAGCTCCTTTTCGAGAGATGTAAACCTATAGAAGAAATAGCGAAAAGTGGAAAAGATGCCCTGCGCTTTGGCCCATTGAGACCTACAGGTCTTGTGGATCCGAGGATAGGAAAGGAACCTTATGCTGTCGTTCAACTCAGAAGGGATAACATGGAAGGAACATTGTACAACCTTGTTGGATTTCAGACAAGATTGAAATGGAAAGAGCAGAAAAAGGTTATAAGAATGATACCTGGCCTCGAAAAGGTTGAGATAGCTCGATATGGTGTCATGCATAGGAACATCTACATCAACTCTCCAAAGGTTTTGGATCCTTTCATGAGGTTGAAGAAGGACAAAAGGATATTTTTTGCAGGTCAGATAACTGGAGTGGAAGGATACGTGGAATCTGCTGCTTCCGGGATATATGTGGCGTACAATATATACAGGATACTGAAGGGAAAGGAACCTGTCAGATTTCCAAAGGAAACGATGCTGGGTTCTCTATTCCACTACGTGATAGAAGGATGCATGGGAGATTTAAAGCCAATGTACGCGAATTTTGGGCTCCTTCCAAAAATCAGGGTAAGGGATCGCTTCGAAAGGAGGAGGAAATTATCTGAAATAGCCATCAAGTCATTGAAGGATTTCCTCAAAGAGCACCCTTGGTGAGGTGATATTTCGTGAAAGTGGAAGTATCCGTCAGCAAAGATAGAATGTCAGCATACGTCACGCTCATACCCGATGAAGAAGGTGAAACTATATCTCAGAGTGATATTCTAAAAGCTCTTGACAATGCGGGAATAAAGTACGGGATTTTAAAGGATAGGATCGACCAGCTAACGGTAAATCCTATTTACAGAGTGCCACAGCTTGTGGCAGTTGGGAAGCCTCCAGTTGACGGTAAAGATGGTGAAATTGAGCTGATAAAGAAAGTGCCAGAATATGAGGAAATTTTGGGGGGCAAGGTCGATTTGAAATCCATGCCTTCGAGGAAAAGGATCCTTGTGAAGCAAGGAGAGAAAATAGCAAGAATCATACCACCAACGAAAGGACATGAAGGGAAAGATGTTTTTGGATTGCCAGTCAAACCAAAGCCAGGGAAGGATCCACAGTTGAACCTAGGTAAAAATGTCAAAAGGGAAGGGAATGTTTTGATAGCCGTACAAGATGGTCTCCTTGTGGTTAAAGACGACGGGACCATTGATGTCGAGGAGACACTTATTGTACCTGAAAACGTGGATTACTCTGTTGGGAACATAGATTTCCCAGGTTCTGTGGAAGTAAAAGGTGATGTGAGGCCGGATTTTGTGGTTAAAGCTAAGGGAGATGTGGTTATAAAGGGTGTTGCAGAGGCTTCAACTGTGATATCGCTGAATGGAGACGTGGAAGTGCATGGAGCCAAGGGTAGAGGTAAAGGACTCATCAAAGCCAGGAAAAACGTCAAAGCGTATTTTTTAGAAAACGTCGAGGTGGAGGCTGGTCTGGACGTTATTGTCGATAGATCCATAGAAAACAGCAAAATCAAAGCTGGAAGAAGTGTGGAGGTTACAAGAGGTATAATAGTCGGAGGTGTGATAACTGCTGGCTACAGTGTCATAGCCAACGAGATCGGATCGAATCTCGGTGTGAGCACAAGAGTAGAGGTTGGGGTTGATCCTCTTGTGAGGGAAAGGTTGAAGGTATTGGAAGCTCAGATAAAGCTAGATGAAGAGAACATTAGAAAACTCACAAAAGTCCTCATGGAACTCAGAAAATTGATGGAAAGAAGTGGTGGAAAATTACCACCAGATAAACTCGAGATGCTCATGAAGGTCTCCCAGACTCTGATAAACCTGAGAGAGTCATTAGATAGAAACAGAAAAGAGTATGAGGCTTTGAAGGAAGATAGCGAAAAGAAAGCGAAAGGTGCTCAAATAATAGCAAGAAGCGTTTTGTATCCTGGTGTTGAGATATCCATATTCGACAGAAAATTCTATGTGGAAAGAATTCTAAAGAAAGCGATCGTTTTCTATCAAGATGGTGAGATAAAGATAGGAGGATACAAAGAATGATAAAAGTTCTTCCAAAACTCAGAGAAATGATATGGGGTTCATACGAACTTGGGAAGCTTTTCGGGACCGATAAGAAGATAGGCGAAGTATGGCTCCTTTCAGGTCATCCGATGTTTGTGACAGAACTCGAAGATGGTAGGAATGTGAACTCGGTTATGGAAGAGATCGTTGGAAGGGAATATCCAAGGTTTCCCTTGCTTGTGAAGATCATCTCATCTTCACAATGGTTATCAGTACAGGTTCATCCGAACGATGAAGAGGCTTTGGTCTTGGAAGCGAACGAACCCTGGGGTAAAACGGAAGGATGGTTCTTTCTGAAAGAAAGCGAGGTAGCCATAGGAGAAAGTGATGAAAAAGTGAAAGAAGCCATCGGAACGAACAATTGGAACGATGCTTTAACCTTTTTCAGACCGTCTCCAAAAAGCTTTCTCTTCCTCCCAGCTGGAACTGTACACGCTCTAGGACCTGATTCCTTTCTAATCGAAGTGCAGGAATCCTCTGACCTCACATACAGAATACACGATTGGGGGAGGGGAAGAGAGCTTCATTTAGATAAAGCCCTTAAGGTTATCAAGAAGGTGAATATAAAGGATATCTATCATGAAAACGTCAAAAGGTTCGATTGCGAACATTTCAGAATCAGATTGATGAAAAATGGGACATCAGAGGGATTTTCTGTGCTGATCACTCTGGAAGGTGGAAGGATAAATGGAAAAAGTGTTGGAAAATACGAAACTTTTATAGTTCCAATAGGAGAAAAAGTTGAAATTGAATGTAACGTCCTGGAAGTGAAACTCGGAGAGTTCTTCCTGAAATATCAATCGGGGGATCGATCATGAAGAAAGTTTTCATAAGCGATCTTCATATAGGAGACGGATCGGCAAAGGATGACTTCGTGTACGATGATGAATTCGTGAAATTTTTGAACACCATGTATGAAGAAGATGACATAGAACTGGTTATCGTCGGGGATGGCTTTGAACTGTTGGAAAGCAGGGTTGTGAAGGAATGGGGATTGATTCCCTTCGAAACTCTTTTAGAGAAACTGGATGGATATATTTTCGAGGATATAACGCGAAAACACGAAAAGGTTTTCAGCGCTTTGAGAAGATTCACGAAAAAACATAAACTGGTATACATCGTGGGAAATCATGATTATTATCTGCTAAAAAATCCAAAACTTCAGGAAAAACTGAAAGAAAAAATCGGAGATATATCGATCGTTCCATATTATCTCGATGAAAAGTTTAAGATCCTAGCCATCCATGGTAATCAGTTCGATGTTATAAACAAGTTCGTTAAGGATAAGAGATCTGGTAGGCTCATACCACCTCTTGGAGATTTCATGACAAGGTACATGATGGTGAGATTCGATGACAACATACAGAGCCTTGTTCCCAAAGAAATCATCAGGGATTATGATAACGTCAGACCAGCTATGGATGTTTTTCACTGGTTCGAATACGTGATGGAGGCGTACGATATAGGAGTGGATATTCTGGAACTTTGGATAAAGTCCTTCGTTGAGATGTTGAGAACAACTGAGGTGAAACTCTGGATAAAAAAGAATTTCCCGAAGACTCACTGGTTATCTAAGGTCTTTGTCAACAGATTCGGTGGTATGAAGCTTGGAGAGATCCTCGTCAGAGTGACTATGAAACTAAGGGAATTTAGAAAAACGGATTATCTGTACAAAAACGCCAAAAGAATATTGAAAGGAAAGAGTTTAAAAGAAGCGGATTTTGCAGGATACATAGATGGAGAAAAACCTGATATACCGGAAACGGATATCGTGATATTTGGTCATATACACCATCACTCTTTAAGAATCGTTCCCGTTGGTGAAAAAAAGAAGGTTTATATAAATTGTGGAACGTGGAGACCAGTCCTTGAAAAAGTGAATGGAAAGAAAAGGTACGGTTTCCAAAGGAAAGCGGATCTCTTTTACGCTGTGATAGCACCCTCTAAAGATGGGGTGGAGATAACGACGAAAGTGACCAGTAAACTGGAGGATATAACTATTCCAAAGTGATATCATTCATTTGGATTTGGTACCTTGCCCACGATCTTGAAAACTTTCTTTTTATCGAAAAATCTAAGAAGGGTGTAATAAATAAAAACGGAAGATATTCCCAACAAGAAAGAGTATACATCCTTCAATTTCAAAACGCTGTTTCCAAATATTATTCCGAAAACAAAGAGTATCAAAGGAATGAGATAAACTTTCACAGATATTTCCAAAGGCCCCGTTCTTGGAGATTCCACAAGAACAATATCGCCTTCCTTAAGATCACCATCCTCATAATCTATTTCGATTCTGATATCCTCATCCACCGCTGTACAAACATTTTTCAAGGAGCAGTGACCACACAACATATCCCTTTTCTTTCCAACAACAACGCTCTTTTCTTTAACATCTATCACCACCATCTTCTCAACCGCCACCTTCTCGCCTCCTCTATTTCTCTCTTCCTCTTTTCTATCAATTCCTTTACCCTATTAACAATTATACTACTATTGTATTCGGTTGGCCTAATTATAGATCTTCGAGCCACAACCGAAAGGGCGTTGAAAATGTAGGCTCTGATCGGAACATATCTTTTCACCCTTACCCTGGTCAAGAAGAGAAGGGAAGAGAGCCTCAAAATTCCTCCTAACAAGAAAAGTATCTGAAGTCCTTGAACCTTGAATCCTATGGGTTCAATGCAAAGACGGGAAAAATTGCGGGCAAGGATTCCTCCTATCACAGAACCAGCGAGCCCTCCTACTCCAGCCACAGCTGCATTCACAGAAAAATACATGATCTCGGAGGAAGACGCTACTTCTAAAGGTAGTGTCAGCAAAGACAGGTTAATAGCAGACCATGCAAAGCCTGTCAGAACCGCATCGAGTATCATTAGGTATCTATAAGTTCCTTCGTTCATGAAAAACCACATTATGGATATCATCCCTACAACGGAAATCCCCAATTCCGCTACCACTCTGTGCCCCGCTTCGTCGGACACCTTTCCCCATATTTTGTACATGACTATCGCGACACAACTTGATATGACCGACGCAAGGCCGATGTAACTGAAGGGAACTCCAATGTTTTTTATCAGATGGTAGTTGTAAAAAGGACTTGTGATCATAACGACCATATACCAGTAAAAGACGAACATTAAGTACCTTACGAAATTTTCATCTCTCAGGATCAATTTCAATGTGGCCATGGTTCCGTAACGTTTCATGGGAACATCTGGTATCTTTTGCATGTAAATGTAGGATAAGAAACTTCCCAGAAGAGATATCAATATGACAATCTCGTATCCAAAAGTTATCTTTTCAATGAGAAAAGAATACATGTAAAAGACTGAGAGACTGGTAAGGGATATGTAAACGTTCCTCTTTCCAAAAATACTTCCCCTTTTATCTTCCGGTATCAAATCCCTCATCCACGAAATCCAAGAGCTAGACGCCATAGCACCGAAGATCTGAGATATCGCAAATATGAGAATGAAGATTCTAGGATTTTTTATATTCAGAGCAAGTGAGATTAATACACCAATCCATGAAAAGCGACCAAGCAGGTTGAAGAGGTTCGTCAAAAATTTTCTGCTCTTCACTCTTTCCAAAATGAGCGGAACCACCATTTGGAATATCTGTGAAATGAGGGGAAAAGAAGAAGTTATACCGAGGAGGAACTCGTTAAGGTGGAACTCTATGGCAAGGCCTGTGAATATGGCTCCCTGTATTATAAGTATGTAAAATGATGAAAAGACTCCTTCAAGAATGAAATACCTGAGGAAACCCATATCAGCCTTTCACAACTCCTATAGGAACCATTCTGGCAACCTTTCTGGATATACCGAGTTCATTCACGATCTTCACAACCAGATCCACATCTTTGTAAGCTTCAGGAGCTTCTTCCACCAAAGTTCTTTTTCCCCTGCTCATAACCACTATACCCTTCTCTTCAAGCCCTCCCATCACTTCTTCAAACTCCAGAGTTCTGAGAGCTTCCCTTCTTCCCATAACTCTTCCCGCACCATGAGCAGTCGTGCCGAATGTTTCTTCTTCTGCTTTTTTCGTCCCTATTAAAAGGTAAGAAGCTGTTCCCATATCCCCCGGTATTATCACGGGTTGCCCGACTTTTCTGTAGATCTCAGGTATCTTCTCGTTGCCAGGGCCAAACGCTCTTGTCGCACCCTTTCTGTGGACAACCACTTTTCTTTTTTTTCCATCTACAACATGTTCTTCGAGTTTTGCTATGTTGTGTGCAACATCATACACGAGTCTCAAATTCACAGATTTTCCAAAAACCTTCCAAAAAGCTTTTCTAACAAGATGTCCTATTATCTCCCTGTTGGCAAAAGCATAGTTTGCAGCACAATTCATTGCAGAGAAATAGGCCTGCCCCAGAGGATGCCTGAAAGGAGCGTTTATGAGCTGTTTGTCCGGTAGACCTTTGTTATGGTCTTTCAGTTGATTCCTCATAAGCTGAATGTAATCTGTTGCCACCTGATGCCCGAATCCTCTGCTTCCAGTGTGTACCATGACAGTTACTTTCCCGATTTCCAAATCGAAAAATTTTGCAAGTTCTTCGTCATATATCTCTTGAACAACCTGTATCTCTATGAAATGATTCCCCCCACCCAGGGTTCCAAGCTCATCCTCCCCTCTCTCAAAAGCTTTTGTTGATACATTTTGAGGATCTGCTGGCTGGAGAGTTCCATGATCCTCTATTCTCTCGAGATCTTCTTGAAATCCAAAACCTGCTTCAACTGCCCATCTGGCCCCTTTAATCAGAACTTTTCTCAAACCTTTCTTTCCCAGTTTTATATCGCTTCTTGCTCCAACACCAACGGGAACTGTATCGTATATCTTTTCAACGAGGTCTCGAAGCCTCGTTTTTACTTCCTTCTCTGTCAAATCCGTTACCATGAGTCTCACACCACAGTTTATATCGAACCCAACTCCTCCTGGAGATATGACCCCCTCTTTTGCATCAAACCCGGCAACCCCTCCTATGGGAAAACCATAACCCCAGTGAATATCAGGCATGGCGTATGCTTCCTTCAAGATACCGGGGAGTGTAGCGACGTTTACGATCTGTTTTATGGCCTCGACGAACTGCTGATCGTTTATTGTTTTGCTGTCTGTAAAGACAATGGCATCGACTCTCATCGAACCTTCTTTTGGGATTCTCCACACGTATTTTTCTATCCTTTCGATTTTCACCCTTTCACCTCACATCAAAAAATCTCCCATCTGGGAGAAGAATACATTATCTTCTATTGAGTTGTCAACTAAAAGCAATCCCCGACCTTTAAGGTCGGGGATTGCATGAGTTGCGTGCAAGGTTTATCAGAAGCTGAAGCTTCCAGTCCAGCCAAGTCTTGCGAAAGCTTTTTGACCAGATTTTTCAGGATAGAATGTGAGGGAGAATTCATGAGAAATCAATTCCTTCGACCAGCTCGCAGAAACAACTACATTATCTAATCCTCCTGCCATAGTGTAATACATACCAACACTTAGATCAACAGATCCTATAACTGGTAATTCAGTGGAGTAAGAAACATCAGCTGCCAGAGATGTTTCAAATCCACTGTCGGATTTTTCATTTTCAAGGTAAACTGAGAATGTGTAAGGATCATATGTGTAGCTTAGGTATACATCCACTTCACTAATATCGAATGTGGCACCACCTGATGCACTGACGCCAACTTCACCTGTAAGATTCATATCTGAAAATGCACTTGTATCAATGGAACCAACCAAATGAACGCTGGGAGTAGCAGATGTTACATCGAAAATACCGACATTTACACCTAACCCTAAATTAGCAAACTGGACATAAGCGTAGTTGATATCAAATGCAATATCTTCGTCCTTTAGGTAAATTACAGGATCAAGTCCTAACGTAGTATCACCTACTGTTCCTTCTAATCCCAGCTTCATTGCAGCATCATAGCTCTTATAGAAATTTGCCGCGACTCCACGCCAATCACCTGCTACAAAGTGCCATTTACTTGCTCCTTGACGGAATTTTCCTGCTGTGAGTTTTAAACTGGCAGCATCACTCTTGAAGAGGTACTGATAGAGGTATGCTGAGTGTAGTGAAAAATCGGGGAAATAAAATTTAAGATAGTATCCTGTGTTCGTGGAATCTTCGCTGAACACAAGATAAGCCCAATCAGGAGCGTTTACATCGAAAGAAAATTCTGCATCTGATGAATCATAAGTTACTTTTACAACGCCTTCTCCATAAATTGACAGAGTACCGCTACTCCATGCGAATACTCCAACTGCGACCAACCCTGTGAGAATCACCAAGAAAAGTTTCCTCATAGCCTAACACCCTCCTTCCCAAAAATTCTAGTTTTTTAATTTTAAAGGATTATAACTACTTTCCAAGGATCGCAATGAAAATACCCGCAACACCAACAAGAAGCCCAAGGAGACCCCACTTCATTGCTTCTTCTTTCGCTCTTGATTCAGCCTGTGCTATTTCATCCATGAGATCCTTTTTCATCGTCCCCATCTCTTCCCTCAAATCCTCTCTTGTGCTCATGAGGCCATCCTGCAGATCCTGAGTTTCCTGGGTCAACCTGTCGACTTCATCGAACATGAACGTCACTTTCTCATCGAAAGCGGATTCAACCTCTGATATCTTGCTTTCAAACTCCTTCTTTGTCTCTTCCAGAGCTTTTGAGACTTTTTCAACGTCTCCTTTTACTCCCTCTATCTTCGTCCAGAGCATCTTATCGTTGGAGTTCATCTTATCTTCAAGGGCTGTCAGTTTCTTGGTGAAGTCTCTGCTCAGGTAATCTTCGAGGTACCCTATCTTCTTTTCGAGCTCTTCGTCTTTAGCAGCAGATTCCGATGCAACTTTTTTGATCATCGTCTCAAGCTCGGCATCTTTGTTCCTGTACGCAAACGTTAATTCCACGATTTTGTTTCCAAGTTCGTCAACACTGCTCGTGAGAGCGTCTACTCTCTTGGACTCTGCGTACAATCTGTTCGAAACACCTTCTATTTTCACTTCAAGTTCACTTTCCACTTTCTCGATCTCATTTTTAACAGCAGCTATATTCTTTTCAAGAACCGCTGAATTTTCATAAAGCTTGAGTATGTCTTTGTCGTGTATTAAAACTGTTTGTTTCAGCTCTTCCAGTGCTTTCTCAACGTTTCCTACAGCTTCTTTCACAAAACTCAGATCGGCTTTCTTCCCAAGAGTTGCTTCAACATCGTCCAATTTAGCTTTCGCTTCCTGAAGGGATTGCTCTAACTTCACCAGATTCTCTTTCAAAGAATCTACTTCCATCGTCTTTTCAGCAACATCCAACAATGAGGAGATGGTACCTGAAAGATTCAGTTCGATTTCGGAAACCTTCTTCTTAAGAGATCCAACTTCTTTCTCCACATCTTTTACTTTTCCTGAGAATTCTTCAGATTGTTTATTCAACGCACTTTCAAGATCTCCTATTTTCGCTTTGAGGTCTTCCAAAGAGGATTTCAATTTCATAACATCTCTTGTGAGTTCCCCTGTCCTCAAAGCTATTCCATTTACAACTGTCACAAGATCCTCTATCTTAGCGCCCACAACTTTCTCCTCTATGAAATCCAGCAATCTACTCACCGCGGTGGCAGCTTCATACCTGGTTATATACCTATCCCCTTTGAAAGTTTTATCGGGATATCCTATGAAAATACCTCTTTCCCAAAGTTTGTAGACATATTCATATGCCCAGTGATGCTTCGGAACATCCGGGAAGAACGCGAAAACCATCGCTGATGAGACTATTACCAAAACTATAAGGGATAAGATTTTCTTCTTCATAAAACATACCTCCCCTCTCTTATGTTTTAAAGTCGGGGGAACCTCTGGGGATGATCCCCACGGCTTCAAAGTATCCCCTCACTTTACCTGTCGATGATTATACCATCTCAAACGTCATCAATTCAAGATTTTCAACGGATCACTTCGCTTTCGAAAGAATTTTGTAGAATCTACGCTTGCCAACTTTCAATACGATCTCCTTATCAAGCTTCAGTATTTCTCTGAAATCTTTAACACGTTCTCCGTTAACATATACTCCGCCCTGGCTTATCAGTCTTTTCGCTTCACTTCTACTGGTGACAGCTCCGACTGAAAGAAGCAAGTCCACTATCGGTATCTCTTCTTCTTCGAATTCGTACTCTGGTATATCCTCTGGTACTTCTTTCTCTCTGAACACTTTTATGAACCTATCCTGAGCTTCTTTAGCTTTGTCTTCTCCGTGGAAGAACTTCGTTATTTCGAACGCAAGTTTCATCTTCACATCTCTTGGGTTTATGCCCTTCTCTCTCATCCCTTTCTCATATTCCTCTATTTCTTCTTCTGCAATATCAGTTAGCAATCTCATGTATTTTATGATCAAGTGATCCGGTATCGCCATCAGCTTTCCATACATCTCACCAGGAGGATCGATGAAAGCAACGTAGTTGTTGTAACTCTTGCTCATTTTCAATTTTCCATCGATTCCCTCTATTATGGGCATCGTCATGACTATCTGAGGTCTTTGTCCGAACTCTTCCTGTATCTTCCTACCGACTATGAGGTTGAAATATTGATCCGTCCCACCCATTTCTATATCCGCTTCTATAGCGACGGAATCGTAAGCTTGAGCCAGCGGATACAAGAATTCAGAGATGGCTATCGGTATTCCTTCCTTGTACCTTTTCTCAAAATCGTCTCTTTCAAGCATCCTAGCGACAGTATACTTCGATGCAAGAATTATAACATCAGCGAAGGTCATTTTGTCAAGCCATTCTCCGTTGAATCTGAGTTCTGTCTTTTCAGGATCCAATATTTTGAAGGCTTGCTCTTGATAAGTCTTGGCATTCTCCAGAACTTCTTCTTTTGTTAACATCGGGCGTGTTACCGATCTTCCGGAGGGATCTCCTATACGGGCTGTGAAATCACCTATTATCAGAACAACCCTATGACCCAGATCTTGGAATTGCCTGAGTTTTCTTAAAACAACAGCATGCCCGAGATGCAGATCCGGCCTTGATGGATCGACTCCAAGCTTCACTCTGAGAGGTCTTCCCTCTTTCAACCTTTCAAGGAGTTCTTCTTCCGACACCAAATCCACGACGTTTCTTTTTAAGATTTCGAGTTGTTTCTCGGGTCCCATCCCATCACCTCGAGATGAAGTAAGCGGTGACTATGCTGGAAACCATGAAAGCGATGGACAGAGCTACCGTTATCTTTCCACCTGTGTCCAGTCCTTTCTTTCTACCAAACACGGTGTATAGAGAACCTGAGCCAAAAGCTCCTCCAAGTTCCGAATACCTGCTCATCTGATTCAAAACCATGTAGATTAGTGCAACACTTATTAGACTGTGGATTATGTACATAATCAGTTTCATTCCTACACCTCCTTACTGAGTTTCGCGGTGATTATACCATATTGAGCACCTTCTTCAAAAATTTTCCCGTGTAAGATCTTTCGACCCTTGCCACTTCCTCTGGTGTTCCCGTTGCCACGACGAATCCTCCATCCTCTCCTCCCTCAGGTCCAAGATCTATTATGTAGTCCGCGTTCTTTATTATATCCAAATTGTGTTCTATAACTATCACGGTGTTTCCTCTATCGACCAATCTGTTCAAAACATCTATTAATTTCTTCACATCCTCAAAATGAAGCCCAACTGTCGGCTCGTCCAGGATGTATAAGGTGTTTCCTGTAGCTGTTCTTCTCAATTCCGATGCAAGCTTTACTCTCTGAGCTTCACCACCAGAGAGAGTCGTTGCAGGTTGTCCAAGTTTTATGTAACCAAGTCCAACGTCGTACAGTACCTGAAGAGTTCTCCTGATTCTTGGAATGTTCCAGAAGAACTCTAAAGCCTCAGAAACAGTCATTTCGAGAACATCTGAGATATTCTTTCCTTTATAGGTAACTTCCAGTGTTTCTCTATTATATCTCTTTCCTCCACAGACATCACACTCTACATAGACATCTGGAAGAAAAAGCATCTCTATCTTAACGTATCCTTGTCCCTGACAAGCTTCACACCTTCCACCTTTTAGATTGAAACTGAATCTACTCTTTGTGTATCCCCTTGCCCGGGCTTCAGGAGTCATCGCAAAGAGCTCTCTGATTTCATCGAAAACCTTGGTGTAGGTTGCCGGATTACTCCTCGGTGTTCTTCCTATCGGTGATTGATCTATGGCTATAACCTTATCGATGAATTGATAGCCTATTATCTCATCGTATTCACCAACTGGCATCTTGGTCCCATGGATCAGATTTCTCAAAGCAGGGTAGAGTGTGTCCATAACGAGTGATGACTTACCGGATCCTGAAACACCTGTCACACATATGAAAGTTCCCAAAGGGAAATCGACAGTTATGTTCTTCAAATTGTTGTGCCTTGCCCCAACAAGTTTTAAAACTTTCCCTTTACCCTTTCTTCTCTGTCTTCTAGCCTCTATTCTTTTAAGGCCAGCCAGATACTGACCCGTTATGGATCTTCCAGGATTTCTCACCAGATCTTCTAAAGGACCCTGGTATACTATCTCACCACCTTCCCTTCCTCCACCGGGTCCTATGTCTATGATGTAATCCGCATTTCTTATTATCTCCTCGTCATGCTCCACAACGATGACTGTATTTCCAAGATCCCTGAGCTTTTTTAGTGTCCTTATCAGTTTCTCGTTATCTCTGGCATGGAGCCCTACCGTTGGCTCGTCCAGAACGTATATAACACCTGTAAGACCCGATCCAATCTGAGTTGCAAGTCTTATCCTTTGAGCCTCTCCTCCAGAGAGTGTATTTGCGTTCCTTGAGAGTGTCAAATATCCAAGACCTACATCCACCAGAAATTGAAGCCTCTTCTCTATCTCGTTTACGAGCTCCCCGACGATAGCTTTCTCTCTCTCAGAAAGCTTTTCTTTCAAATCTCTTATGAACTCCAGCTCTCTATCTATGGAAAGATCTGTGAAATCAATTATGTTCAAGCCATTTATTTCAACCGCAAGTGCTTCTTTTCTGAGCCTCTTTCCACCACAGACATGACATTTTCTCTGGAGTATGAAATGCTTTTCTATCCATTCCTTCATATCCTCAGATTCCGTCTCTCTGTACCATCTCTCGACTTTTGGAACGACTCCTTCGAAAGTTTCATCTCCGTAGAGAACGAAGGATTTTATCTCATCGGATAGATCTTTGAAAGGAACGTGAGGGGATGCCCCCTTCATTGAAACCATCCTTGCAACTCTTCTTGAAAGTCTTCCATCCCATCTATATGGAATTATCGCTCCATCCAGGATCGATCTTTCCTCGTCAATAACTGATTTGGGATCCACTTCGAGTGTGAATCCCAATCCATGGCAATGTGGACACGCACCATATGGACTGTTGAAAGAGAAGAGTTTTGGTGTTATCTCAGGAAGTCCAACTCCACAGATGGGGCACATCAGGCTCTCGCTGAATATGATCGTCTCACCCGTATCAACGTTTCTAACTTCAAGGATGCCTCTAGCTTCCCTTAAAGCGATTTCCATGCTGTCTGCGATTCTCGCTTCTTCATCTCTTCTCAATCTCAGCCTGTCCACAATGAGTTTTATGGTATGTCTTTTGTTCTTCACCAGTTCATCGATTTCTTCGAGCCTTCTTATTTCACCGTCGACTTCCACCCTGACAAAACCTTTCCTTATCAGATCTTCAAACTCTTTTTTGAAAGTTCCCTTCTTCTCGTTGGCGATAGGAGCCATTATGTAGACTCTCGCACCTTCATTGAATTTTTCGAAGAGATCCTTAACCATCTCATCCAGGCTCTTTTTTTCAAGAAGTCTTCCACAAATGGGACAATGTGGTTTCCCTATCCTTGCGTAAAGAACTCTCAAATAGTCATATATCTCAGTCACGGTGCCAACCGTCGATCTGGGATTGTGAGAGACGCTCTTCTGATCTATGGCTATAGAAGGAGACAAACCCTCTATAGATTCGACATTCGGTTTTTTAAGTTCCCCTAGAAACTGCCTCGCGTAGGTTGACAAAGATTCGAGGTATCTTCTCTGTCCTTCCGCATATATGGTATCCAAGGCAAGAGAAGATTTCCCAGAACCTGAAAGGCCCGTTATGACAACGAGCTTGTTTTTCGGTATAACGACATCCACGTTCTTGAGATTGTGAACTCTCGCTCCTCTCACCACGATGGTGTCCATGACAGATCACCTTCACATCAAGTGATCATAAAAAACCATATCACTGAAAAAGCTACCGTCAAGGTCAAGGGAATGAGAATCTTCTTCAACACACTGAAGACGTCCACGTTGAAGAAATCCGAGGTTAATATCACACACAGATGAACCGGTGATAGCAATACACCAGCCACAGCAAAGATGTAGATGTGGTATACGAAAGCCTTTCCTGTTATTCCCAATATCACCGGAAGAGATATTCCAACTGCTCCCTGTGTTATACCTGTGGACATTCCCGCAACTAGAGGGAGAAAAACCACAAGAACCCATATGGGGATTCCCCATGCAATTATCTCACTTGCGACATTATCGCCTATATTGTAAGTCTCCAAGATGACTTTAAATATATAAACAAAAGTTAATATCATGAATGTCTGCCATCTTTTCAGAACGTTCAAGATGGATCGCAGAAAATATTTCGATCTGAATACAGAGTAAATCAAGACGTTTATCAAAAGGGCAAACCATCCTTCCAGTTTGAACACTAAAATCAAAACACCTGTGGATAGGATGGGAAGGATGGGTAAAAACGTTTTGAGATCACTGACTTTAGAAAATCTTGGAAGGGATAGGCCGTTGAAGAAGAACCAACCTGATAGAACCGAAACCAGAAATACAGGAAGAAGCTTTAAGGATATCTCCGAAACACTTATTTTTGAAAGCTCAGATGTGAGGATTATCGCAGGGTATATTGGCCAGAAAAACTCGATGGTGTGTCTGAACCAGTAGTTCTTTGCGGTAAGTATCAGGGGATCGCCATTTTCATCCATACTCTTCACCATGGGAGCTGTGAAGAGAGCCCCTCCGGGCATTGGCATGAGACCAATGAGCATGGGTGTTAGAGAAGTTGCTGTTTCTTTCGAACCAAAAAGCTTTTTTGCACCTTCAGAGAACTTACCGCTATCTCCTGAACTTTCCATCAAGCTCGTTAGAAGGTATATCAGAAAAACCGCCACCATGAGCTTTTGATATGAAGGAGATAATCCAGTTTTGATTAGAACTTTATGGATCTCTCTGAAAACATCTGGATGAAAGAAAGCCAGTATCAGTATTCCCGCGATCAGGGCTGTGAGCAAGTTCTTCAACACCCTCTGGATGAACACGATGGTTAAAAGGGCAGTAACCACAGATAATGTTGCCAATTTTTATCCCTCCATCTATCACGTGATAATATATCTTCGAAATTATACAGCAAGGGGGTAACAACATATGGAAAAACCTGTAATAGGTGTCACAGTATCTTATCGCTGGGAGGACAACACGTTGTACCTGAGAAATTACTACGTAAAAGCATTGGAAAAAGCAGGAGGTATACCACTTCTGATTCCCTCAACGCTGTCAACCTCCTTGATAAATGAAATTCTGAGATCTATTGATGGAATCTTGATCTCGGGAGGTGGTGATGTCTTTCCAACTCATTACGGAAAAACTCCTCATGATGTTAAAAGGGTAGAACCTTATAGAGACGAACTTGAAGTATCTTTGATACGAGAAGCTTTGAGATTGAACATCCCTCTTCTTGCGATATGCAGAGGTATTCAGATTGTAAACGTTGCACTTGGAGGGACACTTCATCAATCCATTGAAGAAGTCTCGAATCTGAAACATACATGGTACAGAGAAGGGAAACTTGAGGCTCCGTGGTGGTATCCCGTTCATAAAGTTAAGATAAGGAAAGGTACTCTTCTGTGGAAGATTTTCAGGAAAGAGGAGATATGGGTGAATAGTTTTCATCATCAAGCGGTTGAGAAGACTGGGGATGGTTTGATCGTTTCTGGAAATTCTCAGGATGGTTTAATAGAGGCGATTGAACATGAAAATCATCCGTTCTTTTTGGGAGTTCAATGGCATCCTGAAGGTATGTTCGAAAAATTCGAAGAACAATTGGAACTTTTCAAGTGGCTTGTCGAGATGTCTAAAAAAAGAAAGGGGTGACTACCCCTTTCTGGAGCGGGCGACGGGTTTCGAACCCGCGACCTCCTGCTTGGCAAGCAGGCGCTCTACCGCTGAGCTACGCCCGCATTCTTTGGTGCGAGAGGTGGGACTTGAACCCACACGGGCTCATCGCCCACTGGATTCTAAGTCCAGCGCGTCTGCCAATTCCGCCACTCTCGCACCTCTGGTGACCCGGGCGGGATTCGAACCCGCGACCCCCTGATTAAAAGTCAGGTGCTCTACCTGCTGAGCTACCGGGTCGCCGTGAGAAATGATACCATATGTAGAAAGAGTTTTCAAGAATATGGTATCAGAGCTCCATGATCGATTGATGTGGAAAAATGAAGACAAAAAGTTTTCTGAAGAGCCTACAAAATATTCTGTTCATTGAAATTTTGGTAAAATGAGTCTCTGATATGAGGTGATGATATGAAGGAGTATTCCGTTGATTACAAAAATCCTGGGTCTGATGTCGTTTTGAAAACCTCAAGAGGAAGACCAATTCTTGGTGCAACACCAGATGTTGGAGGGGTGAACTTTGCCCTTTTCTCTCGCAACGCCACAAAAGTCTATCTCGAGCTCTACCAGAACTATTATGACGACAAACCTTCTCACAGATTCGAACTGGACCCCGTGAAGAACAAAACAGGTGATATATGGCATATATACGTTCATGGAGCAGGGCATGGTCAGTTCTACGCCTGGAGAGTGGATGGTCCGTACGATCCCTTGAACGGGCACAGGTTCAACGTTTATAAAATGCTTTCTGATCCTTACGCCAAAGCCATTTCAGGGTCATACAATTGGGATGAAGAAGCTGTCTATGGATACGATAAAAACTCACCTGACAAGGATCTGTCATTCTCCACCATAGATTCTGCGATCAGCCCAACCAAAAGTATTGTCATCGATGAGTCAAGATACGATTGGGAAGGAGACATGAGACCCAAGATCCCGTGGAACAAAACCATCATATACGAAATGCACGTGAGGCTCTTCACCATGAGTCCAACCTCTGGTGTGAAACACCCCGGAACGTTCCTCGGTATTCTGGAAAAGATCGATCACCTTAAGGAATTGGGTGTAACAGCCGTTGAGCTCATGCCCGTCTTCGAATTCAATCCCGATGCGAACACAAGGATAAATCCATTCACAGGTGAGAGGTTAAAGGATGTTTGGGGATACAACCCTCTTGCTTTCTTCGCTGTGACTGGGAATTACTCGCCTTACCTTAGGCTGGGAGAACAGGTGTTCGTGTTCAAGGATTTTGTGAAAGAGATGCATAGAAATGGTATAGAGGTTATACTCGATGTTGTTTACAACCATACGGGTGAGGGGAACGAGCTTGGACCAACTCTTTCATTTCGTGGCATCGACAATTCCATATATTACATGTTAGATCCAAAGAACAAAAGGTTCTACTTGAACTACTCAGGATGTGGCAACACTTTAAATTGCAATCACCCTGTGGTTAAACAGATGATCCTGGATAGTTTACGTTACTGGGTTACCGAGATGCATGTTGATGGATTCAGATTCGACCTTGCCGGTGTTTTGGGAAGGGCGCCGGACGGTAGATGGATAGGTGATCTTTCACTTTTGAAGGATATAGCAGAAGATCCCATTCTCCACGATGTGAAACTCATAGCGGAGGGATGGGACGCAGCAGGAGGTTATTTCCTAGGAGAGTTTCCTGAAGGATGGGCGGAGTGGAATGGGAAATACAGGGATACCGTAAGACGCTTCGTAAGAGGAGATCATGGAGTAGTAACTGAGCTTGCAACTCGAATATCAGGTAGTCAAGATCTGTATGGTCATAAGAGTCCTCTTGCAAGTGTCAACTTCGTGACGTCCCATGACGGCTTCACGCTCTACGATCTGGTCTCATACAACAGAAAACACAACGAAGCCAATGGTGAAAACAACGAAGATGGAATGGACGAGAATTACAGTTACAACCATGGCGTTGAGGGAGATACTGATGACCCTGAGATCATCAGAATAAGGAAAAGGCAGATAAAGAACTTCATAACGATTCTGATGGTATCCCAAGGGACACCCATGATACTAATGGGAGATGAATTCTGCAGAACTCAGAAAGGGAACAACAACGCATATTGTCACGACAACGAACTGACTTGGGTTGACTGGTCTTTTAAGGAGAAACACTCCGATATATTCAAGTTCTTCAAGAAGATGATACATTTCAGGAAAGAACACCCTGCTCTTCGCAGGGAACACTTCTTCACTGGAAAAGATTTCACAGGAGATGGTATACCAGATCTCACTTGGCACGGTGTCAAACCTTTTCAACCCGATTGGAGTTATTATTCAAGAAGCATAGCTTTCATGATAAGTGGGCAAGATTGCGTATGTGAAGAAGATAGAGATAACGATATATACGTTATTCTGAATCAATGGATAGAACCCCTCATATTCGAGCTACCCGATCCTCCATCTGGTGTTAGATGGTACAGGGTCGTTGATACCTATGAGAAATCTCCCAGCGATTTCCTAGATGATCCAGTCCCTGTTGGTAAATTCTACAGGGTTATGCCGAGAAGTTCTGTCGTTCTGATTGGAAAATAAATAGAAGGTGTTTCAAGTTATGAAGGCGAGGTACGTAACGTATCCTGCGTTGTTTGCGTCTTTAACAGCGATAGGCGCCCAGATCAGTATCCCTGTTGGGGAGGTTCCCTTAACATTCCAAGTTCTGTTCGTTCTGCTTTCAGGGTTCATACTGGGGGCTCGGATGGGGCTTTTATCTCAGGTTGTTTATTTAACCATGGGAGCAATCGGGCTTCCCGTCTTTGCGGGGTTCAGAGGGGGATTCGTGTACCTTTACGGTCCGACAGGAGGATATTTGCTCGCGTTTCCCTTAGCTGCCTTCCTTGCAGGCTCGATAACCAGGCGAAGAAATTTCGTCAATTATTTGATTGCCTCGCTTGTCGGAATATCAACGATATACTTTCTGGGATGGATAAGACTCGGCCTGCTGATGCGAGATTTTGAGAGAGCGTTTGAACTGGGGGTCGCGCCTTTCGTGATCTTCGATTTCATAAAAATCGGTATAGCCTTAACGATAATAGAAAGGTTAAGAAAGATCAAAACGAAGATAGGATCTTTATGATCTGGGCTTCTACTTTCAAGAATCTCTCATCCAGTATTCTATCCCCATGGAAGGTTAAAGTTATCTCTTCCAAAGTTATCTCTTCCATTATCCTTGAAGGTCTTTCTGAAAGTACCAAAATCCTGTCTCCCATGTAGACCGCTTCTTTAACGTCGTGGGTAACCATCAATAGGGTAAAGTTGCTCTCTTTCCAAAGTTCCACAATATCATCCATGATTTTCAGTTTTACAGGCAGATCGAGGGAGGAAAACGGTTCGTCCAAAATGAGCAGGTCGGGATCGTTCAAAAGAGCTCTTGCAAGATTCACCCTTTGCCTCATTCCACCACTGAGTTGAGATGGAAGATGATTTTCAAAACCTTCTAATTTCACCATTTTTAAGACTTCTTTTATTTTGCTCTCATCGTCTGAAACAAACGAGAGATTCTTTTTAACAGTTCTCCATGGTATCAATCTTGGCTCTTGGAAGACAAAACCCAAACTTTTAAAGTTCATATGGAGCTCTCCTTCGTCGTATCCTTCCAAACCAGCGATTATCTTCAGAAAGGTTGTTTTCCCACAACCAGATGGCCCTAGAAGGACGATTCTTTCACCTTTTGAAACTTTCAAATTCCATCTATCGAGGACCAGGAGTTTTCCGTATCTCTTGACAAGATCTTTTACCTCTAAGACATTCCCCATTTCCTGGTTAACCTCCTCACGAAACGTCTTGTGAGTCTTTCCGAGATGATACCAAAAGTGACCGCTATTATGGTCAACGCATAGACTCTCGGAACATCGACGTACTGTCTTGCCCACGATATTAGGACTCCCAGTCCCTCGTCACCACATAAAAATTCTGATACCAGTATCACTTTCCACACATTACCGATAGATATATCGATGGTGGCCACAACGAACGGAACTATGGAGCCAAGGTAGATATCTTTGAAGACCTTCCTTTTTGGAACTTTGTACACCTTCACCATCTCCAAAAGATCCTTATCGATACTTCTCACACCAGCAGCTGTTGTGAAGATGGAAATGGGAAGGAGCGATAGAAAACTTATAAGAACGGGGCCTTTCCATCCTATTCCCCATAGAAATATGACGAGGGCAAGCCATGATATGACAGGAACGGCTTGAACGATCATCACAACAGGCCTCAATATTTCATAGATCGCGGTGTTTATCCCCATTACAAGACCTATAAGTGTTCCCAAGAGAACAACAAGACCTAAAACAAAGAAACCCTTCCACGCGGTACTGAGAAACGCGTGGAAGGTTTCGATCTTTGTCAACTCATGAATCAACGCTTTGAAGGTCTCAATGGGTGTTGGAAGGATGAAACTCGAACCGAGTAAAAGCGCTGAGATTTCCCAAACGAGTAGAAGCAAAAGCAAACCAACGATCGTTTTCATCTTGCATAGAATCCTTCATCGGGGACTCCAGGCATTCCTTCTGGGTACAACTCGTTCAACTTTTTCAAAAACAATGTGACCTCTTTTTCACATTCTTCGATGTCAACGTAGTAAAATTTCGTTCTCTTCATGGATTCCTTCAATACAGGTGTGGGGATGTTGAGAAATTTCTTCGTCGGAACGAGCGCTTCATCCAAATTCTTATTCATCCATTCTACAGAGTTTTTGAACAATTCAACAACTTTTTCAACAACCATCGGATACTCTTTGAGGAATTTTTTACTTGTGAACAAACCAGCGATAGGAAGTCTTGGAGGGATTCCCATCTTGTCTCCCCAAACCTTCTGGAAATCCAATACGATCCTTCCCTTCCCTCCAAGAACACACATGGTTACAAAGGGTTCTGGAAGCGCTGCAAACTTTATCTTTCCTGATTTAAAGAGTGCGACGATTTCCTGAGGTGGAGCATAGAGTATCTTCACATCCTTATCAGGAACTACTCCTTCCTCCGTCATGAGGTATCTCATCAGGACGTCGACCGTCTGACCTCTGCCGTGCGCCGTGTAAATTTCCTTGCCAACCAGGTCTTTCCAGTTTGAAAACGTCTCATCCTTTGAGATCACCATGTAGAAAACGTTCCACTCGTGAACACCGAGAAGAACTATATCCATTCCTTTCAAATACAGATTGGCACCGACCGTTATTGGAAGAACGTAGAAGTCCGCTTTTTTCGATGCTATCATGGCGATGGCTTCTTCAGGATTCTTCCATATTTCAACGTTCAGATGAACCGCTCCTTTGACTTCACCCTCGGTTATAGCCACGATCGGTATTACAGCAGGTCCCAGAGGATTTATGAGCGTTATAGAAAAAACTACCGAAAATCCGAGTATAACCAGGAAAATAGATAATAACCTTCTCAAATTATCACCTCACCTCAAGCCCCAGCCGACACGAGGGATTTTTTAGAGCGATCTTCATAGTGTGTATGCAGGAGTTCGTGAGCCTTGTGGCTGAGAGGTTCTCCCAGGTATTCTTCGTAGAGCTTCTTGATGGCTGGGTTTTCGTGAGATTTCCTTATCGTCTTCAACTCGTCTATGGTGTATATAGCTTCCGCTCTCTTTGCCAGTATATCTGGATCCTTGCTGTAAGGTTGTCCTCCTCCACCGATACATCCACCTGGACATGCCATTATCTCAACGAAATTGTATTTAACTTCACCCGCCAAGATCTTTTCTATCAGTTTCCTTGCGTTTGCCAAACCGTGTGCCACGGCAACTCTCACTTTCTTTCCATCGATATCTATCTCAGCTTCTCTTATTCCTTCGAGCCCTCTCACTTCGTTGAAAACGATTTTTGGAAGAGTTTTCCCTGTTGCAACCTCGTAAGCCGTCCTCAGGGCAGCTTCCATGACACCGCCTGTCACACCGAACAGGGCAGCGGCACCTGTGGATATCCCAAGAGGATCATCGTAATCTTCTTCCGGGAGGTTGGCAAACGGTATTTTCTTGAGCTTTATGAGTTTTCCTAGCTCTCTCGTTGTCAGAACCGCATCAACCGCTGGAACACCGTTGACAATTAATTGCTTCCTTAGGGCTTCATCTTTCTTGGCTGTACAGGGCATTATGGACACATGGAATATATCCTCAGGAGATACACCCAATTTCTCAGCAAAGTATGTTTTCACAAGCGCACTCAGCATTCCCTGAGGTGATTTTGCAGAAGAGAGTCTCGTTCTCAGTTGTGGATAAACCTTCTCGACAAGGTTCACCCAGGCTGGACAACAGGAGGTGAACATCGGCATCTCATCGAGATCTCCTTCCTGGAGTCTCTTCAGGAATTCATTTCCTTCCTCCACGATCGTCAGGTCGGCTCCAAAGTTGGTATCGAATACGTAATCGAATCCCAGCCTTCTGAGGGCTGCGACCATCTGACCCGTGGATATAGTACCTGGAGCCATACCGAATTCCTCACCTATGGCAACTCTTACAGAAGGCGCTGTCTGAACTATCAGTATCTTTTCCTTCTTCTCCAACTCCTCAAGGACCACTCTGACAGCAGAGTTTTCAACTATAGCTCCCGTTGGACAGAACAAAGCGCATTGTCCACAACTTGTACATTCTGTCTCGTACACTGGAATCTCGAAGGGAGTCATCGGAAGGGTTTTGTAACCTCTCTCCGTCATCGAGTATATGTACATTCCCTGAAGTTCCGAACAGGCTCTGACACACCTTTGACATTTGATACATTTTGACAAATCCCTTATGATAGCGGGACTACTCGCATCGTAGGGTCCCTCATCACTTCCATAACCAAATATGGGTTCCACATTGTATTCGTAAATCAAATCCTGGAATTCACACCTTCCATTAGCTTCACAGGTCATACAGTCGTTTGGATGCTCTGAAAGAAGCAGAGCTAGGTTGAACCTAACGGCTTTTTTGACCCTTTCGGTATGTGTTTTTATCCTCATACCATCACGAACTTTGGTGACACAAGCTGGCTGTAGATTCTTCGCACCTTCTATTTCGACGATACAGACTCTACATGCTCCTATCGATTCACCGAGTCTTGGATGATGGCAGAGTGTGGGGACGTCGACACCCGCCTTTTCACAAGCTTCTAGAACAGTTATATTTTCAGGAACTTTAACTTCCTCACCGTTCACATAAACAGTCACTTCTGCCACTTTCATCCCTCCTTGCCCGTTTGAATATCCACATTGTGATTTTTTTCTTTAAGGTCTCATTTAATTCTACCACTACTCAGGTATTTTTATCAAATAGAAATTAGGAGGGGCAAGATTCGGCGATTGATGTTCAGTGGTAAGGCATGGGGTATGGGGGATAGGGTACAGGAGTATAGAGTAAAATATTAACCCTTCACCCTAATAACTGTTCCCATCCCCTAATTCCCTAGAACACTCAATGAGAAAATTATGGTATAAGATCTTCATAACGAATGGAGGGGATACTTTGAATCACCACAAAAAGCTATTGGAAGCCATCGAACTTGAGAGAAGAACGGAGATGGAGAACGCTATAGAAGAGATTAAGAGGACGAGCGCTTTTGAAAGAGAGAAAGAAGGGAAAGCGATTCTTGATCTCAAGGGAAAATACGTTGGAATGGAAGTAGGAGGATTGTACCTTGTGAAGTTTGGAAGAAAGAAAACCATAGAGACCGAGATATCAGTAGGAGACGTTGTTTTAATCAGCTTGAAAGATCCTTTGAAAAGCGATCTTTATGGAACAGTTGTTGAGAAAACAAAGAGATCTCTGACGGTTGCTCTGACTGATCGCCCTCCCAGATGGGTTTTGAAGGATAAAGTTAGAATCGATCTGTTCTTCAACGATGTCACGTTCAGAAGAATGGAAGACG
>Ga0190361_1000095_pt1 | contig 34852 bp, 34 predicted proteins | sample 48721845_MG_FD_161273 | JGI IMG/M metagenome (GOLD analysis project Ga0190361, IMG submission 161273) | Hydrothermal vent microbial mat bacterial communities from Southern Trench, Guaymas Basin, Mexico - 4872-18-4-5_MG | ecosystem: Environmental > Aquatic > Marine > Hydrothermal vents >... | reverse complement strand
CAACAGACAGAAGATGGAGGATACATCGTGGCTGGATATACAGAATCAAATGATGGTGATGTTTCTGGAAACCATGGAGAATACGATATGTGGGTAGTGAAACTTGACGAGAATGGAAACATTCAATGGCAAAGGTGCCTTGGTGGGAGTGATTGGGATGAAGCATATTCCATTCAACAGACATCAGATGGAGGATACATCGTGGCTGGGGGTACCGAATCAAACGATGGAGATGTGTCTGGAAATCATGGATCGTGTGATATGTGGATAGTAAAACTTGACGAGAATGGGAATCTTATCAAATGATGGTGATGTACAAATATTGAAAATCTGGTGGATTTTTGAAATTTCCAGGATATTTAAAACGGGAGAGTATTAAGTGATATTGCGAAAAACGGCCTTGTGGGATTTTTTAGAAAGCCTTTTCAAAGTAACTAGAATGAAGAGAAAGAGTTCTGTGACGATTTACGAAAGTGTCCGGGGTATAGGAAAGAAGAGGAGAGAAAGCTTTTGAACCTTTTCTACCTTCATGTGCTACAATGCAATACATATACATAAGGAGTGAAAATATGAAAAAAATCGTGTCTTCTCATGTATTGGTATTCCAAATGCCTTAGGTTGCCAAAAAGTTATCTCATAAAGAGAGCTATAGACTCGTTTCTTTCCTGGTTGAAAAAAGATGAGTTTAGAGTGTTTCTTTCTACTTTCCCAGAGAACCCTTGCCCGACGAGGTGGAAGTGATAGAGAAATGCGAAAAAGACCTGAAAGAAGGAAAAGTGAGGTTCTACACACTAGAAAAGGTGAAGAAAAGGCTGAATAAGAAATGATGCCAGGGTTGTGAAGTATTTTGAAGTTCATAGGCCTAATTGTTTCTCCACTTCCTCGTGAGATATAACGTTGATCCCTTTTAATCCTTCTTTTTTTTATGATATCTTCATATCTCAAGTTTTTTGAACTGCTTTCAAGATACTCGCATTCTTCAAGTATATGCATAAAATACGGTTCAAATTCTTTCATAGACAGCCTTTTATATATTATGGGCTTATACTCTCCGGAGTGAGCAGGCCAACTTTCCTTCCAGAAAGTTCTTCAAGGTAGAAAGCAAGATTCATAAAATTATCAAAATTTTTCTTTCCCTCTTCAAACTCAACGATAATGTCAATATCACTTCTTTCTTTTTCTTCACCTCTTGCAAACGAGCCAAAAATCCCTATTTTTTTGACACCAAAACTTTTAATTTTGTCCTTATTCTCTCTCATTACTTTTAAGATCTCCTCCTTATTCACCTCTCCACCTCCTTAGTCATCTTCTAACATAATAAAAAGTTGCAATCTTCACAACCTTACTATATCTATTACCACAAAGGTTGAATCCTGAATGAATTACGATAAATGGTAAACCTAGCAGAGACATTTTCCTCTCAGGCTACCCTGTTCATTACCAACAATCTCATAATGAATTTTAAGCCGAATTTTACAAGAATTTGTGGTATAGATATTATCAGAACACATGAAATACCGATGAAACTTTCGAGGGAGAGAAGAGATCATGAAACACCTCACAGAGAAAGACTACAGATGGAACTTCATAGTGGACTCAGTAGACATGGCTTTCTTCAGCCTCGGTATGACCTTTGGATCCATATTGACTCTCTTTCCCCTTCTTGCTGAAAAACTCGGCGCATCGAACATTGAAATAGGGCTTATCCCAGCTATAGCGAACCTGGGGTGGGGTATCCCCGCCATTTTGGGGGCTCAGTATGCTGAAAGAACTCCAAAGAAACTGACTCTTGTTCTCAAAGTCACTCTTGGGGAAAGGCTCCCATACTTCTTTCTGGCTCTGATATGCTTTTTTCTTGTACCCCACAGCCCAGTGCTTTCGCTCTATCTATCTTTTCTCATGCTCGGTATAGCAACGTTCTCCATGGGGTTTCTAGGACCTCCTTGGATGAGCATGATAGAGAAGGTCATCGACCCAAAAAGAAGGGGGACTTTCTTTTCCATTGGAAATGGCCTTGGAGCCATAATGGGTGTTGGAGGAGCTGCCCTTGCAAGATATTTCCTTTCATCCTATCCGTTTCCAAAGAATTTTGGATATTCCTTTCTCTGCGCCTCAGTTGCCTTCATGATATCCTTTGCGTTTCTGGCCTTGACAAGGGAAGCACCAGACGAGAAGGTAGCTGACTCCATACCCTTTAAGGAGTATTTGAAGGATATAAAGATCGTCTTGATGGATAGAAATTTCAGAAATTACATAGTGAACAGGGTTTTGGTCTCTCTTTCTACTTCTGCAAGTGGTTTCATAACAGTCTATTCTATAAAGAGATTCTCCGTATCGAACGAGATCGTTGCAGATTTCACAGCCCTTCTTTTCGTATCACAGGGACTATCCTCGTTCTTCTTCGGACCTTTGGGGGATAAATTCGGTCACAAGCTGACACTGGTTTTGGGAAGGATCTTCCTTGTACTCTATCTTGCTCTTCTGATTTTCGGTAACAACGTGATATACGTGTACATCGTTTTCGTGCTGGTTGGATTCATAAACTCTGCTTACATGGTTGGAGATCTTGCCTTCACACTCGATCTTGTTTCAAGAAAAAGGAAAGAACTCTACATGGGGGTTTTGAATCTTTTGATATCACCGTTTTCTTTCGTATCACCTTTGATCGGTGGGAAAATCGCCGACGTTTTTGGATACAAAGCGTTGTTCGTATTCGCCTTTATCATTGGAATCTCTTCCCTCATTTTCCTGCTGAAGCATGTCCAGGATCCACGAAGAGGTATTTCACGATCTTTTTGAAAAGTTTGATATACTATCCATGGCATGGATAATTTTTATCCATGGAGTGGATACAATGTATGTAAAAAGGTGGTTGGAGGAGAAGATAAAAGGATATCTCAAGATCTTTCCCGTTGTGGTCGTTATCGGGCCAAGGCAATCTGGCAAAACCACGATGGTTAAAAAAGGTATTCAAAGAAGCTCAATACATCAATTTTGATGATGTCTACACTCTCTACACTGCGAGGAAAGATCCCAAGTCGGTGATACCCTATCACGACATGGCCATACTCAATGAGGTTCAACACTTACCTGAAATCTTACTCGCTGTTAAGGAAATTGTGGATAAGGAGCAAGGAAGGCGTTTTGTAATAACTGGCTCTTCAAACCTACTGATGATGAGCAAAATATCAGAAACTCTTGCAGGAAGAGCAGCGTACGTTAAATTACGTCCTTTTACTCTGGGAGAAGTGATGGGATTCCCCCCCACCTTGGATGAGCTAGTAAATGGAAAAATCCCTGACAGGAAAATGGATTTGGATCTTTTTGAAGTCATCAAAAAAGGCCTTTTTCCAAGAGCTTTCTTGATGGACGAAGGTTGGGATGAATGGTACAGGATGTACATGGCAACCTACGTTGAGAAAGATGTTAGAAGTCTTCAAAATATTCTAGATTACACTCCGTTTGCTGCGTTTGTCACGAGTTTGATGTACAATATCTCGGAGATTCTAAATGAGAGTGAGATTTCAAGGGAGCTTGGGATACCTCAAAACACGATTTCACGGTATTTATCCCTTCTTGAAACGTTGATGATATTCGAAAGAGTCCCAAGGTATGATTCTAGAGGAAAGGGTTTGAAAAAGAGAAAAAAAGTGTATGCAGTGGATACAGGGCTTGTGTGCAACGTTCCACGAATAGAACCTGATGATCCCTGGAAAGGAAAACTCTTTGAGAATCTGATGTATCTTCAACTCGTATCACAAGCCGAATTCTTCAGATACAAAATTTTTTACTACCGAGATAATGAGCTCGAAGTGGATTTTCTTGTTAAATCAGACAAGAGCATCACACTTTTTGAAATAAAGGCTTCTGAAGATATAGGTTTGATCGATATAAAAAAACTCATAAATGCTTTTGATCGAACAAAAGCAAATTATGCCTATATAGTTTACATGGGAAAAACCATCCAAAGAATCAGCAACAAGATATTCATCATACCTTGGTTCCTGTTATAACACAACCTTTCCACCTATCAAAACTTTCTCTATTTTCGAGTAAACCTTCAAAGGATGATCGCTTGCTATCACGATATCGGCATCTTTTCCAACCTCCAGAGAACCGACTCTATCGTAAATACCAAGGATCTTAGCAGGATTCACCGTGATCATCTTGAGAGCCTCATCGTAATCAAGGCCGTTTCTGACGACAACGGATGCAAGAAATCTTAAGTGTTTCTGAGGGATAACGGGATGATCCGTCATTATCGCAACGAGTACTCCTTTTTTGGCGAGTGTAACGGGAATCCCATCATGAACGTATCTGAAAGCCGAATAAAGCTTCGATATCATGGGAGGGCCATACACAACGGGAACTCCCGATTTTGCAATCTCATCTGCCAGAAGATCTCCTCCGAAGACATGATCTATACTGGCTTTTATACCGAATTCTTTTATGAGATTCAAAACTGCTACTATCTCATCAGGTGATGTGGAAAGATGTATCTTTGCCATCAGATCCCCTTTTAGGACTTTTGATATGACCTCGTATTGGATCTCCTTTTCTTTATCTACTTCAAGATCCTTTTTCATCCATTTCTTGACACTCAAAAAGGTGTTTCTCAAAAGGGCAACGGTTCCCATTCTGGTTGTTGGATAAGGCTCTTTAGATTTTCTATCCCTGTTTCTCTTTGGACCCAGAGCCATTTTCAGTGCTGCTTCTTTTTTGATTATTTCCCCAGTTGTTTTCATTACAAGACCAACACCACCGATCACGTTCGCACTACCAGGTCCTGTATAAACCGTCGTCACACCACCGGTTATGGCATCTTTGAAAGCTTTATCGTATGGATCGAGAGCATCGATCGCTTTCATCTGAGGTGTAACCGGTCCTGTATAGTCGTTAACATCTGAATACTCCCAATCTAGCCCTTCAGGGATCAGACCGATGTGGCTGTGTGCATCGACAAAACCAGGGGTTATGAATTTACCGCTTGCATCGATGACATCCGCTTTTGCATCGATCTTCTTTTCAGGTCCGACGTAAGATATCTTACCGTTCTCTATGATTATCATCCCATTTTCTATAGTTTTCCCTGTTCCCGTCCATATCGTTCCTCCTTTTACAACTATCATTCTTCATCCCCCCTCTTGTAGACGATTTCCCCATCCACAATGGTGTAAAGAACTTTAGTCTCTGGATCGAAAGGTTTTCCAGACAGTATCACGATATCGGCATCTTTCCCAGGTTCCACAGATCCGATCCTGTCATCCATCCCCAGAATCTTTGCAGCATTTATGGTTATCAAAGAGAGTGCTTCTTTTTCAGAAAAGCCTTCTCCGATCGAAAGTCCTGCAAGAAGATCGAGGTATTGTATAGGAATGGTGGGATGGTCCGTGGTCAGAGAAAACAAAAGGCCCTTCATGTATTTCAAGTTCGAGCTGTTCAGATTTTTCAGTTCCGTTCCCCTTCTTGAAAAGACAACGGGACCGTAAACTATGGGAACGTCCGAGAGTTTTTCTTTAACAAGGTGAGCTTCCGTCGCATGGTCGAAAATCACATCGATATCGAACTCTTTTGCGAAATTCAAGAACGTTGTAATATCTCTTGCTGTGTGAACATGTACCCTGAGAGGTATTTTCTTTTCTATGACAGGTATGAGAGCTTCAAGTTTTGGATCGAACTTTTTCTTCTCATTCTTCATGTAATCTTTTGCTTTGATGAATATACTCCTCAACTCGGCCATTATTCCCATCCTCGTTGTGGGAACCATCTTCTGCTCCGATAGAAACCTTTTTGGATGCTCACCCACTGCCACTTTCAAGAAAGCGTATCTTTTGATTTCCTTCTTGTTGGTTTTGTATATGGCTCCCTGACCCGGTATTATGTTTATTCTCTCAACACTGGTGCCGAAAGACATGTAAGAGCCTGGCAACACCCCTATCGTCGTCACACCACCTTTTAAAGCATCATCAAAGGCTGGATCGTATATGTCGAGCCCATCGGATATATTCAGATGAGGTGTTAATGGATCTCCCGTTTCAAAACCGTGATCTCCTGGTTCAGCTTCGAGTCTGTACACTCCAATGTGAGTATGGGGATCGATGAATCCAGGGACTATATACTTTCCTCTCGCGTCTATAACCACGTCATCGGAAATTTCTTCGGCTTTCGTTTCTATTCTGACGATCTTTTCATTTTCGATGAATATGACAGGATCTCTTATTTCCTCGAATGGCGTCAAAAGGACTCCACCCTTTATGACCATAAGATTCCCTCCTTTTCGCCGTGAATGGAAGACTTTCTGAAATGATATCATAAAGGTGCACAGGAAGTGATGTTCATCTTACTTTTCGATAGGGGGGTATCACAAATGAAAACAATGGTCGTAAGTGGAGGAGCTAACGGTATAGGAAAAGGTATCATGAAACACTTCGTATCAAAAGGTTGGAGTGTTGCTACATCAGAAAGTGTAGAAAGACCTAAGGAGTAAGGACCTTACCTCATACCCTAATCCCCACCGAACAGCAATGAGCGAATTTCGATCACCAAACAAGGGATGTGAAAATCATGAGATCCAATCACTCCAATACTTTGTGATCTTCAACAGGATAATCTATTTTTTCGAGTTCTTTCAAAACAGTGCTAAGATCTTCCGTTTCGATTAGCAATTCTTTATTTTTGATATCTATTTTTAAAATCTTTACTCCTATTCCATCAAGAGTCTTTGATAACCTCATTTTACAATGTTCACAGGACATACTGGGAACATGAAGAAGATACTTCACGGAACTCCCTCCCTTTTAAAAGAGATTTGACTTCATTTCCTCCGTTATCCTCTCGATTTCGTTTAATTCCTCCGCAATTTTGTTCAACTCTTCCAAGACGTGGTCAGGATTCAAATTCTTCTTTCTGCAAACATCCTTCAATTTACCACGATTTTCTAACTCTCATCGAATTCAGAGTCACAGTGATGGAACTGAAAGCCATCGCGATCTCTGCGATTACTGGATGGAGCAGTCCCATCATCGCCATCGGAATGGCTACAGCGTTGTAGAAGAAAGCCCAAAAGAGATTCTGTTTTATGATGCTGAACGTTCTCCTTGAAATCTCGATAACTTCAACTACTCTGGAAATTCCCTCTTTGGTGATTATGATGTCCGCACTATCTATGGCAAGGTCCGTTCCAGATCCGATGGCTATACCAACATCTGCTCCTTTGAGAGCGGCAGCGTCGTTCATTCCATCTCCCACCATGGCAACTTTTCCACCGCTGGCCTGATAACTCCTTACAAGATCGAGTTTTTCTGAAGGTTTAACACCTGCATGTACGTTGTCTATACCCAAGCGTTTAGCAACGGCCTCAGCTGTTTTCCTGTTATCTCCAGTTACCATCACAAATGTTATTCCCATTTCCTTGAACTTTTTTATAGCCTCAGGTGTATCTTCTCGAATTGGATCCTCCACAGCGATGAATCCCAGTATTTCTCCATCTCTTCTAACCTCGACCACCGTCTTTCCTTCATTCAGCAGGGTCTCGTATTTTGCATAATCAAGCGGTTTTCCCACAAAATATTCCTTCCCATCGTAGATTGCTTTAACCCCTTCACCCGATATTTCTTCAACACCTTCAAGATCTATAATTTCGCTTGAAAGACTGGAAATAGCTTTCGCCAGAGGATGATTGGAATTTCTCTCCATGCTGGCAACTGTTGTTAAAACATCATCACTTAAGTTATGATTCACCACCTTTGGATTTCCTTCTGTTAGCGTTCCCGTCTTATCCGAAAGCACAATCTTTATATCCTTCGATGTCTGAATAGCCTCTGCATTCCTTATGAGCAAGCCTTTCTTGGCTGCAAGACCTGTACCTGTTACCAAAGCCATTGGGGTGGCAAGACCAAGCGCACATGGACACGCTATGACGATAGTTGCAACGAAAACGAATATCGCAAAAGTCAAAGGATCAGATGTTTTCACTATCCAGGGCAATATCTGCCTTGCTTTCTCCACAAACGGCAAGAATCTATCGTAATTGAAATACCAAACAACAGCACTGGTAACAGCAAGGGCGATTATAGTAGGGACGAACCACATCGTGATTCGATCTGCAAGAGCTTGTATGGGAACTTTCGAGCCTTGTGCTTCCTGGACCAACTTGATCATCTGAGATAGGAAGGTATCTCCTCCCACTTTGGTGACTTTTATCTTCAAAGGACTTGAGAGATTCAGCGATCCTCCTATGACTTCATCTCCTTCTTTTTTCAGAACGGGCATAGATTCCCCTGTGATCACAGATTCGTCGATGGATGAACTCCCTTCGATGATCTGTCCATCCACTGGAATTCTCTCTCCTGGTTTTACAAAAACGATGAAACCTTCTTTCACAGCTTCTATAGGGGTTAATACTTCTCCTTGATCTGTGAGGACCCGTGCTTCTTTGGATTGAAGTTTCAGAAGGGCTTTTATCTCTTTGCTTGCTCTATCTCGAAGGCGCGATTCTATAAAACGCCCTGTGATGTGAAAGGCTACGATCATTGCACCAATTGCTCCAAATGACATGACAGAAAGACCCACACTTTCGAGAACAGCGGTTATCCATGAAGTCACAGCACCAAAGAATATGAGAGTATCCATGTTGATGTGCTTGTGGGTTAGAGCTATCCAAGCCCCTTTGATGGTCGATCTTCCAACATAGAAAGTTACGAAAGCCCCAGCAAACACTTCAATCCATGAAAAATAAGGTATTTTTGAAACGAACATGTGATAGAGCATGAGCAAGGCAAGAGGGGCTGTCACGATCCAGGCAAGAATGAAATTTCTTTTCGATTCTTTATAACGTTTTCTCTCCACATCTTCAGGAGATTCCGTGGTCACACCGTAACCAACTTCTTCAACGATCCTTTTGAGTTCTTCAAATGAAATCTCTCTTTCTGCAACGATGAAACCGGTGGACGTTGCAAGATTCACAGCCGCAAACTTCACACCATCTATTTTTTTCAGAGCCTTTTCCACGGTTTTGGCGCAGGTGGCACAAGTCATCCCAGTAACCGTGAAAGTTTTCTTAACTTCTTTATTATTCGTGTTATTTTTCACTTTCATCTTATCCTCCAAAGTACCCATACAGCCATACCCCCTGGTCTTTACAATGTATGTACAGATTTACTTAGGGCAATCTAATTATATCACTGTCATCGGTTTCATGTCAGAGGCTCATAGATACTTTTCAATTCTTTCGATCTGCTCTTTTATGATCTTTGCAGAATTTTCAAGATCTTTCTTCTCTTTCTCCGAAAGCTTTATCTCCAATATTCTTTCAATACCCTTTTTCCCAACAACCGCTGGTATTCCCAAAAACACGTCCCTTATACCCAGCTGTCCATTTAAAAAAGAAGATACAGTTAAAACTCTCTTTTCATCATAGACGATGGCTTCCAGGATATCGGTAACCGCCAGTGCCACAGCGTAATACGTTGCTCCCTTTTTTTCTATGATCTTGTAGGCAGCGTTTTTTGCTTCTTCAAAGAATTTGTGTAGAGTCATGATACCCCCACACGTTTTTCTTCTTTCACAGTTTCTGCATATCTCAGAGATTGGAACTCCTCCTATCGTTGCACTGCTCCAAACGGCAAGTTCAGAATCTCCGTGCTCACCGATTATGTAGACATGTACGCTCTTTGGAGAAAAATCGCAGTGATCTGCTATCAACGATCTCAATCTTGCGGTGTCAAGGACGGTGCCAGATCCAAAAACTTTTTTGTGCGAAAATCCTGTGACTTTCCAAGCAACGTATGAAAGGATATCAACGGGATTTGTAACCATAAGAACTATCGTATCCGGTGCATATTTTGCTATATTTTTCGATATCTCCTTTATAACCACAACGTTTCTATCAAGAAGTTGAAGACGAGTCTCACCAGGCTTTTGGGCCACACCAGCAGTCACTATCACAACATCCAAACCGGATAGTTCGGGATAATCACCCGCTCTCACTCTGGTTCTCCTTGCAAAGGGTGTGCCGTGCAGAAGGTCCAGTGCGTCTCCCTCCGCTTTCTCTTTATTTACATCTATGAGAATGAGTTCTCGGGCCAACCCTTTCATGAAAATGGAAAAAGCTATGCTCGATCCGACTTTACCCATGCCAACGATTCCAACTTTCATGGTATCCCTCCAATTAGGTTTATCTTATTAACATTTTATCATACTCGAAAAAGATTTTGAAAATAGAGGATAATTTCTTTAATTTATGAGTGGTATAATTATTGTTGAAACAATTATTGTTTAGACAATAATATTTCGGGAGGAGACGATCATGGAGTTCGTAGACAGGAAAGAAGAGCTTGATCATCTTGAGAGAGAATTCAGAAGATCCGAAGCGAGCTTTGTCGTCATTTACGGTAGAAGACGAATTGGAAAAACCAGGCTTATTAGAGAATTTATCAAAAGGAAAAAACACGTGTATTTTCTCGCTATTCAAACTAGTGATGATGAGAATAGAAAACTCTTTCAGGAAACAGCATATTTCAGTTTGAAGGTGCCATCACTCGATCCATCGAATGATCTTTCATGGAAAGGAATCTTTTGGGAGATCTCGAGAAATTCTTTGAAAAAACGCCTTGTCGTGGTCATAGACGAATTTCAGTATCTTGTCAAAGGAAATCCTGCATTTCCTTCTATGCTTCAAGCCTTTTGGGATGAATTTTTATCATCTTCAAACATAATGTTGATACTCTGCGGTTCACTTGTAGGGATGATGTACGAGCATGTGCTTTCCTATTCGAGTCCTTTATACGGTAGAAGGACATCACAGATAAAACTTTCACCGATTCCATTCAAGCATTTCAGAGAATTCGCCAAGGAATTAGATGAAAAGGATCTCATATCGTTTTACGCGGTAACAGGAGGTGTCCCAAAATACATCGAGACTCTGGATTTCTCAAAGAATATATTTTGGAACATTCAGGAAAATATTATGAACCCACGAAGCTATCTTTATGAAGAACCGTACTTTCTTCTTTCTAATGAAGTTAAGGAAATTGGTAGTTACTTCACCATACTGAGAAGTATTGCAATGGGGAAGAGGCGTTCTTCGCAAATAGCAGCCGAGCTTGGTGTTAAACAAACCTCACTGGGCTATTATCTCAAAGTTTTATCTGATCTTGACTTGATCGAAAAACGAGTACCTGTTTTTGAAAAGAATCCCCAGAAAAGCAAAAAAGGTCTTTATTTCATAAAAGATCATTTCATAGATTTTTGGTTTAAATTCGTCTATCCTTTTAGAAGTTACATAGAGATAGGAAACACTGAAATCGTCATGAATCATGTCAAGAAGCATTTCATTGAAAAACACGAAAGTTTCGTCTATGAAAATCTATGTAGACAAATCGTGTTCGAACTAGCCTTAGATGGCCGTCTTCCCTTTGAAATTGATAAACTGGGAAGTCACTGGGAGAAAGACCTTGAAATAGATATCGTTGGATTGAAAGATGGGGAAGTAGTGGTTATTGGTAAATGCAAAGATAGTGAAAAGAAAGTGGGGATCGATGTGTACAAACAATTGTTGATGAAAGCTACAAAATTATCTACTGATGGAGCGCCATATTTTCTGATATGTAGCAAGAGTGGATTTGATGAGGAACTCATAAACCTTTCGAAAAAGGATCGACTCATTCTGATTGAAGGCTTGAAATTATTACGATTATGAACTAATAGAGCTTATTCACAACCGCTTTAGCTGTTTCTTCGCCTGCTTTTACTGCAAGATCTGGTTCAAGGAGGTACAAAAATGCGGATAAGATCTCTATCGCAAAAATTTGGGCTAGAATGGAACGTCCAGCACTCGTTCGAATTGGATTTTCACCAGAGAATGTTTCTATTACCACATCAGATTTCCGAGCCAGTGGAGAATTTGCATGCTCAGTTGTGCATATTACACTCGTTAAAAAGGTTTCCAATAATTAATTCAATTGGATTTCTCAATATGTTTCTGTCGAATCATATACAGCTTTATATAAACCTTAGTATTCCTATGATCGAGGTATTAGCATTGGAATTTTCCCAGTTATTATCACCATTGGTTGTATTTGATCAAAAGGAAATCATAGGAATTGATGCAAAAATAAAACTTGACTACTTTACAAGTTGGAAAAAGATCCTTAACAAAGAGTAACGTCAATAAGAACTTGTCGTTGATTTCGGCCGAATTACCAATCTCACATATTAACTGCGTTGAATGAAAAAACTAGAACATATTATTAGAATCAAAGTTCAAGACCATCATCCCTTCAAAGCACCAGCTAAGATACCGCGGATGAAGTAACGACCTAGAAGGAGGAACAAAAGTAAAGGTACGATCACTCCTATGAGAGCTGCGGCCATCTGGATGTTGTAAAGTGCTACGAAGCTTCCTTTTATCTCCGCTAATTTCACCTGTACAGTCGTGGTTTCTGGTGTAGAAAGACAAAGGGCTAGCAAGAATTCATTCCAAACCTGTGTGAATATCAATATTGCGGTTGAAGCATATCCAGGTAAAGAAAGAGGGGAAACTATCCGAAAGAAAATCTGCGGTTTACTCGCACCATCAGCTTCAGCAGCCTCCTCCAGTTCTCGTGGGATTGAGAAAAAGAAGGTTCCCATCAGGACAGATGCCAATGGAATGTTGAGAATGGAGTAACTGAAAATCATACCCCAATGTGTCAGAGCCATACCAGTTTTAGCGGCTATTTGAACCAGTGGTATTAAAACAGCTTGATATGGAAGGTACAGGGTAATACCTACTAGTATGAAGAGAACTTTAGAAAACCTCGTTCTGCTTCGACTTAAATAGTACCCCCCGAGTCCACCGAAAAAAGTTGCTAGTCCCGTAACGGTCGATGCGATAATTATAGAATTTATCAACGAAGGATAAATACGTTTGAAAGCCTGCACGTAATTACTGAACTGAGGCTTAAGACTGGGAATCAAGTACAATCTTTGAGTTATTTCGTAAGGTGTTTTAAGTGAAGTAACCAGCATAACGTATATTGGGAGAAGATAGATCACAGAGAGAATGAGAACAACCGTGAAAAATATCCATTGTATCCTTCTGTTTTTGATCATGCAAACCACCTCCGGAAGGCATAGATAGTGTAAGGAACTACTATAACGAAAGCCATCAGGAATATGATCATACTGAGACCTGCTCCAAGGGAGACTAAGTGCTGTTGAAAGGTTGCGATAAACATAAAGAAAGCCAACACGTCGGTAGAATAACCAGGTCCTCCAAAAGTAACAATATAGACAATATCGAAAACTTTCAGAGCAGATATCAGAAGCAAACTGGCAAGGATTAAAATGCCTCCTCTTATGTTAGGCACAATTATTTGGAAGAGTATTCTCATTCGAGAAGCTCCATCTACCAAGGCTGATTCGACGATGCTTTGCAATTCAGAACTTCTGAATGATGATTGAAATATTATCACAGCAAGTCCCAGAAATTGCCATATAAAGATCAGTATCAACCAATAAGTTGCGGTTTCTGGGTTTGTGATGAAACGACCTTTCAACATGTGAAGACCCATAACATCGAAAATCGTATTGATTACCCCTCTATCAGGTTGGTACATCCACGACCAGATGGTACCCGTAACAACAAATGACATAGCAGAAGGATAAAGGATGAGAGTTCTTATATAAGCTTCCCATTTCTTGCTACCGGATAGTTCAAGAAGATATGCTATTAATAGTGCGGCAAATAAAGTTGGTAAAACTCCTATAAGAAGCCACTTTATGTTGTTTTTGAAATCTGTCCAAAATCTATCCATACTGAACATCAATTTATACCATTTAAATCCAACGAATTTATAGTTAGGAGCCGTTCCGCGCCAATCAGAAAAAGACACGTACATAGTCCAAAACAGCATGAAATAAAGAAATCCTATTGTTACCAAGAGAGGCAGCAGGAATATTGCCCAGTTTTTTATAAAATAAATGAAAGCAGATCGTCGTTTTGCCATATTTTAACCTCCTAGCATTTTATAAATTAAGGCAGGGGCTTGACACCCCTGCCCTTATCATCAGAAAATGCAGAATCATGGCCACTGATACCAAGCGGCTTCTTCCTTAACGTTGTAGATAGTGAAGAGTGTGGCCACATTGTTGATAGTTTTTTCGATGTTTGGTTCTACGAGGAACGCAGCGATGGCATCCCAATAAGCTTGTGTGAAGGACATAGGTGCGATACTTCCATGCTGATCAAGGATCAGCTTGTCAGGATGTTTCCTCACGTATTCTTGTAGCTCCTGTCTGATCGGATCTGGGAAGTTTTTAGGATCTATATCCAATCTAGCGAAAAGCCCTCCTTGTGTTACATCAGTTGGGATCTGAAGCTCTGAAGAAGCAACCACCCTTAACCAATCTAAACAGGTATCAGGATGTGGGGCATTCTTGGCCAAGCCGTAAGTATCTGGATGGAAGAGAAGGATTCTTTCAGGTACTTGAGGAAAGGTTGTCGCACCGAATTCTACACCAGGGTTCCAACCCCTGGTTTGGAAATATCCGATAGCCCAGGTACCCATGATTACCATAGCGGAATCTCCCGATACTAGGAGACCACAACTTTCATCCCAAGTAAGACTTGCATGATATGGATACACATACGGTATAAGTTCTTTGAGTTTTTCCAATGCTTTTCTGAACACAGGATCTTTTTTTACGTCGATGAGCCCTTTGTAGAGTTTCACATAGTACTCGGGGCCTCCAACTTCCAGTATTATACTATCCAATACAAAAGCTGCTTCCCATTTTTCTTTTGTTCCTAACGCTAATGGATACATATTCGGTTTAGCCTTTTTGATGGCTTTCAGAACGTTTATGAGCTCATCAAAACTCTTAGGCGGTTTGAGTCCCAATTCTTCGAAGAGTTTTTTATTGTAATAAAGTATGTTTTGAATGTGCATGTTCAGTGGTACTGAGTAAGGATGTCCTCCAATAGTCACAGCATTTGCTAGAGGTTTAGGTATTACATCCCAATAATTTAACTCTTTGTAGAGTTCATCCAATGGTTCAAGATATCCTCCATCAACGTATGATTTCAACTCAGCTCCTCCCAGAGTTTGCCAAGTATCTGGTGGTATACCAGCAGCAAGCCTCGATTGAAGCACGACCCTATGACTAACTCCACCTCCACCTGCTACTGGATTTTCTACAATCTTTATATCAGGATATTTTTCGTGTAAGGCTTTGAACATAGCATCAGCTGCTTCCCTTTCTCCACCAGCTGTCCACCAATGGAAAATGATCAACTCGCGCGCAGCCCAAACACTGGCCATAATGAGGCCGATCAATAGTAAAACTAGAAATCGTCTCATATTCACTCCCCCCTTTAAAAAATTACGGCAAGAAGCCGCTCCATTTTCTACAAAATCTAAATATCAGTGAACATACCAAATTAGATTTTGCATGATTTTTCTTTAAGACGTCTTCAAGAACCATTATAGTACATTTTTTCCGGAAATGTTAAAAAAGAATATCCTCTCATTATAAAACTATTTCGACAGCTTAATCGACTCTTCTTTTCATCCACCCCACCAATTCCCTCGCTTTTTCTCTGGTTTCCGACTCAGCAATTATTCTGAGGAGAGGCTCTGTTCCGGAGAGTCTCAGCAAAACCCAGCTTCCATCTTCTAGAATGTACTTGGTACCATCGATTCTGACGACATCTACAACCGGGAATTCTGCTATTTTGTCAAAGTCTCTTTTTAGAAACTTCTCCGCCTTCACTCTGAGGGTTGGGGTCAATCTCAAGTTCTCCTGGTAAAAACTGTACCAGGTTTCAGAAAGTTCTATCATCTCCTTCAATATCTCAGAGAGCTTCTTTTTCATCTTTGCAAGCATCTCCACAACCAGCATCGCTGTGAAAACACCATCTTTCTCCATTATATGGTTTCTAAACGTTATTCCTCCACTGCTCTCTCCACCTATCAAAGCATCGTTTTCTATCATGGCTTTCGCTATGTGTTTGAAACCAACAGGAGTTTCTATTACTCTTTCATTCAGCTTTTTGGCCAGTCTATCCAGATTGTGGCTCGTTGCGACGTTTCTAACAGCTGGCCCTTTCTGATTTTTGACCCTGTGAAGGTAATAATAGAGAAGTGGCAGCACGTCGTTGGGATGGAGAAATCTCCCTGTCTCATCGACAAGGGCTATTCTATCGGCGTCTCCATCCACGGCTATACCAACGTCGTACTCACCAGACCTCATGACATCCATGAGATAGGTTAAAGATTCTTCAGATGGTGCAGGGGATTTTCCTCCAAAGAGGGGATCACGCCTTCCGTGCAATATCGTGAGGTCGCATCTGGCCATCACGAGAGCCATCTGTATCGTGCTAGTCCCAGAGCCGTACATGGTATCGAAGCATACCCTGAGATGCGCCTTTTTGATTTCTTCTATATCTATCTTCTTCTCAAGGTAATCCAGGTACTCTCCTCTGAAATCCTCGATCGATATGTATCCTTTTTTGACAGCAACTTCGAATGGAAACCATGGAACGGTGAAGGGATCCACCTCATTTGCGATCTTTTCTATCTCGTTTGTAATCTCCACAGGAGCTGGAAGACCATCACTCGTTTCGAATTTGATACCGTTGTACTCAGGTGGATTGTGGGATGCCGTTATTATAACCCCACCCCCTGCTTTTTTTCTGAGAACTGTGAACGTCACAAGAGGAGTCGGGATAGCGGATCTTGTCAGGGAAACCTTTATGTTGTTGCCTGCAAACACTTCAGCTGCTACTTTTGCGGATTCTTCAGAGAGAAATCTGTTGTCATAGCCAACCACCACTCCCCTTTCTTTAAGACCCTTCTCCACAAGATACCTGGATATGGCATGTGCGACTCTCTTGATATTCGAACTTGTAAAACCCCTGCCTATAACAGCACGCCATCCACCTGTTCCAAACTTTATGTACCTTTCTTCCAAAAGCTCTGAATCCTCTACTTCTCTCTCGAGAACGATCTCTTCAGCCTTCCTCAGATCATCCGGTGTGTTGATTCCCAAATACTCTCGATCGTCCAAGCAAACGTGTGTTACGACCTTAAAACCTTGTTTTATCGCTATTCTTATGACATCAGGAATGTACTTTTCCCCGGTGTCGGGACGAGGTGTGACGAGTTCATAGTTATTCTTGAAAACACTCGCTTTAAAAACGTAAGTTCCGATACTGTACTCCCATGGAGGAGGACCTGAGGGTTTACCATGTTCAACAAGATCGACGATTTTTCCTGTTTTGGATCTGAAGACAACAGCGTATGGATACTCTTCGACTGTGAGTCCTGTCAGGAAAGTTATATCTGCGTTTTCTAAAACATGGGTTTCAACGATTCCTCGGATCGTACCAGGCCTTATCAGCGGCGTGTCAGCATACAGAACGAGGACATTTTCATCTTCAGACATCTCTTCGAGAGCTATGGAGAGAGCATGTGCCGTTCCAAGTTGCTCTTTCTGGATGACGATGAGAGCCTGTGGTATCAATCTGACGATTTCATCTTTGTTTCTGGGATTTGCGACAATTATCAATTTATCCACAACTTTTGCCTGTTTGACCTTCTCGGCAACGTGTGTTATCAGAGGTTTTTCTAAAAGTTTCACAAGAGGTTTTGTCTCTTTTGCTCCAAGTCTTTTACCCTTTCCTCCTGCAAGAATAACTCCTACCATGGGATCACCCCTTGAGTCCGGTATGAGCCATTCCCTCGACAACGTACCTCTGAAGCAGCATGTAGACTATCAGAAGGGGAAGAATCGCAACGACCCCTCCTGTCAGAAGATAGTTCCATCTCGCTTCGTATTCTGATTGAAATTGTGTGAGAGCCATGGTTATGGTCATGAGTTTTTCAGAGCTTATGTAAAGAACTGGCCTTAAAAGATCGTTCCAGTTGTTCATGAACGCTATTATGAAGAGAGTTACAGTCTGAACTTTCGCAAGTGGGAAGAAAACGAAGAAGAACATTTTAAAAGGTCCCGCTCCATCTATGGCTGCGGCATCTTCCAGATCCTTAGGAACGTTTTCGAAGAACTCTTTGTACATGAAGGTACCAAAGGATCCCACAAGGAACGATGGAACTATCAGTGGAAGGAACGTGTCGAGCCATCCAAGCTTCATCATCAAAAGGAACTCCGGGATTATTGTGACCTGCACCGGTACCATCATCGTCATGAGAAGCAATGAGAATATCAGGTTCTTTCCTCGAAAGTTCATCCTGGCGAATGCAAAACCTGCTAAAGAACAGGTGAATATCTGTCCCAAAGCAGCGGATGTTGCCACTATGAAGCTGTTGAGGGCATATCTCAGGAAGTTGTAATCCCTCAGAACAACCACGTAATTTTCGAACATGTTTTTCTTGAAGAGTTTGTCCGGGATCAAAGTTGGTGGTATACGGAATATGTTCTCTTCAGAGTTGAAGGAGTTTATCACCATCCAGAGAAAGGGGAAAACCATTATCACAGCAATAGCAGACAACAGTATGTATAGAAAAACGTTCGATACGAATTTCATGCTATCACCTCAGTATATCCTTTGAACCCAATATTTTTTCAAAAGGAAGTTTATCCAGGTTATGAGTCCAACGACTCCAAGGAGAACGTAGGCCACAGCGGATGCGTATCCCATCCTGTAGAAAACGAACGCGTTGACGTAAACTGAGTAAACAAGTGTCGTGGAGGCGTATTGAGGCCCTCCTTGAGTCATGGTGTATATGATCTCGAAGTTTCTGAACGAGTCGATTATGGCTATGGTGAACGCAAAGAAAGTTGTTGGAGAAAGTAGAGGAAGCGTTATTCTCCAGAAACTCTGGAATTTACTGGCACCATCTATCCTTGCCGCCTCATAGAGATGGGAAGGGATGTTTTGGAGTCCTGCAAGGTATATTATCATGTAGTATCCCATCATCTTCCATGTTTGAACGAATGCAACAGTTGGCAGCGCCCATTTCGCATCACCGAGCCAGGACGGTGGAGTTACTCCAAACCATTTTTCAAGAATCACGTTGAGAAGACCATACTTTGGGCTCAAGATCCAGCTCCAGATTATTCCAACAGCAACCGCCGATGTCACAACGGGTGTGAAATACGCGGTTCTGAAGAATTTTATCCCTTTTATTTTCGAGTTCACCAAAACGGCGAGCAACAAGCCAAAAACCATCGTTCCCGTTACATAAATCAGAGAAAACTCGAAGGTGTTGAGAAGTATCTGATAAAAGTTTGGATCTGTGAAGAGTTCTTTGTAGTTGTCAAGCCCTATCCAGGTAGGCTGTAACATGATGTTCCAGTCTGTAAAGCTCATGAAGAAAGCGAAAATTATGGGACCAATTCTGAATACGAAAAGTCCTATCAACGTTGGTATCAGAAAGATCCATCCATGCCAGGGCTTGTACCATGAAAATCCCTTTTTCATACGATCACCTCATTAAAAGACAAAGGGGAGAAGTTCTCCCCTTTGCCCTTCTTCAGAGGGTTTTCATTTGTAGTATCTCTTGAGAACCCTGTTCACGTTTTTGTAAGCCTGATCCAGCATCTCATCGAACGCCATCTCGCCGTTGAGAACAGCGTCTATCAGACCGTTCAATCCCATGGATTCTGCGGCACCGTAGCCTCTCCACTCGCTCCATCCCATCGTGAAGGAATTAAGAAGCTTTCTAGAAGCAAGCTCTCTCAGCACTTTTCCTTTCTCGACAGGTTGTTTCCCCACCTCATCGAATTCCTCAGACATGGTCAAAGCTTTGTACGAGGGGATCTTTCCTGCCATGTACATATCAAGAGTTAATCCTTCACCTGCTATGAATTTTGCAAATTCCCATGCTTCTTTCGGATGCTTTGTCGTTGCCGATATCGCCACAAAATCTGGCCAGCCGTACGCCACATCCTTGCTGCCATGAGGTCCCACTGGAACAGGTGCTATACCCCATCTGAACTTGTCTCCTATTATCTTCCTGTTGTTCTCTATGTTCCAGGAACCATCTACCCACATCGCTGCAAGCCCTCTCGGAAAGACATCCTGCTGTCTTATTCCCTTCATCTCCTTTGGCATCGGTGCAACCTTGTGTTCTTTGACAAGGCTCACGAGGAATTTCAGAGCTTCCAAGGCGTTCTCATCGGGTTCGAATCTCATGGTTTCTCTGTTTATCAGCCTTCCACCGTTTGCGTATATCCAGGATTCAACGTGAGCGTACCTTCCATAGAACCAGAATCCCCACTGATCGATCTCTCCATCTCCATCTTTATCCTTTGTGAGGCGCTTTGCAGCGTCCAGAAAATCATCCCAAGTCCAGTTTTCGTCGGGGTACGGTATTCCAGCTTCATCGAACGCATCTTTGTTGTAGTAAAGGACTGTGACGACGAGGGCAAATGGTATAGCGTAGTACCTATCAGTTCCTGATATTCTCTTTCCCGCTTCGAAAAGGTTGAAGAAGAACTTGTCTTTGTCCAGATCGTTTTCAACATAGTTTGTCAGATCCAGCAAGAATTTGTTCTTCGCCCATTCTTCCAGATAGCCTGAGCTCATGTTGAAAACATCAGGTAGCTTTTTTGTGAAAGCCAGTGTTCTCATCTTGGGCCAGTAATTCTTCGGTTCCATGACTGTGAGGTTGACTTTTATGTTGGGATGCGTCTCTTCAAATTTTGCGATGGCTTTTTCCACCTTGTCTTTGATTGAAGGGTCCCACATCCAGTATTCCAGCGTCACAGTTTCGGCAATGAGTGCTACGCTGAACGCGATGAGAAGGAGTAACAGAGCTAGTTTTTTCATAGGAGCACCTCCTCCCAAAGGGTATTGGTATCTAACTTGTAAAGATGAAGCACCTTGAAACACTATCATTATATCTTTTTATGTGATAGATCGAAAAATCCATTTTTCTTCCTCTTCATCTGATGGTTTACATGGAAAAAGGAAGCTGCTAGGATAATCTGTGAGGGGTGAGATCAAAACTCCTGAATTGGGAGACGATATAGATGATAGGAGGATGGGTTCTGGAGGTTTACAAAGACTGGATAAAAGTGAGGACGAATAATATGGAACGAGTTTTAAAAATGACCGGAGATATACCCCAGCGAGGATGGTACATAAGACTTACAAAGAGGGGGAAATCTCCTTTTAGAGGAGAGGAGATACTGGTATCTGAAGGAGTGACTCCTCCTCTTCGGATCATAGTTGAAGCGTGGAAAGTGACTAAAATCAAAGGAGAAAAACTTGAAATCGTCTCCAGAGCTATCGATCAGATTTCGAAAAAAATTGGAAAACTCCCCAGCTGGTTTATCAGGGTTTTAAAAGATTACTATAGAAAAGGGGAGAGCTTTCCAAGAAGGAAAGTTGTAACTTCGAAGGTGGTAGCGAATGTATTGAACAGAGAACAAACAAAACTTCCGGAAAGAGAGAGTTTTGGAGACTGGTTCAACACGCTCTCGCATCCATACGGATTCAGGGTTTACAGAGGAAAAGGGTTCATACTCAGAATATTCTTTGAAAAAAGAGAAGGAGTTGAGTTTCAAGCAGAGGCGATTTTTCAAAGTGGAAAGAGAGTGGACTTCAAAGGTTTTTTAAGCGATGATCGAATCACTCTCAAGCTGGAAGGAGATCTCGAGGATAGGCACCTTGAAAACTTGAGAGGGCGATTTTTAAAGCTTTTCAAAGAGGTCTTTGTAACAAGAGGAGGTTTTGAAAGTGGAGTCTACGTCTAAAATCGCTGTGGCTTTGAAATACGATCCTTCCATTGCGAGTGCTCCTTTCGTTGTGGCCAAGGGAAAAGGGAAAATAGCTGAGAGAATCATAGAAATCGCAGAAAAAAATGGGGTGCCTGTAGTTAGTTCTCCTGAGATCGTTAGCGATCTTTACAGACTCGAGATATTGGAAGAGATACCGGAAAAGCTCTATCTTGCTGTCGCAGAGATCCTGGCATTCCTTTCTGAAATGGAGGAAGAATCTTGAAACCCCTTCTTCACATGACCCACAGAAAAGCAGACCCCGACTCATTCGCAGGGGTTCTGTGGGGAGTTGAAGTTTTCGGAGGTTACTCCCTGATCGATAACCCAGATCTTCCCACCAGAAACCTCATCGAGTATCTGAAGTTCAAGGAAAATTTCTCATGGAATCACAAATTGGTGATAGTCTACGATACTAACAGATCTTCCGCCCTTCCATTCAGACCTGAAAGGTTTATAATAATCGATCATCACGATTCAGTTGAAGAGGAGTTACTGCTCGAAGCCGAAAGAGTCATCAAAAAACCGCGAGCTTCCCTTTCCATGAATCTCTATGATATCTCCAAGGAATGTGGTGTTTCTCTTTCAAAAGATGTGCTCTTCTCTTTCGCGGTGGCTCTAACCATCGATACAGCATTTCTCAGAACTGCAAGAAGTGAGGAATTGGAATATCTCTCTTACTTTTTGAATGGAAAGAGAATGGAAGATGTCTACAGGGTCATCTTAAGGGGGAAGATAAAAAATCTTGAGAAATTCATCGAGGATTTAAAGAGCTTGGAAATACTGGATAAAGAGAGGAAAATCTGTTTCCTGAGATTCTCAGAAGATGATCACTTCTTTTTCTTCGTTGACACGTTCATGTATTCACTCGATTGTGAGATAGTCGTCGGGAAGATGGATTGGGGAACGTGGGTTTATTCCATAAAGGAGTTGACATCGAAGGTTTTCTCTATAGCGAAAAGGCTTGGAGGAAAAGGGATGGGAAGGATCCCCAATTTCCACGACATTCGAAAACTCACTGAAATGCTCAAAAACCTCTGAGTTCTCTCAGGAGTGCATCGATCTCCGGAGCTCTAATCGCCAGGAAAACGAAAGAAGCTATGATGATACCAACCAGAACTGTGGCAACAGCGATCCATGCGACTTTAACCTTTCTCCGAAGATAGGGACTTGCGGTTGTGAGGTATCCAAACAGCATACCTGTTAGAAACCCTCCAAGGTGTGCTGCGTTGTTTATGTTGCTCCCAGGTATGAAACCGTAAACCAGGTTGAAAAGAATTATCGGTAGAAGGCTCAATCCCGTAAAAGGTCTTACGAATATGGGAGTGTCTCTTCTAAAACCTGCTGAGAACAGAACGCCTATCAATCCAAAGATGGCACCACTCGCTCCTACAGATAGTGATTTGTAATAGAAAACCTGCGTTGCTAAGTTTCCAACGATCCCTGATGTAAAATAAAACGAAATGAACCTTGGTATTCCATAGACGTTTTCAACGATGCTTCCAAAGTATATGAGAGCGTAAGTGTTGAACAGGATATGCAGAATACCTCCGTGAACGAACATGGCTGTGAATATTCTGAACCAATCCCCCTGAGAAACTGCAGGGCCATATTGGGCACCGAATTTGAGAAAGAGCAGAGTCTGGGCAAGAGGATGTCTCTCAGTGAAAACACCCGATACGAACATCAAGATGGCTATGAAGATGTTGATAAAAGCTATGATGTGGGTTGCCTTGATTTTGTACATAATCACACCTCCATCAAGGAGTGATTCATGATGAAAAATATACTGTTTTTACTCCTGCTGATAGCAACGTGCTCTGTGGCGATCGAACTTCCTATATTCATGATACCAGAAAAGGATACGGGGAACGACATAATCGATGTGTTCGTTGAAGAGACTGAAAGTTATGCGGAAATAACAGTCGTCTTCAAGGATGAAGACCACCCAAATCCTTTTACCAACTTTTTCTACGATATCTACAGGTTTTTCAAATATGGAAGAGTGAAGGATATAGAAACTTTCTTCCTCGTTGTTGATGAAGAAAAGATAAAGGAAATGCGCTTTCCAGGAGTTTATGCGGGCTCTCTTGATTACGATGATACGGAAAATCTACATGGAACGATCACTCTACCAGCAAAGGCCTTTGAGTTCAAGGATGGAAGGATCGTGATATTCGTTAACACCTGGAATCACATGTTCTCCAACAAACCTCTGAAAAACGTGAAATATGTTGAAATCAGTGATTACAAGGTTTCGAAGGGAACAAGAGAAGATGCTGAAAAAGTTTATTCGTGGCGCCATTAACTTTTTAATTTTTCTTCAGCCTTTTGGAAGATCCTGAGCCCTGCGATAGCAAGACCGGTACCTAGAAGAACCATGACACTAGGAGGTTTTCTCAGTAGAATTGGCTCACATATTGCTGTAACAACTGGTATGAAATAGATGGTGTTGGTGGTGTATCTAGCCCCAAGCTTTTTTATACCAAGGTTCCACAGAAAGTATGCCAGACCAGAGCATACGAGTCCAAGGTACAGCATCGATAGTAGAACATCAGGCTGAAAGATCTTCTTCAGCTCCCAATGCTGAAGGAGTGATAGTGGAAACAAAAACACGGTACCCCAAATCAAGATACCTATTGTCGAGGAGATGCTGTCTGCATTGTCCAATTTTTCAACGTAGTATGTATAAATCACCCATGAAAGCGCCGCACCAAACGCTAGGATGTCTCCAAGGGGATTGAGTTTCAGGATCCTACCGTTGAGAATGACGAAGCTTATACCTATGAAAGCTGTTACAGATCCTATGTAGTGTAGATGTATGGTCTTTTTTCTTTGAACGAAGTGAGAGAAGATTAGATAAAATATTGGAACGGTCGATACTATGAGAGATGTGTTCGTTGGGAAGGTGTAGGTCAGCGAGAAATTTTCGAAGATGAAGTGCAGGGTTACTCCCCAAGCTCCAGCCATAATTAAAGGGAACGAAAACAGGTTCAGTTTTAAGGGTTTTCTGGTTACAAGGATCAAAAAAGACACGGCTATTGCGAATCTCAAAAAAGCCGCTGGTAAAGGGTCAAATGATTCGACCACAACTTTCGTCGCTATGAACGAGATTCCCCAGAACAGAACGGTACTCCAAACGGCAAGATGATACATAAAGTTTCCCCTCTATTTTCTCAAAGATGTTAGAGCATCTCCTATCCTTGGAACGAAATCTTTCTTCCTTGACATGACGCTCTTGAGTTCCAGAATATTTTCTTTTCCCCTGCTTCCAAAGGCGTGTTCTAAAATCCTTGGATCGCAATCGTACATGACAAGACTGCTCTTTCTTATTGGATCTGTAAAAAGAACGAACATTATATCCGCTCCAAGACTTCCCTTTACCCTCTCCATGGCGTCTTTGAATTTATCTCTCTCTTTCAATACACCCTCAAAGTCTGTCGTCATGATCTGGGATATGACGATGTTATGATCCATTATGACATATTTCTTAACATCGCGTTTGAGCAGAGAGATGGGATCTTGACCCTTTATCTTCATTCCTTCCATAAGCATTCTCTTTCCATAATCTTCAATATTCACTTTCGATATCTTCTCGAGTTTCCTTGCAATTTCTCTATCCTTGTTCGTTGTGGTTGAAAGAGCGAAGAGCAGGGTATCCGATATTATCCCGCTCAGAAGAAGTCCTGCTATTTCTTTTTCCAACTTGATTCCTTCTCTGAAAAACCAGCTGGCTATTATGGTAGATGTGCTTCCAATGGGTTCGTTGTAGAAGAAAACGGGATGCAATGTCGAAATATCGCCTATTCTGTGATGATCTATTATTTCAAGAATGTCTGCTTTGTCCACACCATCGACCGCTTGGGACCTTTCGTTATGGTCCACGAGTATCACCTTTTTCCTCACATTTTTCATCAGATCCGTTCTGGTTATGACACTGACCAGTCTTCCCTCAAAATCAAGGACAAAAGCGGCCCTGTATTTCGATTCAAAAACCAGATCTTTTACGTCCTCAAGAGCCGTGTTGTAAGAGACCACTGGAAAATCTTTTGACATGATCAGTGAAACCGGCAAAGATAAATTGATGAGCTTTGCAGCACCGAAAGCATCGGCTGATGTTCTGAGAATGGTGGCTCCTTTTTGCTCTGCGATCTCCAGAACACGTTTTGAAACCGGTGCTTTGTTTACAACTATCAAAAGCTTCGCTCCATTCTCAAGAAGGGCGATCTGAGCGGGTTCATCGTCTCCCACTATGACAACATCCCCCTGAACTATCTTTTTGAGAAGAACGTGCAGGGCCTCCACAGCTATGTGAACCGATCCTGAGATCAACTCCTGTTTTTGTGGTTTGTACAGGATCTCTGCTTGGAGAATCCTTGCAAGACTTCTTATGGGGACAGGATGTATATGGAGCGGCTCCACCTTCGTTCTCCTTACATAAACTCTTGCAAGGCCTCTTTCTGTTACGACTCCAACTATCTTACCGCTTTCATCAACGACTGGTACGTTCTTTATGTTTTTCTCCTCCATAAGAGTTGCCACATCGTAGACAGGTGTGTCTGGCCTCGCGTAGAACGGCTCTTTCAAAGTCAGATCATCAACAGTGGGTTCAACAGTTTGAAGTAATAAAGGGATGGGGACGTTGAAAAAGTTGAGAACAAACGTGGTCTCTGGATTCAACTCCCCACCTCTTGAAGGAATGTACCTCTTTTTCCCATCAACTGAGTTTTTATACTCAGCATAAGAAATAGCAGAGGCGACGCTGTCAGTGTCGGGAACCTTATGGCCTATCACGTAAACTTTTTCCATGATTATCTTCCTCCCATTTTCTAAACTATTTTAAACGAAATGGTATCATTGTCAGAAGTGGGAGGGATATCATGAATCCAATAGAGTTAAGACACCTTCTCCATATGAATCCGGAGCTGTCATTTCAGGAATTTGAAACTCAAAGACTCCTGATGAAAGTTCTGAAAAAAGCAGGAGTAAGGGGAGAAGTTATAGCAAAAACTGGCATTTTGGTACTGTACACAGGTCGAAAGGAGGAAGGTTTCCATCTTTTAAGAGCCGATATGGATGCTCTACCACTGAAGGAAGAAACGGAATGGGAGTATTCCTCAAAAAACGATAATATGCACGCCTGTGGTCATGATGTTCACATGGCGATACTCTATGGAGTTATAGAAAGGGTTTTCAAAGAGAAACCTAGGGTCAACGTTGCTTTCGTTTTCCAACCAGCTGAGGAGACAGGTGGGGGAGCGAAGCTGGTTTTAAAAGAACTGGAAAACAAAGGGATAAAGATAATCGATGCAGTCGCTTTGCACGTGACAGACGAATACAAGTTCGGTACAGTCGCTTCAAAACCTGGAACGCTCTTTGCTTCCGCATACGAGGTCGATGTCGTCTTCAAAGGAGATCCCATTCATATAGCGTTCTACGATGAGGGTAAAGATCCTATCATGAAAGTCGCGAGATTCCTCGATGATGTCAGAAAACTAAGGAGTGAGGATATTCTGATTGGTTTCGGAAAAATAGAGGGAGGGGAAGTGAGGAACGTCCTTGCAGGTGAAGTGACACTCTATGGAACTGTGAGAACGCCGAATATCAGGGTATCGGAAGAGATCTTGAAAAAATTGAAGGAGATCGCAAAGGATGGGGAGATTATTCCTAAAGGGAAGTATCCACACGTCTTTGTGGATGTTCATCTCTTCGAGATTCTGAGAAGAGTGATCAGGAAGTTAGGATACGAGTTCGTTCAATGTAGTATGAAATTCACAGGAGAAGATTTTGGCTTCTTCTCACAGAAGTATCCTTCACTCATGTTTTGGCTTGGGACAAGAATAAAGGATTTCCATGGGCTCCATAACCCTAAGTTCTTACCGCCCGATGAGGTAATACCGGTGGGTGTCAACATAATGTACGGTTTGATAAGGGAGCTCGGAAAGGTATGAGAGAATTCATGAAGGAATTGAGAGATAGGTTCTTGGAGATTTTAAAGAAAAGCGGCTGGAGGGGAAAAGAGCTATCTGAATTGAAGGCCATTTTTCTTGGGGAGCTTTCCAAGGTGGAAGTAGAACCAGATGTTTTTGAATTCATTGTGAAAGAGATAATTTTGGATAAAAAGAAAAACCTTCAAAAGAGGCTGGAAATCGCTTCGAAGCAGCTTGGTGTATCGGAAATAGCGATACTCGAGATACTCTTCTGGTACGATCCAAGCACTTACCCATTGCCTTCTGATAAAATGCTGAAACTGTTCAAAGGAAACTCAGCCATGGATTTTCTGAATTTTTCGAAAGACCTTCTGAAAAGAGAAAAAGTCAGAAACTTTCTTGATTTGTTCCTGAAGCTAGAAGGAGAGCTCACAGATGTGCAAACACAGGAGACGATTGTTGAAGATTTAGCGCGCAGGATAAACGAAATAGATCTACCATTCGCTTCGAAGGTTTTGGAATACAAAGAGATTTACGAGATTTTGAATGGAAGAGATAAAGATAGACTTCTGAGTCAGTTGAAAGTTCATGATTATGTTGTAGCAGGTCTTGTTAGAAAACCGAAAGCTCCTTTGATAGTTGATGGGAGTAACATCCTATGGTTTGGAGATCTTTCTTTCAGGATATTCGATGTTCTCTTTCAAGAACTCTCGTCCCTTGGGACCTTTTTCTTTCCCTTCAAAGTGGTTTTCGATAGGAACGTGGAATACATCGTTCCCGAGAGTGAGAAGGAAAGTCTCAGAAAGTGGCTATCATCTCCAGATGTGCTTCTCGAATCTCCTGCAGACGATCTGATAATAGATCTTGCCATTTCCTCAAATGGTGTTATATTGAGTAATGATAGGTTCAAGGATAAAACGCTTTCCAGGAATATAAGGATAATTTCTCCAAAGGAACTGCTACGAAACAGGAGGGGATAATATGTTGAAAAAGATGGTTTTCGCGCTTCTTCTCTTTGGTACCATGGCCTTTTTAAATCCTTTAGAAATACTAAGAGATTCCATAGATGTTTTAAACGAGATGATGAAATCTCCTGATGTTGATGCTTTTGCATATCTTTTAAAAAACGCAAAGGGTATCGCTATATTTCCTTCGGTGTACAAAGTGGGGCTGGTTTTTGGAGTTGAATACGGTGAGGGTTTTCTGCTGAGAAGGGATGAAAAAACCGGTGAATGGTTCGGACCACTCTTTCTCAAACTGGCAGGGGGAAGCTGGGGATATCAGGCTGGTATAAAATCGACATCCCTTTTGCTTGTGGTGATGAACGAAAAAGGTATAGAAAGTTTCATGAAAGACAATTTTACACTGGGTGGAGATGTGTCTGTGTCTGCTGGACCCTTGGGAAGGGATATATCTGCGAACGTGGACTACAAATTGAAGGCGTCCATATATTCTTATTCCCTGAGCAAAGGGTTTTTCCTGGGACTTTCACTTGAAGGAGCGTACATAAGTATCGATGAGAAAAACAACTTCTCTTATTACAGAGTACCGTTGACGGCTGAAGAGATTCTCACAACGAGAATCGAGAAGAAACCTGAATTGAGGAAACTGATACAGCTTCTTGAAAAACTGATGAGGTCACTCTAAACACGGAAAGATAACGTTTCTGAACAGATCGTCGAGACCTTCCCGTTTTCTTATCAGGTACACCCTGTCTCCATCTACCAGAACTTCAGCCGGTTTCAGAGTGGAGTTGTAATTGTTCGACATTGAAAAACCATAGGCTCCAGCGTTTTCAACGATCAGAAGATCCCCTTCCTCCGGTTCAGGTAAGTATCTATCGATTCCCAAGATATCTCCACTTTCACAAAGTGGTCCTACCACATCGAATTTTTTCACATCCTCATTTCTACCCAGTATTTTTATATTATGATAGGCAGAGTAAAGGGAAGGTCTTATCAGAGTGTTCATACCTCCATCTGCGACGATGAAGTTCTTGTTTCCTTTTTTGACCCTTACAACCCTTAAAAGAAGAACTCCAGCAGGTCCTATTATGTATCTTCCTATTTCGAATATGACCTTCTTTCCTTTCAAAAGAGGTATGACTTTCTCTTTAAATTCTTCCAAATTCAGTTCTTTTCCTTCATAATTTATTCCCCAGCCCCCTCCTATGTTTATGGACTTGAAACCGTATTTGTCGGAAGCCTCTATGACTTTACTTAAAGCTTCCACAAACGGTGAAACATCGGTGATCTGAGATCCAATGTGAACGTGAAGACCAACTACGTTCATGTCTGAAAATTTCTTTAGGAAATCCTCCAGAGAATTCAAAGGAATACCGAACTTGTGTTTCTTCAACCCCGTTGAAATGTGAGGATGTGTTTTGGGATCAACGTCAGGATTCACCCTTATGAAGAAATCAAGATCGTGAGTTTTCATCTTTCTCCAGAGCTCCATTTCTTCAAAAGAGTCCACGTTCACCATCTTCACACCTTTTAATAAGAAAAATTTCATCTCTTCTTCTGTTTTCCCGTTCCCGTTCCACACGATCTTGTCCATGGAAACGCCAGCCAACTCTGATGCTATCAATTCCCCAGGTGTTACAACATCCATTCCGTATCCAGCATCCCTCAATATCCTTAACAACACAGGGTTTCCGTTGGCTTTGACAGCAAAAGTAGGAAGAACTTCTAAATTTTCAAAAACCTCTAATACCCTTCTAGCTTTCTCTCTTATAGTATCTGCGAAATATACGTACGTGGGTGTTCCGAATTTCTCAGCTATTTTTTCGAATATTTCCATCTTTCAGTACCTCCTCAAATCTTTTGACGATTTCATCTATCTCTTCAATCTTTATGTTCAAAGCGGGAAGAAATCTGATGGTTTTTCCTTTAACGACATTCAGTAGTAATCCCTTCTCAAAAGCTTTCCATTTTACCTCATTTCCATCACAGTTCAACTCCACACCTATCATCAGTCCCATGCCCCTTATATCTCTGATTTTATCGCCTCTTATCTCTCTGAGTCTATCTATAAAGTATTTCCCTTTCCTTTCAACTTCTTTCAGAAAATCGTCTGTTAACTTATCAAGGACGACTCTTGCCCCTGCAAGTGCTAGTGGATTCGGTGCGAAGGTTGAACCGTGATCTCCCGGTTCAAACACATCCATCACTTTCTCCAGAAATATCGCCGCACCCAGTGGGAGCCCTCCTCCCAGAGCTTTTGCAACCGTTACTATATCCGGTATCAAATTGTAGTGCTGATGTGAGAAGAACCTCCCCGTCCTTCCAAGGCCAGCTTGCACTTCATCCACTACCAAAATGTAATCGTATTTTTCTTTGAAATCCATGATGACCTCTACCATCTCGTTCTTCAAAGGGAAAATGCCACCACTTCCAAGGATGGGTTCTACGAATACAGCAGAAACGTTCCCTCCTCGCTCCTTCATGAATTTTTTGAAATGGAGTGGATCGTTGTGGGGAAGAAACGTGATACTGTCGAGTAGTGGTAAAAACGGATTCCTCAATCTTTCAAAACCCGTTATTGAGAGAGAGCCAATTGTCCTTCCGTGAAAGTTTCCCCAGAAAGAAACTATGATCCCTTTCTTCAACTTCTTTACTGCTTTCAATGCAGCTTCGTTTGCTTCGGTTCCGGAATTCGCAAAGAAAACTTTTCCTTTCGTACCCACTCTGTTCACCAATTCTCTCGCCACCACCTCAGCATCTTCATCCACAAAAAAATTGGATATATGCGTGTGTCTTTCCATCTTCTCCAAAATGGCTTTTTTTATTTCGGGATCGGAGTGTCCAAAGGCCAGAACCCCTATTCCGGCGAACGTGTCGAGAAACTTCCTTCCTTTTTCATCGTATATCCAGATCCTTTCAGCTCTGTTCACTTTTATAGGGAAAGGTTCATAAACCCTTACAAGATATGGATTCATCGTATCACCTCTTATAATTCGAACTCTTCTGCTACCAGTCTCAAAGCTTTCTCTCCAAACTCTTCAGGTATGAGACAGGATATCTTTATTTCAGACGTTGTTACGAGTTCCACATGTGCTCCCGCTTTAGAAAGTGTTTTGAAAAATCTCGCAGCCACTCCTGGACTCGATCTCATACCAACACCAACGACAGATATTTTCACAAATCCCTTGGAGATTTCCAAGTTCCAATCTTCCAATCCTTCCAACGTGCTCTCAACAGTGTCCTTTAAACTCTTTTCAAAACCTTCAGGTATTGTGAATGAAAGAAACGCTTTGTTTCCAACGGGAACTAAAGATATCATATCGACGTTGATATTCGCTTTTGCAACATCTTCAAAAATTTTGGAGAGAATCCTCTGATCGTTTGGTACATTCGATATGGTCACTTTGACCTGATTCTTATCCAAAGAAGTACCTGTAACGACTGGCTCTTCCAACCATTCAGGAAGTTTTCCGACCACATAAGTTCCCTCCTCCTCTGAAAATGAAGAGGCACAATACAACTCAACAGAATACTTTTTTGCAAGTTCCACTGCTCTTGAATGAAGAACCTTAGCGCCAAGGGAAGTCAGCTCAAGAACATCGTCGTAGGTTATATACTTGTGTTTTTTGGCGCCAGGGTAAAGTCTTGGATCACACGTGTATATACCATCGACATCGCTGTATATCTCACATGGACACGAAAGTTTCACGGCAAGTGCAACAGCCGAAGTATCAGATCCACCCCTTCCAAGGGTTGTCAGATCCCCAGATTCATTAACACCTTGGAAACCTGTAACAACGATCACATCGTTTTCCTTCAGCAGTCTCTTGATCCTATCCACGTTTATATCTACTATCCTTGCGGAAGTATGATGATCCGTCGTTTTTATCTCTATCTGAAGGGCGTTGTACGATCTTGCTTTAACCCCCTTGTCTTTGAGAGCCATTGCAAGAAGAGCAACTGAGATCTGTTCTCCTGTGGAAAGAAGCATATCCATCTCCCTTGGATCAGGATCCTCTGTGACACTTCTTGCAAGATCTATGAGCTCGTCTGTTGTTTTTCCCATGGCGGATGCAACAACGACAGCTTTATACCCTTTCTCAACTTTTCTCTTTATTCTGGTAGCAACGGAGTTGATTCTTTCAGGTGTGGCGAGGGAACTCCCCCCATATTTTTGAACCACTATCTTCATTTCTCTTTACCCCCAAGATTTCTCAAATCCTCAACGATCTTCGTCTTTTCCCTGGTTCTTTCATCAACTTTTTTCACAACTCTTGCGGGAACTCCTGCAACGACGGTGTATGGTTCCACATCTTCCGTAACAACCGCTCCAGCTGCCACAACGGCACCTTTCCCAATCCTTACTCCTTCCAGTACCACAGCGTTGGCTCCTATCATAACATCATCTTCTATAACCACGGGTTTGGCGCTAGGAGGTTCTATAACACCTGCGATGACAGCTCCTGCACCTATATGACAGTTTTTTCCAATGATTGCTCTTCCTCCAATCACCGCATTCATATCGATCATTGTTCTCTCTCCGATCACCGCACCTACGTTCACAACAGCTCCCATCATTATCACTGCGCCGTCTCCTATTTCCACCATGTCCCTTATTATCGCTCCAGGCTCGATCCTGGCGTTGTACTTCGTCAGGTCTGCAAGGGGTAACGCAGAGTTTCGGGCTTTCACTTCGATGTAAAAATCATCTATCTCCTCATCGTTATCATCAAGCACCTTCTTCACGAGTTCGTAGTCCCCTACCAATACTCCGAAATTTTCACATCCGAAGTACTTCACATCTTTTGGTATTTCCTTAACATTACCCCTGAAAAAGGCAATGGCTGGTGTTTTTTTCTTGGATTCTGCTATGAGTCTTATTAGCTCTCGTGGATCCATATCAACCACCTCCGAAGATGATCTCTTCGAAATCGTACATGCCTGGTTTTCCGACATTGAGAAGGAATTCAGCCGCTTTCAACGCCCCAAGAGCAAAAGTTCTCCGGGACAAGGCTCTATGCTTTATCTCCAGAACCTCACCTACGTCTCCGAAAATGACCAGGTGATCACCGGGTATTCCACCAACCCTTAAAGAATGAACTGGTATTTCTCGATCTATAGCTTCCTTCAAAAGAATAGCCGTTCCTGAGGGAGCATCCTTCTTGAACCTGTGATGAGTCTCAACTATCTCCACATCCCAATCTTTCAAAATACCGCTCAGGAGCTTCACGATTTTCCTCATGGCGTGAACGCCAACTGAGAAGTTATAGGATTGGATCACAGGAACTTCTCTCGATAACTCCCTTATCATTTCGAGTTCCTGCTCACCCAATCCAGTCGTTCCTATGACAAGAGCCGCTTTGTATTTCTTACAGACTTCGACGGTTTTCTTGACAGCCTCTGGCCTTGAAAAATCCAGTATGACCTGGGGTTCTCCATCTACAAGTTCGTTTTCGATGTCCAGCATGTACACAAGTTCGTGTCCCTTTTCTTTGAAAGTTTCTATTATCTCCTTACCCATCCTTCCCGAAAAACCGACAACACCGTATTTCATAGGAGACCACATCCTTTCATGATCTCTTTCAGTTTTTTAACGGTGGATTCTCTGGCTGGGACAAGAGGGAGCCTCAGCTCGTTTTTTATCAATCCCATGAGGCTAAGCCCGGCTTTCACAGGGATGGGATTTGTCTCTATGAAGAGCCCCTTCATCAATTTAAAGTACTTTTTATGAATCTCAAGGGCTTCCTTCAGGTTTCCTTCAAAAAGAAACTCGCACATTCTCGATATATCCTTTGGAACCATATTCGATACGACGGATATCACTCCATCCCCACCACTGCACATGAGATGGAAAGCCTGATCATCGTTTCCAGAATAAACAAGAAAATTTTCCCTTACAGATTTGACTTTGAATATCACATCGTCAACCTGCGACATGTTCCCAGAAGCTTCTTTCAACCCCACAACGTTCTTCAAGTCCTCAGCTATTCTGACGACGGTATCTGGAAGCATGTTGACACCCGTTCTTCCAGGAACGTTGTAGAGTATTATCCCAAGATCCGTTCTTTCAGATATGAACTTGTAATGCTCATAAAGGCCATCCTGGGTTGGTTTGTTGTAATATGGAGTTACAAGAAGAACCCCATCTGCTCCCAACTTCTCCGCACTCTTCACCATTTTCAATGTTTTTTCCGTACTGTTGGTCCCAGCTCCAACCACTACCGGCACCTTCCC
>Ga0190361_1000094_pt1 | contig 34869 bp, 53 predicted proteins | sample 48721845_MG_FD_161273 | JGI IMG/M metagenome (GOLD analysis project Ga0190361, IMG submission 161273) | Hydrothermal vent microbial mat bacterial communities from Southern Trench, Guaymas Basin, Mexico - 4872-18-4-5_MG | ecosystem: Environmental > Aquatic > Marine > Hydrothermal vents >... | reverse complement strand
AGAGATAGTTATTTCAGATGTTGAGTAGCACATGTATATTTAAATTTAACGATCATCTGGAAATTTGATGAATCCGAACACTATAATATTAGGAAAATTTATTGGCAGATTTGCAGTATTAAATTAAGGGGGAACATTGTATTCGACACAATTAACATATCCATTCTCAGCGTTGGTTAACCAGGAGAGGATGAAGTTAGCGTTAATCCTCAACGCCATAAATCCCAGAATAGGAGGAGTATTGATTAGGGGTGCTAAGGGAACTGGTAAGAGCACAGCAGTAAGAGCACTCGCGGAACTTCTACCAGAAATAGAAGTGGTAAAAGGCTGCCCCTTCAACTGTAATCCCCATGACCCCACCAATATGTGTGAAATCTGCAGGGAGAAATATGAGAGAGGGGAAAAGTTTGAGATTGAGAAGAGGAAGATGAGAATAGTATCTTTACCTATAGGGGCAACGGAGGATAGGGTGATCGGAACCCTAGATATAACGAGGGCTATAAAGGAGGGGATAAAAGCCTTGGAGCCAGGATTACTTGCAGAAGCAAACCAGAACATACTGTATATAGATGAGATAAATCTGCTTCCAGACCACATAGTGGACGACATATTGGATGCAGCTGCATCCGGATGGAACATAGTGGAAAGGGAGGGAATCTCAGTGTCACATCCATCCAGATTCATATTGATAGGAACCATGAACCCTGAGGAGGGAGAGTTAAGGCCACAACTACTAGATAGAATGGCACTCCACGTCCAAGTGGAGAACATATATGATAAGGATATGAGGATTGAAATTATGAGAAGAAACATCGAATTTGAAGAGGATCCAATAAAATTTAGGGAAAAGTATAGGAGAGAGCAGGATGAGCTGAAAGAGAAGATATTGAATGCGAGAAGAATTCTGAAAAAAGTTAAAGTTCCATCTGAACTTCTCGAAGTGATTGCGAGGATGTGCATTACGCTCCATGTGGATGGACATCGACCTGACATTGTGATGCTTAAAACTTCGAAAGCTCTTGCAGCCTTTGAAGGCAGTTTAACCGTAAACGTCAACCATATACTTCAATGTGCACATTTAACGTTGAGCCATAGGACGAGGAAGGGTGGATTAGAAGAACCGGCCGGACCAGAACAGATAGAGAACACATTTTATAAAGCAGTAGAGGAGGCTGGAATAGCAGTTAAAACTATAGCTTAAGCTCCTCAGCCGTTAACTCAACACTTCTACGAGGCTCAATTCTCTCTATAATTCCATCTCTTATCCACGCTATTCTATCGCTAACACCCAACATTTTAAGATCATGGGTTGCACAGATAACTGTAACACCCTTCTCAACACATAGATTTCTAATAAGATTTACAATTTTAAGGCCAGTATCCAGATCTAGATTGGCTGTAGGTTCATCTGCAAGTAGAATGGAGGGATCATTGGCCAATGCTCTTGCTATGGCAACCCTCTGTTGCTGTCCTCCTGAAAGCTCTTCAGGTCTATGATGAATTCTATCAGCTAAACCGACACTTTCAAGCAGTTTTTTAGCGCGTTCAATTCTACTCGCCCTTGGAACACCTGCAAATATCATTGGAAGCATAACATTATCTAGAGCAGTTAAGGCAGGTATTAAATTGAAGGTTTGAAAGACATATCCAACCTCATAGCATCGAAACTTTGCAAGTTCAATGGAACTCATCTCGGCGAGATCTAAACCCTTAACCAGAATTCTACCCTTAGTAGGTTTATCCAATCCGCCGATCATGTTGAAGAGAGTGGTTTTCCCCGAGCCAGATGGACCCATAATGGAGAGATATTCTCCCTCATTAACCTTTAGATTGATGCCTCTAAGAGCCTTAACAACCCAGTTCTTCATATAATAGTATTTGTGTAGATCGAAGGTTTCAATTATCGTTGACATTTGAATCTCCAACTAAATATTTGGATATTAAGATTTAAGTGTGTTGAGTCGAATAAAATCTATAGATTGGAGTGGTGAAAGTGAGATTTAACCTTCTAGTCTCCACTCAAAGGGGAAGGGAGAACGACTGCATCTCGGAATTATGGTATTTATTGAGAGAGATTGGAGATGAAAACGCCGTTTACAGAAAGACAGGTATACCTGGACTTGTAATAGCGAAGACTAAGCTAAACCCTTTTGAAGCTGTTAGAAGGCTTATGGAGATAGCTGAAGAAAGACCTTGGGAGTTCAGATACGTTCTAAAGGTGACACCAATAGAGGTTACAACAGAAACGGATATAGAAAAAATAAAGGAAGCTGTGAAACCGTTAATTCAAAAGATATGTGAGGATGAAACGTTTAGAATAACTGTGAATAAGAGGGCGTCAACTCTTAGAAGCAGAGACATAATAAGGGAGGTAGCGTCACTTATAGATCGAAAAGTGGATTTAAATAAACCTGACAAAATAGTTCAGATCGAGGTTCTCGGCAAATATACTGGAATATCAATTCTTAAGCGAGATGACATTTTATCCATAGCTAAAGTTAGGGAAGAATTTCTAAATAGGATGAGGAGAACTTAGAATTAATGCTTCTCCACATCTAGGAGGGAGCCACGCTCAATCACTATAAGTTCTAATGCATCTCTAAATGGAAGATTCCCTCTAACTGTTGATTCCAACTCTAAGCTGCTAACATTGTAAAGTTTCATTAAATGGTTGGTGTTCTCACCGAAAGAGGAAAAAATCTTTCCATTCAATTCAGCCTCAAACTTTTCCAGAAAAATTTTTAAGCATTTTCTAAGGGAGTTTAAATCTTTGCTGAAGATAATTAAAATTATATTGCTGAAATGTTCCTTTACTCCAACGATCTTTAATGCATCCTTTATCTGCCTACATCCTGAAAGATATAGAAGAACCTCGATCTCCACTCTCCTAGAAATATTTCTACCATTCTTGAAAGATCTTAATGCCTTATAGACGGATATAGCTATATGCCTCCAAGAAACTATAGATGAAGGATCTGCAACTTGGAGAGCTGAATGATAGTTTGAGCATATTGATGAGAGAAATTTAAACAGATATTTTTTCGAGATTTGAGATTTAAAGTCAACTGGAAAAATGCCTGAAAACTTGTATAGAAAATTCTCTTGTTGAAAATCCAGTAGGATGCCGCTGTCAAATTCAATTCTCACCGTTCGATTCCTCCAGACTTCTCCAAGCTATTGGGAGAAGTTTATCTACAAAGATCCTTTGCATACCGATGTTTAAAAGTCTAATTTTAACGTCATTGAAAGATAAACCCTCCTTAAACCATTTATTTGCAAGACTCTTCAAAGTTTCGAAGGGTTCCCATGGATATATGACCCACTCATCGGTTACATCGACGAAATAGTCGGGTATGAAGGTTGACCATGGCTTAACATGGATTGTGGCAACTCTAATCTCCTCAGCACCCTTCTCCAATAAATGTGCCACTGCAGCTTTAAGGCTGCTTCCAGTGTCAGCTACATCATCTGCAGCTAGAACTTTCTTTCCCCGCACATCCATTGAAACGGGCTGAGTGATGATAGGTGAACGGCGATGAGAAGCAACATCTTTATAAAATTCGATTCTTAAACTTGCAATATCCCCTATATCGAGGAGGTCTGAAAGCAGTCTGGCTACAATCCAGCCTCCTCTAGCTATACCTACAATAACATCCGGCTTAAATCCGCTACTTCTAATCATTAAAGATAAATCTAAAAGTTTAATGTGAATTTCATCCCATCTGGGAACCGTAAACTTTAAAGACATATCTATCAGCTCTACACCTTAGAATGCTGCATTATCATCCATTAATCTCCATCCGAACTGAAATGCTTCAATATTCTTTTCAACATATTTGGCTGGAACGATTTCACGTAGAGCTGAGATCAATACATTTCTGTCAAATATTTTTTGAAATAATCTTCCGAAAACACCTAACATAACCGTGTTACTTGTGGGAAGACTGAGCGAGGAGGCTATGGAGAAAGCATTGAAAAAGTATGCTTTGACGGCATTCTCCTTGAAAAATCTTTTAACATGGTCTAGATCAGGTAAAGATTCTAATCCTAAAATCGTAGATAACGGTGGAATTGTATTAGAATCTACAAGGAATACTGTACGCTTGGAGGCATATTGCAATGATCTTGCAGCTTCAACATAGTCGAGTGCGATTACAGCGTCAGCCATTCCCTTTTCGAAGAGGGGTGAAAGAACATTCTTTCCGAATCTGACGAAACTATTTACGATTCCCCCTCTCTGAGACATTCCCAAAGTCTCTCCAACTCTTACTTTAAAATTGGATTTAAGGGCTGATAGGGCGATTATCCTCGACAGGGTTAGAACTCCCTGTCCGCCGACACCGCAAACCAGCAGATTGAACTCTTCAATCATTCTTCTCCACCTCTATAGCGTTGAATGGACATATATATGAGCATGAACCGCATCCATTGCATAGTGAAGGGATGATGACAGGTCCCTTTTCATCATTCCAAAGAATAGCTGGACAGCCAAATGTAGATATACAACTTCTACATTTAACGCATTTATCATAATTTATATGTACTGAATGAAGTTTTATACCCATTCTCCTAGCAAGTAAAGCACATTCCCTTCTAGCTATAATTACAAATACTCCATTTCTATTGGTTAAGGCTTCTTCGAAAACTTTGATACATGACATAATATCATATGGATCAACAACTTTAACCTTCTCAACTCCCAATCCCTTTACAACATCCACTATATCGACTTCAACCGCCTTGGAGCCGTCGGCTTTAAATTCAACTCCGGGATGTGGCTGATGACCCGTCATCGCTGTGATACGATTATCTAAAATTACAACCACTATGTTTTCTTTGAGGTGGACTGCGTCGGCCAAAGCTGGAAGTCCAGCATGGAAGAAGGTGGAGTCCCCTATTGTTGCCACTACAGGTTTATCGTATCCAGCAAACTTTAAACCTAAAGCCATGGAGATACTTGCACCCATACAATGCTCAGTCCATATGGCTTCCAAAGGCTTCTGTAGGCTTAGAGCATAGCAGCCTATATCTCCAAAGATCGGGACATCTTCACGTTTATATCCCAATCGTCTAATAGCCGTTAGAAGAGCATAATATGCTGACCTATGAGGACATCCAGGACACATGGGTGGAGGTCTTGAAGGAACTTTGATCTTCTCTAGATCATTGCTTTCACGGTGTGGAGGCTTTGAGAAGAGGAAGCGTGAAACAGCATCTTTAACTATAGATGGATTTAATTCACCTTCAAAGGGCAGGTAACCGTTCAATTTTCCATAAAATTTAGGTGAATTTTCATTGAGCGTTGAAAATGCTCTAATAGAGAATTCGAGGAACGGAGTCAACTCTTCAACAAATAATATATGTTTACAGTGGGAGAGAAAGCTGTTAATCAGCTTCTTCGGCAATGGATTACATATACCGATTTTGAGAATTGAGCAGTCCTCAACATTTAACCTTTTCAGAACCTCAACAACATATAGATAACTTACACCTGAAGTTATTATTCCAAAATCTCCTTTAAGAAGCAAACTGTTCAGTGGACAGTTATCTGAAAGTTTCTCAGCGGTTTTCATTCTTTCATCAAGCCATCTATGTCTCTCATAATTCCATTTCATAGAAGCTCTAACATATCTTGGAAGATCCCTTGGAAAGATTGGTTTACGTTCAAGGCGTTTAACATCGCCAAGCACTATATCTGCCGTTGTATGGTTGACACGGGTAGTCGTCCTCAAAAAAACTGGAAGTTTAAGTCTCTCTGAAATTTCAAGCCCCCAAACAACGGCGTCTTTAGCCTCCTGCGGGGAGGATGGATCCAGCATCGGTAGACCTGTAAGAATAGAGTAGAAGCGGCTGTCCTGCTCGGTTTGCGTGGTGTGGGGGCCGGGATCATCGGCAACCAATATGATCATTCCGCCGTTGACACCGCAATATGCCGCTGAGAAAATGGAATCTGAAGCCACATTTAAACCTGGAGCTTTCATGGTAACCATGGATCTCAAACCGGCATTTGAAGCTGCTAAGGCAACTTCAAATGCAACCTTCTCATTAGCAAACCATTCAACTTTAACTCCAACCTTTTCGGAGATCCTTGAAAGAGCCATTATAACCTCTGAGGACGGTGTTCCAGGATATCCTGTAACAACGTGAACACCACCCTCCAATGCTCCTCGAGCTATAGCTTCATTTCCCATTAGCAGAACCTTTTCTCCAGCATGGCCGAGAATAGTGTTCAAGATCTCTCACCTCTTAAACGGCCGAAATAGGAGAGAGCCTTCAAACTGTAAACGGCATCCATAATTGAATATGCACAGGGTATATTATGTTTCTCAAGGTATTTAATGCTCTTCATAACCATACTGCCATAGAGGAAGCAGGGGATCACTGGAATCTCCGAATATACATCATATAAGTCGACTATAGCCTTTGCAGCATCCATCGGATCCATGAAACTTGGAGGAACACAGATAGATAATATGTAATCATATTCCATTGATGATGAAAGCTCCTTTAAAGTATTGAAATACCAGTCGTAACCGGCCATAGCCGTTAAGTCTATGGGATTTCTCAAACTACATATGGATGGTAGAAAAGCGGATAATTTTTCTTTAAGTCTTTCTGAAGGTTCCGGAACGGATAAACCTAGAGATTCACACATATCGGTTGCAACCACTCCTGGACCGCCCGAATTGGTAACAACCACGACACGCTCACCATTAGAGGAGGAATGATAAGCCGAGATCTTTGCCGACGAGAAGAGGGAACCTATACTTGGAACCTCAAATATACCGCACTGTTTGAAAACTGCGGAATATACTGCATATGGAGAAGCCAGTGAACCTGTATGGGAAGCAGCAGCCCTTAAACCTGCAGAAAACTTTCCACCTTTAAGTGCAATTATCGGCTTTAAACCTTTAAACTTTCTAATGGATTCGAGGAAAGATCTGCCGCTGTGAAGTGTTTCCACATAAATTGCAATAGATTTAGTTTCCTCATCTCTTAAGAGATATTTGAGAACATCCATCTCATTAACATCGCAGGAATTTCCGCAGCTCACAAACTTGTTGAAACCGATGACTCCAGCTCTAGCCATGGCGAACATAACTCCGCCAACAGCTCCGCTCTGAGAGATAAGAGATACAGGACCCTTTGGAACTCTAAACTCTAAGCAGGCGTGAAAATTTGCAGATGTATTTATAATGCCCGCACTATTTGGACCGATAATTCTAACATCATAACGTTTAGCGTTTTCTAAAAGCAGTTTCTCCAATTTTCGATTACCTATCTCGCTGAAGCCGGCCGATATTATAATGCATCCTTTAATACCATGCAGACCACACTCCTTCACAATGTTTGGAACGGTTTTTGAAGGGGTAACTATGACGGCTACATCGATCTTTGAAGACGTATCCGAAATGGATTTATACACTTTTAAGCCTAAAATTTCACCTCCCTTAGGGTTTACTGGAAATATTTCTCCGCTGAATCCGCATTCCAAGATGCTTCGGACAAGCTCAAACCCTATTTTTCCAGGTTTATGTGATGCTCCCACTATGGCGACGGATTCAGGTTCAAAGAAAAAATCTATATTTGAAGACATTATTACGCCTCCTAACCGCCATGAACTGTTGGAAGGAAAACCACTACATCTCCATCGCTCAACTTGAAGTCTAATCCACCTAGACAATCTAAACTTATATCATTAACTAATATTATAATTTCAGGTCTAATATTATATGAAGTATCCGTGAAGATCATCTTTTTAGCATCATCAGCTAGGCATCCGCGAAGTTTTAGAAGTAAATCTTTAACGGAAACTTTCCCTTCAAATTTGAAGATCATTTTATCTTTTCCAATAGAGTTGCGGAGAGGGCCGAGAAAGATGACAGTAACATTCAAGATTAAACCTCCTCGAAGAAATACAAATATTCCTCATATCTTCTCCCCTTAAATATTCCTGGAGGAATAAGCCTTCCCCTTCTATCTTTCAAAAATTCCATGAAGAGCATTCTTGCTTCACATAGATCATGCATCTTCAAAATCTTTAATGGAACTTTGAGATTGACAGGTCTATAAGGTAGGACGTGCCTAGTGGATTTATGTGGTAAGAGGCGGCCTGATTTAGCCAACATCACTACATCACGCTTAGATATAGGAGGAAAACTTATAACACCTATACATCTACCCGAATTTAAAGCATCCATAGCTTCAAATTCCGGAATATAATTCACCTTGAAACCCGACGAGGACATATGGGATTCAATATTTTTAACCAAGCTGAAACTTTCAAATAGATCTCTAGACTTAAAAACATAAAAACCATTAGAGAAAACTAGTAGAGGATAAGCATTTACATAGTCATTTAACTTTTCTTTGGGAAGTGGATTTGAAAGGAAAGGCGAAGCCTCTAAGAAAAATTTAAATTTATCTTCAGAACCTTGGATGATACGCCACCAAGCGTGAACTTTAACTCTAGGATCATCATAATCAACAAGACAGACAGGTATAAAATTTAAATTCAAAGCTTTAACGGCTGCAACCCTATGCATACCGTCTAAAACGACATTTGAATTTTCATCGACAATTACAGGATCCTTTAAATGGCCAACCCTGCTAAGATCAGCTATTAGAAGTCTAAGCGAAGAGGGAATAGTCTCCTCATGAATGTAGAGGTCGTTGACAGGAAGAATGGTGAGCGAAACCTCGAAACCGAGCTCTGATATTCTCAGCTCCAATCAATCCACCTCAAACTATTTTAACATCAATCCATTTAAAAGCATAGGGACCACAGTGAAAGTAACTGAGATACCTTTAAAAAAGATTATGATGAAGGATGATTTGAAAGGAAAGCTGTCTTTAAAATCTCAAATTAAAGCAGAATCAGATTACCATGCTAGAAGAAAGCCGAGGCCATGTGGTCTCACCGTTCACCCCGGCATAGGATGTACGAATCGATGCATCTATTGCTATATTCAAGATATGGGTTTCAGCTTTACGAAGATCACACCTTACGGATTAACTGGAAGAGAACTGGCTTATGCACTTCTATCGAACCCCTTCTTCTATCCAACACGTCAAGGAACATATATTGCGATTGGAAGCATTACAGAACCCTTCCATCAGAAGATTAAGGAGAAAACGATGCAGTATCTTTTAAGCATCAGCAGGCTTGGAAATCCCATCCAATTTTCAACCAAGGAACATATAGACAGGGAGACTGCAAGAGTAATGGCAAGGCTGAAAAGCCCTATAAGCCCCCTAATCACCATAACGACTATTCATAGAAAAGAGATTTTAGAGCCGCAGGCGCCGCCAATATATAGAAGACTTCAAACTATAAGGAATTTGAAGAGGGAAGGGATGAAGCCGATGCTATTTCTAAGACCAATAATACCGGGAATAACTGATGTGGAGATCGATGAAATCATCGGTGAAGCCAAACATGCAGGGGTGATCGGCGTAGTTATAGGTGGATTGAGAATTACGAGAAATATAATTGAAAGAATGAGAAGAAAGGGGATAGATGTTGAAGAAATTATGAGAAGACTTAAAGGGAAAAAATTGAGCAATAGACAAATCTATATAGGGATGAGAGATTTAAAGGAGAAGATAGTGGAAGTGGTAAGAGAAAATGGTTTAAAAATTTTCAAATCAGCCTGCTGTGCCACTGCATATGTCTCTGAAACACCATGCATAAACATATGCTGGGAAGGACAAATATGCACAAAATGCAATAATAAATGTGTAGAAAAGATTCCAGAGATAACTTTGGAAGAAATTGGACATCTCATAAAAATGATAATTGGAAGAGAAACGAAGAAAATAGTTAGGAAGAAATATGAGACAACTATCTATATTGAAAAGATCGCGAAGAGCAAAGTTGAAATACTTAAATATGGTTTGCAAGTATTATTGAGAAACAGGATTAGAATTAGATTCATCTGAACTTTTCGAAACCTCCTCCGAAACCTCTTCCACAAACTCCTCCTCCATTAGTTTAATCTTGACAAGTCTAGTGATATATCCCGCAATTCTATTTCTCAAACGCTTAGAGGGAATATCCGTCAACTCTGCAACCAGCTTCTTATTAGCCTCAAAATCCTCGGAAAAACTGTCTGGAAAACGCTCTAAAAGTTCTCTTGCAACCCGTTTAACTATGCCCGGCCTTACCTTCCCCAATACAGACCCCACCAAAAAATAATAGTTCACACTTTTAAAGATGACTCTAACAAAAGCAAAATTCATTAATATGTTAAGTAAAACTTAGTATGGTGCATAAAATGCCCGAACTTCCATTAGCACCCATAGACAGACTTATAAGAAAAGCTGGAGCATACAGGGTGAGTGAAGAGGCAGCTGAAGCATTAAGAGAAATATTAGAGGAGATAGCTATAGAAGTGTCGAGAGAAGCTATAGAACTTGCAAACCATGCAAATAGAAGAACAGTCACCGATGAAGATATTAAACTGGCTGCAAAGAGACTGCTGAAGACGATAAGATACTGAATTGAAAATAAAATTCCCTAATATTTTATTTAAATTTTATAAGGAGGAATATGCATGAAGATGGTAAAGGTAAAAACGCCTAGACTGAAAGTTAAAGGAAGAATTTTAAAAGAGTGGAAAGAGGGAAGAGGCTTCAGTAAAGGAGAAGTTATGGAGGCAGGGATAAGCATCAGCGAAGCAAGAAGAATGAAGCTGAGAATAGATAAAAGAAGGAGAAGCAAACATCAAGAAAATATTGAAATATTGAAAAAGCTAGTTTCAAATAAGTTGAAAGCCGGGGTAGCCTAGCGGTAAGGCGCAGGCCTCGAGATCTATGAGAGAAAAGGGGCAGGAAAGCCTGTGCCCGTTTTACGGGCACGTGGGTTCAAATCCCACCCCCGGCGCCACCTTCTCGGGTCCAAATCCCTTTCTCCGCCTTTTAAATCGTTAAAGCATTCCATAAACGGAATAGAAATATACGATTATGGGGAGAGGCTTAGCGGTACAGGCGCATCATTAAACGTCTTAGAAACGGCGGGCTAGCGTTAAGGTTCTTGGATCATCTTGCGGCTTTAGGGCTTTCCATCGCGAGGATATCCAAGTACGCAAGCCACCTTCCAGCACTGCTGAGGATCATAGACTTCGACTTGGCTAAAGCAACCAGAGAGGATGTTGAGAAGGTTGTCGCATGGATAAACAGTCAGCCCTATAGAGAGTGGACTAAGCACGATAAGAAGTTGATGCTCAGAAAGCTAATTCAATACGCGAATACGGTAGCTGCGATAAAAACACACCTCTACCCAAAGAAATCAGCTGGATTAAGCTCAGCGTCCCATTCCTCGAGGACGTCGAGGTCGAACTCCATGATCGTCTCATGCGTCACCATTTTAGGTTCATTCTCCATCCCAAGGAAGCCCCGCGGTCTCTTCGACGGCGGCGCCCTGCTCACCTTCATGGCGACATCATCCCTGTTGGTCTCTATTGTGACGCCGAGAATCACGTTTTTAGCCATTTAACCCGCCTGAAAGTCGCGGGGTTCTTGCTTTGAATCAGGAAAGTCCTGTCAGGCATCATCCTTATTCTCTCAACTATTTTTTCCAAGTAGCCTGTCGGGCAGAAGGCTACGTCCCCACACGCGCAGGTGAATATGAACTGCATATAGCGTGTTTTCGGAAGCTTCTGCCCGAACCTTTCGGGATGCGGGTGCGGCTCGAACCGAAGGCACAGCTCGCAGTTGCTCTTCGCCCAGCGTCTGAGCTGGGCCTGGAAGCTCGGCCTGCAGTAGAGGCAGTCGTGGCGGCAGCCGACCCACAGATTCCACTGCTTCACGCTCAGCGGGTACATGTTGCTTTTCTTCATGTTTGACACCGAAAATGGAATTTTCCGCCCGTTTTTAAGGAAACATGGATCACCTATCTTTCTGCCTTTAACGCTCGAGCTGGAAGATTCGTTAACACGCATTAACAAATGGAAAATTAACTTTAAAGGCGTTACGCGCGTAACGCAATGGACAAAATTTCTGTCCAAAACAGCCGTGAACTTCAAGTTCAACCGGCTGTTAACATCACATACGCATATGCGTAAAAAAGAGTGTAGAGAATGGATGGCTCAATACTTCCTTAGCTCTTCCTCATATTTTGCTTTTAACTCTCTGTACTTTTCGTCTGAAATTCTTCCGAAGTCGTGTTCTTCTTCAAGCCTTACCTCTTTCACTTTTTCGGCACGCTGAAGAGTTTCTTCAAGTAGTGTCTTGACATGTGTGGGGTCTGAGACGACGCGCATCACGGCGGTACCAGCGTAATGACCTGGAGGTGCTTATCACAATGTCTCCGAAGCTTAATATTCTGCCGATGACTCCTTGCTTCACAATGTAGTTTGTGATCCACTCGTTTTTCAGGTCGAATATTTCTCTTGCGATTAAACCATACTTGACATAGACCCTTTTGTTGGTCACGAAGTACTCAGATGAGTACACTCTGATGATAGCGATTATGAAGAAGATGATGCCTAAGCCAAAGAACCAAATGGTCAATACACCTAAGAGCAGTAGCCACCACTGTGCCTTCCAGCTGATCCTCCCTCTCCAGACGGGCCTTTCTCCCTCAAGGAGGCTGCAGTCCAGCTTGTGCCTGTCTCCAGCGTTTTCGCTATGTGGAGCATGGTTTCTCCATGGAAGCCGAATTTCGTCTTTCACCGTCACGTTCACTATGCCTCCGGCTTCAGGTGGAGCCGCAAAGCGTATCATAGCGTACTGGCCTGTTTCCTGGGCTACAGTCGCGTTCACTCCTCCGCCCCGCAGGTTCACATATATTGGATAGGTCTCCCGCTTTGTCTCGAGCAGGGATACTGGGAAGCTTCGGCTGACATTTCTTTCTGGGCTGACAGCGGTCACCGTAAGATTGTACAGGAAAACATAGTTTACGACTTCCCCGCTGACTTCCCCTCTCCCAGAGAAGATTTGATCCGGGAGTTCAACGTAGTCCTGCCTGATCATTTCCAAGGCAATTTTGTCTGTGAGGATTTGCTCGTAGTGTGCGGCGTAGATGTCCGCCGTCACGTTCTGAGCTGGGCTGAAGACGATTTCCATTCAGACGTCGCCATCAGTCACCCATCTTCCATTTTCAAGCCTGTAGGCTCTGGCCGTGAACGGCTGCATGTAGTCCTGCTCAACGTAGCTGTAGTTGGCTGTGAAAAGCCTTATCGGCTGTGGGGTGAAGGCTTCGGAAATGAAAGCCGCGTAGACGTCGAGCTCCATGAAAATGCTTTCCTGCACTCGATCGGCAACCGTGTCGTTCACGTCGACTATGAGCTTCGCGTACCAGAGGCTCCTGTCAAACACGAGTGGACAGCGCCCTCTATCCACCCAAACCTTCATTAAGCCTCCGTCAATTGCGCCCGCCACCCTATCCCACTGCAGCCATGCTGGAGCCTCCGAGGCGTTGACGACAACTTCAGTCTCATTCAGCCAGACAACGGGCTCCTCAACGTCAAAAGCGAAGTACTCTAAGTTTTTGGAGAGAACATAGTGTCCTATAACCGCGCTTCCATAGGCTGTCTGCGTGACCACACCAACCCTCTCATTTAATCCAAACACTTCCTGGTAGACGAAGCTTGCTAGGGGATCAGTGGTGCACCAGACCTCGCTCATCCACTCGTAAGTGTGGTTTGATCCTAGGGGCCATCTGAAGCGCAGGGGGAGGTGGCGACATAATACGGCACTCCATCAACCATGATAACTGGCTCATATGGGTCGATCATGTCAAGCCTTAGGCCCTCAGCATAGAAGACTGTTTCCCCGGGATTCGGCGATGGAATCCTCTGGTTCTCTACAGTCATGTTTGTGAATGCGTAGCCCATCCAATCGAATCCGTCGATAACCGCCCTCTGATCAAGATTGCCGTCTGGACCGTTTCCGTCGTAGCGGACTATTACGGCGAAGGGCTTCTGGAATGCGGTTTCACCCGGCATGTTCATCATTAAGTAGGATGCGAGAACCGTAAAGCGCGGGTTGTAGGCAACAACTCTAACGGTTAGAACCTTCGAGGAGGAGACATTCGCTTTCCCTCCATATGGGGAAATATAAACTGCTTCACCCGCATATGCGGTTTTACTTATTTCTTAGTGTACACGTCTCCGTCAGGAGAGTAGGCGGTTACGGTGATCGGGTAGGAGGCTCCGGAGGTGAAGCTGAAGGGGCTGCTTGAGCCTTCATCTAACGGAAGAAAGAGGGTTAGGCTTTTTGTCACGATAATGCCGTTGAAAAGCATCTCCATTTCCTCATCGCTTAGGGCTTCGCTGTAAATGTAAATTTCGTCGAGTTTTCCGCTGAACGATTGCCCCGGATCAAATCCTCCTCCAACTCTATCTTGTTCTTGGGCTATTATCAGGCCTCCAGGAGCAAGGTCTACGGGGTCTCCAGGATTGCTGTAGATGAGAAAGTCGGCTTGAACAAGATCCTCGTAGATATGGGCTCCATATTCTCCGCCTCTCCTCCAGACATAAAAGTGCCATCCGGAAGCCGTTGGCCCACGCATCAACATATAGTTATGATTTCTTCCGTCTGAGCCTGAAATGAGATATTCGCCGCCGCAAGCCCAAAAAACAATTGTGAAGTCGCTTAGGCCATCTAGAGACGTGTAGAACACATCGAGATATTGGCTTGTCTGATGGTCGTCGAAATCAAATCCCCTCCCAAATTTTCCGTCCACCCAAGAGGGTGAGCCGTGAATGGTTACATGATGATTCTTTCCGGATCCATCCAAAGCAAGGTTTGAGACTCCAAGCGGTATGATTAGGCTGTTGTTTGCAGCTGCACCCGGCTCGGCTGGCGGAAGCGCGAGGCTGAACCGCTTACCGTTGTCGTCGACGCCCGTCACGATTATGCCGGCTAGAGGCTTGCTTCCCCGTGTTCTTCACTGAAGCCGCGGGGAGAACCTTGTCCTCGAACCTGTAGAGTTCGACGCTGACGACCTGAACCTCGATTCGGCTTCCAGCAATATGCTCAGCCTGATAGAGTGTTAAGGTTTCCTTGAAGTCGGCTGCAGCCTGAAGACTCCAGCCACCTCAGCCGACGCATGCACCAACCGCAGCAGAAAAGACGCGGCGGCAACCCTCCCCGGAAACGGGACTCTTCGACCGGCCTTCAAATCGGAGACGATGTGGAAGATGCATGGAGGAGCATTCTCCACTTCAGGCTCACCCGTGAATGAGGGGCACCGTGGATTTTTAAGGACAACCTGAATGCGCCGTCAATCACGCATATGCGGGTGGAAAAGTCTCTGAGAGATGTCTCTTGGAAAGATTGCTTGAGAGTGAGTGGGAAAAATTTATATTGGTGGGAAAACTATTTTCAAGTGGGGTTTAAAATATGTCTGCAATTGTGAAAGTTGATGAAAAGGGCAGAGTAGTTATTCCCAAAAGTATCAGAGAAAAGGTGAAATTAAAAGAGGGAGGTTACGTTAATGTTAGAGCTGAAGGAAACATCATCATTATGAAGCCCTTAGAGTCGATTGCAGACAAATATTTTGGAGCCTTCAAGATATCGAGGTGGCCGGAAGATCTAGACGAATTCATAGTTGAGGCTACGAAGAAATGGTGGACAAGTCAAGCTACGTAGACGTCAACATCTTTGTGTATTGGCTTGGTAAACATCCCGTATTTGGTGAAATAGCGTATGAGTGGATTAAGAAGATTGAGAGATCCCCTCGCGGAAGATATGTGACATCCAGCCTAACTCTTTATGAGGTGCTGGTGATCATAGCTGGTTTAACAGATAAAAGCTTGAGGGACAAAGTCTTTGTGGAAGAAGTCATCAATTCCATAACAAACTTGAAGGGCTTGGTGATTGAGCCGCTTAAGCCTGAAGACTTTATTAGAGCATTAGATTTAATGGAAGAATACAGTCTTGACTATGAAGACTCCCTACATCTAAGCGTAGCAGTAAGGACGGAGGCAAAAGAAATAATTTCAAATGACAGGGATTTCGATAAAACCCCATTGAAGAGAACGGGTTAGCGTGCAATGCCACGAAGGACTTTGAGGTGGAACCCCTTCTGTCTCCGCCGCACATGTGGATATAGCCGGATGCTTTGATCGAAGTTTATTCACCCTAGACTTTAATTCGGCTGAAAAGCCTGAAAAACGTTTGTGCATAGTGGATGAGGCTCAAAAACCTGTTGAGAAATATAAGTGAAAAATTCATTTTGATTTTTGGTTCATCGATGAGGATTTAAAAACTAAATGAGATACCCTGTAATGGGGAAGAAGGAGATGAGGAAAAATACCTGGCATGGTTTACATGCTTGTTTCTTTCTTTCCTTGGATTGTTTATTGGGTGTTATGTGGTGGGAAGCGAGTCTGGTGTGGTTGCTGCTTTTGTGATTTCCTTGTTTCTCTTGGCTTTTCAAATCCGCAAAGGAGATTTCAATCCTATGAAGTTTGCTTCCGCCCTCTACTTCACTGTAGCTGCGGTGGGCACATTTATTTTCAATTTACATATGTTTGTGGAGAATAGGTAATAATGCTTCTTCGTTTTATCAAGGTTTCGACTGTCTGCTTTTTACCATACCTTATTCTTGGAATATCAACTTTCTTTTCCCAAAGGTGATTGATAGCGCGGCAATGAAAGAAGAAAGCATATTAAGAAAAATCGAAGAGAATCCCTTCGCTATTCCTCTAATTGATATTGAACCAAAAGCCAGTATGGAATCATATTATGTTCTAGATGGACAGCGAAGATTAACTTTTCTCCTTTATAATGGATGGAAGATCTCTAGAGAAATAAAGAGAATACAAAATCGATATAATTTCCTATGTACCCGCTAAAGGCGAGCCTGAAAGAGAAACAAGAAGAGGTGTGGACCTATCCGTACTGTATAAGGCTTATCTTGATGGTAGATTTGAAAGTGTTGTTAAAAACTATCCGTCCTATAAAAACGAGATCGAAGAAATCGTGCGAAGAATTGTCAATTATGAAATTCCAATTTACACAATAACGACTATAAGCGAGGATTCTAGAAACATGCTGGACATAAGCATATTTTTCTTGGAGAGTAAAAAGAAAGAGTAATTTAAGGTTATGCTTAGCGCTTCATCCTCTCCTATTCCATGAAGACTACAGGCTTTACTAGTTTTAATGGTTTCTCTCTCATCAGATAAAATGCATCCTCTACTTTTTCAAGTCCTCTGAATCGATGCGTTACAAGCTTGGATGGATCGACTCTTTTGTACCTTATTATGCTAAGCAACCGCTCCATTCTCACCCTGCCTCCGGGACATAAGCCTCCTACAATTTTGATGTGTGACATTCCGGCGCCCCATTCAACTCTGCCCAGATAAAGCACATCTCTGTGTTTCAGCTCGTTTTTAATGTATGCATCAGCTCCGGAGCCGAAGTAATGCGCATTTGCAATGATGCCTCCGGGTCTAACAATCTTTACGGCTTCGTAGATTATGTCGGGGCCTCCGCCAGCGATTATCACCTTATCTACCTTCTCCCCTCCAGTAAGCTCCAGCACTTGAGTTTCAATCGGGCCTTTCGTATAGTCCACAGTATCACTGGCACCGTATTCTCTTGCCAGGTCATAAGTAATCTTCCTTCTTCCTCCAACAGCGATAATTCTTCCAGCTCCCCGTAGCTTCGCGCCGGCAACCGCCATTAGACCTACAGGTCCTATGCCTATGACTACTACGGTCTCGCCGATCCGTATATCTGCGAGTTCAGCGCCGTGGAAGCCTGTTGTCATCATATCAGCCGCCATCACGGCTGCCTCTAACTTGATATCATCAGGTAAATGTGCAAGGTTCATGTCTGCATCATTAACGTGGAAGTATTCTGCAAAGACTCCATCTTTACCTCTATCTCTTAAGGGATTGCTGAACTTCCATCCGGCTAGGAGTCCTCCGGAGTGTTGATGAATTCCCAGCTGAACCTCCTTAGTTCTCCACTCGGGAGTTATCGCTGGCACGACGACTTTATCTCCACATTTGAAGCCCCTTACCTTATCGCCAACCTCAACTACTTCACCGGCGGCTTCGTGACCAATGATCCGCGGAAACTCCACCATCTCCTTAGGAAATGCAGCTTCATAAACGGTGTGAACATCGGAAGTGCATGGTGCAACCGCAAGCGGCTTCACAATGGCATCGTAGGGACCGGGAACCGGCCTATCCTTTTCAATCCATCCTACCTTGCCGAAATCCAACATGGCGAAACCTTTCATCTAATAAGCCCTCCTTTCGAACTCTAAAAAGAGAAATGCCAGATTTATCACTAGTTGATTATGAAAAAGTATCATTTTTCCGCATCAAATGAGTAAATCATCACTAAAAGAATAACAGATATATCCATCTTCATCTCCAGTAATCTTGTATACTGCTAGGTGAAGAAAGAATGATTGACGATCTTGACTTGAGGATACTGCGATGCCTAGGTGAGGGTATATATTCCTATAATGAGATAGCGAAGGCATGCGGCGTAAGTCGAAACACGGTTTATCGGAGAATAAGCAGGCTTGAAGAGACTGGAGTAATCAGGAAGAAACTCGTCGCCGTTATTAATTACAATAAACTCGATTACTCAGCCGTCATAATAGGAATAAAGCTAGCAAGCATAGATAGCCTAGACAAGGCGATCTCATTTCTGAAAGCACAACATAATGTAAAATTTATCTGGAAAACATATGGTGACCATGATCTTATATTGGTCATCTTATGCGACAAAGAAACAGTTGGAGAATGCATATACAATTTTAAGAAAGCCCTGGAAAAACTCGGGGTGTCGTCCAGCAAATACGACATTTCCGTGAGCATATCCTGGGAAAAGATAGATTTATCCCCCTGAAAGAGAAGAGTCGAGGAATCGCGAGTTTCTAGGGAAGACAGCGGAGAGTTACAGAGCGCATCCATAGATCTGGAATAACCCTCCAAATGAAGGCCTAGCTGCATTAAGGAGTGTGATGGAATTAGACCGTAAACTTTTCCCTTATAGCTTTTCCCTTACTCAGCTGGCTTAGTCTGGTTGCCTGGAGTGTCCAGCTGCTAGACTCAGCTACCAGGGTTGACGATATAATTCCATTAACCTCAGACGCTCCTACTTTAGGTTTGCACTCTGGCTTCTTCTTTGGAATCTTGAATTCTTTCATCTCAAGCATTTCTGGGTGAACCGTGAATTGGGTTCCGGTTTCAGGGTTTAGGAATAGGACTTGAGTGTTTCCAGCTTCATGCTGCTTCTCTATGCTTGAAACTATTTTGCTCCGGCTTCATGCAGGATTTGGGCTGTTTTCAATGCAGCTTCCTCATCGTCCACTACAAATACGACTGGCATGTCGAACGCCCTGCACTTCTTCCAGTTAGATATGACATGCTCTCTGTGATCGAGCGGGTCAATCTCTATTTCTATGGCGTAGCGCGCCGGCGTATTCCATCTCCAAGGATGCGTTCCATTCTCCTCCCTTACAAGCGGATACACGATTATGTCTGGGAGTGCCTTCGTCTCATATTCGCTGCCCCTCTTTTTCGGCGCATCCGATCAGGTAGAAATCCAGTAACACCTCATATGAGTTCACATGACCTAGGTAGAAACACTAGATGGTTTGCTTAGAACTTTGAAAAGCCTAAGCTAGTGATCGATGGTCCCTATCGCTGGATTCAGCATTCCATGTATACAGTTCACATAATATACTTCTTCACATGGATGCTGGTTTCTGCTAGCATACTCTTTCTCATAAACCATCGGTTAACAATCATTATTGTCTTTATGTGAATTCCAAAGAAGAAAAATGTTGCTGGACAAGTTTGGCGGGAATACTGTACCTATATGAAGCGAATAGGACGATTATTATTCTATCTTCAATATGAAACAAGCAAAAATGAAATGTACATATGGCTGGTTCTAAACTTTGCCTTTACAGAGAAATTTAGACGAGAAAATGCATCTTCTTCTCAGCGTCAAATCCTATTAGCAAGTATACTTGTCTGGGTGGCTATACTTTAATTCTGTAAGTTTTGCGTATTCCTTGTCATAACTTACTATTTCTAGATTCTCAACTATTCCAACAGCTGCGTGGAGACTGTCAAAATATGTTAGAAATTTGTACTTCTCTCTTAGCTTAAAGGCTTCACAGTGATATTCGGGTTTTATTGGGAATGTGCTTATTTCTCTATACTTGAGAAGGTTGCTAAGAGCGTTGTAGAAGGCTGTAACTTCCTTGACAATTATTGTTCTAGATTTTAAGAGTAGGTTTAGCTCTATGAGTGAATATGGAGAGATCTTAATCTTCCCAAGAAGGTTATCGAGAAATTTTACTACATCGGCGTGATGTTTATCTCCATGGGATATTAGGGCAAGTAGGATGTCCGTTTCTATTAGTATTGACAGTTCTAGGCCTCCTTTTGAAGTTCACGCTCCGCTACCCTATGCAATCTTTTGATTTCTTCCTCTACATCCATTGTCCCTTTAACAACTAGTTTTTTAAAAATCTTTAAAGGATCCTCTACAGGTTTTAGGGTTATCTCCCCTCTCTTAACGATGATCTTCACTACATTTTTTATATTGAACTGTCTCCTAATATTTGAGGGTATAACAATTCTTCCTTTCCGATCAACCTTTACTATAACCTCGTCCAATTGTGCCACCTGAATGAGAGACCCACTTCCCACTAAATAAGCTTTCCCCCATTTATCCTTATTAAAATTAGATAACAGTTAAGTTATTGAGGACTGAACCTATTTTCAGCATCATATTTCAAGCTGAAAATAAGCTCTGTTCTTGTTCTTTCAGCTAAAACCGCTAAAATTTTGGCTTGAATTTTACAGGGTAACTCTATTTCTCAAAGCCTATTTCAACCTTCTTTTTACAATTATTAAGTTTACAAGTTGAAGTGTGATTAATGCGGCTAGGACGAAGAATGGTAGAAGTTTAAGCATGATTGAATAGTTATTATAAATCTCAATGAAGTATCCTAGAATTATCGGTCCTAGCAGAAAGCCGAGGTCGAAGGCCATTGAATATATGCCTGATCCGAATCCTCTAATTTCAGGTGGGAGGGTTGCAAGTGCGAAGAGCTGTATTGCTGGAACCCATAATCCTACACCAGCACCGAAGAGGATTGCTGGAATGATGAAGTATGGTGGAAGATATAGAAAGTTCAGTGAGATGTATCCTATTAACATGAGGATTAGTCCGAGGGAGGCTATGGGGATTGATCCATGTTTATCGGCAACTCGGCCGCTTACAGCCCTAGTGAATATGCTTACACCTCCCTGAATACTGGCATATAGGCCGTAGATGCCTGCGCCGAAGCCAAGTGATTTATATAGGGCTGGTAGAAAGGTGAATATACCACTATAACCCATGGAGTGAAATGTTACTGCTATCATGGCGCCGAGAAAGTTTGCTTTTAAAATTTTATGGAGAGATTTTAAATTTGAAGTCGACTGTCCCCTATTTTTAATTTTTTCATCATTAACTTTTCGGCTGCAATGGAAGACTATTATAAGGGATAGGGAGGAGAGGAGGAAGGTTATTAGGAAGGTTGGATTAAACCCCCAAAGGTCGGCTAGGAAGCCTCCTATTCCAGGGCCTAGAAGCTGACTGACACCGAACATTGTGCTTCTCCATCCGAGAGCTTCGCCGATTCTTCCTGGTGGAGCTAAATCTATTGCTGTGGAGATTGAGGATGGCATGAAGGCGGCGGATGCTATTCCATGAATAATTCTTGCAGCTGCAAAAATCCAGATTCTATCTGAAGCAACATAGATGATGGCTGCAGATGAACTGGCTAGACAGCCGAACATGAGCATCTTAAATTTTAAACCTCTATCACCTAGCAAACCGAAGATAGGTCTAAGGATAACTGCCACTGCTGAGGTGAGAGAGGAGAGGACGCCTACAATTAATGGAGAAGCTCCTAGAGACATTGAGAAGGGGGATATGAGTGGGGAAATGATCATCATGCCGAGGAAGAAGCATAAGGTTGCCAGATGTAGACTCCAGAGAATTTTATCAGCATCCTCCATAACATTTCACCGTAAACCTTTAACTTTCATGGATAAACACCAAATTAAAAGTTCCTGAGGCTTACTTAAATTGATTTTAAAAGCATTTAAGCGTTACAATTACATTAAATAACGTATAGAGGCGCCATGTCGATTAGAAGAATTTTGAAAGAATTTAAAGAGGGCAAGATAACTGTTGAGGAAGCTGAAAAAAGAATTAAGCTATTCGCTTTGGAGAGAATGGAGGAAATGGTGAAACTGGATTTGGGAAGAGAGTTTAGAAGAGGAATACCGGAAATAATATTCGCTGAGAAGAAGGATACGGACATGTTAATTGAAATTATCTTGAGAAAACTTGAGAAAACTGGAAAGGTGATAGTATCCAGAATTACAGGGGAACAGTTGGGAAGAATAAGAAAACTTGGAGAAAAATATCTTCTAAAGGTGAGTATGAGTGGAAGAATAGCTGTAATTAAAAGGAGAAATATTGTGGAGGAAAAGAAAGGTAGAATTGGAATAGTAGCAGCGGGAACATCGGATCTTCCAATAGCAGATGAAGTTAAAATATTGGCGGAAGAATTTGGCTGTGAAACTATATTGATAGTGGATGTAGGGATAGCAGGACTGTATAGAACTATAGAGGCTGCCAAAAAATTATTGGAGAATGATGTAGATGTAGCTGTGGTGATAGCTGGAATGGAGGGGGCATTACCAAGCATTATTTGCAGTTTAACAGATATTCCAGTTATAGGTCTTCCAGCAAGCATTGGATATGGACTGGGAGGAAGAGGCATATCGGCATTATTAACCATGCTGCAGACATGTACCCCTGGACTTGCAGTTGTAAACATTGATAATAGTATTGGAGCAGCAGCTGTAGCAGCGCTTATAGCTAGGAGGAAGAGGAGATGAAAATTCTAGTTATAGATCCAAGTTTAACTGGAATATCCGGAGATATGCTGCTCTCAGCATTAATAGATCTTACAGGGAGAATTGAATTATTAAGGGAAGTCGCGGAAAAAATTGTGGAAATCGTCGAATACTGTGAAAAATTGGATGTAAAGGTTTTAGATGTAAAAAAGAAAGGTATAAGAGCTAAATATGTTAAAGCGGAAATCAAGGAGAATGTTGAAGAGGTAAAGGCTTTAGATGTAAAGGTAAATGCGAAGAAAGTAATGGATAAACTTGATTTTTCAAATAGAGCTGAAAAGTTAGGTATAAAAGCAATAGATGAATTGATTGAAGCTGAAGTGAAAATTCATGGAACAACCGTTGAAAAGGCACATTTACATGAACTTGCATCAGTAGACACATTGCTGGACATAATTGGAACAATACATATTCTGGATAGTGAGGGATTTTTGACAAATTCGAAAATTTACTCCAAGCCGATAGCGGTGGGCTCTGGAAAAATAAGGATAATGCATGGAGTAATGCCTGTGCCTGCACCGGCAACTCTGGAAATACTTAGAAGAAATAGGATGAAAATTTGCAATTCAAATATAAAATCAGAACTCACTACGCCAACCGGTGCAGCACTATTAGCAGCAATAGTGGATGAAATGATTGATTCGCTGCCGAATATGAGAATTACGAGAACGGGTTACGGTGCGGGAGCCAAAGATTTTCCGGAGACACCGAATATTCTAAGAGTTATGGAAGGGGAGAAGAGTGGAAACTTCAGGGAGACAGTATATGTTCTCGAAACAAACATTGACGATTCATCCGGAGAGGTTATGGGATACCTCGTGGAGAAACTGTTAAATGAGGGAGCACTGGATGTCACAATAATACCGGCTATAGGAAAGAAGAATAGGCCGGTGAATATTGTAAAGGTCATTGCGGAAGCTGATAAACATCTTTCAATAGCCAATATGATAATTAGAGAGACGGGAACTCTTGGAGTGAGGGTGATGAGAACTGAAAGAGTAAAGGTGTCAAGGAAGATTAAAGAGTTGCCTGTAAGAATAGGGGGAAGAGAATTTAAAGTAAGGGTGAAAATATCTAGAGGAGTGGAAGACGAAATCATCAATATTAAACCGGAATTTGAAGATGTTAAAAGGCTAGCTGCAGCTGTAAAGCTTCCTATAAGGGAGGTTATGAAAAGAATTTCATGTAAACTGATGGAAGATTTACTTTAATGGAACATACATGCTAGACCTTGTCGCTTTAAGGCCAGGAGTACCATGCACCACTCTCTTCGTTGTTATTGCAAATTCACCTAAGTAATGTCCAATCATCTCTACAGTTATATTTACAGGAATAAACTCCTTGCCATTATATACATGGATGGTTAATCCAACCATTTCAGGAAGAATAATCATATCTCTACAGTGAGTACGTATGGTTACTTTCTTTCCAGAAGACTGCAATTTCTTTGCTGCCCTTATCTTCTCCAAGAGTTTTCTCTGCTCAGAAGTTAAACCTCTAAGGAGGCTTCTTCTCTGGCGTGAGGGAAGGAGCTGTATGAAACCATCCATCGGCATCTCTAATAACTGTGAAAGAGCATATCCCCTATAGGTGAACTCTCTGGGCATACATATCACCAATGAAAATTATTTCAATAAGCTAACCTTCATGATACACTTATAAATTTTACCTCACCTCAATATAAATGGTGAAGATGGAGATAGAAGTCAAGTTAAAAGTTGAGAGATTCAATTGGATAAGAAAAATTATGAGGGAGATTGGAGCTGAGAGGAAAGGTGAAGTAGAACATGAAGACATCTATTATCAACATCCCTGCAGAGATTTCAAAAAGACGGGGGAAGCACTTAGAATGAGAAAGACCAAGGATGGAAAATTCATATTTACATATAAGGAAGCTGTAAAAAAGCCTAAACTGAAGGTGAGAAGGGAAGTAGAGGTAAAAGTTGAAGATCCATTCAAAATGGAGAAGATTATCGAGAGATTAGGCTTCAAAAGAGTAACTACAATAGTAAAGAGAAGAGAGAAGTGGAGGTATAGAGAAGCCACCATATGTTTAGATGAAGTTAAAGGGCTGGGAAAATATGTGGAGATAGAGTTAATGGTGGAAGATCTTGAAGCGGCGGAGAAAAAAATGAGGAGAATCTTAGAGAAATTAAAACTTGACAGGGAGAAAGCGATAACAAAGTCATATTTGGAAATTTTCCTTGAAAAGAATCAAAGAAAAAGTTAAATTAACATTTTAAATAGTTAAAGATGATTAAATTGGGACCAGTACAGTTATTGAATATAATAGTCTATAAAGGTCCAATAAGCATGAAAAAACTGGTTGAGGAGACTGGAAAGGATGAGAAAAAACTTGAAGAGACTCTTAAAAGCTTAAAGGAAAGAAAGTTAGTAAGAGATTTGGGAAATGGAATTTTCGATATAGATACAAGTATATTGAGCATTATAATTCAGAGAAATGTAAGCGAAAGAAATTTGAAGGAGATTGTTGGAAGAAGACTTCCACAATATGAAGAATATTTGGAGATTATAGGCAAATTGAACGAGTTGAAGCAGCGAATTCTCGGTGAAAAGGAGATTCCGAAATTCAAATTCATTAGGCTTCCAGTTGAAATTGAAGCGAAAAATGTGGAGGATGCTTTGGAAGATGCCATTTTAAATCTGTTAACTGAGCTAATATTCAACATACCATCTACAGATCCAAAGGATATTACAGATATTTTGAAAGAGACAAACGGCAGGGTTGAAGAGGATGTTCATCAAATGCTTCGCAAATTTTATAAGGATGTTTCACGGCAAAAAAGACTGCTCGAAAAAATTTTAAGAAAACTTAGAAAAGGATGAACAGCCAAATTTAAAAGGGAAATGTAAATAGAACTTGGAGGAGAAGAATTATGGATAAAAAGATAATTTTAACCGATAAAGCGCCTAAACCTGTAGGGCCATATAGCCAGGCTGTTAAGGTAGGAGAATTTCTATTTGTATCGGGACAAATTCCAATAGATCCGGAGACGGGAAAGATCGTGGAAGGAGGTATAAGAGAACAGACGCGAAGAGTGATGGAGAATTTAAAAGCCATTTTGGAGGGGGCAGGCTACACATTTAACAATGTAGTGAAAGTTTTCGTATTCCTCAAGGATCTTAAAACGTTCCCGGAGTTTAATGAGGAATATTCAAAGTACTTTGGGAATGAAGCTCCTGCAAGGGTAACTGTGGAAGCAGGAATACCTAAAAATGCACTTTTAGAGGTTTCAATCATAGCTTTCAAAGAAAACTAACAAATTAATTTTCTTTTCTACTCCAAAATGTTAATGTTTATTCTCTTTAAAATATGCAGCAAAATGCATGATTGCAACTGTAAGATTTATTGAAACCCTCATGGAAATAGTTTCAAAGATAAATTCATCCAATAATTGAAGTTTAAACGCGACCGATAATTATGATGGAAACATCTCTATAGATTCCAAGAACATAATTTCAATTAGAAGAAAACTGAAAATCGGAGATATAGCTTGAATTAGCATAAAATTAAAAGCAAACTTTTTATAGGGTGTATTTTAAGATTGGATGGCTAAAAATATGCGTATCGAGGAGTATGGTGAAATAGAATGCCCAGTTGGGACTACTCGATTAAAAATTTGGATCCGGATAGAACCGCAATAGCGAGCGGTAGAGATCTTCGCATTTCATATAAGGCGGCATATGAAATCTGTAATTTTATAAGGGGAATGCCCCTATCTAAAGCTCAAGCTTATCTTGAAGAAGTGGTAAAGAAGAGAAAGCCGATACCCTTCAAAAGGTATACTGGAAAAGCAGCCCATCATGGAGGGATGGAGGGATGGGCAATATTGAGATATCCTGTGAAAGCTGCAAGGGAAATTCTCAAACTCCTTAAAAATGTTGAGGCAAATGCAGAGTTTAAAGGTTTGGATACTGAGAAGTTAAAGATAATTCATATAGCTGCAATGAAGGGTCCTAAAATGAAGAAATATATTGAAAGAGCATTTGGCAGATCGTCACCATTCTTTGAGCAACTCACCCACATAGAGGTAGCTGTATCGGAGGAGGAGTGAAATGTCAAATGTGAAAAGGTTCTTCGTCTCTGAGGGTATGAGGAGGATGGAGATCGATGAATTTTTAACTGCAAGGTTGAAGAGGGCAGGCTATGCTGGAGTTGAAATGCAGAAGACTCCCCTTGGAACTAGAATAACAATTTATGCGGAAAGGCCGGGCGTAGTCATTGGAAGAGGAGGAGTAAATATAAAGGAAATCTCCGAAATCTTAGAGAAAAGATTTGGAGTTGAAAATCCACAGATAGCTGTAGCCCAAGTACAGATTCCAGAGCTAAATGCGAGAATAATGGCTTTGAGGATAGGGAGAGCTATGGAGAGGGGAATACACTTTAGGAGAGCAGCGTTCATAGCGTTGAGACAGATCATGGAGGCAGGTGCAAAAGGAGTGGAAATCATAATAAACGGTAAATTAAGATCTGAGAGAGCTAGATATGAAAAATTAAAGGCAGGGGAACTGTTAAAATCTGGAAAACCGAAAGAAGAATTAGTGGATGAAGCTGTAGTATACATTTCCCTTAAACCGGGAATATATGGAATAAAGGTTAGGATAATGCCTCCTGTAAAGACTCCTGACGACATCGCCATAAAAGAAAAAGTGGAGGTGGAGAATGTTGCCAATACTTAGATCAAGCGAAATAAGAAAAATGAAACCTGAAGAGAGAAGAAGAAAATTGGATGAGCTGAGAGCGGAACTGGCAAAGGCTAGAGCTGTAGCATCTAGTGGAGCTCCAATGGACAATCCTAAGAAGATTAGAGAGCTGAAAAAGGCAATAGCAAGAATATTGACAATAGAGAATGAGGAGAGAATAACTCATAGGAGGAGGAAGCGTTGAAGATTACGGCTAGAAATATCATAATGCATGAGCTTATAGGTTTGGAGGTTAAGGTAGCGGAGAGTACTCATCAAGGCTACCTTAATATTAAGGGGAAAATTGTGGATGAAACTATGAAAACTTTGAAAATAATGCAGGATGGGAAAATAAAGACTGTGCCTAAAGCTTCATGCAAATTCATCTTTAAACTTCCCGATGGAGAGAATGTTTTGGTTGATGGAAGAAGAATACTTGCAAGACCTGAAGATAGAGTTAAAAGAATACCTAGGAGGCGATGGTGAGAATGGTTGCTAGAAATATAGGAGTGCCAGGTGTTAATCCTCCTGAAAGGGAATGTGAAGATCCATTCTGCCCATTCCATGGAAAAATCAGTGTTAGAGGAAGAATAATAGAGGGAATTGTTGTAAGCGCTAAGATGCATAGAACAGTAGTTGTCCAAAGGGACTATTTGAAATATGATCCGAAATATAAGAGATATGAGAAGAGAAGATCGAGGATTCATGCTCATAATCCACCTTGCATAAATGCCAAGGAGGGGGATAAAGTTAAAATAATGGAATGCCGCCCATTAAGCAAGACAGTATCATATGTTGTAATATTTAAGAGGGGATAGTGAATGGCTAAGAGGGGGAGAAGGGCAACTGTAGGAATTTCATATCGCCACGGAGTCAGTGCAGGTCTACCTGTAGGGGCATTTCTGAAATGCGCGGATAACAGTGGAGCAAAAGTAGTGCAGATTATTGGAGTTGTACACACAAAGACTAGGCATAGAAGACTTCCACATGCATCAGTTGGAGACATGGTGATAGTTTCGGTTAAAAGGGGAACTCCTGAGATGCGGAGGCAGATTCTAAGAGCAGTGGTGGTGCGTCAGAGAAAACCATATAGAAGACTTGACGGAAATTGGATTCAATTTGAAGATAATGCAGCTGTGATAGTTTCACCGGAAGGAGATCCTAAAGGAACTGAAATAAGAGGGCCTGTTGCAAGGGAGGCAGCTGAGAGATGGCCTAGAATAGCAGGATTAGCAACAATTATAGTTTAGGTGATTGCTATGGGAAGCAGGTTTTGGAAAACTAAATCTAAAAAGCCGAAGAAGCAGAGGAAGGCTATATTCAAAGCTCCACTCCATAAGAAGAGAAAGATGCTTGCTGCACCCTTATCCCCGGAACTTAGAGGCAAATATGAGAGGAGATCATTTCCAGTAAGGGTTGGAGACACAGTGCTAGTGGTGAGGGGAGACTTCGCCGGATATGAGGGAAAAGTATTAAAGGTTGATGTGAAGAATTTACGGATTCAGGTTGAAGGGGTTACAAGAAGAAAAGTTGACGGAACATTAATTTATGTTCCAATACATCCTTCAAAAGTTATGATAACTAAGTTGGATTTATCCGATAATCTTAGAAAACAAGCTATAGAAAGAAAACTGGAGGCGGTGTGAGATGGGGAGGAAGGGGCCTAGGAGGCATCTAAAAAGATTTCCAGCTCCAGCATTCTGGCCTATATCTAAAAAAGCATTCAAATTTGCAGTTAAACCTAGTCCTGGACCACATCCAATTGACAGGTGTATACCCCTTCTATCAATAGTTAGAGATGTTCTCGGATATGCGGAGAATGGAAGGGAGGCAAGGAAGATAATAAAGGAGGGGACTATAAAAATTGATGGAAGAATTAGAAAGGATCCCAAGTTTCCAGTGGGTTTAATGGATGTTGTAGAGATTCCGAAGACTGATGAACACTACAGGTTACTGCCACATCCACAGAAAGGATTAATGGTGCATGAAATCTCAAAGGAGGAGGCGAAAGTTAAGCTCTGCCGAATAGAAAATAAAACAACTGTAAAGGGAGGACATGTACAGTTAAATCTCCATGATGGAAGAAATAAAATTATAAGAATTGCAAATCCATTCAAACCTGAAGAGGATGTTTATAAGACGATGGATGCCGTTAAAATAAGCATTCCAGAACAGGAAATATTGGGCCACATAAAGCTTGAAGAGGGAGTTTTGGCCCTGATAATAGGTGGAAAAAACATAGGATTACATGGAAGGATAATTAAAATAGAGAGAGGATTCGGCAGGCATAGAAGCATTGTAACCTTAGAAAGCATTGAAAAAGACATTATAAAGACAAGTTTAATCTATACGTTTCCAGTGGGAAGGGAAGAGCCGGAGATCTCCATTCCAAAATGGTGATAGAAATGGGGAATAAGAAGGAGAATCCGATGAGGCAGGTTCGAATCGCCAAGGTTGCCGTAAATATGGCGGTGGGTCAATCAGGAGAGAAATTGGAGAAAGCCGTAAAGGTATTAGAGGAGTTGACAGGGCAGAAACCGTCAAGAAGGAAGGCTAAAAAAACCATAAGGGATTTTGGGATAAGGAAGGGGGAGAATATAGCTTGTATGGTAACCCTTCGAAAGGGTAGGGCAAGGGAATTCTTGGAGAAAGCGTTAGCCGCTGTGGGAAATAGAATAAAATTGTCAAGTTTCGATAAAAATGCAAATATATCCTTCGGCATTAAAGAACATTTGGATATTCCTGGAACAAAATATGATCCAAATATTGGGATTTATGGTATGGATGTCACGATAGTATTTGAGAAGCCGGGTTATAGGGTTATGAGAAGGAGAAGGCGGAGAAGCAAGGTTGGTAAGAATCATCTCGTCAAAGTTGAGGAGGCGTTAGATTTCTTGAAGAGGGAATTTGAAGTAGAGGTTGTTGGAGGTTAAACATATGGGTAAATATAAGCCGCCTAAAGTTAGAAAATATGGTAAAGGCAGTAGGCCCTGTAGAAGATGCGGATCTTATGGACCTATAATAAGAAAATATGGTTTAAATTTATGTAGGCAATGCTTTAGAGAAGTAGCTGAGAAAATAGGGTTTAAAAAATACATGTAGGTGATGTATATGACAATGATGGACACCCTTTCCAATGCTCTCTCAACCATTATGAATAATGAAATAAGAGGAAAAGATAGTTGTATGATAATGCCTGCTTCAAAGCTTATAGCTAACGTTTTAAGAGTTATGCAGAAACATGGATATTTAGGTGAAATAGAATATATAGATGATGGTAGAAGTGGAAAGTTGAAAGTTCAGCTTCTAGGAAGAATAAACAAATGTGGGGCGATAAGACCTAGATTTCCAGCAGGCTATAGGAGAATTGAAGAATGGGAGAAGCAATATTTACCGTCGAGAAATATAGGAATAATTATATTATCAACTCCAAAAGGAGTAATGTCACATAAAGAGGCGGTAAAGAACAGGATAGGTGGAATACTGTTAGCATATGTTTATTGAGGGGAGAATGGATGACAAGAGCATTTAAAATAAGTGAGGAGATCGAGATTCCTGAAAATATTCAGGTGAACATAGAAAATCTTAAAGTAAAAATTAGCGGACCGAAGGGAAGTCTACAAAGAGACTTCTCCCATGCAAGAAACATATACATAAGGAAAATTGATGGAAAAATATTGATCGAAACCTATTTTCCAAGGAAGCGGGAAAAAGCAATGGTAGGCACAATAAAAGGCCATATAAAAAATATGATTAAAGGGGTAACTGAGGGTTTCAGATATAAACTAAAAATAGTTTATTCACATTTTCCAATAAACATAAAAGTACATGGAAAAACCATACTCATTGAAAACTTTATAGGTGAAAAAGTTGCGAGAAAGGCCAGAATACTGGGAGACGTCAAGATAAAGGTGGAGGGAGACGACGTCATAGTTGAAGGTATAGACATAGAAGCGGTAAGCCAAACTGCAGCGAACATAGAAAATGCAACAAAAATCAAGGGTAAGGATACAAGAGTATTCTTAGATGGCATATACATATATTCGAGGGAGTAAAAATGGAGAGGGAGAAAATTAAAGAGTTGAAGAAGAATAGGAAGAAATATAGGTTTCTTAGACCTTGGCATTACAAGCTAAAGAGGCTGGGAACAGCTTGGAGAAGGCCTAAAGGATTAGATGATAAACATAGACTTAAATTGAAAGGTTATCCGCCTCAAGTTGAAGTGGGCTATAGAAGTCCGAAGAAGATAAGACATCATCATCCATCAGGCTATTTAGAAAAAATAGTGCACAATTTAAAAGAATTGGAAGAAGTGGATGCTGAGAAATTTGCTGTGAGAATAGCTCACACCGTTGGAAGGAGAAAGAGAATTGAAATCATGAAGAAAGCTGCAGAGCTGGGAATAAAAATATTAAATCCTGAGGAAATTCTTACGGAAATAGAGGGATGAGGAGATCGAAATGCCAGCAACACTTAGAACTGTAAGAAGATTAGCGGCTGAAATTCTCAAGGTGGGTGAAAGCAGAATCTGGATAGATCCAGAAAATTTGGATAGAGCACTGGAAGCCATGACAAGAGAAGATGTTAAAGGATTGATACGTGAAGGCATAGTGAAAAAGAAGCCGCCGAACAATATAAGTAGGGGGAGAATAAGAAAGAGAAAGAAGAGGAGGAGAGGAGCTGGAAGCATTAAAGGAGGAGTTTCAAAGAGAAAGTTTTTATGGATGGTTAAGGTTAGAAGCCAGAGAAAATTCTTGAAGATGCTTAGAAGGAGGAGGATTATAGACAGAAAGGTTTACAGAAAGCTTTATGGAATGGTTAAGGGTGGAGCTTTCCACAGCATTTCACACATAAAAAGCTATATAAGAGAACGTGAATTGGCTAGGAGGAGGTAAAATGGCTAGAACAGCAAGATATAAAGTTCCATTTAGAAGGAGAAGGGAGGGGAAAACCAATTATTACAAGAGATTAAAAATGATAATTTCAGGTAAAAAGAGACTGGTGGTTAGAAGGACAGATAAGTATATATTGGCTCAAATAATGGAAGCAAAAGTCAACGGAGACGTTACATTGGCAACTGCCACTTCAAAGGAACTGGAGAAATATGGATGGAACTACTCTTTCAAAAATACACCTGCAGCATATTTAACTGGACTACTGATAGGAGTTAAAGCTTTAAAGAGGGGGATTAAGAAAGCCATATTGGATATAGGGCTTCATCCACCTGTAAGAGGGGCAAGAATTTTCGCAGTTTTAAAGGGGGCAGTGGATGCAGGGATGGAGATTCCATTTTCAGAGGAAGTTATACCGAGCGAGGAGAGGATAAGGGGGGAGCATATATCAAAATACGCCACATATTTAAAGGAGAATAATCCTGAAATCTATGAGAGACAATTCTCAAGTTATCTTAAAAGAAAAATTTCTCCGGAAAAAATTGTAGAGGAGTTTGAAAGAGTAAAGGGGAGGATAATGGAGGAGTTGAAGTAACATGAGTGCGAATTTGGAGATTGAGGAATGGATTCCCCGTACAACTCTCGGTAAACTTGTAAAGGAGGGTAAAATAACTTCCATCTATCAAATTTATAATTTAAATTTAACCATCTTGGAACCGGAAATCATAGATATCTTAGTACCTGAAATAAAACATGAAATTATAGATATAAGCATAGTTCAAAAACAGACGGATGCTGGAGAATTAAGCAGATTTAAAGTTGCAGTAGTCATAGGAAATGAGAATGGATTGATAGGTATAGGTACAGCTAAGGGAAAACAGCTTCGACTTGCCATAAATAAGGCCATTGAAAATGCAAAGTTAAATATTATTCCAGTTAATAGGGGATGTGGAAGCTGGGAATGCTCATGTAGAAAACCTCACAGCGTTCCATTTAAAGTGATTGGGAAAAGCGGAAGCGTCGAGGTAACGTTAATTCCAGCACCGAGAGGAATAGGACTAGTGGCAGGGGATACTGCAAAGGCAGTTTTAAGATTGGCGGGAATAAAAGATGTCTGGACAAAGACAAGAGGATATACTAGAACCACTCTGAACTTCGCTAAGGCAACATATAATGCATTACTCCAAACGAACAGGTTTAAAAAGATAGGGGTATAAAGATGGGAAGACTGTTGGCGATAATTAGGATTAGAGGAACTGTTGGAGTAAGCGGAGAAATCAAAGACACATTGAAAATGTTGAGACTGAATAGGAGAAACCATGCTACATTAATAGATGACAGGCCAAGTTATATTGGAATGCTTAAAAAAGCAGCAGAATATGTAACGTGGGGAGAGATAGATCTTGAAACCCTTGAACTATTGCTTAGAAGGAGAGGAGAATTAAAGGGAGGAAAAAAACTTACAGACGAATATGTAAAGGAAAAGTTGAAGTTGAACGGGATAAGGGAACTTTCAGAAAAATTGTTTAAAGGAGAATTAAAACTTGAACAATTATATGATATTAAACCGATATTTAGACTACATCCACCTAGCGGCGGCTTTAAGGGATCCGTAAAGAAACACTTCAAAGCTGGAGGGGAGCTTGGATATAGAGGAAGAAAGATAAACGAACTTATAAGAAAAATGTGCTGAGAGGAGAGGAGAAATGGATGACAACTGGCTTCACTGGTTTAATAGAAAGAGAAATATGAGCATTCATGATGAGCTTAACAAAGCAATATTTGAAATGATGAATAGAATATTTAACGATGAAGAGGGGAAGCCTACAATATATGGTGGATGCATGTTTGAAGAATTCTCTAAAATAGAAATGGAAACAAGAAGCCTAGAAGAAATATATAAAGGTATGGATAAACCTTTAGTGGATATTTTAAACGATAAGAAAAGAGTTTTAATTTACATGGAGATTGCTGGAAGAGGGAATAATATAAATATAAAAGCTGAAGAGAAGAAGATAACTGTATATTTAAACTTTAAGAAATATGTTGAAATTAAATTGAAATGTAAAATTAAACCTGAAAGCATTAAAGCTGAATATAGAAATGGCGTCCTAGAGATAATTGCTGAAAAAGAATCATGGTGGGGTCAAGCATGGTTGTGAGGAGAAGGCGAAAGATAAGGAAGTATAGGGGTACACGGACATGTGGTTATGGAATAACAGGGCAGAATAGAGGTAAAGGATTGAAGGGAGGATATGGCAAGTCTGGTAGACATAAACATTTATGGACATGGGTGATGAAATATCAGCCAGACTACTTTGGCAAGAAAGGGTTTAAACCGCCTCTCAGCCTCAGAGAAAAGGTGA
>Ga0190361_1000093_pt1 | contig 35084 bp, 36 predicted proteins | sample 48721845_MG_FD_161273 | JGI IMG/M metagenome (GOLD analysis project Ga0190361, IMG submission 161273) | Hydrothermal vent microbial mat bacterial communities from Southern Trench, Guaymas Basin, Mexico - 4872-18-4-5_MG | ecosystem: Environmental > Aquatic > Marine > Hydrothermal vents >... | reverse complement strand
ATAAGGAAAGCTCGGGCAGGGATAAAGGATCCGAGAAGACCAATAGGAGTGTTTCTGTTTCTGGGGCCAACAGGAGTTGGGAAAACAGAACTTGCAAAAGCATTGGCAGAAGTTTTGTTTGGTAGCGAAGAAGCTTTGATAAGGATAGACATGAGTGAGTACATGGAGAGGCACAGTGTGAGCAGGTTGATAGGGTCACCACCTGGGTATGTAGGGTATGAAGAAGGAGGACAGCTTACGGAGGCGGTGAGGAGGAGGCCATACAGTGTGATATTGTTGGATGAGGTAGAGAAAGCGAATGTAGAGGTATTCAATGTATTGCTTCAGGTATTTGATGATGGAAGGCTTACTGATGGTAAGGGAAACACTGTCGATTTCAAAAACACCATCATCATCATGACTAGCAATATCGCAAGTGAAAAAATACTTGAAGCCATTGAGAAAGGTGATCTTTCTTCTGTGAACCTTGCGGTTGAAGAGGAGATAAGAAAAACCTTCAGGCCGGAATTCATCAACAGGATAGATTCGATAGTGATATTCAGACCTTTGAACATGGAACACGTTAAGAGGATAGTCGATATAATGGTCAGAAGGTTGGAAGAAGTTTTAAAGGACAGAAAGATATCGATAGAATTGACGGAAGAGGCGAGGGAATACCTCGCAGAGAGAGGTTACGTTCCAGCACTTGGAGCAAGACCCTTGAAGAGGGTCATCGAGGAAGAGCTCGAGTCGATGATAGCGGATGCCATACTGGATGGGAGAATAAAAGAAGGAGAACACGTCCTTGTGGATGCGGATGAGTATGGGTTGGTCCTGAAAAGCGGGGTGAAAGTCGATGGAGAATGAAAAGAAGGAGGAAAAGAAGCTTTCCATGAAGGATCTCATAATACTAACCTTCGAAATGATAAGCGCCCGGTGTTGGGCACGACTGGGTCTCACCCAGGATGAGTATGGCGATTTCTACCAAGATCTTGAAGAGGTGAAACTGGGAATAGACACTTTAGATGGAATATTCAACGCTTTGAAACCGTCTCTCGATGAGAAGATGAGGTTGGAACTTGAAGGGATAATCTCCAACCTAAAGTTAAATTACGTTCATCAGTATCAAAAAAGAAAGGAAAAGGAAGAAGGATGATAGCGGGAATTTTACTTGCAGGAGGCAGAGGAAATAGGATAAACAGCAAAGTTCCAAAACAGTTTATAAAGCTTGAAGATAAGTACCTTTTCGAATATCCACTGGAAACCTTCAAGAGATCTAACATTTTTGAACACATCATTCTCGTCGTGCCAGAAGACTGGATCGATTTTGTTAGAACCAGAGTCTCTATCGATATACATGTGATCGCTGGAGGAAATACCAGATCTGAGAGCGTGCGAAACGCTCTCGATTTTTTGGAGAAAATCAAGCCAGATTTCGTTGTCATACACGACGTATCCAGACCTTTTCTGAAACTGTCTCTTCTGAGAAGGATTGTGAAAAGCGTTTTGGAAAAGGGAGCTGTAACGGCCGCTCTTTCATGTGTAGATGCGATGGTGGAACTTGAAAATTTTGCTTATGTGAACAGGGAAAGATATGTAAGAATTCAAACCCCTCAAGCTTTTCGATACGATATCATCAAAAAGGCTCATGAAAAGAGAAAAAATTGGAGGGATGATACCCAACCTGTCGTTGAATGTGGTTTTTCTGTCGAATTCGTAGAAGGGGATCCATTCTGTTTCAAAGTAACGTACGAGGAAGACATCGAACTTGCACGGGTGATCGCCTCCAGATGGCATGCGATATTTGAGAAAGATGCGTCACTCCCCAAGGATTTTCTTCAAAGATGATTCATCAACTATTTTCACATACTTTCCAGATATTTCTATGATCCCCTCTTTCTCCAGTTCAGAGAATATCCTGGATACCGATGGACGGGCAACACCGAATCTCTCTGCAAGTTCTTCCCTTGTATGAGCAAGTTTAAACGTATCGCTTCCGTACATATTTTTTATCTCGAGTAAGTACATCGCTATCCTCTGTTTTAGTCTCTTTGTGGAAGCTGAAAAGAGTCTACTGGCCAGAAACAAGATCCTGTTTCCCATAAGATTCAACAAGTTTTCAAGGAATTTTCTGCTTGTTTGACACAGTTTCAACACATCTTCTCTTTTCAGACAGAGCACCAACACATCACTCAGAGCTATCACATTAATTGGCAAAGGCTCGGCTTGAGAAAAGGCAGCACCAAGTGCAAGAACGTCATGGCCTTCCAACCTTTCTATCTGGAGAACCTTACCTTCCTTGCTTTGAAATTCTGTCTTCACTTCCCCTTCCAAAATTACGAGTATCTCGTCGCGATCTTCACTCAGATTTCTTATGACATTCCCCTCCTTGTATCTTTCCACACGATAATCGCACATTTCGATCAATTTCTCTATTTCATAGGGTTTTAATCCATTGAATAAAGGACACCTCATCAATTTATTGATATACTCTTTCACTTTCACCACCTTGCCAATCAATAAGGTTAATGTAACAAATGTTACTGACAGATAGTATTTTCAATGATTATACTATAAGTGAATATGATCACAATATGATATGGGGAGGGGTGAGTATGGAAAAATTCAACATGTTCTGCTACCAATGTGCTCAGACTGCAAACGGTACAGGCTGTACCATTACGGGAATCTGTGGGAAAGGTCCGACACTTGCTAGGCTACAGGACAACCTTATATATATTCTAAAAGGAATATCAGCATATTACTATCATGCAACGGAACTCGGTTACAAAGACGATGAGATTGCGAATTTCCTAGGAAGAGGCCTTTATTCAACGTTGACGAACGTTAATTTCGACGCTGAGGATTTCGTAAAGCTCGCTGTTGAGGCGGGAAGAATGAACATCAGGGTTATGAAACTTTTGAAAAAAGCTCACATCGAACACTATGGAGAGCCTGAACCAGTTGAGGTCGATACCGGTACCAAGAAAGGACATGGAATAATAGTGACAGGTCATAGCTTGAAAGCTCTGGAAGAGCTTTTAAAACAAGTTGAGGGGAAGAACATAAACGTCTACACACATTCTGAAATGTTACCTGCCCATGGATATCCAGGGCTGAGAAAGTACAAAAATCTTGCAGGAAATCTCGGTAAATCCTGGCACGACCAGAGAGAACTGTTTTCTAAATATCCCGTCGCCATACTTGGAACGACTAATTGTGTGCTCATACCATCTGAAAGTTACAGGGATAGGATGTTCACAACAGGTATAGCAAAGCTTCCCGGGGTCAAACACATAGATGGCTATGATTACACTCCTGTCATAGAAAAAGCGCTGTCACTTCCTGAACTCGAGGAAAGGCCAGGAGATCACAAACTCGTTACAGGATTTTCAGTAAAAACCGTTTTATCGCTTGCGGATAAGATAAAAGATCTCGTTGAAAAGGGGAAAATCAGACATTTCTTCGTCGTGGGTGGCTGTGATCTGCCCCATCCAAAGGAAAAGTACTACAGAGAGTTCGTTCAGAAACTCCCCAAAGATACCATAGTTATAACTCTGGCGTGTGGGAAGTTTTTGATAAACGACCTGGATCTTGGTGACATCGAAGGTGTACCAAGATTGATAGATGTTGGACAGTGTAACGACACCATCGTTGCTATAGAGATAGCTGAGAAACTGGCCGAGCTTTTCAAAGTTGATATAAGCGAACTGCCACTGACACTCGTCTTGACATGGATGGAGCAGAAAGCCGTTGCGATATTGTGGAGTTTGCTCTCTTTGGGAATAAAGGGTATCTACGTTGGTCCAGTTCTACCAGCATGGGTTAACAAGGATATACTGAAAGTTTTGAGAGCGGAATACGATCTAAGACTTATAAGTGATCCCGAGGAGGATATAAAGGAGATCCTGAAACTGTGATCTTACTAAAAAGGTTTCTTATGACAGAATTTACACCGCCTTACTCTCTCCCTAAAGGAGGAGAGTAAGGCGGTTGTATTGTTGTAAGTTTTCGTGTTAATATTGTACAGGGTGATGGGTATGCAGATACGGAAAACTCGATGGAGCTACTACAATTTAAACTACTATTTTGTATGGATACCAAAATACAGACGAAAGATCTTAGTTGGCGATGTTGCTGAGATGCTTCAGCAGTTGATTGAAGAAGTTGCCGAAAGAAACAATATCGAAATACTATCGCTATCGATTCGATCAGATCACGTGCATCTTTTTGTTTCCGCACCACCAAGGTATTCACCAGCACAGCTTATCAATCTGTTCAAGGGGTACACAGCAAAGAAATTGCTTGAAAGATTCCCGCATTTACGAACTAGACATGGTCTGTGGACTAGAAGCTACTACGTTGGCACTGCTGGTACTGTAACCGTTGAGACAATTAGGAGGTACATCGAGGAATGCCAAGACGTTTGATTGTCGCTTTCAAGATTCCTGTACCGTCTTCAATGAACGAGAAAACAGCGGAGCTAAACAAAGCGTCTGCAAGAATCTACAACAAGACGCTATCTTTGGTTCGCAAAATCAAACAAAAGAAAGGCTTTTGGCTGTCTGAAAACACTGTTCAAAAGTACATTTTGCGTTGGGGAAGTGATATTCCGCTCCACACGCATTCTAAACAAGCTATGGTGCAGCAATACTTCAATGCACTAAAGAGTTACTTCAGTGTTCGTAAAAAGAACCCCGACGCCAAACCTCCTTTTAGAACCAAGCAATACATGCCTACGATTTGGAAAGCTAGCGCTATACACGTCAAAAATCAACAGCTAGTGCTCTCTAATGGACGGGGAAATCAGCCATTTGTTATACCGATACCCAGCAGTCTAGATTTATCGCGCTTTGCCATCAAACTCGCAAAGCTCGTATGGAATCCCAAGAACCGTCGCTACTACATCCACCTGTCTGTGGAGGTGGATGGTCACACTTTTGAGCCAGGCGACAGCGTGGTAGCAGTAGACCTTGGTGTAGTACACCCCATCGCAGCTTTCAACGGCTACGAAGTTAGGATTTGGAATGGAGGTGAGCTGAACTCCAAACTTCAGTACAAACACAAACGTCTTGCTGGCATTCAACAAGCACTATCGCAAACTAAACCAGGCTCACGAAAACACAAAAAGCTCCTTAAAGCCAAACAACGTGTTCTCAGAAAATTATCAAACCAAATTACTGATATTCTCCACAAGATCACAAGCAGCTTCGTTGAGTGGGCGAGACAAAACGGAGCTAGAATTATAGTGATAGGTGATGTGGGCGGCATACGAAACAAAGTCAAATATCACGCCAAAGCCAATCAAAAGATTCACGACTGGAAGTTTCGAAAAATCACCAGTATGATCGAATATAAAGCTAAACTCGCAGGCATCGAGGTGAAGTACGTCTCGGAAGAGTACACATCCCAAACCTGCCCGGTATGTGGTCATAGACGTAAACCGTCTAATCGGAATTTCAAATGTCCTGTTTGTGGTTTTGAATACCACCGTGATGGGGTGGGAGCGATCAACATTCACAAAAAGTATCTCGGCTACAGCCGAGTAGTGGCGGATTTGGCCCCCGCCGTAGGTGTGAGGTTCAACCCATACCTACGTGGCCCGGGCATCAGCCCGTGGAAACTGGCCTTGAGCCAGTAAGAATCCCATCCCCTTTAGGGGATTGGGAGTGGGTCAATTTCAATACAACCTAATCACGTGCATCTTTTTGTTTCAGCACCTCCAAGATTTTCTCTAGCACAACTAATAAACCTTTTCAAGGGATATACAGCCAAAAAGCTGTTGGAACTATTTCCGAAACTCAGAACCAAACATGGTTTATGGACGCGCAGTTATTATGTTGGCACAGCAGGCACTGTAACGGAAGAAACCATTAGGAGGTACATCGAAGAGTGCCAAGACGTTTGATGTTAACAATCAAAATACCAGTGCCATCTAGATTGAATAATATCGCCACAAAGCTCAACAGAGCTTCTAGGAGGATATACAACAAGACCCTGTCCGTAGTCCGGAAAATATACCAGAAGAAAGGTTTTTGGCCATCACAAAACACAGCACAAAAATATATTCTACGGTGGGCTGTTAATATTCCGATGCACACGCATTCGAAGCAAGCGATGGTGCAGCAATATTTCAATGCTTTAAAAAGCTATTTCGCAGGGCGCAAAGAAAACTCGAACGCTAAGTCTCCGTATCGAACTAAAAAGTATATGCCGACAATTTGGAAAGCCAGCGCCATACACGTCAAGAATAATAAGCTGGTGTTATCAAACGGCCGCAGTAATCAACCTTTTATAGTTCCGCTTCCGAATGTACTAGTCGAAAAGCTCCAGCACACCTCAATCAAACTTGCAAAGCTTGTGTGGGGTGATAGAAATCAGCGATACCACATCCACCTGAGTGTAGAGGTGGATGTAATATCTTCGATTTCGGAAATCCCACACAAGTTTCGCTAGCTTGATGGATTTGTTATTCAGCCAACCAACAAGCGTTTTGGGTAGTGGAACAACAAATGATCCGTTTCCACGACCATTTGAGAACACTAGCTTCGTGTCTTTGATGTGAATGGCACTCGCTTTCCAAATAGTCGGCATGTGCTTCGTTGTCCTAAATGGAGGTCTGGCGTTTCTGTTCGATTTGCGCGATGAAATAACTTTTGAGTGCATTAAAATACTGCTGAACCATTGCTTGTTTAGAATGTGTGTGGAGCGGAATATCAGCACCCCATCGCAAGATATATCTCTGAACTGTATTTTGAGACAACCAAAACCCCTTCTTTTGGTAAATCTTCCTAACAAAAGACAAAGTTTTAGAATAAACCCTGGCTGCGTTTCGATTGATCTTATCGGCCGTCTTGTTTAGTTTTTGGGGCACCGGAATCTTGATGGTTAATATCAAACGTCTTAACATTCCTCAATGTCCTCCCCATGCGATATTATCACATATCTTTAAATCAAACAGATGTTTCTACAAAATCAGCGCCTTACTCTCCCCCTAAAGAAGAGCCTGCGGCGGTTTATCTTTTGTCATTCTAATTGGCTCCATGCTTGGGAAGGTTCACAAATCTAGTGATATTGATATTATTGTCATAAAGAAAACTGATAAAAAATTTCTCGATAGATTGGATGAATTCTATGATCATTTGAAACCAAGGGTTGCCGTTGATATATTAGTTTACACACCAGAAGAATTCGAGAAGATGAAAAGGAGAAATCAATTTATAGGACATGCTCTTAAAAACGGGAGGATACTGTATGAGAAGCAAAGAAAGTGATTGGAAACGATGGTTTTTGCAAGGATTGCAAGATCTGGAAGATGCAAGGTTCAACCTCTCTGGTGGAAGATACAATGTCGCATGTTTTCTGGCGCAGCAATCTGCAGGGAAAGTGTTGAAGAGTTTTCTTCTGAAAAGCGGAGCTGAGGAAATATGGGGGCATTCCGTTCTTGAATTGTGCAGGGATGCTCAATCCTTTGACAAAGAGTTCGAAACTATAGAGCGAGAAGCTGGTTCATTGGATAAATATTACATACCGACTCGCTATCCGGACGCTCTGCCAGGAGGGATACCATCGACTGCTTTCGATGATGAAGACGCTCGAAGAGCGGTAGAACTAGCAGATAAAATAGCAGAATTCGTCAAGAAAAAGCTGTGAAATTTGCTCAAATCCATTTTCCCGTTATCGCTCTGTTTATAGTTATAACGAATATCAAGATTAATCCCCAAAGAGCGTTTGCAAGGTGGGAACTGAGCCTCAAAAGATTGAATCCTGTTGCAACTATCTGCAAGACCACTATCGCTATGAAGAGTCCTGAAACCTTTCCAAAACCACCTGCCGGGTTCACTCCTCCTAAAACGCATGCTAAAACGGTGAGAAGAAGGTAAGACTCTCCGTATGCAGCCTGAGCTGCGTTGAAACGCGCTATCATCACAAGGGATGCTATCCCTGTGAGGAAACCAGAGAGAAGGTACGTTCTGAAAAGAACGGACTTTATGTTGACACCTGAAAATTCGGTGGCCACAGGATTAGATCCAAGCATGTAGACGGATATTCCATAGGTCGTCTTGTTCAAAAGCAGTGCCAGAAGGAGCATCGAAGCAACAAGAATTATGAAAGGCATTGGTATTCCAAGGATAGAGCCATCTCCTATGAAGAGAAATTCTTTTGGGAAACCAGCTATTATGTACCCTTTAGTTATTCCAAGGGATATTCCCTTTATCAGTATCATGGTACCGAGAGTTGCGATTATGGGAGATATCGTAACGAAAGCAACGAGAAACCCATTCAGGGCACCCACCGCAAGGGCCGTTCCTATCCCAGCTAAGATGGCAAGGGGAACTGTGTACCAGGCAGAAACCTTTGTCAGGATCAGAGCGACTATTATTCCAGCAAGGTTTGCATTTGATATTATCGAAAGATCGATCCCACCTGTGAGCATCGGGACCATCTGAGCAAGAGTTAAAAGGCCAAGAAGAGGCATTTGAAATGCAACTGCCTGCAAGCTTTCAAGGCGTAAAATCCCACCTTTTGTGAGTATTGTCATGATCACAATGAGAAAAGCCAGTATACTGTTCAAAACGATTATCTGATAGTTCTTCACCTTCACACCAACCCCTTCTTTTTCCTCAGCTTTCTCTGATAGGCCGTGACTCCCGCAGCAACTGCGATTATAAGACCTATCACGACTTGATGCCAGTAGGCAGGGATCTTCATGAGTATGAGGCCGTTCTTGATGACACCTATCAGAAGAACCCCCAGAACTGTCCCTATCACGGTTCCAGAACCTCCAAAAACACTCGCACCACCAAGGATGGCTGCTGCAAGAACATCGAGCTCGCGTCCCACGATGGCGTTGGGCTGTATTATCTGGGCAAGCTGGGCTTGAACAAAAGAAGCGATTCCAGACAATGCTCCTATGTAGCAGTAGACGAACAGCTGCACTTTGAATATGTTAAAGCCTGCCCTTCGTGCTGCTTCCATGTTACCCCCAACTGCGTATATCTTCCTTCCTATCGGTAGGTACTTTAGAATGAACCATGTTACAATAGCTATCAATATCCAAAAGCCTGTGAATATAGAAAGACCATATTCTATTCCCCTTTCGTTAACCAGCGTGATGAGTTTCAAGCGCGCAAAACTTCTGAAAGAAGGGGGAAATTTGTATATCCATTTTCCACCAGTTATGAATATCAAAAGGCCGTAAAAGACGTTGAGATTCGAGATGGTAATTATGACGGGATGAACCTTCGTGTAATTTATGAGGATAGCGTTTATGGCACCAAGGGCGATCCCTATGGGAATTGGAATCAGAAAGGCAACTAGGATGTTGTCTATGAAATATTTACTTATTATGACCCCCATTATGTATTGTGAAACCGTTGCGATCGCTGTGAAGGAAACATCGATTCCTCCAGAAATCAAAACAACGAGCTCTCCAAGAGCCAGAATTCCGAGGAAGGAATTGTTTCTCAGAAGGTCGAAGATGTTTTCAAGTGTCAGAAATTTTGGATTTGCAATTGCCAGCACTATGGAAAGAACGATCAGAACACCCAGGATGTATATCTCGGTTCGCCTGAAAAGCCATTTCAAAGAGGAGTTCTTCACCTCTATCCCACCTCATTCTTTAATCTTTCTGTCCAGCTCCTCTTCCGTTATCTCACTTGGAAGGTACTCTCCCTGGATCCTACCGTTTTTCATAAGGAGAATTCGATCGCAGTTGTTTATGACCTCAGATGGTTCATCCGAGATCAAAATGATACTCACACCTCTCTCTGAGAGCTCTCTTATCAGATTGTATATGCTTTCTTTGGCTGCAACATCTATTCCGATAGTTGGTCCATCGAGTATCAAGATTTTGGGAGCTGTTAGGATCCACTTTGCAAGAACCACTTTCTGCTGGTTTCCACCTGACAGGGTTTTAGCTGGAACATCAATCCCGGCTGTCTTTATCCCGAAGGTTTTGACGGCGTTTTCAGCAAAACTTCTTTTTCTCTTCGTATCGACCAGATAGAACCTTCCAAGAAGCTTTTTTAGGTTCGTTATGACGATGTTGTGAACAACGGGTTGATCAAGAACAAGTCCCTGAACGAGCCTGTTTTCAGGGACATATCCTAACCCCAAACTTATCGCTTCCTGATTCGATCTTATGCTCACACGCTTTCCATCGATGTGTATCTCACCAGAATCTGGTGGGTTCATTCCGAAAAGAGAAAGGGCAAGTTCTGTTCTTCCAGATCCTCGAGGCCCGATTATTCCTAAGACTTCTCCTTTGTGAAGAGAGAAACTGATATTCTCAAATTGTCCTTTTCTGGTCAAATTTTTAACTTCGAGTATCTTTTCACCGCCTTTCAAGCCACCTTTTAAAGCACCATAGGAGATTTCTTTACCTGTCATAAGATACGTCAGTTTTTTCTTATCAACCTCATTCCTTTCGAACGTTCCTATCTTTTTACCATCCCTTAGAACGGTTATTCTTTGAGTGATTTCAAGGATCTCATCCAACCTGTGACTGATGAAGAGGATTGTTATCCCTCTATCTTTCAGAAGGTTCATGAAATCGAAGAGCCTTTCTACTTCCTTGCTTGTGAGGGAAGACGTTGGTTCATCGAGAATCACAAGCTTTGCGTCACTTGCTATCGCTCTGCAGATCGCAACGAGCTGCTGATCGGCAAGTGAGAGGTTTCCAACTTCCATATCGAGATCCATGTCTATTCCGAGCTTTTCCAGCGTTTCCCTAGCTATTTTCCTTATATCCTGCCAGCTCACGAATTTGCTTCCCTTTTCAACGTACTTGTGAATGGCTATGTTTTCTGCGACCGTTAGATTTGGAAAGAGGGATAGATCCTGATGAACAACGTGTATTCCCAATCTGAAAGCAAGAAGAGGAGTTAAGTGTGGATACGTCTTTCCCTCTATTGTGATCTTTGCACCGGGTTCTGGCTCAACAACCCCGGTTATTATCTTCACGAGAGTGCTTTTTCCTGAACCGTTCTCTCCAACGAGTCCATGTATTTCGCCTTTGTGTATGTCAAGGTCGACATCTTTTAAAGCAACAACCCCTCCATATTTCTTGTTCACGTTTCTAAGAGATACCAAAACATCGTTTGGCAACTTATCACCTCGTTTTCACATCTTTTCTCTATTTTATCAAAAACAGAGGGGAAAGGCTTTTCCCTTTCCCCTCTGCTTATCTCAAGGATACGCTTAGAATCCTAGGGCCTCTGCATCTTCTGGTGTTCTCATCAGTTTTATCTGATTCACGTATATGATCTTCCCTTTGATGTTTATAGGTCCAAGTCCTGGTATCTCCATGCCGGGTTCTATCTTCTTTCCATCAAGGATCTGTTTTGCGATGTAGACCATGGCGTATCCGGCATCCTTTGGATCCCAGAGCTGTGCCCAATCCATGGCTCCCGTACTCAAGTACGGAACGGCGGTCGAAGGAATGGCACTTCCTCCAACGATTATCTTATCCTGGAGTCCTTTCTCATAGACTGCTTGTGCCGCACCAATTGGTCCCAAACTTCCCCATCCGATTACAGCTTTTAGTTTGTCACCGTACGTTGTTATGAGGTCAAGAACGGCAGCCCTTGAATCTTCAACGCTCTCTGCTGTTGGGAGCCTTGATGTGAGTTCCTTCAAGAACGGGAAGTACTTCTTCGCGTATTCCAAAGCAACATCTGCCCAGTAGTTGTGAAGAGGAACCGTGAGACTTCCAACGAGCATAACGAATCCACATGGGTTTTCCTCCGTACACTGTATGCCGTTTTCAACCATGAGTCTCACGATCTCGTTTATGGCCAGCTTTCCGTATTCAACACTGTCTATCGTTTCGATATCCCAATCTATCGCTTCCGTTTCGAAAGGAGATTCATGAGTTAGAACGACGATTCCTTTCTCTCTGGCTTTGTTGAAAACAGGTTTTAGAGCCTTTGCATCGTTTGGAACGACACATATGGCGTCGACTCCTCGTGTCACAAGATCTTCCACCATCTGAACCTGTGGTGCGGGATCTGCCGTTGCAGGTCCTATAAGATATGCGTTGACACCGAGCTCTTTTGCAGCCTGCTCGACACCTTCAGCCATCCTGTTGAACCAGGGGATCCCCGCTATCTTGACAACAACGGCTATTTCGTATTTCTTTGCGGCACCGAAGGTAATCATGGAAACCATCAGAATGCTGATGATCAGAAGTCCAAGAATGAGCTTCCTCATACTTTTTCACCCCCTTCGAGCTTTTCCACACGTTATGATATTATATCATGATTTGATCAATAGATATGCTTAAAATCGATAAATTAGCACATTTGAATTTTTTCAAGATGACGGAAGGTGAAAATTGTGCCTTTCGATCCTGTGAAACGAACTCAAGAAATGGAATTCAAGGTTATGAGGGGAAACAAGAGGAGGTATTTCAGGTTCCGCTACTCACGTTACTACGGTGGGATAGTAACAGCGGATATCACGGGGTGTAACCTTTCATGTGCTTACTGCTGGAATTACTTCAGAAACAAAAACCCAGAAATCGGAGATTTCTATACTCCAGAAGAAGTGACGCAAAAGTTGAAAGAGATCGCAAGAAGAAAGAATTGCTTTCTTTTCAGAATAAGTGGTGCAGAGCCGATTTTGGGAGAAAGATCGGCAAAGCATGTGGCAGAGGTTATAAGGCTTGTTGGAGGAGAGTTCATACTGGAGACGAATGGTTTGATGTTTGGATACGATCCAACACTTGTTGAGTTGTTCGTGGGACTCGATGTTCTCGTAAGGGTGAGCGTGAAGGGATGGGATGAGGAGAGTTTTGAGAAGATAACAAATGCCCATGGTGAGTTCTTCAAATATCAATTGAAAGCCTTGGAAGCGTTGTATGGGAAGGTACGTTTTTGGGTTGCTATGATGTTCGATATTTTCCATGAAGAAGGCATCGAGAAGTTGAAAAGAGGGCTTCCCGTTCCGTGCAGAATCGAGAGGGAATATCTGGAGGAGTATCCATTTGTTCTGGAAAACTTGAGGAAGCGGGGAATTCGAAAGTGAGAGGGGTATGAGATACTGTCACAACTGTCACAATTTGTCGACAGTTGTCACATAAGTCACAGAGAATGTTATAATCTTTCGCGGAAGGTGAGAAAGCGTGAAAAAAGAGATGGCGAGGGAAATTTTAAGGTCACTTTTCGATGAACCGATATCTTCAGAGGAATTATTGGTTGATAGAGAAAATGAGATACGTTTTTTGAACATGGTGTGTTCGCTGCAACCCAAAGGTACTTATGGTGTATGTGGAGAAACCGGTATAGGAAAAACGACAGTTTTGAATTTTTTAAATCCCGATAGAGGGATAAGGATCTATCTAAGGCTCACTGAGAAAGAAAGCAAAGAAGTGATCATTGGTGATATGCTCTACAAGCTGGCAAAAGAGGTGGAAGAGTTTGACCATGATAAAATATCGAAGCTGGCAAAGGAAGCGAGGAAGTTCGTCGTTGAAGAGAGAAGCATAGGTAGTTCTTTGAAAGCAGGTGTGAACGTTTTCGTAAATGGTGGGATCACAAAAACCACGTCTTATACGAGGAAATTCAATGTTTATCAAGCTTACGATTTCATGGATAGATTATTAGATGTCTTGCTCAAAGAGTATGGAAGGTTGGTTCTTTTAATAGATGAATTGGATAAGGAGAAAAAAGAGGATGTTTTAATGATACTGGATTCTCTCAAAAGCATATTTGACAAGGAAGGTTTAATAACCATCATATCATTACCTTTCGCGATCTATAGAGAATACGCTCGTGATAGGCTGAGATGGAACGAATCGGGAAATTTGGAGAATATATTGAAAGATACGATATTTCTTGAACCTCTGGAAGATGAACAGATACAGGAAATGATATTGAGAAGGTTGAAAAAATACCCCGATTTCTTCGATAACGATGCGTTGTACGAGATATCTAGATACAGTGATGGTAATCCAAGAGATGCATTGTGGATCTCTCAACAGATAGTTCTTGATAATCTGGATAAGGACAGGATAACAGGTAACACTGCAGTGAAAACGATCAAAAAAGTGGTTAGAAGGCATTTTAAAGATATGTGGGAATTAACGGAAATACAGGAAAGTGTCTTAAAGGTTGTGGCACAGGAGAGAGGAAATAAAAGCGCCTTGGTGAAGAAATTGGAGGAGAGAGGAATAAAAAGACAGACGGCATACACCTATATAAATCGTCTGAAAGAAAATGGATTGATAATAGAGAGAAATGGCGTTCTGAAGATTGTAGGGAAAATGTATTACCTTATTGAAGATTGAGCTGTCACAGTTGTCACAATTTGTAGACAGTTGTCACATAAGTCACAAAACAAGATCATCAATCAACCTCGAGCAAAGGGTGTTTCAAAATTTGGTAATCGGTGATCGCTCATCGGTGTTCAGTATTAGGGTAAAGGGTATAAAGATACGGAGTATAGGGTACAGGTATAGATTAAAATACTTTACCCTAATCACCACCGGCCACCGAGCATCGAACTACGACCATCGAACACCCAACACCGACCATCGAATATCGAACACCGATCACCGATCACCCATCATCGAACGATACGCTTAAAACCACTAAATTAGTACGTTAATTGTTCTTTCAAAGTCGGAATTTATATTGGGAGGTATGGAAATGTATAAAAACAACTGGGAAAAATTCTTTGATAAAGAAGCGGATTTTTATCTGGAAGAACCATTCACTAAATATACGAAAGAGGAGATAGAGTTCTTGTTAAAAGAATTGAACCTACCGGTTGGATCGAAAATACTGGACATTGGTTGTGGTGTTGGAAGACACTCCATAGAACTCGCAAAGAGAGGTTATAAGGTTGTGGGAATTGATATATCCCAGAGGATGATTGAAAAGGCAAGAAAAAGAGCACAAGAAGAAGGAGTGGAGGTAGTATTCATAAAGGTGGATGCTACAGAATACAAATGTTTTGAAGAATTCGATGCTGTTATATGTCTTTGTGAAGGTGCTTTTTCGTTGATAGGTTCAAACGATGATCCTTTGGAACACGATCTGATGATTCTCAAGAATATATACGATTCCTTGAAACCAGGTGGAAAAGTCGTATTAACAGCTTTGAGTGCCCTTTCAAGGATCAAAAACACTTCAAATGAAATGATAAACAAAGGAATCTTTGATCCGGACACCATGACATTCCTCGAAGAAATCGAAACGCCGGATGGTGAAAGAATTTCCATCATAGAGCGTGTGTATGCTCCAACAGAACTTCATATTATGTTCAGAATGATTGGGTTCAACATTAAAGCAGTGTGGGGAGGTACCGCTGGGCGATGGAGGAAAAGAAAGGTGGATCTAGATGATATCGAAATAATGGTCATAGCTGAAAAACCTTTCTGAGTGTGTCTGTCACAGTTGTCACAATTTGTAGACAGTTGTCACATAAGTCACAGATGCGATCACCGACCATCGAGCACCGATCCTCGAATACAGTACCAATCAAAAACCCCGCAGATGCGGGGTCATTCCATGAAGATCTTTTTCAGATTCTCTTCATAAGGAGGCCTTATCACACCTTTTTCGGTTATTATGGCGGTCACAAGGGACGCGTCGGTCACATCGAATGCAGGGTTGTAGACCTTCACCCCTTCAGGTGCGATCCTTCTGCCACCACAGTGAGTGACTTCGTCGGGACTTCTCTCTTCGATAGGTATCATAGAGCCATTTGGCGTTTCCAAATCTATGGATGAAGAGGGTGCTGCAACGTAGAAAGGCACGTTGTGTCTGTTTGCTAAAACCGCAAGTGTATATGTTCCTATCTTATTTGCCACATCACCGTTTGCTGCGATCCTGTCTGCGCCGACTATGACGGCATCTATCAAACCCTGTTTCATGACCCATCCCGCCATGTTATCGGTTATCAGTATGGCTTCTATTCCTTCTTTCAAAAGCTCCCAGGCCGTCAGGCGAGCTCCCTGTTGATAAGGCCTTGTCTCATCAACATAAACCTTTATCCTTTTCCCCTGTTTCACGGCGTACCTTATGACCCCAAGAGCCGTTCCAAAATCGACGGTGGCAAGGGCTCCCGCGTTACAGTGCGTTAAAACGGTGTCACCATCTTTCAAAAGTTCCGCTCCGTGCTTTCCTATCGACTTGTTCATTTCTATATCCTCGATGGCTATTCTGTAGGCTTCTTCTTCCAACACTTCATAAAGATCTTCCACTTTTCCATGCTCTATCAAGCGTTTCTCCATTCTGTCCAGTGCCCAAAAAAGGTTGACAGCCGTTGGCCTCGTCTTGGAGAGTACCTCCTTGACTTTCTTCATTCTTTTAAAGACCTCTTCGAAGCTGGATCCCTTTGAATCCTTCGCACCGAGGACGTATCCAAAAGCGGCGGTTGCTCCTATAGCTGGTGCTCCCCTCACTATCATCTCCTTTATGGCTCTCGCGACGTCCATGAAATCTTTACACTCAACGTAAACTTCTTCAAGTGGAAGTTTCCTTTGATCGACGAGTATCAGAGATTCTCCTGTCCACTCCATCGTCAGAGTTCTCAATTTCACTCCTTGCCACCTCCAAGGAGTATCTCCACCTTGCTCTGTTTCTTGAACTCGTTGAAACTCTTCTTCAACCAATCGTTCCACATTTTGTTTTTCTTATCGCTCAAAAGAATGTTCACGATATCTTCTTTCACTTTCTCAAGGGGTATGAGGGATGCTCTTTTGATCTCCACGATCTTGTATATCTCCCAGCCTTTTGAAGTTTTGTAAGGTCCCAAAATAGCCCCGACGGGAGCGTTGAATATGATTTTCTTTACATCTTCATCAAGGAACGGTGCGTCCTTTGTGAACCAACCCATGTCTCCCCCAGTGTGCTTTGTCAAATCGTCCACTGAGAGGTCAGAAGCAACTTTCGAAAAATCCTCCCCAGATCTTATGAGATCCAGGGCCTTTTCAGCATCTTCCTTGGTTTTGGTCAGAATTCTGAGGGCATGAATTGAAGACTGGGTTTTGAACTGATCCTTGTTGTTTTCGTAATAACTTTTAACCTCGTCTTCCGTGATGGTTGCAGAAGCCGTCACCTTCTCCTTCAACCTCTCAAGTGAAAGCTGTGTTTTCAAAGCCCACTTCAACCTCTTCTTGAGTTTTTCTATATCTCCAAAACCAGATTCTTTGAGGAATTTATCGAGTTCTTCTATGGTGGCACCGAGACTTTTTGCGGTATCTTCCAATCGTTTACTCACGATCTTTTCGACTTCTTCATCGGATATGTCTATTCCTTCCTTTCTTGCAAGCTGTTGTATCAGAAGCTGATCGACCATGTCGTTCAGAACTTCTTTCTTGTATCTCAGTAGGAACATGATACCTTCCTGGGTTGTGGTGAGAACATCGAAGAATCTTGTATCCACACTCGCTATTCCCTTAAGTATCCTGCTCAGATCCGCTTCCAGATTCAGCATTTCCATCGTTATGACCTCTCCATTCACCACAGCCACGACTTCCGTTGAAGCGCTGGTTTCCTGCTGTGGGAAAAGGACTATGGGCAGAAGGAGTATCAACAGAAGGAACATTTTTCTCATTTCAAATCTCCTCCCTTCACTTTCTCCCAGTATCTATCGAGTTCCTCGATACTGAGATCTTCAAATTTCAAGCCATCCTTCTCTATCATCTCTTCCATTCTCCTGAACCTTCTCCAGAATCTTTCTGTTGCCTTCCTCAAAGCGTTCTCTGGATCGACGTTCAAGAATCTTGAGAGGTTCACAACAGAGAACAGAAGATCACCAAGCTCTTCAGAAATCCTCCCTTTATCTCCTTCTGAAAAGCTCTTTTTGAGCTCTTCGAACTCTTCAAGAACTTTTTCAAAGACCCCTTCCACATTCTCCCAGTCAAAACCCACAGCCGATGCGTTCTCCTGGATTCTCCTTGCCATTGAAAGAGCGGGAAGAGCTGGATTCAAATCACCGATTCTGCTCACACTTTTCTTGTTCTTCTCTTTGGCCTTTATATCCTCCCATTGTTTGTAAGAGTACCCTCCACTTTTCCCAAAGACGTGGGGATGTCTTCTTATGAGTTTTTCGCAGAGAGTTTCCACGACATCGGATATATTGAAAGCTCCCCTTTCACTTGCTATTTGAGAGTGGAAAACCACCTGAAGTAACACGTCTCCCAACTCTTCCTTCAATTCTTCGTCATTACCAGACTCTATCGCGTTCAAAAGTTCGTAAGCCTCCTCGATGATGTATGGTTTTAAAGATTCATGGGTTTGGGCCCTGTCCCAGTCACACCCACCGGGACTTCTTAATCTCTTCATTATATTCACGAGTTTTTCGAAAGATTTTCCTACTTCTTCCAAATCACACCCTCCTCTTCAAAATGATTATCTCGACCCTATCAGATGAATCTTCGGCTCTATCGGCTATGTCACCTATACTCCTTATAATCTCCTTGATCTCCAGCTTCGCACATCTTTCTATATCCAATTCAAACAGTTTCTTTATGTTTCCCCTCTCCACCTCATCCTCTTCGTGTTCCCTTTTCTCAGTCAATATGACGTACTCTCCTGCTTTTTGAAGATCCTCGAAGAGATATTCTATGGACCGCTTCAACATCCTGAAAGTCTCAAGACTCAGATCGATCTGTCTTAATATACCATCCTTTAATTCATCCGGTATCACAGGGTGCTGAAGCTCTATGAGATCTGCGACGAATTCCGCTTTGTTTGCTATTTTGTCAACGGATTCTATGAGTCCTAAAAGATCTCCTCTGAAGTTTGGAAGGAAAGCACCAGAATACATATCGGTTTCCACTTTTCTTCTCACTCTATCTGCGTCGCTTTCGAGAGTTTGAATTCTTCCGTATATGACCGTTGCTTTCTCACCATCTGAAAAGTACATATTCAAGTAGTCTCTCAGACTTTCGATGGTTCTCTCAACCAGATCCAGATGATTTTTGATGAGTTCTATGATCCTTTCCTCTTTTTTCCCGAAAATCCACATCAATTCTCAAACCTCCTTAAAACCTCGTGTATATCCAATATATCCCCATGGAAATGATCCCAGCAACCGTTGGTGTTCCAACCCAACCAAATATTATTCTGAGGAGTATCTTCTTGCTCCCAAGTCTGGTTCCTTTGGCGTATCCAGCTCCAAGGACACCTCCAACGATCGCCTGAGATGTGGAAACTGGAACACCGATTAAAGCATACACCCAAACTGTTAAGGATTCCGCAAAAATAGATATCAGTGATGAGAAATGATCGAGTTCGACGATTCTCTTTCCAACCGTCATCATAACTTTCCTGCTGTAGGTCAGGATTCCGAAAGCGATGCTGAGTCCTCCTATCAGAGCGGCCATCTGAACCGATAGGTACTTTCCAACGAGAGCTCCTGTCACGTTGGCAACGTTGTTTGCACCCAATGAGAAAGAGCCGTAAGCTCCAACGATCCATGCAACTATCTTCAGAAATAGGTCTTGAACCTGAACAGACTTTATCCTCCTGAATATGGGGGTTGCTATTTTGTAAAGAACGTATCCCAAAAGCATGGCACCGAAAGGAGTTGCAAGCCATGCTATGACCACTTTGAGGAGTATTCTCAGATTTATACCTCCTAAGATCAACCCTATTCCCACGATTCCTCCAACGACAGCCTGTGATGTTGAAACAGGTAAACCAAAGTAAGTCATTATAGCAACAGATATGGCGGCAGAGAGAACCGAAAGAGCCCCTTCCACAACGTCTCCCGTGGAGAGGGATCCTATTGTTTCAAGACCTGCAGCCCCTCCAACAACAGCTCCTATGACGACGAAAATCGCCGAAACTATGGTCGCTTTTCTGTACGGAACGAGCCCACTTGCAACAGATGGACCGAAGACGTTGGCGGCATCATTTGCTCCAAGCGCCCATCCTAGGAATATTGACGGAAGAACGTATATCATCCGATCACTCCTTTTATCTTTTCATACCTTCTCTCAGATATCCTGCCTTCTTTCAGCATCTTCTCAAGTTCCTTCAAGGTTAGATATTTCCTCACAGGTGAAAACGTTAGTCTATGAAACCACGTCACGCCATGCTCTTTCAATTTTTCTATATGATCTTTCGTGGGATATCCTTTGTTCTTATCGAATCCGTACTCGGGAAAAACTCTGGAGTAAGCTCTCATTATCCTGTCTCTCACAACCTTCGCAACTATCGATGCGGCTCCTATGGATTCACTTTTCTTATCCCCCATGACAACACAGGTTCCAGGATGTGATAATCTAAGCCATTTTCCGTCAACTATGACATAATCAGGTCTTTCTGCCAGATTCTCCAAAGCTCTGTTCATGGCGATCCTTGTTGCATGGAATATGTTGTAGAGATCTATCTCCTCGGGAGTTGCAAGTCCAATACCGACGACAGCCCTGTTCAAAATTTCTTGGAACAGCTCCTCTCTTCTCTCTGGAGAGAGAACCTTGGAATCTTTGATTCCCTCTATGTGTTCTTTTATTATAACTGCAGATGCAACAACTGGTCCAGCTAAGGGCCCTCTTCCAGCCTCATCGATACCAGCTATCTTTCCGAATTGCTTTCTGTAGAAATCATCTATATTCATGATGTGCTTTTCTCCTCGGATTTTCTTCTGTAAGGAACGGGGATGTATTGAACCGATGGCCTTCGCTGTTCTGTTTGTTTGTAGAGATCCATGAGGTCGTATATCTCTTGTGGCATATCCGTGGATACTTCTATTCCAAGTTCCTTTAGATGTTCGTATGTGAGTGGATAATCATGAGTCCAGTAACCAGAGCAGAGTTTGTCAGCCACCTCTTCTGCCTTCTCTTCCCCCATCTTATCCTTCAGAAGATCCTTCACGAACCTCTTCACCTGATCGATGGCTTTCCTTGAAACATCTGCTAAGATAAGGGTTTCATCGTCTATCTCGTTCAGATCCTTCATCTCCAGAACTTTCAGTATGGATGCGGCAGGATACCCCCCAATCTGGGGATCCAAGGGTCCTAAAACGGCGTTCTCATCCATGACGATCTCATCGGCTGGGAGGGCTATGAGGGTTCCCCCAGACATCGCATAGTGTGGGATGAACACGGTCACTTTTCCTTTGTGTTTCTTCAAAGCTTTCGCTATCTGTTCAGCTGCGAGCATGAGGCCACCTGGTGTGTGTATGATCAGATCTATTGGCATGTCTTCCGGCGTCATCTTTATGGCTCTCAACACCTCCTCAGAGTCTTCTATATCTATGAATTTTCTCATTGAGATTCCGAAAAAGCTGAAGGATTCCATGCGGTGTATCAGTGTTATGACCCTGCTACCTCTTTTCTTCTCTATCTCTCTTATGAGAGCTTCACGGGATGTTTTCAAAGAGTACGCCCTCAAAAAAGGTATGAAGAGGGAAAGTATCAAGATCATCCAGAAAAGTTCGAATATGAAACCCATAACGGAACACCTCCCATGGATGATTCTTAGGGAAGTATAACACAGAAGGAGTGCAAGTTGATGTTAAAATCGTATTTGAGGGGGTATTGAAATTGGAAGTCTGTGAAATCTGTCTCGAAGTGAAAAATCTCTTTGTGAAATATGGAGACGTGACGGTTCTGGAAAACGTGAATTTTTCAGTGAGGAAAGGAACTTTTACCACCATCGTTGGTCCGAACGGTGGTGGGAAAACCACATTGATAAAAGCTATTCTTGGTTTGATAAGACCGGTAAAAGGTGAGATTTACATATTTGGGCTTCCCTCGAAGGAGTATCTCAAGAAGAGAACTGTTGGGTACGTTCCTCAAGGAGTTCAGGAGCGTCACAACGTACCCATGATCGTTGAAGACGTCGTTTTCATGGGGATAAGAAGAGGATACCTTGAACCAAAAGGTAAGTTCAAGGATCAAGTAAATAGGGCTTTGGAAGTTGTTGGTATGCTAGATAAAAAGAAGATGTTGATAAAGGAGCTATCTGGAGGAGAAAGGCAGAGGGTGATGATCGCAAGGGCGATCGTTTCTCAGCCGGAGCTTCTGATAATGGATGAGCCCACCGTGGGATTGGATGTTGAAAGTCAGAGGAATTTCTACGATCTCGTCAGAAAACTCAAGGAAGATCTCATGATAACGGTTTTAATGGTCACCCACGATGTAGGATTCGTCAGTGAATACTCGGATTCCATCTTGTGTATAAACAGAAGATTGGTGAGACATGCAGAAAACGTTGAAGAATTGCCAAGAGAATTCTTCGAGAAACTGTACGGATTCGCTGTAAGACCCGTTCTTCACAAGCATAAGGAGGGTTCGGCGTGATTCCTTCTTTCTTGATGAGGGCAGTTCTTGCTGGTATCTTGACGGGATTCGTTACATCTTTGATAGGCGTTCCCGTTGTCCTGAGAAGAATGGCATTTTTTGGAAGTGGAATAGCGCATGTCTCTTTTGCGGGGATCGGTCTTGCGCTTTTCTTCGGCTTCGATCCCTTTTTGATTTCCCTGATTCTTGCCATGGGCACTGCCATCGTACTAGGGTATCTTGCAAGAAGAGGTGTGCACGAGGATGTTGGGATGGGAATACTCTTTTCCCTGTCCATGGCTATTGGAATAATCTTCATCTCTCTCAGAGGTAAGTACACGGGAGACATCCTCGCATACTTGTTTGGAGATATACTCGCCGTGACGGAAAACGACCTGAAAATCCTCTCAGGAGTATCCATCATGGTTCTGCTGTTTACCGTCCTTTTCGGAGAGAGGCTCGTTTACATGACACTCGATGAGGAGTTCTCAAAGGTGATGGGAATACCAATAGTCCCCATATACTTTCTATACCTTTTGATCCTCGCAACGGTCGTTGTGGTTTCGATAAAGGTCCTTGGTATAATCCTTGTCTCTGCAATGCTTGTGATACCGGTTGCCACAACAATGGTTCTCTTCAGAAATTACAAGAAGATGTTCACGATATCTCCTCTGTTTTCCATTGGTTCCGTTTTCCTCGGCCTTACACTTTCGTACTACTTCGATATACCATCTGGGGCTTCCATAGTGGCGATACTAGGGGGGGTGTTTTTCACAACGCTCATCGTGAGGGGGATAAGAAATGGTTAACAGAATTCTCAAAGATTACGGTCTATCGCTCGACGAGGAAGTGGAAAGGAGAATCGAAGAGTATTTGAATATGATCCTTAAAGCACCTATGAACCTGACCGGTGTGAGCAGCTTGAAGGAATTGATACACAAGAGCGTTGCAGAGGTTCTTTATCCCCTAAACGAGAAGCTCTCAGGAACATTGATAGATGTGGGAACTGGTGCGGGGATACCAGGTATGATCCTGGCTTTCACGCAGGATCTAAAAGTGACCCTTCTGGATTCAAAACACAAGAAGATAAAGTTTCTGGAAGAAGTTGTGAAAAGGCTTTCTTTGGAAAACGTCAGATTGATCTGCGAAAGAGCAGAAGTTCTGGGAAAGATGGAGAGGGAAACGTACGATTACGCCACGTCAAGGGCTGTTGCGAAGTTGAACGTTCTCTTGGAACTCACCGTTCCCTTCATCAAAGTTGGTGGGAAATTGTTACTGTACAAAGGTCCAAGATACGTAGAGGAACTCTTCGAATCCGAAAGAGCCGCTGAGGTTTTGGGAGTCGATCTCGAAAGGACCGTATCTTATGAACTTCTAACAGGTGAAAAGAGAGTTCTTCTGGTCTTCAAAAAAGTGAAAGAGACTCCTCAAAGATACCCTCGAAAACCTGGAATACCCCAAAAGAGACCTCTGAGGTGAAAACGTGATCGTCTTCGAGACATGGAATACCCCTGGAGATTTCAACATGGCGCTGGATGTTGAACTTGGAAATCTTTCATACGAGTTGAAAGAACCTATTCTGAGGCTTTATACTTGGGAAAAGCCCACTTTATCTTTTGGAAGGCATCAAAGACTTTGGGGTATAAATTGGGATTTTGTGAGAGCTTTCTCTATACCCTGTGTTAGAAGACCGACAGGAGGGAGGAGTGTTCTTCATCACAGAGAGATCACGTATTCCATAGCTATTCCAGAAGGACACGATCTTTACAATCTGAAAGTTCTCGAGATTTACAACGTGATATCTAATGCCATCATGGATTCTCTGAGAGATCTCGGAATAGAGGTGAAGAAGGATAAAGGCAGAAGGGATAACACGCCATTCTGTTTCAAGGCACCATCGATATACGAGATCACACTGAACGGGAAAAAGCTCGTTGGGAGTGCTCAGTTCAGAACTAAAGAATTCGTTCTGCAGCACGGATCCATAATATTGGATTACGATGGAGAGCTCCTCGCTGAAATTTTCAACATGTCTGTGAGTGAAGTGGAAAGAAGTATCATTGGCATTTGGAACGTGGTACAAGTTCCCTTCGAAGAGATAGTCACCAGCCTAAAGAGATCTTTTGAGAAGATCCTGGGATCGAGAAAGGAAAGGGATTTACCTGGTAGGATTGTGAAGAGGGCGAGGGAAAGGGCGGAGAAATACATCGTATGTGGAAGTGGTGAAATTGGGAAAACTCTACATAGTTGGAACACCGATAGGAAATCTTGAGGATATAACTATAAGAGCGATAAAAGTTTTGAGAGAAGTTGATTTCCTCCTCTCGGAGGACAAGAGGAGAACCTATATACTGCTCAACAGGTATGGTATAAGGAAGAAAGATATGATTTCGTTCAACGAAAAAAACGCCAGAAGAAAGATCCCAATGGTGATAAAGAAGTTAAGAGAGGGAAAAACGGGGGCTCTCGTTTCGGATGCTGGTATGCCTGTCATATCCGATCCTGGTTGTGATTTGGTAGATGCCTGTTGGAAGGAGGGAATAAAGGTGGATGTGATACCAGGTCCCAGTGCTCTCATATCTGCTGTGGCTGCTAGCGGTTTCTCTGGTTCCAAATTCGTATTCGAAGGTTTTTTGCCCAAAGGAAAGAGAAGGAGGAGGCTTTTGAAAATACTGAAGGACGAGAAAAGGGTCATGGTTTTTTTCGAATCTCCAGAAAGGCTGTTGGACACATTGAAAGATATAATGGATATAATGGGTAACAGGGAGATATTCATAGCAAGGGAAATGACGAAGAAATTTCAAGAGTTCTTCAGAGGGACGGTTGAAGAAGCCATAAGGCATTTCCAGAAAGGGACTTTAGGGGAGATAACGATCGTTCTATCTGGAAAAGTCGAATCTGAGGAGGAGAAGTTATGAAATACGTTTCTCTGCTATTCATTCTTTTGAGTGTGTGTGTTCTGGGATCGATTTTGATAAGGACCATACCGGCTGGTGCTATGGTTTACGTCAATGGTAGCTTAATAGGGATAACAAAAAACAGCAGTGGATTGGAAGTCGAAGCGGCTGCAGGAGATATCATAGAAATAGTGAAACCGGGATACGAAAAGATCGAGACCACCTTGAAAAATGCCACCGATCTGCTCTTCACTTTAACCCCTCTATCCCTTTTGAAAGTAACCAGTGATCCAACTGGTGCCGAGGTCACGGTGAATGGAGAAATCATTGGGGAAACCCCTCTTGAGGTATACCTTCCAGCTGGTACGCACACCGTACTGCTTAAAAAGAAGAATTTCGGGGAGAGAAAGGTAATCGTGAGTTTGAAACCGTTCTCTGTGAAATCTTTAACGCTTTGTCTGTATCCTTATGGAACCGTCACAGTCGAATCCAGTCCCGAGGCAACTCTCGTCGTTGATGGAGAAGAAAAAGGCTTGACACCCATAACTCTAGAACTCAAAGAAGGATACCACAAACTGGTGTTGGAGAAAACGGGTTATAAGACTGTGGAGAAAGAGTTTTTCCTCAAGGAGAAGGATATAAAGAAGTTCTCTTTCGAGCTTGAACCGATCTCTTATCTGAAAGTCACAGGAGAGCCGACCATCGTGTCTGTAAAGCTGAACGGGGAGGAAATATCACCGTCGACGGTCCTCACCCTTCGGCCAGGGACCTACACGGTGACGGTCGAAAAGGAAGGATTCGAAGGAACGAGCACAAAGGTGGTTTTAAAACCAGGTACAGGGAAAGTGATAAAGTACGAGTTGCTTCCGAAATATCATGTTATGGAACTTCCCTTTGAAGCGAAGCTGTTTGTGAACGGATACGAGGTTTTAAAAGGTCCTGGAAAAGTCCTTCTGAGGGAAGGTTTCTATCTGATAGAGATTGTTTGGAAAGATGGAAAATGGGCAGATTTTGTATTCTTGGATAGGGATATAGTGTTGAAAAAGAATGAAACCGCCACCTTGATCCTTGGAGGAGATCCTCTCAAAACCACTTTCACAATAGATGAAAAGATCCACATTCCCCCAAAAATTCTACATTTCAAACCGGGAGAATACAGAGTGAGTGTGACCCATGAGGGAAAGAGGGATGAAACCACCTTGAAACTCCTTCCAGGAAGTTTTGTAGAACTCTTCCCTAAAATAGCTGGGAAGGGCTTCATCTACGTATTGACGATACCATCGGGTGTGCGAGTGTCCATCGATGGAGAGATCGTTGGGACCACTCCGATACTGCTTCATATGGTTGACACAGGTATAAGAAAATTGAAACTCGAGGGTTTCAAAGAGATGTCCGTGATGATAGAATCTTCAAAAGTTCAGGTTATCAAGGAGATGCTTTCAAAGAAGGTCCTTTTGAAATTGAGATTCGATGGTGCCGATATGTTCCTAGATGGAAAGTACTTGGGAAAGAATGAAGCAGAGGTAATAGTAGAAACAGGTATTCACGAACTTGTGTTCAAGAACGGGGGAAGGAGTGTTTACAAGATCCTTGTGGATGGCGTATCGCCCAAAGTTTTCATCTCAATTGAAAAATGAAGAATTCAGGAGGTGATCGCTTTGAAAAGATTGCTGTTTTCCATGATGGTTCTTATACCAGTTTTCATCCTATGCGCGGAGATAAAGGACGTATCCCCTGGTCTGGATGTCTACGAAGCCGTCAATTACGTTGTTGATAAAGGGATCATGGAGCTGGATTCCAAAGGTTACTTCAGGGGAGCTCTGCTCATAACTCGTTTCGATCTTGCTCAATACCTTTATAACCTGATAAACGTGTTCTCCCTGGATGAATTATCGAAAATGAAGGGGATCTCCAAAGAGGTGGGTATCATAAAGAACACTTTTGTCGCTCTTGACGCCAGAGTTTCGAAGATCGAGAAGAGGATTGAAGAGGTTGTGAAATCCCTGGAGGATCTACCGAAACTCCAACAGAAACTAGAGAATGTCGAAAAATTTGGGAAGAATCTGGAAAGTGAGATCAAAGGGCTCAAAGGGGAAATTTCCTCGGTGAGATCGTCTGTCAGTGTTTTAAGGAACGAGCTTGAAGGGGTTAAAAAGGATCTCTCCACTGTGAAAGGCAAAATTTCAGACATCGAAAGAACGTTTTCTGGAGAAGTCAAGCTTCTTGAAGAAAACGTCTCCGTTTTGAAAGATTCCATCGTCACCCTGTCTTCCAGCATCACGAACCTGGCATCCAGTGTGGACAACGAGCTGGAGGATGTGAAAAAAGAATTCTCAAAGAGGATGGATACTGTTAAAAGCGATTTCGATAAAGCCCTCGATGAATTGAGATCCAAAGATGAAGATTTCAGAAAGATACTTGCGAATCTCACAGAATACTACGATGATTTGAAGAGTAAAGTTAGCGAGAACGAAAACAAGATTCTTTCACTCTCATCATTCAGTGACGAAATCTCCAGAAGGTTATCCAGAGTTGAAGAAGAAATACCAAACGTTAAATCGGATATCTTGAGGCTCAGAGCCGATATCTCAACTCTTGAGAGTTCGATCACAATGGAAGCTTCCCTCCTCAGAAAGGACATCGAAGATTTGAGATCAAGCGTCGATCTCAGCTTTTCCAACACTGAAAGTGAGATCACGATATTGAAAAAAGAATTGTGGGGAATCAAGGAAAGAACTGCTGTTTTGGAATCCAACTTGATTTCCACCAAAAAAGAGTTGGAAAAATTGATGGAAGCGGTTAAAACCGAAGAATTGAAAACGGAGATAACCAGAGTTGCCTCGAATCTATCGGATTTGGAGGACGAGGTTCTATCTATAAAAATGACTTTGAGTGATTACGAAAAGAAGCTTAAAAAGACCGGAGATAGAATATCCAGGGTGGAGAAAGAGGTTGAGGAGGTACGAGGAAAGGGAACCATCTACATGATACTGGGAGCAACGGGAATATTACTGGGACTCATAGGTCTCATTGGAGGACTGAAATGAGGATAGGTCTTGCGTTGGAAGCGGGAGGAGTTAAAGGAGTAGCACATATTGCTCTTCTCGAGAAACTTGAAGGTATGGACATAGAGATCGTCACAGGATCATCCATAGGAGCGGTAATAGGAGCATTATTTGCACTATCTGGAGATTCAAAAACTGTCAAAAAGAAATTCTTCAGCACTCTGAAGAAGTATTTACCCGTTTTCAGAGATAAGATCAGAAAATCAGAAACACCCTGGTTCAGTCTATTTCAAAAATCTCTTGTGAAAGTGGAAGAAATATACCCTTTCTTCAAAGATCTTTTTGACAGAAAGAGATTTTCTGATTGCAAAAAGAAACTTGGTGTGGTTGTTTTCGATCCTGTGGAAGAAGAATCCATTCTCGTAACGGAGGGATTCCTCGTTGATGCGGTACTTGCGAGTTCCTCCGTTCCAGGTTTTTTCGAGCCTTTCTGGTTGGGAGGTGCTCCATCTCTAGATGGAGGAGTTTTATGCCCTGTCCCTGTGAGGGAAGCCAGAACCCTGGGAGCGGATTTTGTGATCGCTTCTGCCTTCGAAGATAATATTCCTCCACCCACCGATCACGTGGATATGCTTTTTAAATTGGCTGACTGGAAAGGAAAACTTTTGAAAGAGGAAGATATGAAACTCGCAGATTGTGTGATAACGCACAGAGTGTCTTTCGATTGGACCGATTTTGAAAATTACAGGGAGGTTTACAAAGAAGCTAAAGTCAATCTCGAAAGTTTCGAAGTGAAGCAGGTGATAGGTTGATTTTGTCATTTGGAGGAGATAATGGAGCGTTTCTGGGATCCGCAGGAGTTCTAAAAGCTTTCTTCGAAAATGACATTTCTTTTGAAACCATAAGATGTACAGGTATATCTTGTATACCTGTTGTTCTGAGTTCGATAACCAAATCTCCAAATAGGGCGTACGTCATGATCACACACATTTGGAGCAGGGTGAGAAAACTTTACATGCATTTCTTCGAAAATGGACCATCTTTTCCCAATATGGTGGAGATTCTGAGGATCATAGCGAAAGCAGGTGTGAAGAAGATGGAAGGGCTTTTAAACAGAAAAAGGTTGGATTCCTTCGTTGATGAGATATTTCCAAACATCCACGTTCCTAAAGGTCTTGAAATACTCGCCTTCGATGTTATAGACGGGAAAGAAGTGACTTTTAAGGAAGGAGACAATCTAAGGTATGCCCTCAAGGCGAGCCTTTCATTTCCTTTGATATATGAGCCTTTCGATGAAAAATACGTTTCCTCTTCTTGGATAACGGGAATCCCTGAGGGAGATTTGGTCATTTTGATCTCTCCTGCTCAGATTGAGGAGAAAAATCCAAGATTGGCTGTTGAGTACATGTTCCTTGCAACTATAGCTCGAAAGAAAGAGCTGGAGAGGAGAAGATTGGAAAAAGCTGAGGAGGTTCTAAGGATAAATGTCGACGTTTTATCACCAAGTCATGTCGTGAGAAAGTGCTATCTGAAAGCCAAGGAGTTCATCGAGGAGGTGCTGGTATGAAAAGATCGATTGTACTAATTTTTTTGTTCATCGTATCCTTTGTGGTTTTCCCAAAAACGATACACGTAACTTCGAACCTGGTCAGACCCAAGGAGAAGGAGATATTCTACGAAGGAGAAGTGGTTGTGGAAATCGAAGAAGATAATCTGAAGCTTTCGACAGACAACATGGTCGTGAGAAAGGTAAAAGGTAGTTGGAGGGAGATGGAGGCCACGGGAACGGTCGTTGTAGAATTGGAATACGGTGTTGCAACATCAACGTACCTTCAATACGATATAACGGATGGTATCGGAAAAATGGCTAAGGATGTAAAAGTTGCCTTTGTAGATGAAAAAAGTTCCGACACGGTTTACATAAGCTGCGACGAGATGTCTTTCAACCTGAAGGAAGAGAAATTCGAGGGAACTTCGGAAGGAACGGTTGTAATAAACAAAGGATCCATGGAGATGTATGCAAAAAAATTCGAATACGATAGAAAAGAGGGTGTAGTGATATTGAAGGGGGACGTTTTCATAAAGGATCCCAAGAAGGATTTCAAGATGTGGGCAGAGGAGGCAAAGGTTTTCACAGAGAAGGATGAGGCGATCGCCTTGAAGGTGAAGATGGTTATAGAGGTGAAGGACTGATGAGAAAAATTGGGATAATCGGTGGAATGGGGCCAGAGACTACCTTGGAGTATTATGAAAAGCTGATTGATCTTTCAAGAAAGCATCTGGGAGAGTACGTGTACCCTGAGATCGTCATATACAGTGTCAATTTCTCAGAAATGATTCCACTGATGGAAAAAGGAAAATGGGAAGAACTTGGAAAAAGGATCATTTCAATATTCTCATCCTTGGAAAACATGGGATGTGAAGTCCTGGCTCTTGCAACCAACACAGTTCATATCGCTCTTGAACACTTCCAAAAACCTGAAGGCCTAGTTCACATGATAGAGGAGGTTTCGAAATATTCAAAAAGAATGGGGTTGAAAAAAGTTCTGCTTCTGGGAACGAAGTACACCATGACCTCTGACCTCTACCCGAGATATTTCGAAAAAGAGGGAATGAAGGTGTTGAGGCCCAATGATGAAGACATGAGGGTCGTAAATGAGATAATATTCGAGAAATTGGTAAACGGTGTATTGGCTGAAGAGGATAAAAGGAAACTCGAAGCGATCATGAAAAAAGGTATAGAGAAGGGAGCAGAAGGTATCATTCTCGGTTGTACAGAACTCACTCTATTCGAATACGATGTTCCGGTTCCTCTGATGGACACCGTTGATATCCATGTGAACGCTCTCTTTAAGAGGTCGATAACGTGAAGATAATCACGACTCATAGAAATCCCGATTTCGACGGCTTCGCATCGTGTGTCGCTGCGAAAAAACTCTATACAGATCACGTCATAGCGATATCTGGGAGGCCATCCCAGAATCTTCTCGAGTACCTGAGGATCTACGGTGACAGGTTCGAATACGTAACGGAAAAAGAACTGGAAGAAAATGTTGAGAAAATCGTCTTGGTTGACACTTCCAGTTCTAAAAGAGTAGGGGAGAAAATCAGAAGGTTCTTGGACAAAGCCGATATCACGATCTACGATCACCATCCTGAAACGGAGAACGAGGACATTCATGGAACAAGGAGAATCGAGAAATTAGGAGCCACCATAACGATGATGGTGGAATTGCTCATAGATCAAGGATTGGAGATAGATCCCATAGAGGCAACCCTCTTCATGATAGCGTTGTATGAGGACACTGGAAACCTTCTTTACTCCTCGACCACCTCCAGGGATATAGAGGTGGCGAAGATACTTTTGGAGAGAGGAGCGAATTTGGAGGAAGTTTCGAACTTCGTGAAAACGGATTTGACACTCGATCAGAAAAGGGTAGCGGAAGATCTGATGAATCACACGACGGACTTTGAAATAAACGGTGTTAAAGTGAGTATAGCCATAACGGAAACTGAAAAGTTCATTGGAGGATTGAATGTGGTTGTTAGTAAACTCTGGTCTCTTGGGGGTTATGAAACGCTCATATGTATCATAAAGCATGGAAAGAAGATACACGTGATAGGTAGAACATCTTCCCCCGATGTCGATCTTGGAGAGGTCATGAAAGAGCTGGGTGGGGGAGGGCACAAGAAAGCAGCCTCTTGCACACTCGAAGAAACGGATCTGAACAAGGTCCTTGAAAGGCTCCTGGAGACCTTGAAGAAGCATATAAAACCTGTTCTCAGAGCAAAGGACATAATGTCCTCTCCTGTAAAAGTTGCTCTTTCTCAGATGAGTATAGAAGAAGTGAACAAGATGATGGAGAGAACAGGCCACAACGGTATGCCGATAGTTGAGGAGAACAGGCTTGTAGGGATCGTCACGAAGAAAGCTGTGGACAAAGCTATAAACCATGGTCTTGGTGATCGCCCTATCAAATCCATCATGACGTCCAAGTTGGTCACCGTCACTCCTGATACGCCCGTTACGAAGATCAGAGAACTGATGATAGAACACAACATAGGAAGGATTCCCGTCCTTGAGAACGGGATACTCGTAGGGATCATCACAAGAAGTGATATATTGAAAGCGGTCTTCGGGGAGCCCGTCAAAAGGTATGTAAAACCGATATACAGGAAAGATGGAAAAATCTTCTTCGACGTCACCAAGGAGATGACGGAAAGAATCCCCCCAAGAGTTCTGAACCTTTTAAGGCTCTTTGGAAAATTTGGAGACGAAATATCCATGCCCGTCTACGTTGTTGGAGGGTTCGTGAGGGACCTCCTTTTGAACATACCCAACCTTGATGTGGATCTCGTGGTCGAGGGTAACGCGATGGATTTTGCAAAATACTCCGCTAGGTTTTTAGAAGCCAAGGTGGTGGAATACGAGAAATTCATGACGGCATCTCTTTTCTTCAAGGATGGTTTCAGAGTGGATGTTGCAACGGCGAGAACGGAGTACTACGAATCTCCCGCTGAACTTCCCCAGGTCGAGATGAGTACCATAAAGAAAGATCTCTATAGGAGAGATTTCACTATAAACGCTCTCGCTATAAAACTCAATCCCGCAGATTTTGGTACTCTTTTCGATTTCTTTGGAGGTATGAAGGATCTTGAAGATGGAATAATAAGGGCTCTTCATACTTTGAGTTTCGTCGACGATCCGACGAGGATAATAAGGGCTGTGAGGTTTGAACAGCGATTTGGTTTCAAGATAGAGGAAGTTACCGAGAGCATTTTAAAAGAAGCTGTAAGAGAAGGACTTCTTGAGAAAACGACGGGACAGAGGATTAGACAGGAAATAGAGAAGGTTTTGGATGAGAAAGACCCTTTGAAGGCGATAAGAAGAATGGCAGAACTTGAGATCATAAAACACATATTTCCAAAGACTTACTACACCTCTGTCCTTGATGAGAAACTCAAAAAACTTTTTGAATTCTTGAAGTGGGCAGAGAATTTCTTTGAAAAATTGAACAAATTTTACTCGATACTTCACATTATGCTCGAGTATTATGACACAGAAACTCTGCATTTCATGAAAGAAAGGTACGGACTGCCGAAAAAGGTGATAGATGAAATAAAAAGGTTGGAAAAAATGGCACCCATAGTGGCTGAGATGTTGAAAAACAGGCTGAAATTTTCAGATATATACAAAGTTGTGAAGGATCTTTCACCTGAAGGGTTCTGTCATATATCATCCTACTTGGACATGGAGGATCAGGATTACTTGAAGAAATTTTTGAAAAAACTCAAGATAACGAAATTGGAGAGAGTCGATGGGAGTTTCTTGATAAAACTCGGTGTAAGACCTGGGAGAGTTATTGGAGAGATTCTGGATGAGCTGTATTCTAAAAAGCTGGATGGGGAGATCTTCGACGAGGAAGAGATGGCAAAACTTCTCGTGAAGGAATATTTGGAAAAGGGGGAGAAAGAGCATGACGAAAAAGCTCGATCATATAGGAATAGCCGTGAAGAACGCTCAGGAGAGACTGAAACTATACGAAGAACTTCTGAACCTGAAGGTAACGAAAGTTGAGGAACTTCCAGAAAGAGGGTTGAAAGTTTACTTCATCGAAGTTGGAGAAACAAGACTGGAACTTTTAGAACCCACATCCGAAAAGAGTGAGATATCGTCTTTTCTGGAAAAGAGAGGAGAAGGAATACATCACGTTGCTTTCTTAGTCGAAGGAATAGAAGGTATAATCAAGAAAGCGAAGGAGGAAGGGTTCAAACCGTTATCTGATGAACCTCAAACCGGTGCAGGTGGAAGGAAAGTAGTATTTCTTCATCCCAAAACGACTGGAGGAGTATTAATAGAACTCGTGGAGGGGGAAGAAGAATGAAAAGTATGGAGGAACTCCTGAACAAACTAAAGGAAATGGAAGAGAAGGTGGAAAAAGGTGGAGGACCCGAGAAGATCGAGAAGCAACACAAGGCAGGAAAGTTGACCGCAAGAGAGAGAATAGAGCTTCTTGTGGATCCAGGAAGTTTTGTGGAAATAGACAAGTTGATAAAACACAGGAACACCATGTTTGGTCTGGATAAAGTGGAACTTCCTTGCGATGGGGTCGTCACGGGAATAGGTGAGATCGATGGGAGAAAAGTAGCTATCTTTTCTCAGGATTTCACCGTCATGGGAGGTTCACTGGGTGAGATGCACGCAAAGAAAATAGCAAAACTCATGGACATAGCGTTGAAAATGGGGATACCCTTGGTGGGAATAAACGATTCGGGTGGTGCCAGAATTCAGGAGGGAGTGGATTCACTTTACGGTTACGGTGAGATATTCTTCAGGAACACCATGGCGTCAGGCGTCATTCCTCAGATAACTGTCATCGCGGGACCGTGTGCAGGTGGTGCGGTTTATTCCCCTGCCATAACCGATTTCGTCATAATGGTTAACAAAACCGCCAAGATGTTCATAACAGGCCCCAACGTGATAAAGGCTGTAACAGGTGAGGAAATTTCTCAAGAAGACCTAGGAGGAGCCATGGTTCATAACCAGAAGAGTGGGAACGCACACTTTCTGGTTGAAAACGATGAAGAAGCCATGAAGCTCGTCAGAAAGTTACTATCGTATCTTCCATCCAACAACGTGGAAGATCCCCCCATTTTGGAAGGAGATCATGATCTCACCATGGAACCGGATATACTGGAAGTCGTTCCAACGGATCCAAACAAAGGGTACGATGTGAGGGAAGTCATCGAGAGAGTTCTCGATGAGGGATCATTTTTGGAGGTTCATAAATATTTTGCAAGGAACATAATCGTTGGATTTGGAAGAGTGAACGGTAGGGTGGTTGGAATCATTGCCAACCAGCCGTCTGTTTTCGCTGGAGCCCTCGATATAGATTCTTCTGATAAGGCTGCTCGCTTTGTCAGGTTCCTGGATGCCTTCAACATACCGATCTTGACCTT
>Ga0190361_1000092_pt1 | contig 35132 bp, 27 predicted proteins | sample 48721845_MG_FD_161273 | JGI IMG/M metagenome (GOLD analysis project Ga0190361, IMG submission 161273) | Hydrothermal vent microbial mat bacterial communities from Southern Trench, Guaymas Basin, Mexico - 4872-18-4-5_MG | ecosystem: Environmental > Aquatic > Marine > Hydrothermal vents >... | reverse complement strand
TAAAAATATAATGGACAAGTTTGGTTCGGCCCCGTCGTCTAAAGGCTAGGACACGGGCCTTTCAAGCCCGAGGTGCGGGTTCGATTCCCGTCGGGGCTATTTTCTTTGCGAACGGTTTAAGAAGGTCTTCGGGCGTTGTTGTCGCCAACGCCCACAAAATAAGTGACACCACCGCAAAACACATCCCTAATGCAACATAAAAAGGTTCTGTAAGCAGCACAACCGCCGCTACCGCTGCAAAAATAACACTTAAACCATAAGCCAGTCGCCGTCTTCTGGTCAGATGCACTCCCAAAAGAAGCGCAAAGTCGCCCAATGCCGCGAACAGCCGTAAAAAGCCGAACTTTGAGCGCCCCCAGCGCCGCTTCCTGTGCCTCACCTCCACCTCCGCCACCGAGAATCCCGCCATCATCGCAAGCGGCGCCAGTATCCTATAACGGCTTGTCCCGCAAAGCGGACTCTCCACCACCTCCCGCCTGAACGCCCGCAGCCCACAGTTCGCATCTCGCACAGGCGACCCCAAAACCCTCAATGCCGCGTTGAAAAGCCAACCCTGCAGCCGCCTTCCCCACTTATCCTCCCTCACCTTCCGCCATCCCACCACCACATCCGCCCCCCTCTCCAGCGCTTCCAGCAGTTTTCCCACTTCCTCAGGTGGATTCTGCAGGTCGGCATCCAAAGTGACTATAATCGGATAGGACGAGGTGGCGTATCCTGCAAGCAGTGCCGCTCCCTTGCCACGGTGCCGCATAAGGCGCACAACCCGCACAAAGCCGAACCGTTCCTCCGCCTCCGAAAGCGCCTTTGCCGTCGCCTGTCCCGACCCGTCATCCACCAGCACCACTTCAAACTCCCGCCCAGAAAGCGCCTTCTCCAGTCGCTCCACAAGCGGCAAAACGCTTTCTGCCTCCTCATAAACAGGCACAACAACGCTTACCCCGTCAGACCTCAAGCCCGAAATCCTCACGCAGAATATCAAGCAGGTCCCAGAAGTTGTGAATCTCATAGTCAGGTTCGGTTTCGCCTTTGATGTGGAGATAGCGACTGGAGCGCATATTCCGCACCGTCACCATCCCGATTTTGTTGGGGGGGTCTATGTCGTTTATGGGGTTGTCGCCGACATACATACATTCAGCGGGGCGGATGTTCAAGTCGTTGCAGGCGCGCAGGTACAGTTTCACATTCGGCTTGCCTATTCCTATCTGGTCGGAAATAAAAATGGCGTTCGGCGTCAGATACGGCAGCACCTTCAAACGCACCAACTTCTCCGCCTGCTTCACCGTCAGTCCATCCGTTATCACGCCCAGTATCAGGTCGGTGTTGTAAAGCAGTTTTATCACCTCATACACATCCTCGTACGGGCGGAGATGGCGAAATTTCGTGTCGTGGTATGCCACAACCGCAGCCGCCACAAGAACCGCCGCGTTCACCCCTTTATAGTATCTTTTTGGTATCCGTAGCAGCAATTTGTCAAAATGGTGCTCATAGTTGCTTGAAAACTCCCCCACCACCTCCTCCAACTCCCTCTGCAGTTGCTCCTTGGGCATACGGAGTCCTGCGCGTATCATCGCCTCAAGTGACGCATCACGCGCCATCTCCGAAAACTCATAACTCGGATACAGCGTATCGTCAATGTCAAAGAATATCGCGCTCAGTTTCCGCCTCACGCAACCACCTCCATCCTGTGATGATTATATCCGCTGCCATCCCATTTTCCAATGCTGTAGGCATCCTGCAGGCGGCATTGGGAAGAAGGCGTTGAGAAGGAAGCGGCGGTGTGGTTTAATAAGTGAAACAGTGGGGTAGAGTGATGGCGGTGCTTCTTGTGCTTGCTGCTGTGTCGCTTGAGGGCGAGTCGGTGTTTGCCGACAGACTGCCGCCCAATGCCTGGCAAGCCGCAAGAATTTCTGTCACCACAACCGACGCCTTTGAAGGACGCCTTCGTCTAACTGTTGGTCCTCTCACCTTTGAGAAACCTGTCGTGCTACCAGCGCATTCAAGAACAACCGTTCAGATTCCTTTCTACATCCCCGAGCAGCCCGCCGTCGTCAAGGTCTCTCTTGTCAACGCCGAAAGGGAGGAGTTCTTCCCTCAAGTTGCGGAATGGCTGATGACCGCCTTCAGAACAGAACATAACACCACCACAGCGTCATTGGACGGCAAATACGGCGCAACAATCAGACCGCAGGAATTTTTGCCTTCTCCGTTTCTGCTTTCGTCTTTCAGACAGATTGTTCTGACGGAGGAGCAGTGGCGGGGTTTGGGGGAGGATTGGAAGGCGGCGTTTGTCCGTTTCCTTGCCACAGGCGGCAGGCTTCACATATTGACTGATAAGAAACCCGCGGATGTGCCGTTTACCACATACGGCAGCAGGGTGCCCAAAGTGGCGCAGAGAATGCGGCTTGGTTTTGAGCCTGTGGTTCCCGACCGCTTCTCTGATGTCGGTTTGAGGTGGTTTGGACTGCTTTTGATAGTTGCGGGTGGGTATTTGGGTGCGTCGTTGCTGTGGCGTTATATGGGGCGCGCGGCGGTGGGTGCGGTAGTGGGTGCGTGTTGTGCGGGTTGTGTGGCGGCGGTCCTGCTGTGGGCTCCTCGCATCTGGCGCATCAGCGGAACTCTCATCTGGAAGAACCGCTTTGCCTTCTTCTGCTATGCGGCGGGGCGTTATGATGGCGCAGAACTTGCTCTTAAAGACGCGCCAGAAGGCGGCGTCGCACTCATCCTGCCATCCACAAAGCACATCCTTTATGAAGGCTTCGCCCCAAAGACGGCGGTCGGTTCTGTGCTTTTGCTTGCTCCTGCTGGGCAAACACCTCAAACAGAGTATCGCTACACCTGCGTTGTGGTGGGACAGCGGGGCTGGATAAACGGCAGGATATGCTGGCGCGGCGATGTTGTGGGCTTTCTGGAGCGGTGTCTTGGACTGCGTCTGTGGTGGCTGTTGCGGTTTGCGGATTTCAAAGCGAAGTTGCACGAGGGGGAGAGACGAATGACAGAGTCTGGGATAAGAAACGCGGTGGTCGTGCTGACCGGTTTGGGAAACGGGGAGGTTAAAAGAAGTGGAGAAGGTGATTGAGTTGCTGGAGAAAGGCGGGGGGGTCTTTTTTGTGATAGTGGTGGTTTCTGTGGTGGGATGGTTCTGCGTTTTGCGTGGGATATTTTTGCGGAGACGGTGGTGGCTTGAGTTTGGTGGTGCGTGTGCGGTGGTGGCGCCACTTTTGGGGTTGCTCGGGACGGTGCGAGGTATGATGCGTGCGTTTGAGGCGATACAAAGTTACGGGGCGGGTGAGCCGGGTTTCTTGGCGGGTGGGATATCGGAGGCGCTTTTGACGACGGAGGCGGGGCTTGTGGCGGCGTTGCCACTTATACTCCTTTCAAGATGGGGAATCTGGAGGCTAACGCGTTGCGAAGGAGAGCAGAGGAGCCGCAAATCTCCATAGCGCCGCTGATAGATATGATGTTCATACTGCTGATATTCTTTCTTGTAGCGGCGAGTTTTGAGCGCCAGGCGGCGTTGGAGGTGGAGCGTCCACGGGCGGCGACCGCCACACCGTCCCGCACAACACCGCTCTCTGTGGTGATAAAGCGCGATGGGTCAGTGTTCTTTCGTGGGGAGCGAACCGACTGCGCCTCGCTGCGCTACGCCGTTTCAGAGGCACTGAAAGGCGCCGAACGCGAGGTGATAGTTGTGGCGGACAAAGGCGCGCCAGTGGGGCGTCTTGTGGATGTGCTGGACGCCTGCCGTCTGGGCGGCGCAAAGCGCCTCTCCATCGCCGCGGAGGAAGAGCGGTGAGAACCACAACCCTTGAAGAGGCGGCTTTGCGGGTCGTCAAGCGCTTAAAGAAAGCAGGACACAAAGCCTATTGGGTCGGCGGCTGTGTCCGCGATATGCTGCTTGGACGCCGACCACACGAGATTGACATCGCAACAAGCGCAACGCCGCAGCAGATAACCCAACTCTTCCGCAAAACCATCCCCGTAGGCGCCCAGTTCGGCGTCATCATCGTTGTTGTCGGTCCACACCACTTCCAAGTCGCTACCTTCAGAAAGGAGTCAGGTTACGCCAACGGACGCCATCCCGACAATGTCTCATTCTGCGACGAAAAGACCGATGTTCTCCGCCGTGATTTCACCATCAACGGACTTCTCTACGACCCGATACAGAAAAAGGTTTACGACTTTGTTGGGGGAAGGGACGACATAAAGCGCGGCATAATCCGCGCCATAGGCGACCCAAAGGAGCGGTTTTGCGAGGATAGGTTGAGGATGCTGCGTGCGGTGCGGTTTGCTGTGCAACTTGAGTTTAAGATAGAGGAAGCGACATTTGCGGCGCTGAAGGAGGAAGCGGCGCAAATCGTGGTAGTGAGCGGCGAGCGGATAAGGGAAGAGTTGGGGCGAATGATGAGTGTGGGGCGCAACAGTCTTGCGGCAAAACTGCTGGTTGAGAGTGGTCTGTTTGCGGCGCTTTTCCCAGAAGTTAAGGATTCAGAACACGCCTCAGCGGTGCTGGGCAACCTTCCCTCCTGCACAGTGGTGACGGGTCTGGCGGCGGTCTACCATAAGGAAGGGGAGCGTGCGGCGGCGGAATGCGCTGAGCGGCTCAAGATGAGCCGAGAGGAGCGCGCAAGACTGCTTTACCTCACAAAGCACCACAACGCACTTGACGGGGCAGCCCAAAAACGGCTTTCGTTCCTCAAACGGCTTTTTGCGCGTCCTGAATGGGGAGAGTTGCTGACGCTTTATGAGGCAAAGGCAAAGGCAGGCTGCGGGGAGCCCGAATCTGTAGCGTTTGTGAAGCGCCTGCGCGCTTCCCTTAAAGACGAAGAAATAGCCCCGCCACCGCTTCTTGACGGTAACGACCTGATAGAGGCGGGCTTTACCCCCTCGCCTGCTTTTGGACGCATTCTTGAGGCGGTCTATGATGCGCAACTGGAGGGGCGCATAAGCAGCAAGGATGAAGCGTTGAAGTTAGCACAGCGGCTTTTCAGGAAGCAGCAATGCATGTAGCGTTGGTGAGGCGCCACTTCACCTTCAAGAAAGGCGGTGCGGAGGGATATGCCGTTCTTGTGGCGCGGGAGTTGCTCAAACGCGGGTGGCGGGTCTCGGTTGTGGCGGAAATGGCGGATGCAGAAGGCTTGCCTGCGGGGCTTTCCGTTCACCGCGTTAAGACGGTGCCAGTGAAGACTTTTGCGCGCCATCTGCTCTTCATACGCGCCGCACGCAGAGCACTCAACGCCCTTGACCCCGACAAAATCCTCGCCTTCTGCCGCCTTGACAGAGCCCACATCCTCCGTTCAGGCGACCCACTCTTCATCCACTGGCTGCGCCGCCATAAACCCAACCCCGCCGACAGACTCCTCGGATGGCTCAATCCCAAACAGCGTTCGCTGCTTCAATTGGAGGAGCGGGTCTTCCGCAGCGGACACATCAGGCGCATCATTGCTCTGTCCCATATGGATGCCGCCCTTATGCGGCGCTATTATGGTGTTCCACCCTCAAAAATCGTCGTCCTTCACAACGGCTATGACCCCCAGCGTTTCAATCCAGACCTGCGGCGTCACAGTCAAGCCGTCCGCAAAGAACTGGGCATCTCCACACGCCCGCTCATACTCTTTGTCGGGATGGATTTTAAGCGCAAAGGGCTTGATATTGCGCTTTCTGCGATGAGGAGGATAAAGGAAGGTGTGCTTGTTGTGGCAGGAGGGGGTGATGTGAGGGGGTTTGGAGCGCTTGCGCGGCGGCTTGGGGTGGCGGAGAGGGTGGTGTTTGTCGGACGGCGTGACGATGTGGAGCGTTTCTACGGCGCGGCGGATGTTTTCCTACTCCCCAGCCGCTATGACCCCTTCTGTAATGCCGTTCTTGAGGCGATGGCATCCGCACTGCCTGTTGCGGTGACACAGGACACGGGCAGCGCAGAAATTGTAAGACCTGACTGCGGGGTGGTGCTGCCCAGCGACCCGGATGAGGAGGCGGTAGCGGCGGCGGTGCAGCGTCTGCTCAACAGAAAAGAGAGTTTCAGCGAAGCCGCGCATCGCATCGCCGCCCAATACCCCATCTCCAAATACGCCCAAAAACTTGTCCAACTCCTCCTGCAAACCTGACATCGGTTTTGTGTTGAAGGCTAAGCAGGTTTTGCTTGACAGTTTGTTTGTGTCTGCTATAGGTATTTATGCAGGGCGGTTAGCTCAGTTGGTTAGAGCGCGTGCTCGACAAGCACGAGGTCGGTGGTTCAAGTCCACCACCGCCCATTTTTTTATCGGTTGGACTCTCGCGATGGGCATCCTCGTAGGCACAAGCGGCTTTCAGTTCCCAGACTGGGTTGACTTTTTCTATCCATCCCACCTCCCCAGAAAGGAGTGGCTCTCCTATTACTCCGCCCGCTTTGACACACTGGAGGTGAACTTCACCTTCTACTCAATGCCTGGTGAGCGTGGTCTGGCGGGGATGGTGGAGAGCACACCAGAAGGGTTCCTTTTCTGTGTGAAGTTGAACAGGTGTTTCACGCATGATATGGGAGAAGTGTTGGATACGGATGCGGTGGGGCGTTTTAAGGGTGCGCTGCGTCCGATGATTGAGTCGGGCAAGTTGGGCTGTTTGTTGGCGCAGTTCCCCAACTCTTTCCGCGACAGACCGCAGAACCGCCGCTACATCGCCCAATTGAGAACCGCCTTTGCCGGGGTGCCGTTTGCCGTTGAGTTCCGCCACATCTCCTGGCAGAAGGAAGAGGTCTTTGACCATCTGGCGATGCTGGACGCCGCTTATGTGTGTGTTGACCTGCCCCGAATTCTGGGACTGCCTGACAGGCGTGTGCGCTATACGGCAGACCCCGCATATGTGCGGCTCCACTCGCGCAACGCAAGAAATTGGTTCAAGGACGAGAAGTTGCGTTACGACTACTGCTACAATGAGGCGGAGTTGGAGGAGTGGGTGGAGAAGGTAAGGGAGTTGGCGGGGCGGGCGCGACGGGTGTTTGTCTTCTTCAACAACTGCTACGCCGCAAGCGCGGTCAGAAATGCTCTGACATTTCGGCGTCTTTTGGGACTTGACTGAAGGGGATTGTTTTGAGGCGAGAGGTGACGGCGGGAGCGGTGGTGCTGGGGGTTGTGGCAGGGGTTTTGGCGTGTGCAGCCAACCTGTATATGGGTCTGCGGGCGGGAATAACATTTGCGGCGTCGGTTCCTGCAGCCGCGCTCGGTGTCGCTATCCTCCGCGGAACGCTGCCAGCAAACATCGCCCAGACCGCCGCATCCGCAGGTGAGTCCCTCGCCACAGGCATATTTTTCTGCGTGCCGGCATTGCTGCTTGCGGGTATATGGGTTGACTTTGATTATGTGACGACAACACTGCTGGCGTTTGCAGGTGGGATGCTGGGTGTGTTTTTGATGATACCATTGCGGGCGGGACTTGTGAACGCACGACATATTGAGTATGTGCGCGGGAAGATGTGTGCGGATGTGCTGCGTAGCGATGTGCGGGTTATAAAACCTGTGGTGAGCGGTTTTGCGGTTGGTGCGGTTTCCAAGATGTTTTCGGCGCTGTCGGAGAGTGGGGTGGCGGCGGTGAGATGGGGCAGTATATGGGGGCTGGATTTCGCTGTGGCACCGTTTGCGGCGGGAGCGGTTTTCGGACCTGTTGTGGGAGTTGGGGTGATATGCGGGGCGTTGCTCTGTGCTGGGGTGTTTGTGCCGTTTTACGGAGCATTGGGTGGTGTTGACACAGCCACATCGTGGGCGGCGGTAAGATACGCGGGGGTTGGTGCGATGGCGGCGGTGGCGGTTTTCTGGCTTTTTGGTGTGTGGCGCGACCTGGTCGCATCCCTACATTCTGCAAGAACATATTTCATCCACCAGAGGAGGAGCGGTGTTGACATAAGTCCGTGGGCAATATTTGTGGTTGTGGTAGCGGTTGTTACAGCGCTTTTGATTCATTTTTGCGGCTTTTTTGGAGGCGGCGGAGAGGCTTTTTGGGTGGTGGCAATGGTGGTGGGAGCGCTCTTTTTTGTTGTGGCGATGGCGTCGCGTTTTGCGGGTCTTGGGCGTCCATCAGCGATGTTGGGCGTGGCGACATTTTCGGTCAACCCTGTGACTGGCGCCGTGCTTCTGGTTTTGGCTGCGGTCTGTGTGGTGATGGCGGGGTTGCTGGGGAATGGCTTCAGAATGCAGGAAGTGGTTTTGCTGGGGGGATGTGTTCTGACGACAGCGGCGGCGACAGCGGCTGACATATCGCAGGATTTGAAAACAGGGCAGATTGTCGGCGCCAAGCCGTTTGCGCAGCAGGAAGTGCAGATTCTGGGAGTTCTTGCGGCGGCACCTGTCGTCGCGTTTGTCCTTTCGTGGCTGCACAAAGGCTACGGGGTGGGCAGCAATGCTCTGCCTGCACCGCAAGCAACGATGTTCGCCACCATAACAGGGGCGCTTTTGGGGCGCAAAACACCGCTTTCAGGCAGCATATTTCTGTTAGGAGTGGCGGTGGGCGGGATGCTTGTTGTGCTGGAGTGGTTGTTGAGGCGGCGCTGGCGTGGTGTGAAGGTGCCAGCGATGGCGGTGGCAGTGGGGTTGTATCTTCCGCCTGCGCTGGGGCTTATGGTGGGACTTGGCGGTGTGGCGATGTGGATAAGCAGAAAGTTAGCCGGTAGCAGGGGTGGGTTGTTGCCTGTGATGTGCGCGGCAGGTTTGATAGGTGGTGAGGCATTGACGGGGGTGGTTTGCGGACTGCTGCGCGCACACAACATATCTTTTGCGCTCGGCTATGGAGCGTTGCCATCAGCGATATTTGTTGTTCTTTGCTTCTTTCTGTTTGTCAGGTTTCAACGCGACTAACGCCTCTCTTTTTTGGGCTCTTTTCGGGGTCCGAAGATACCTTTGCCGGTGACGGCGAGGTCAGTGTCCTTGCCGCCGACGATGGGCGGTGTGGCGCGTTTCAGTATCAGAATCGCAAAGCAGGTATTCCACAGCGGACCGTGCTCAAAGGGCAGGACATTGGCTTTGGGGGACTGCCCCCGTTCGCCCGCCCAGGAACCGTCCGACTGCTGCTCGGAGAGGATGCGGTTTGCTATCTCCTCATACCAGAGGTGCTTGCCGATTTTGCGCACCAAAGCCAGCGCGCCCACCCGTTCAACTCCGTAGAAATAATAGTAGCGCCACGCGTCCCCCGGTCCAGAGTTTGGATTCTTGTCCAGAGTCCAGTTATGGGCGAGCCACGCCACCCCATCCCGTATCGCCTGCTCAAGCCGTTTGCCGTTTACCTTATACCAAGGTGTGCCTTCAAGCGCCAGTTTGCACACACAGAGCGCGATTATGCCGCTTGTAGTCATTGAGCCTGTGGTGCGGAACATATCATCGGGAACATTGCCACCTTTGGGAAACTCCCGCGGGAGGTAGCACCATCCCCGCGCCTTCATCTTCTTCACCTCACCACCGAACTTCTTATATGGATTCTCCTTCAGGACGGCGGATGTCTTAAGGCGCCGTATCAGTTCCTTGCGCCCCTCTTCCGATGCGTCTATCGTCTTGCGCGCCTCCTCCTTCAGACGCTTCAGTTGCTCCTCAATCATCTTCTTAAGCCGCTTCAAAGGCAAATCCGCCCCCGGCACAGGAAACCCCTTGACCTCCGCCCCGTCTTTGTCCTGCTGCTTGATGTAGTATTCGGCAACATCAATGAAGAGTTGCTTTGGGACGGGAATGCCCAGACGCAGCGCGGCGAACATTGCCAGCATCGCGTATTGGGCGTTTGAGGCGTCTTCGCCGCCGCCAATCCCTGTCCCCTTCTTGCATCTTATCTCACCGGGGTCTTTGCCAGGATAGCGCCAGACCGTTCTGGTCTTGGCTTTAATCAGCCAGTTGACGGCTTGGCGAAGCCAGTCCTGAATCCACCGTGGGGCGCGCCTGAAGCGCTTCCTTATGCGTTTCTCCACAGGCTCAAAAACACGCGTGCGCAGACGCTTCAGTTGCTTCACCTTCACTTTCTCCACCTCCTTTTCGGGCGGAGGTGGCTCGCACAGCGCCGCAAGCGCCAGAACAAGACAACTCACAGAGTATGTTCCCGGAAAACCGCCTTTCTTCAGCCATTTCAACGCCTTCTGTATGCAGGGGTCGTTTGGCGGCACTCCGCCTTTAAGCAGCGCATAGACCGCCAGCGCCGTCGTCCCAAACGGATACATCTCCATATAGGTTCCTGTCCCCTCCCAGTGTCCGTCCTCCTTCTGCTGACTTTTGAGCCATTCTACAGCGCGCTTCACCGCCTCTTTAACACGCTTTTTGTCTACCTTTGCACCTTCTGTCAGATACTCGTCCGTTTTGTCCCCTTCTCCATCCGCAAAAAGCGTAAAACCTACACAGACAACTCCCAGAATCAGCAGCCAGCGCATAGACATTCCCCCAAACCTTGTTCTACTATACCCACAAGGAGGCAGAATATGTCGCAGAAGAGTTGTCATTTACAAACTTGTGACAGACGGGGCGCCCAAAACCTCGCACATCGCCTTCCATACACCATCCACCAACCGCTCAAGTTCGTCTTCAGGAATGACATATGGCGGCATAAAGACGAGGACATCGCCCAACGGGCGGGTGATGATGCCGAATTTTCGTGCGGCGACCGTGATTTTATGCCCCACTCTTTGCTGTTGGTCAAATGGTTCCTTCGTTTTCACATCACGCACCAGTTCTACGCCGGCAAGCAGTCCGCAGCACCTCACATCCCCCACATTGGGATGGCGCCTGAAACGCTCAAGCAGACCGGAGAGCAGCGTTGCAAGGCGGTTTATCCGCTCAAGGAAGCCGCGTTTTGTGTATATATCAATGGCGGCGCAGGCTACCGCCGACCCCAACGCGTTCCCCGTGAAGGTGTGCCCGTGGAAGAATGTCCTTCTGTAGTCTCCCACAAAGGCGTTGAAGACGGTCTGGGTGAAGAGTGTGGCGGCAAGAGGCAGGTATCCCGCCGTCAGCGCCTTTGCAAGGCACATAGCGTCGGGTTCCACCCCGTCGTGTTCGCAGGCGAACATTCTACCCGTTCTGCCAAACCCCACCGCCACCTCATCGGCGATAAGCGGCACTCCGTTCCGCTCACAAGCGCCTGCAATGCGCGCAAGCCATCCATCAGGCTGCACAATCATACCGCCTGCCGCCTGAACCTTCGGCTCCACTATCACACCACATAATTGGTCTGCGTTTTGCTCAATCAGTTCTGCGGCTTTGTCGGCGCAGGCAAGACCGCAAGTGTTGCGCTTCAGGTTGAGTGGGCAGTGGTAGCAGTAGGGGGAGGGTGCACGCAGTGTTCTGAATGTCAGCGGACCAAAATCCTGATGAAAAACCTCTATTCCCCCAACGCTGACCGCGCCTAATGTGTCGCCGTGATAGCCGTTCTGAAAGGAGAGGAATGTTGTTCTTCTTCCCTGCGGTTCGGTTAAGCGAAAATAGCGGAAAAGGACTTTGAGCGCCACCTCAACCGCAGTGGAACCGTTGTCGGAGAAGAAGACCTTGGTAAGTTTCTTGGGGGTTATGGAGACGAGTTTCTGCGCCAGTTTTGCGGCGGGCTCAGACGCAAGTCCCAGAAGCGTTGAGTGAGCGAAACGGGAGAGTTGTTTTGTGAGGGCGGCATCCAGTTCTGGATGGCGGTGTCCCAAAGGTGCGCACCACAGACTGGAGACTCCGTCAATGTAACGCCTGCCGTCTGCATCTATCAAGGTGTGTCCTTCTGCTGCGACGATAAGTGGCGCCGAATCCTTGTGCCACTCCTTCATCTGCGTAAATGGGTGCCAGATAAAATCTTTGTCTGCTTGACGAACATCCATCATTCTGCTCCCACAGTTGCGGTTATGGTCATTTTGTTTTTACCGCGCCAGATGGTCAGTTCAACCTTTTTGCCTGCTTGATATGTTGCGATGATGTTGCGCAGTCGTTTGGCGTCGGTCACCTTTTTGCCGTTTAACGCGGTTATGACATCACCTGGTCTGATGCCTGCGGCCTCAGCGGGCGAGTCGCGCAAAACTTCCCAAACAAGCGCGCCTGGGCGAAAACGCATCCGCAGACGCCTCGCAAACTGCGGCGTCATCGTTACAAGCGTCCAACCCATATAGCCCCGAATCATCCGTCCATACTTTATTATGGAGCGCATCACAACTTTCGCCATATTGGATGGAATAGCAAGACTTATGCCCTGATAGCCGCCCGTGCGGCTGATTATCGCCGTCGTTATGCCCACAACCTTGCCGTCAAGATTGACGAGCGGACCGCCGGAGTTGCCGGGATTGACGGCGGCGTCGGTTTGGATGAAATCCTCAAACTCCGCCACGCCGACATTTGCCCTGCCTTTTGCCGACACTATCCCTGCCGTCACCGTCCAACCAAACCCGAACGGATTGCCTATCGCCAAAACCCATTGTCCCACCTCAAGCCTGTCTGAATCGCCCAACTCCGCGGTCGGCAGGTTTTCCCCGTCTATCTTCAGAACGGCGAGGTCGGTGAGAGGGTCTGACCCGAGCAGTTTTGCGGTGAATGAGCGCCCATCAGCCAGTTTGACAAGTATCAGACTGGCACCACGCACAACATGGTGGTTTGTCAAAACATAGCCTTTCTCGTCAACAATGACGCCTGAGCCCAGTGAGCGAACATCGCGGAACTCGCGGAAGAAACGACGGAAAAACTCGTCCCCGAACAGACGCGCAAAGGGATGCTCCACCATCTGCCTTCCGAAGGCTTGTATGTTGACGACGGCGGGTTTGACAAGCCGTGCCGCCAGCACAAAACGGTTGCTCGGCTTGGGCAACTTTGCCAACTCGTCGCGCAGTTTCTGCGCTTCCTTGTCGTAGGCGGGAAGCATCACCTTCTGGGGCATCCCACATTGCGACACCACAAGCCCCACCACAATTCCTACCACAACACCTCCTATTATGGAAACCATCCCACGCATCGCCTGCCTCCTACAGCGCCCCGCAAATAATATATACGCAGAAACGGGGTTCCGTTGAATACTGTTGTCATCTTCAGCGTTAAAATGTTTTGGAAAGTGGAGGGGATAAGATGCGCCAAGTAGCAAGCATCTTGATAGGTCTTGGGTTGCTGGTCGCAGGCTGTTATGTGGAGAGCAGCGATTGGGTGTGGGCGCACGGGGGAGGTCCCATAACACCGATAAACTACAACATTGAGGTTACCTCAAGTGGAACGGACGAGTGGTATTCCTGCTGCGCGCACAATCCAGACAGAGGAGAGTATATGGTGGTCTATGAGGCTGGTGGGCAGATTATGGGGACGATACTGGAGGATTATCGTGGTTCGGTGGTGGTCAGCCCGTTTTCCATAAGCATTTCCACATCCTGTCAGTATCCCCGCGTTGCTTACAATCCGTATTCAGACGAATATGTTGTGGTGTGGGAGGACTGGAGCGGAGGGGATGCCGACATATGGGGTGCGCGTGTGGACGCTGACGGCAATGTTTTGCTGCTGTTTGAAGTGACGGCGCAGGCGGGACTTGATGAGCGCGAACCGCGCCTTGCCACAGACACATATTCGGGGCATTTCCTGATTGTCTGGGATGAGGAAAGTGTCGGCAGCGGCACCGACATAGCCTGCCAGTTGTACGAGAACGACGCTGATGCTGCAAGCAGTGTAGTGCTGCTCTGTGTCAACAGTGCGGACCAGCAGTCCGCAGATGTTGCATACAACAGCGATGATAGGGAGTATTTGGTGGTGTGGATGGATGCGCGGAACGGCGACTACGATGTTTACGGGCGGATAGTCAACTCCTCCGCTGTCCCCGTCACATCCGAAATCCCCATCTGCGACGACCCCGCCGACCAGTTCTTCCCCGCCGTCGCATACTCCACCTACCAAGACCTCTACCTCGTCGTCTGGGAGGACTACCGCTACGGCGACTCGGGCATCTACGCCCGCCGCGTGGACTATTACGGCGCTCTCTTCGGCGATGACTTCCCCATCTTTGATGATGCAAACAACCAACGCAACCCAGCCCTCGCATACAACACCGCCTGTGACGGCTTCATCGTCGTTTGGGAAGACGACTACAACGGCAATTGGGACATCTGGGGTGTTGCGCTTGATTCCTACGGCAGCCCCTACGGCGATGCCGTGCTCTTAAGCGATTATGCGGTTTCCAATCTGCGTCCTGCCGTCGCGCCGAACTGCCGCGACAACGAATACCTCATCACCTGGCATTGCAACTACCCCGGCGACTGGGATATTTACGCTCAACTTGTTCAGTAATCTTGAAAGCAGCACCTTCTGCTGCTATAAATTTTTATGGAACGCCGGGGTGGCGGAACTGGCAGACGCGCCGGATTCAAAATCCGGTCCCCGTTAAGGGGGTAAGGGTTCGACTCCCTTCCCCGGCAGTCATTCAACCAGTCTGACAGCCAGCCAGAACCGACTTTGTCCCAGGCGCAGTGGGTGGATGAAGACCTTTCCTTTTTCCAATGTGAAGTTGAGTTTTAATTGCGCAGTTTGGGTGCGGGGAACATCAACAAGCGGCGGCGGAACATCCCGCGACACTGACGGCAGACGCTTCAATGCCACCCCACGCAGACGACGCAGATAGCCCAGCAACTCCACCTTTATGCCGTCCTTTTCCCTCTGCGCTTTTATGACCACCCGCAACCCCTCCCCAAGAACCGCGATATCGGGAGCATAACCCTTCTCTGTCTTACGGCAGGATGGCACATAGGCGTGCTGACACCCGTCAAAAAGTCCGCACGCCTTGCCCGATATCGTGTTCACAAACATATCCCGCACAACCGATGTCCCGAAAAGCGCAACGGGGTCAGTAACGCCGCTTTTTACCTGCGCATCGCGGGGTGGAAGAAGAATCTGCACGCGCAACTTCATCGCAGCAAGTCTATGCTTTTCGCGCAGAGTCTGAACGGCTTTCGTCAGTTTGCGCAGAGTATCCCCGTCGGCAACAGCGACAACCCTTCCCTTTATGTTGAGCATAAAGGGGGAAGTTTTTGCCTTAAGGAGCCCGCGAAGTGCTTTAAGGGTGGAGTTTTGTTGTGGCTTTTGGGGGTGGAAGGATGGATATGGTGCGGCGAAATCGGCAGACTCAAAGAGGACGGTCTGTGCGCGGAGGTCATAGACGCAGAAGTCGTTGCGAAGCGCGGCGGTAAGACGCTTCCGCGCCAACTCGCCCTCCAATTCCGACAGCAACTCCCCCGCCGCCCTGTATATCTTCAACATCCGCTCAACACGCTCCTTCTGCGGAGAACCCGCCTGCTGCGCAAAAAGCGCAACCACAAACACAAAGCCAACCATAACAGAAAACAGAACCGCTCTCATCGTTTTTCCTCCACTGCGGGTCTCACACGGGTGATGAGGATGAGGGATGTGCCGGGTTCATCGGAGAGTGCTGTGGTGGCGCCCACCAAAGTCCACTGCCCTTCCCAGAGGGATGCGGTGGTGGTGAGGAATGCGGCGTTCGTAAAGGGGAGTTCGTAAGGACCGCTGGAGTAGGAGCGGCGGATGGTTCTGGGGGTTCTGATGCGGGCGGCGGCTATCTGCAGCAACCATCGCGCACCACCCACAGACAGCGGTCTTACCCAGAAGACAATCCCCGTGCGGATGGTCTTCCTCGCAACGCGTCTGCCCTTATCGTATCCTCCCAGATAGCGGAACTCCGTGCCGACTGTGGCGCAACCGGCGAACCAGTCGCGCGTCGGAACCGAGCCGGACGCGACCAGAAAAGCGTCGCCCCGTCGTCGGCAGGCAAAGAGATAGTCGCGCTTGGCTCCCTCCACGATGCCGCCATCTTCAAGCAGCCGCGTTAAAACACCACTCGTCACAGACCAAACCTCAAAGTCCACGCCGACGGGCGTCGCCACATCCGACAGCGATTTAAGGAGCGCCTGCAGCCGCGCGTGGAGTGGCTTCTTCGTCGTCACCTCAGCAGATGTGCCGTCTTCTTTGAGGGAAACGGCGGATGTGCCACCCACAAGGCGCAGAACCTGAAGGAATTGAGGAGTTGATGGCTGTGCCAGCGGTGCGGCACCCGCAACATCAAGAAGGTTCACAAGTCCCGCATTAGGGGGCGGGGCATCCTCACCAGTTATGAGGTTCTGGATGGTGTAGCACCTTGTTGTGGCAGGAGAAAACTTTCGTGGGGCGGGTGGCGGAAGGGGGCGGTCAGGTGCGTTTCTGGCAAGCCACGCCTCAATCGCTCCCCGCAGAAGACGCAGCATCTCACAGCGCCCCTCCAGATTGCCTCCCTTCTCCCTGCCCAAAAACTGCCCTATCAACCTATACAGGTCGCCTCCCTTCTGGTTGAGTTCGTCTCTGAGAAGGTCGGACAGCCTTTTTCGGGGGTCGCTGCCGTCCCCCTGCAGAAACGCCACCACAAGAATTGCTGCCATAACCCATATCCCACGCAAAATCCAGCCCTCCAGAACGGTTCATATCATCTGTTCCTGCTGCTCCGAAAGGAAATAATCACTGCGCACCCCCATAAAGCGGTTGTATTTTATGGCGTAATGTGTGAGTCCAAGACGCACCATCGTTTCAGAGATAACGGCATCCTCTTCTTGGATGTTTTTTTTCCGCTCCTGCCACTGTTCTTCGTTGAGAGCAAGGATGTCTTCGGTGAGGCGGCGGTAGAATGGGGCGGAGGGTAGGGAACTGGCGGCATTGACGAACCACGGAAGGCATGCGTTGAGTTTGTCAAGGAGGAGATTTTGGCGCGGACCGAAGTCAAGAGGGGAGTCGGTGAAGAAGTTTTTGAGCGCTGATAACTTTTTGCGGTCTATGAGTTGTGCCTGCTCGGCTATGCGGTGGGCGTCGGTGCCGGGGAACGGATAGAAGACCGACCACCTGAAGCGCCCGGGGGTCACCTCTCCGAGCAGTTGCACGGTAGCCATGAGGTCGTCTTCTGTTTCAAGAGGGAGACCGAGCATGACGAATGCGGAGGAGTGGAGTTTGGCGTTTTCGGCGGCGGCGAAGGCGCGCTTTATGGCGGAGTTGGACATAAAGCGGCGCAAAACACCCCGTCTTATCCGCGCAGAACCTGACTCTATTCCGAACTTCACTATGCGGCAACCCGACGCCGCAAGAAGTTGCGCCAACTCCTCGTCAAACACCCGCACATGGGCATTGCACACAAACCTCACAGGCTGTCCCATCTCCCTGTAGCGTTGGAGGAAGCCTGCCAAAAAGTCGCGCCGCAGTGTGAATATGTCGTCGTCAAATATCAGCATCCGCACATTTTTGTAGTTTTCAATCAGGTAGCGAATCTCATCGCAGATTTGTTGCGGGGTGTGTGTGCGGATGTAGCGGAGTTTGCGTGGGGTGGTTTTGAGGTGGCGGCAGTAGAAGTCAACAAAGCGGTGGTTGAAGCAGTAGGTGCAACGGAAAGGGCAGCCGCGTGAGGCGAGGAGTCCCGCCCATCCGTCGCGGGCGTTAAGCAATTTCTGGTAGTCGCAGAAAGTGTAATCCCGCATAGGCAGTTTTGTCACATCAGGCAGCGGCGGCACCCCATTTATCACGGGTTTTTCGTCTTCTTGAAACCACGCTCCCGAAACGCTTGGGGTATCTTTTCCCGACTCCAAACTGTTGACGAACTCACAAAATGAGAAGTCAGCCTCGCCGACGAAGATGTAGTCAAACACTCCATCGCGCAGGACATCTATTGGCTGCATGGTTATGTGAACGCCGCCTGCCACCACCGCCTTAACATACGGGCGCACAAGTTTTGCCAGACTCTTGGCTTTCTCGTATTGCATCGTCACCACCGAAAAACCAACTATGTCAGCGCCCCAGCGCTTGACAGCATCCACCACCTCATCATCGCTTAAGTTGTCCACCTTCTCGTTGAGGTTAATGAGCCGAGTTTGGTGTCCGAACTGCTTCAGGACGGCGGATATATGCGCAAGACCGTATGGGAAGCCGGGTTGACCGTTCTGGTTGGGATATATAAAAAGCACACGCAATGTGTCATCTCCTGACAGAGAGTCCACCGATTTTGGAGAGTGCGGAGAAAAAGCGCTCGGTTGCCGCCACACCGAACTCCTGCAGTGGCAGCCTTATGGTGACGGTTTTGCCGTTTCCGCGTATCACAAGGCGCACCTGACAGGAGCCTGAGTTCTGCCTTAAAACTTCCTGCAGCGCCACAAGCGTCCCCTCAGATGCGTCATCAAGGAGAATATCCACCTTACCGCGAAGCCTCTTTGGCGCCTCTCCTATAGGGATTATCTGCTCAACAATCAGAGACGGCTCTTCGCGTGTGGTGTCAACGCCACCAACAACAAAGACAATCGCGTCCTTGCGGAGGGTATCTTTGTGCCTTGCCGCTGCTTTGGGGAAGACCGTTGCGTTAAGGGTGCCTGTTAAATCCGCCAGTTTGAGGATGAAGTAGGTGTCGCCGCGTTTTGAACGGCGCCTCTGCACCTCCTCTATTATGCAGCCAAGTGTCACCTGTTTGCCGTGCTGGCTCTGCTGACGCACCTGCCGACAGGTTGCCGTTGAGTAATGCGACAGAGTTTTCTGGTAACGCTCAAGCGGATGGCTTGAGAGATAAAACCCCAGCACATCCTTTTCCATAGCGAGCATTTCCAGTTTTGAGGGGGGGGCGACGCGGGGAAGTTGTGGTTCTGACTGCTGCGTTGCGGCGCCGAAAAGTGACATCTGCCCGCATTTTGCGTCGCGCTGGGCGATGTGAGCCAGTTCAATGGCATCAGGGATTGCCTCAAGGAGCGCGGCGCGGTTGCCGAAATCATCCAGCGCCCCCGCCTTCACCAACGCCTCCAGCACCGACCGCCCCACCGCACGCAAATCCACCCTCTCACACAAATCATAAAGCGACTTGAACTCACCCCCTTCATCACGCGCACGCACTATCTCCTCCACCGCCTTCACACCAACCCCCTTTATCGCCGCAAGACCGTAGCGCACCCCATCACCCTCAACGCGAAAGTCTGCGTAACTTCTGTTTATATCAGGTGGTAGAAGTTTTATCTTCATCTGCCGACAGTCAACCACATATTCTGCTATTTTCTCCTGTTTGCCGATTTCGCTTGTGAGAAGTGCAGCCATAAAGTGGAGCGGAAAATTGGCTTTAAGATATGCGGTGCGGTAGGCAACAACCGCATAAGCCGCCGAATGGCTTTTGTTGAAACCATATCCTGCAAAATAAGCCATCTGCTCGTAGATTTTTTCGGCGATGTCGCGCGAGACGCCGTTCTTGACAGCGCCTTCTATGAAGCGGTCGCGGTATTCGGCTACTATCTCGGCGCGTTTTTTGCCCATCGCCTTGCGCAGATGGTCTGCTTCCGCCATTGAAAAACCCGCGAGAACATTGGCTATCCGCATCACCTGCTCTTGATACAGAATCACCCCATGCGTCTCCTTCAGTATCGGCTCAAGCGCAGGATGCAGGAACTCCACCGCCTCCTCGCCGTTGCGCCGTTTTATGTAGGTCTCCACCATCCCCGAACCCAGAGGACCGGGACGATAAAGCGCCAGTATGTCTATTAGGTCTTCAAAGCGGGTGGGTTTTATGCGTGCAAGAAGCGCCCGCATACCTTCTGACTCAAGTTGGAAAACGCCTTTTGTGTCACCGCGTCCCAGAAGCGCGTAGGTCTTTTTGTCGCCTAAGTCATCAAGGCGCACCTCAATACCCTCACGCTTAAGCGACTCCGAACAGTGTCTGATAACATCCAATGTCACAAGTCCCAGAAAGTCCATCTTCATAAGACCGATTTTTTCCACCGCTTCCATCGCGTATTGGGTGGTGACGGTATTGTCTATTTTCTGGAGAGGGCAGTATTCGGTGAGCGGTTTGTCGGCAATGACGACACCCGCGGCGTGGGTGGATGCGTGGCGGCAGAGTCCTTCAAGGCGCATTGATATCTCAAACAGTTTGGCGTATGTGGGGTCCTCAGTAAGGCGTTTCAAGTCCGCATCCATCTCAAGCGCCTTTTTGAGGGAGAGTCCCTGCGGGATGCGTTTTGCGAGCGCATCAACCTGGGGAAGCGGCACTTCAAGAACACGCCCGACATCGCGCACCGCCGCACGCGACTGCAGCGTCCCAAATGTTATTATGTGCGCCACACTCTCCTCACCGTAACGCTGTCGCACATACTCTATCACACGCTCCCGCCCCGCCGGCGAGAAGTCAATGTCTATATCGGGCATAGATATTCTGGACGGATTCAGAAACCGCTCAAAAAGCAGTCCATAACGCATCGGGTCAATATCGGTTATGCCAAGGCAATAGGCGACAAGAGAGCCTGCCGCGCTGCCTCTGCCCGGTCCCACAGGTATCCCGTTACGCCGCGCAAATTGCACAAAATCCCACACCACAAGAAAGTAACCCACAAAACCCATTTTGCGTATCGTCTCCATCTCGTGCTTTAAGCGCTGCTTTAAGTCGTCGCGGCTGTCAAAGTCGGGGTAACGCCGACGCGCCCCTTCCAAGCACAGGTGGTGAAACAGTGTTATGTTGTCTGTGCCGTCCTCGCTGTGGTAGCGGGGCAGATGGTAGGTGCCTGTTTCTATCTCGGCGTGGCACATCTCCGCTATCTTGATGGTGTTCTCAACCGCTTCCGGCAGGTCGTAAAACAGCGCCTCCATCTCCTGTGGACTTTTGAAGTAGAACTCCTGTGTCGGCAGCCTCATACGGTTGGGGTCGTCAAACGATTTGCCTGTGTTTATGCATAAAAGCACATCTTGGGCTTCGGCGTCCTCCTTTCTAACATAGTGGACATCGTTTGTGGCGACAAGCCCAGCGCCCAACTTGCGGGCGAGCAGCACCGCTTCCCGAATATAGGCTTCCTCTTCCTCAAGTCCGTGGCGCTGCAGTTCTATAAAGAAGTGGTCAGGTCCCACCATATCCATCAGGCGTTTGGCAACATTTTCGGCGCCCTCATAATCGCCGGCAAGCAACCTGCGGGCGATGTCGCTTTTGGTGCAGCCTGAAAGGATTACCAGTCCCTCTGCGTGCTGCTCAAGAAGTTCATAATCAATGCGCGGTTTATAGTAGAAGCCTTCAAGGTATGCGGCGGTAGCGAGTTTCATCAAGTTTTTGTATCCTGTGGTGTTGCGTGCCAGGATGGTAAGGTGGGTTAGGTCTTGAGGCGTGCCGCGGCGTTGGCGTCTGTCCCCAGGCGCGACATACGCCTCATAACCTATGACGGGGCGCACACCCGCTTTTTCTGCGGCAAAATAGAAGTTGACCGCACAGAAGAGATTGCCGTGATCGGTCACCGCCAGTGCCGGCATCTTATACTCCCTGCACGCGGAGAGCAAATCCTCTATTCTGCAGGCGCCGTCCAGAAGGGAGTATTCGCTGTGGGTATGGAGATGAACAAACCCCATATAGGTCTTCCTCAAGGCGTTTGGGGAGATTTTATCCGCGGTGTGGGTGTAGGTCAATCCCAGTGGCGGCGAATAAGGGTGCCGTCTTTAAGTTCAAGCGCACGGCGTAGATGGCGCGCATCGGTTATTATCACAAGCCCGTCCTCTGCCTCCAGAAACTCTATCGCCGCCTGCACCTTCGGTCCCATTGAGCCTGGGGGGAAATGCCCGTCGTTGTAGTAGTGGCGCAACTCCTGAAGGCTCACCTTATGGAGCGGTCTCTGCCTTTTTGTGCCGAACCAGAGACAGGCGTTCGGCACCTCTGTCACAATGGCGAATATGTCGGCGTGAATTTCTTTTGCGAGGTTGGCGGAGGCGAGGTCTTTGTCTATGACTGCCTCAACGCCGACATAGTCGCCGTCTTTGTCCTTCACAACAGGAATGCCGCCACCGCCAAGCGCTATCACGATATTGCCCTGACGCGCCAAATCCCGTATCATATAGCGCTGCACCACCTTCAACGGTCGCGGCGATGGCACAACCCGTCGCCAACCCCGACCCGCATCTTCCATCACACTCCAGCCACGCACACGCGCCATCTCCTCCGCTAACTTTTTGTCCATAAACGGTCCCACTGGCTTTGTCGGATGCTTGAACGCCGGGTCGTTTTTGTCCACAAGAACCTGTGTTATCATCGTCACAACATAAACATTTCGCATCTGATGACGCCGCAACTCGTTCAGCAACGCCTGCTGCAGCAGATACCCCATTGAACCCTCAGAGTAAGCAACGCACACATCAAGCGGCATCGGTGGCACCTGCCCAGCGCCCGCCTCCTGCTGCAGCAGCAACTGCCCCACCTGCGGTCCGTTGCCGTGCGTTATCACAAGGTTGTAACCGTGGGTCACCAGCGTGAATATGTGTCGCGTTATCCGTTCAGCATTCTTTATCTGCTCCGCAACATCGCCGCGCTCACCTTTCCGTATCAGCGAGTTGCCACCCAGCGCAAGAACGCATATCTTGCCCCGTGCGTATCCCAGAGCCATCAATGCCTCCCTCAAAGCCCCTAAATCATACCCGCGCAACGCCCAAAAGCGTATAAAACTTGCGCATCTGCTCAACACAGTCTATATATATTATGACAGAGGGGGGGTAGCTCAGTGGGAGAGCGCCGCGCTCGCAATGCGGAGGTCGTGGGTTCGAATCCCATCCCCTCCATTTTTTATGAGAGATAAGTTATGCTGGGCGACATATTTTGGTCGGACTTGTTTTCCAAGATGGTTGACAGCAGCAGTTCGCGCCGAATAGACAAAATGAGAGCCGCTCTGCGTGAGCACAGAAAGCGCAGCAGAAAGTCCCAATTGCAGCGGGAAGAAGCGCTCAAAAATGTCCTCTCCGCCATTGAGTTTGACATTGACACACTCGCCCTGCTTTTGGCTATCCTCATCGCGCTTCTTAAAGAGAAGGGAATCATAAGAAAAGGCGACATAAAAGCGCTGCTCTTAAAGGTTGACAAGTTGGACGGGGCAGAGGACGGGCGTTTGGACATTCGCGTTTTGCGCAGGTTGCTTGGCTTATCTGAGACACCCCAGAAGACCTATGGTAGTGAAAACTCCACAACGCAGCCTGATGCGTAGATGGGGTCAAGAATCGCGGCGTAGTCCTTAAGCCACTTTTTGGGGTCAAACCTTAATTTCCCTTTGAAGACCGTTTTGCCGTTTGCCACAACCTCAAGCGGCTTGTCAAAGCGAGCGATTTGCGGCAGAAGATGAAGGCGAAGTTTTCTAACACCGCCTTCTGTTTCAATGGTAATCCTGTTCTGGTTGGGGTCAGATTTTGCGGTGATAATGGCGCCCTTTTTGCCGCGAACCACCTCCACCCAGAAAAGGCGCGTAAACGGCTTGCCCGCAAAGCGAATCTTAAACTGCAGCGGCACCTTTCTGCGCCTCAAACTCTTTATCGCTTTCAGGATATCGGCGTACTGCTTGGGCTTTCTGCCGGGCAGCCATTGGCAGGTGTGTCCAACTCCTTGGGGCATATCCAATGTGACATCCGCGCCCATGTTTTTTAGGCGTTTGTAGGCTTCGCGGTCGTAGTTGGGGGGGATGTAGTTGTCGGCGGCACCGTGATATATCCGCACCGCCATATGCAGAAGATTGAGGAGATAATCGTAGCCTTTGGGATAGAAACAGTGTCCCGCCATGGGGAAAGCCGCCGCCCAGCGCCACATCTCCGCCTGTGCAAAAAACCACGAGCCTATGCCTCCGTTTGAGAAGCCGCATATGAACAATTTGCTGGGGTTGGTGTTAATATGGGTGAGGAGCCAGTGGAGCGCCGCGCGCGCCGTGTCCCTGTCCTCGCCCCACCAGTAGGAGACCCGCCCCGACGGAAAAGCCAGCACCGCATCCGACTCCCCAAACAGCCCTCCCCACAACCACGCTTCCCATTCCGCATTCCCACCACCTCCGTGCAGCACCAGAACCACCGCCGTCGGTATCGCCCTGTGGTAGTTCTGCGGCACATAGACCACCATCTCGGTTTTGCCTTTGTGCAGCGGCACCTCAACCCGCATAAGTCCCGACGGATACCAACTGAAGCCGTGCCCGTCAAGCGCCGCCTTCTTCAACTCTTCTGCCCCAGCGTCAACCCAGACCGCTCTCTTTGAATCCCGCGCCGCCTTCACCGCATCCACACATCTTGCTTTACGCCACTCCACAACCCGCCTGCCCCCCTCATTCCTAACCTTCAGCAACGCAAGCCCCTTGCCTATATCGGGGTCTGCCGTCAGGGTATCCCATACCCCATCCGGAAGAGTGGTGGGACCATCTGCCGCTGCTTCCAGAACCCAGTTCCGCAGCGCATAAAGCAGCCGTCGCCGCACCACCCCTTCCGCCTCTTTTAAGCGCTCAAGCAGCACTTCGGGGCGCAACTGATGCGGGTTGAGCGCAAGCAGTGCCGCTGATGCTGCACGCGCATATTCCGTCTTGAGCAGCGAGCAAAGCCACGGAAAAACATCCTTGCCGCAATGTCTGGCGGCGGAAAGAAGCGCCACCGTCGCCGCGCCTTTGCCCAGCCTGAAGAAGCGCTTGTAATCCTTAAGCGATGCTTTCGGATAACAGCCCTTCCAAAGCCCCGCCACCATTCTCGCTACAGCACGCCTTACATAAAGCGATACACCCACTTCGCGCGCTACAAGCACCGCGCCTATCTCATTCCCCCTATACGCCTTCTCCGCAAGACTCCACCAAAAGTCAACCCCTTTGTCCACCGCCGCCCCGCCACCAACGCTCATCTCCCCACGCACTCTCACTTTCTCCCTTCCAAGTCCGCCTTTGCGTTCTCCGCTACCTGACAGCCTAATACCGCCTTTGTCTTGAGTAATCTTAAGCGTCAGATGGCGCGTCCGAACCGAAAACCCCTCCCCTGTTTTGCTCCAAGAAACCTTAACCCCGTCTGATGTCAGTGTTCCCGAATCGGGCAACGCCTTTGATGCAAGCATTACCGCAACTATCAGAGCGGCAAAATAGGTGTTGCCATTCCCGCCACCCGGCAACCGCTTAACAAGCAGCGCTTTATGTGCTGCGCCGCTTCGCCCGCGCACAACGCAGCAGGGTCCCAGAACGCAGGAACGCGCTTCCTGGGCAAGGCGGGTGCGAAAGATGACCGTTGAGTCACGGCTACCAAAGGTGTAACGCACCGCCTCCACCCGCATCTCTTCAGGGATGAAGACCACACCCTTGGCGGCGCAAAGAACGCTTCCCTTAATGGTCAGCCGCCACAGTCGGCTGAAATTGACACCACCCCCAACAGATGCCCTGCCTTCTGCGTGAAAATCGGCTTGTAGCCTGACGCCCTTCGTGTTCTGCCCAGCAGCGACCCCGCAAACAAGCACCAGCACAGCAAGCAGCATATGCCGCATCGGCGTCTCCTCCAATCAGACCTCTGATGGAACACCTCCTACGAAGACGCCGCGGGCAGAAACCACCACGCCACCCACAACCACCATTTTAACAGAGAAGTCTCTGTCAAGCACCACAATATCGGCGTCCCAGCCGGGTTTTATGATTCCCTTTTTGAGCCCCAACGCTTTGGCGGGAACAAATGATGCCATCCTGACGGCTGTTTCAAGGGAGACTCCTGCGCCCTTAACCATACAGGCAACTGCCCTCGATGTGGTTAGAGTTGAGCCGAGGATGCGCCCGTCTTCTGCACGCACAATTTCGGGTGCGTTCTCCGTCGCCGCCTCCCGCAACGCGTCCGTTATCAGCGCTGTTTTTTCCCATCCCTTAACTTTGAGGAGCAACTGGACAAAGGCGGGATGGACATGGAGCATATCTGGGATGAGATGGGCACGCACGCGGTTGTCCAGCAGGCAGGCTTGAAGTGCGGTAGGGGTGCGGGCGTTGGGCGCAAATGCGAATGTGTTGAAAATATGTGTCGCGTCAGTGCAGCCTGCGTCAATAGCCTTCTTTGTCTGCTGGTATGTCGCTTCTGTGTGGCTTATGGCACAGAGGGCACCGATAGCGCGTGCCGCCTTTATCAGTTCCAGACTTCCCTCAATCTCTGGAGCAAGTGTGACAAGCCTTATAGGAACACAGGCGGCTTTCACAAGGCGGGAAAGTTCGTTGGGGGATAGCGGGCGCAGGCGTTGGGGAGGTGCCAGTCCCTTGGTTCGCGCAGCATTCAGATGCGGTCCTTCAAGATGAATCCCCAGAGGCTGCGCCCCACCTTCAGGACGCCTCTGTTTCACCGCCGCCACTTGCTCAACAAGATGCTTCTCATCTGCAGGATATGTCGTGACAAGCAAGGCGGTGGTTCCATAAGCGGCGTGGCTTTTAAGAAGCGTCTCAACCGCCTCGGTGGTGGCGTCCCAAACCGATGCCCCACCACCACCGTGCACATGCATATCAACAAAACCAGGCACAACAAAGAGTCCATCAACTGAAACAGAAGGACAAGCCTCCGCCCTGCCACCACCTATCGCCGCCACCCTGCCACCGTCAATGTAAACAACCCCCCTCCTTACCCATCCCCACTCAAAGAGAACATCTCCCCCTTCAATAGCCCACATGATTTTCTCCTTCAGCAACCATTCTACCCGCAGCAAAGCAAGCGTCAAAGGCTACTGTTTTGTGAAAGAAGCGTATCGGATTTTCAGAATTTACGCCACTTTGACAATCCCTGTTGAGCGGGCTGTAAAATTATGTGGTTGACAATCAATAGTCGGGGTAGAAGTTTGCGGTATACGGTTCTGATAGCGGCGTTGTTTGCGTGCGGGGTCTGTTTTGGGGACATAATATATTTGCAGGGCGGTGGAGTGATAGTGGGTCGTGTTGTGGACAGGGACGAGGAATGTATGGTGGTGAAGATGAAGGGCGGGGCACGCGTGACGCTGTCGCTTGAGCGGGTGGTGAAGGTGGAGGAGGGTGAGCCTGAGGAAATCTACAGGAGGAAGTCGGCACACATAAAGAGTGGGGACGCGGACGAGCATTTCCGTCTGGGGTTGTGGTGTGAGAAGGTGAAGTTGTTTGAGCAGGCGCGGGATGAGTTTGAAAAGGCGCTTGTGATAGACCCAAACCACCTGGATGCGCGCAAGAAACTGGGGTTCTTGAGCCGTTCCGAGCCTGTTGTGCCATCCGTGAAGGTTGGCGAGAAGGAAGTGGAGAGGGTTGCACAGAGCGGTAGTGTGGCGGAAGGAAAGAGGGAGGAGTTGCTGTCTGCGGCGAAGGTGTTGCTTGAGAGGCGGAAGCGGGAGATTCTGCGGCTTGCGGGGTTGACACTGGATGAGGCAACAAAGCGAATAATTGCGCGCTGGTATGGGAGATGGGAGAAGGCGCGTCTGGCTGTGCTGCAAAAGGTCTTTGTGGACAAGCAACCTGCCAGTAGAGAGGAACTCGCCGCTGTTCGCCGTGCCTACGACTGCCTTCACATAGCGTTTTCACGAAGGTTGAAAACACTTCTCTCAATGAGAAAGGAGGATGCGATAAAGCGCCTTTCGCAACTGAAGGAGGCGAAGAGGCGTTATGGGGTGGTGGTGAAGGCGCTGAAGGTGCTGGGTAAGGATGTGGGGGGAGATGAGGATATAACGCTTGCGGAGGCGGCGCTGCTTCTGGTGAGCCGGTCTGGTCAGGCGAAGGAGTTGTGGCGCAAACTGCGGGGATGGCGGCTTCAGATACTGGTTGAGTTGATTGCGGATAGGATAGAGGCGGCAAACAGAACGGTTGCGGGGTTGAGCAAGGATGAGGCGTTGCTGGTGAAATTGATAAACCGCTACAGGCGCGTGCTGGGGCGGTTGCCGCTTCTGATAGATAAGCGCCTGTGCCGTGCGGCACGCAGACACGCACGGGAGATGCGTCGTCTGGGTTACTTCGGGCATGTCTCCCCAGTTGAGGGGCGTGCAACGCCATTGGACAGGGCGCGGGCGGAAGGATTCCGCGGGACAGTGGGGGAGAACATATTTAAAGGGGGAGGTCCTGTTGAGGCGCTCGCGGCGTGGCAGACATCAGAGGACCACAACCGCAATATGCTCGGCGGTTGGGACCCACTTGTCATAAAGAGCGGCAAGAACATTAAGGTAATGGGATGTCCGTGGAGTGTGTTAGGCGTGGGTGCTGATGAGGCTTTTGTAGCCCTCTTCGGGGTTAGGATGCGCAAAAACAGGTCTTATCCTCCATCGCCCTCCTCACGCTGACGAATGTTTATGTGCAACTCCTCCAACTGCTGGGGTTCTACAGGCGCAGGGCTCCCCGTCAGGGGGCAGGAAGCACTTGTTGTTTTCGGAAAAGCGATAACATCTCGGATTGAGGAGCATCCCAGCATAAGTGCGCACAAGCGGTCAAGACCTATGGCGATACCTGCGTGAGGAGGGGCACCCATAGTGAGCGCTTCAAGGAGGAAGCCGAAGCGTTGCTGCGCTGTTGCACGGTCAATTCCCATCGCCTCAAAAACACGGAACTGCAAATCGGGCAAGTGGTTCCGCACCGACCCACCCCCCAGTTCCACCCCGTTTAAGACGATGTCGTAAGAGCGCGCCCGCACAGATAGCGGCTCGCTCTCAAGTCGTCCGATATCGTCGGGATGCGGCTGCGTAAATGGATGGTGCAGCGGAACAAGCCTACCTTCCTCGTCTTTCTCAAACATCGGCCAGTCCACAATCCAGACGAAGCGGAACTGTTTTGGGTCGTTTTTCCAGATGTTTGCGGCGGTGGCGGCGTGCGGTCGGAGTTGTCCCAGAATTCGCGCCGATTCCTCTCCATCTCCCGCCACAAAAAGCCATGTAAGAGGAGTCCTCTTCAGGAAAAACTCGGCAGACGACCCCAAATGCTTTGCCAAAGGACCTGCTGCTCTGTTACCTTCAACGCGGAGCCACAAAAGCCCTTTAGCGCCCAACTCCACCGCCTTATCCGCCAAAGCGTCCACCTGTTTGCGGGAAAGAAGCGCAGGGAGTCTGAGCGTTTTAACGGCGCCGCCTGACTCCACCACCCTCCTGAAGATGCCGAATTCCGTTCCCGCTGCCGCTTCAGTCACATCCTCCACCTCAAGAGGCACCCGCAGGTCGGGTGCGTCGGTGCCATATCGTGAAAGCGCCTCCGATACCGCCAAACGCGCAAACGGACGCTCAATCTTTATCTCAAGCAGCGCCTCAAAAAGACTGCAGAACAACTCTTCCGCGAGGTTCATCACATCGGCTTCCTGCGCGAAAGAGACCTCAAGGTCAAGTTGTGTGAACTCCGGCTGTCTATCAGCGCGGAGGTCCTCGTCTCTGAAGCAGCGCGCAATCTGGTAGTAGCGCTCAATGCCGCCCACCATAAGAATCTGCTTCATCAACTGCGGGGACTGAGGCAGCGCATAGAACCTGCCGGGGTGGATGCGTGAGGGGACGAGATAGTCGCGGGCGCCTTCAGGAGTGGAGCGCGTAAGAATAGGGGTTTCCACCTCAACGAAATCACGAGCGTTTAAGAAGTTGCGGATGCAGGCGATAAGGCGGTGGCGGAATATGAGCGCGTCAAGCAATGGCGGATAACGCATCTCAAGGTATCGGTATTTGAGGCGGGTTGCGGTTTCCACTGTCTGGGCGTCTTTCGGAGGGAAGGGAAGAGTAGGGACGGCGGCATTGAGAACCTCCACAGTTTCGGCGACGACCTCCACCTCTCCTGTGGGAAGGTCGGGGTTGATGTCTTTTTTGGGGCGGGAGCGCACAACTCCCGTCACTTTGAGCACGGACTCTGCGGGGGTCTGCTGCAGCGTTTCGCAGACCTCTGTGTTGGGTTGTGCAAATATTTGGACTCTGCCCCACCTGTCGCGTAGGTCTGCAAACGCGACTCCGCCGTGATGGCGAAAATTCTCAAGCCATCCACAGAGGGTGACCCGCTGACCAATATGGTGTCTACGCAACTCCCCGCAACGATGCGTCCTCAAGGCTGCTTCTCCTTTGTTTTTTGGGACAACTCCTTTATCCGCTCTTTGGCGAGTCTGTAGAAGAGCGGCGCCTTGGGGTCGGTGGAGCCAACCGCCTCGCTTACAAGTTGCATATAGAGGAGTTCGGCTTTCTTGAAGTCGCCAGACTTATAGGCTTGTTCTGCCTGCTCATAGAGGGTTTGTAGAGGAGAAGATACTGTTTTCTGAGGGGGAGGATGGGTTTCTGTTCGTTTTGGATGTGTGGTGGTGGATGGCTTTACCTTGGGGGTTGGCATAACAAGTCTGCGTCTTGAGAGACGGCAAGCCTTCTGGTAACCTTTTAGTGCGTCTTTGTCCCAGGGGTTGGCGCGTAGGAGCGCGAGGTAGATTTGCACGGCGTCGGCGTAACGCTTTGCCTTCATTGCCTCCTCGGCACGCCGAAGAAGTGCGTTCCTGTCCTTAACGCCTCCTGCCTTCTCAACTCTGGAAAGAAGAGTCTCAAAGCCTTTGATGGTTTGCTTATGCGCCTCACGGATTTCTTTAAGGTATTTAGAAAGGGCAGGGGACGGTTTTTTCTCTTTTGGTGGAGGCAGTCTGTGTCCTGGAACGCTTTTCTCCGCCACCACCGATTCGGCTCCCTCGCGGAAGCCAAGAGTGGGGGGAGCGGAAGAAGTCTGGTTCGGCGCCATAGCACCTGCACAACCACACAGGATAAGGAGCATAGCAGAACGCATATGAGCAGACCTCAAAGTGTCTGGCAAGGATGATAAGGTCTGAGGGATGGAATTTCAAGTGGAACGGGCGCGGAACAGCGTAGTGCTGTGCCACGCCCGTTCAAAGCCCCCTCCCTGCAAATTTATTTTTTGTTTTTGAACCACTTGGCGAGACCTGTGGCGACATCGCGCGGGACACGCACAATCGGGGTTGTCGCCTTCTTCAAGAACAGGATAGCCCAGCAGGTGTCGGGAACAGGACCTGATGTGCCGGCACCTGCCTCCCAGTAACCGTCAGAGGTCTGGCAGCCGAGGAGGTATTCCGCTCCTTCTTTGAACCAGTCGTGTTTCCCGAATTTGGGTATGAGTCCCAGAATACCGCTTCGTTCAAGACCATAAAGGAAGTAGAAATGGTGTATGGCGGGGCGGCTGGGTGTTTTGCCGTTCTTTCCACCTGGGTAGAGTTTGCCAACAGGGTTTGCTGTGACGGTGAAGTGGTGTGCAATCCACGCAGCGCCGTCTCTGATGCCCTGTTCCACCTTGTTTTTCAAACGACGCCATTCGGGTGTTCCCTCTAACGCCCGCTTGCAGACGCACAGTGCCGCAATGCCTGAAGTCGTCATCGCACCCGTTATCATCAAGCGCCACTCAAACTGCTGCACATCCTTCTCCGTGAACATATAGCACCACCCCCGCGCAAACATCTTCTTCTTCTCTCCACGGAAAATCTTGTCCGCCGACTCCCTTATGACCGATGTGCGCAACTGCTTTATATCTTCTTTGGTCACCTTTTGTTTGCTCCGCTTGGCTGCCCGAGCAAACTTCGCTATTTCGCGCTCAATCTTCTTCTCAAGTCCTTTAAGCACCTTTATGGGTTTGTCCGCCAACGGCACAGGGAACCACGGCACCTCAGGACCGTCTTTTTCCTGCGCCTCAATGCAGTATTCCGCTATCTTCACGAAGACCTCTTTTGGAACGGGGATACCGCGTCGCAGCGCCACCGCCAGCGCCAGAACCGCATACTGGGTGTTGGACATATCCTCCCCCTGTGGCGGATAACGCCATACACGCTGCGTTCTGTGCTCCACCAACCACTTTATCAACTCCTTCAGTTTCGCCAAATCTTTGGGCGCCCATTTCTTCACATCCTTTTTGGGGTTGTATGTCTCATCAATCACCGCGGTCATTGACTTGCGTCCTTTCTTCTCCAGTTTCTTCTTCTCACGCTTTTTGAATCGTGCCTCATACAGCGCGTCCAATGCCAGAACATAGCAGGCTACGCTGTAGGTGTGGTGGGGTGGATGTTTCTCAAGATATGCAAACCCCTTCTTTATGCAGTCATCGTCGGGGTCCACACCGCCTTTGAGCAGTGCAAACAGAACAAGTGCTGTGCATCCCTCATACATCACGATACCCAACTTGAAAGGTCTGTCAGGGTTATACTCCCAATGCCCGTCGGATTTCTGCTGACTTTTGAGCCACGCCACCGCCCGTTTTACCGCCTGCTTTATGCGGGGGTCCTCTTCCTCATCCTGCGCGATAAGAAACGATGCAAAACCAACCAAAGCCAACACGACGACAAGACGCCTCATATCTCCATCTCCTAACGCTTGGCTTTGGTATATTATACCAGTGATGGTGGGATTTGTTTCACACAATTACACAAAAAATTGCCCGTTCACCCCTGTTGCATCGGCGACAAGAGTGTCAGGATTTTTTTGCCGCTTCTTTCTCTTTCTTTTTCGCCGCTTCGGCTTTTTTGCGCGGTATCAGCACCGATTTCGCCTGCTTCACCCATTGAACGATGGGGCGCTTTGATGGACAGATGTAGGTGCAGCAGCCGCATTCAATGCAGTCAAGGACATTTTCCGCGTCGGCGGCGTCGTAGTCCTCTGCTTCCATAGCCACCGATATCGCGCTCGGCACCAGCCCTATCGGGCAGACCTCAACACATCTGCCGCAGCGGATGCAGGGACCGTATTCGGCAGGTGTTGTTTGCTGCAGCACCAGTATTCCACTTGTCCCTTTGTTCACAACCACCTCATCGCTCCACTGAGCAAGTCCCATCATAGGACCACCCAGTATCACCTTGCGCGCTGTTGGTTTTATCTTGCAGTAATCAAGCAGCAACTTCACAGGCGTTCCTATGCGGGCAAGCAAGTTTCTTGGTTCTTCCACCCCGTCTCCTGTGACGGAAAGCACCCGCTCAATAAGCGGGAGATTGGACTTACAAGCCCAGTATGCGGCGCGGCAGGTTCCCACATTCTGCACAAGGCAGCCCACATCCATAGGCAGTCCCGGGGGTGGCGGCACTTCGCGTCCCGTTATCGCTTTTATCAGTTGTTTTTCCGCCCCCTGCGGATAACGGGTCTTCAGCACCACGACTTCAAAGGGAAGTCCAAGACTTTGCACCGCCTCGCGCATGCTCTTTATGGCATCCGGCTTGTTCTCCTCAATCGCCACAACTATGCGTTTTGCGTTGACGCAGCGGGCGAGCAGTTTCATTCCAAGAAGAATCTCTTTTGGGTGCTCCAGCATAAGGCGATGGTCGGCGGTAAGATATGGTTCGCATTCGCATCCGTTGGCGATGAAGGTGTCTATCGGTTTGTTCGGTGGCGGGGAGATTTTGACATGTGTGGGGAAAGTGGCGCCGCCCATCCCCACAAGCCCGCATTCCTTGACACGCTTTTTTATCTCGTCAACTTCCAGTTTTTCCAACTCCTCATCTGATATGCCTTCGGGATTTATGCCTTCCGCCCATTTCTCCTCTTTGTCGTTCTCAATCACAACACAGGGGACATCTGCTCCGAATATGTGGGGGTAAGGGGCTATCTCAACCACCTTGCCCGAGACGGAGGAGTGAACGGGTGCGGAGACAAAGGCGGTCGGCTCGCCCACCATCTGCCCCTTCTTCACGGCGTCCCCTGGGGTCAGGCAGGGCTTTGTTGGGGCGCCTATGTGTTGCTGTAGAGGGATGCGCACGATATCGGGAACAGGCGCCACCTCTATTGCCTTTCCCTCTGTGTAATGCTTCTGTTCGGGTGGATGGATACCACCGCGGAAACGCATCTTGCCGCTCATATCCATCTCCTTATTTGCCCTTCTCCTTGGTGTGCTTGCCGAACACCGCATCAAAACGCAACTCTATCTTCGCATCCTTCTCCAGTTTACGGATGAGGTCATCAACCTCTCTGTCATAGATGGGCATCTTCTCAAAGCGGCTCTTCAACTGCTCCCGCACATCCTCAAATTTCAACTCCCCTGGTCCCTTTTTATCCACCAGTTTCAGGAAGAAATACCCCATTATGGTCTTGACGGGTTTGCTCACCTGTCCTTTTTTAAGCGCCGTTATGACAGGGCGCAACTCTTTTTTGAAGGCAATCAATCTGGCATAGCCTGGGTCATACCCTTCAGGGTAACGCAGCCATCCCACCGCCTCCTCCTGTGCCACCTTCTCAAACGGCTCCTTCGCCAAGCGTTCCTTCACCATCTCCACATATTCCTTCTCGCTCATTGCTTCTATCTTCTTGCGGCGTTCATCCAGTTGTTTTATCTTTGCCCGCAGTTTTTCTGTTTCCTGTTTTGCTATTTTCACCGCCTCGTCACGCTCCTTCAGCGTCAGCGTATCACCCATCTTCCCGAGTTTTTTCTCCACCATATCGCGCATGGCGTCAGGAACACTAACAGGTTCTTTTTCAGCCTTTTGCAGGTCAATGATAGCGTTCTGCAGGCGTAGAAGTTGTTTTCTTGTGTTGTCGGCTTCCCTTTGCAACTCATTTATCTTTTCATTTTTGTGGATGCGAATAAGCATCACATGGTAGAGGGTTTCGTTTTTGGGGAAGAATTGTTCAAACTTTTCGCGGAGGAACTCATCGGTGAGGCGGCGTTTTTTTGCGACCTCGCGTCCCAGTATCCTTATGCGGGTGTCGCGATAAACCATCTCAAACAACGCCTTCTCGCCGAGTCCCAGTTTTTTGAGCATACCGAGGTGTTCCTTTGAGCGTGGGTCTTTCTTGAACTGTTCAACCATCCTGCGTGCCTGCGCTCTGACCGCGTCCTCATCAATTTTGACCCCCATTTTCTTTGCCGCCTGCTCAAGCAATTTCTCCCGCAGAAGGAACGGAACCGTCATAAAAAGCGATGTGTGCAGAAAGTCATCCTTTGTTATCTTCTCGCCGTTGACGATGATGACAGCGTCGTTGCTCTGCTGAGCCGCTACCATCAAGGCGCAGAAGAGAAGTGTTCCGATAAGCAGCCACCTCATTTTTCCTCCCCCACATATCGCTCCATCTCTTTCAGAGCGCGGATTAACTGGTCTGGTGTGAGCATGCCTGCCTCAAGCATAACCACCCCGAGCAGTTTGTGCTCTCCCTTAGCGTCCTGCTGGGCTTGGAGTTTGAGCGCTTCGTCCAGTTGCTGTTGTGTAACAAAGCCCAATTCAAGGATGATGTCGCCGAAGAGCCTGCGCTGGCGGGGGCGCTCTTCCACATAGCCGTAGGGGTGTTTCTCCTGCCAACGCCAGGCATCTGCGACGATTTGCGTGATGTCAGAGCGTGTGGGATGCCAGTCAAGGAATTGTGCGGCGGCGTCCACCGAGCCGACCAGACGGGCGGGTTCGTGCTCAAGACGAGGACCTTTTTTGAAGGGGATTGACTTTCCCGTAACCCTTTCTGCGACTTTAAGGACTTCAAGAACGCTGTGTCCGCGACCCGACCCAACATTGAGAACCACCGGG
>Ga0190361_1000091_pt1 | contig 35391 bp, 28 predicted proteins | sample 48721845_MG_FD_161273 | JGI IMG/M metagenome (GOLD analysis project Ga0190361, IMG submission 161273) | Hydrothermal vent microbial mat bacterial communities from Southern Trench, Guaymas Basin, Mexico - 4872-18-4-5_MG | ecosystem: Environmental > Aquatic > Marine > Hydrothermal vents >... | reverse complement strand
GGTGACGGTTGTCCGCAATCCTGAGGAACCAATCTATCCTGAAGGGTATTTACAGCTGGTTGAAGAGCTGGCCATCGGCCAGCCTTCGGGTCCCGAAGAATATCTGCTCTCAGAGATAAGAAGCGTGGTGGTTGATGATGAAGGACGGATTTATATTCTTGATTCCAAAGAAGATGTAGTTAAAGTGTACGATGCTCAGGGCCAGTATTTACGAACTATTGGGCGACCCGGTCAGGGTCCGGGAGAGTTAAATACCCCGATGATGATTTCTCTCTATGGGGATAATTTGATGGTGGTGGAGTCCTCTCGGAGAATTTCCTTCTTTCGCTTATCCGGGGAATACATTCGCTCTCTGTCGACCGGAGAGTACTGGGTTCTTCAGGCCTGGTGTGATTCTCAAGGGAATATCTTGGCCGTGGCTCCCCGGCTGGATCCCGAAAATCCGGCTTATGAGTATTTAAAATTCGATCCTGAATTTAAGTTATTATTCAAACTGACTGAATCGCCGGCCCCTAACGCGGCCAAAGGTTTTAATCCTTTTATGGCTATTTCCTTTGCCCTGGTCGGGGTGAATGACCAAATAGTTTTTGGTTATCCAGGGGATTACACTCTGCAGATCTACTCCCCGGAAGGAAAGCTGCTCAAGAAGATTTCCCGGGAATATACTCCGGTGGCTGTGACTGAGGAAGAAATAAAGAGATGGAAAGAAGAGAGCCCTCCAGACGTCAAATTAGCTCTGGGTAAGTATCACTCCGCCTATCGCCGCTTCCGTCAGGATGAGGAGAGGCGACTTTATGTGCAAACCTGGGAAAAGAATGCTGAGGGATATTTTTATCATGATGTCTTTGACCCTGAAGGACGTTATTTGACGCGGTTCCCTCTCAAAGGCGAGATGATGGCTGTTAAACAGGGCAAAATATATTGCCGCGAAGAAGACGAAGAGGGCTATCAGAGTTTAAAAGTTTATCGGCTGGTCTGGGGAAGTAAATAAAGGGAGCAAAAAAGGTAAGTGCCAGCAGTCCCTGGAAATAAGTCTTGAGGTATGAAAGGGAAAATCTGTCTGGTTACCGGGGCTAGTTCCGGAATTGGTCTGGGCACGGTTCTCCAGCTGGTGAAGAGAGGCGCCCGGGTGATTATGGCCAGTCGACCGGGGGAGAAAGCGGACCGGGCTTTCCAAGAGGCCCGCCGAAGAGCCGCTTACTCAGGGGCCGAAGTGGAGTGGCTACCGATAGATCTGGCTTCTTTCTCGTCGATAGAGAGATTTGTCCGTGAATTTGAGAAAAGGTGGCCCAGACTGAATGCTTTATTTAATTGCGCCGGTGTCCAGTATTTAAAGAGAGTGGAGACAACGGCCGGGCTGGAGGCCATGTTGGCGGTCAATTATTTAGGCCATTTTTTGCTGACTAATCTCCTTTATACCCGGCTGAAAGCCGGCCAACCCGCCGTGGTTATCACTGTTTCGGGGCGGGGCCACAAGAGGACGCTGGGGGAGGGGTGGGTGGCCGGCCGGATCGATTTTGATGATTTACAGAGTCAGAGAAAGTTCAATTTCATCCGGGCGGGCAAACAGTCGGTTTTGGCCCGGATTCTTTTTACTTATGAGCTGGCCCGCCGCTGGAGAGGTCGGGATATCTATGTGACTACTCTCTGTCCCGGACTGACCCGCACCGGCTTGGTGCGTCATCTTCCCTGGCCGGCCCGCCTCTATTTCCATTTACGATGTTTGGTGGAAGGGGCTCAGAGCCCAGAGGATGCCGGCCATCATTTAGTTTATCTGGCAGAGCGGCCAGATTTACGGACTATCCACGGTCGTTACTTTGAGGTCCGCCGCGGCCGGCTGGTGGAAGTTAGGTCGTCACCGGCTTCTTATGATCTGGAGACAGCTCGTCGCCTCTGGACGGTCAGCGAAGAGCTGGTCGGGCGGAAGTTTGAATATTGAAAGTGGCTGAAGCTTCTCGTCTTATCCGGCGGGGAAACCTCCCTGGTGGGGGGGAGAGAAATAGGTAAGGGAGAATATTCGTGAAAATAGAAAAGGTGCATTTTTAGGGGGAGAGGAGGAGGAAAGCCAGAAGAGGCAAAAAGGGAGGGAAATAGAGGAGATTCATCGGGAAATTAAGGTTAGAAAATTAAGAGTGGGCAGAACGGTTGCTTACATTGGTTGCCGTGTCAGGCGTCACCCCCGGCCAACTCTGTTCGAAGAGAGGAGGCAGCCTTCTAAGGGAAAGATTTTAAGAGAGATTGACAGGAGAATGTTAGGGACGCGGCAAAATAAGGTTTTGGTGAACTGAGAAGAGGTTGCAAAGAGCTGCGGATAGGTTATAATATTTCCCCGAGCATCAGGGAAGCAGAGGCCTTGCTCTCAGGATGCTCAACCAGGGGTGCGCCCGTAGCTCAGTGGATAGAGCGGTGGACTTCGAATCCAAAGGTCGGGGGTTCAAATCCCTCCGGGCGTGCCACCCCCCTTGTTTTAAGCCTGAAAGACTAAGTGGTCTTTTCTTTCTTCTTGGTTGAGATTCCTAAGGGTACATAAAGGGGACAGAAGCCCAACGCACTGGTTATCAGGAAAATAATAGCCAGAATCCCTAGGATTATGGCCACCACTCCAGTAACTTGCTTTGTCCAGTAAAGAATGATAAAGACCACCGCCAGAAGCGTGCGGATAATCCTATCCACACCTCCCATGTTTTTCTTCATTATTTTTCTCTCCTTCTTTGTTTTCTGTCATTTTTTTGAAATGAATCCCCTAAATAAAAAAATTCTTTTTCTATTTCTATTCATAAATTGCCACTCCACTTAGCCCAAAAGGTGATGTTTTTGCTTAGTTATATTAATTTTAGTTATTAATTAAAATCCATTATTAACAAGAAATCTTTCTTAGTATTCAGCCCGGAAAACATATTTATTAAAACCCCATTTTTCCCGCAGTTGGAAACTATCACAGAAGGAGATTCTCCGTCAAGGCCATGCCGGCGGAAATTCTGAGTCAAAAAAAATAAATTTTCTCTGGAGGAGTTTTTTCTTTTGAATAAATGGAAGATAAAGTCGTCCTTTTGGGAGTGGGCCTTTCTTGGTGGCAATAAAAATTCTTCTGAAAAAAATTTTCTTCGATATAAATTTTTACCCATGCGAAAGGAAATATTATCTCTGGTAATTCAAAGATTTATTTTATTTCCAGGCAAGAGTAGAATTCCTGTTCAAGCTTGACATCCATCTGAATAGCGTTTTATTATCACTACCGATTTATTATTAAGGATATTTATTTTGATTAATCATAATTCGCCATCAGCTTCAGGTGAATGGCCTCGATTGTGTATTTTCAGGAGAATTTTTGCTTTTGGTTTAGATTTTATTGATTGGGCCCTGGTGAGCCGATGGCTTGGTGGGCCGGCAGGAGTCAACGGTTCGCCAGTCCGAAATTATTTTTTTTTGGACTAATTTAAAGTTTTATTTTTCCCGGACACCATTATTCTTAAATAATTCAGAAAACTTAATTAAAAGTCAGAGTAGCCATGACTAAAACTCGCTTGCAACCCCTCCTCCAGATGAAACACATTGGTAAATCTTTTTCCGGGGTACAGGTGCTTCGGGAGGTTAACTTTGAGCTTTATCCTGGTGAAGTTCATGTCTTGGCGGGCGAAAACGGCGCTGGCAAGACGACTCTCATCAAAATTCTGGCGGGTGTCCATACTGATTATGAAGGCGAAATCTGGCTTAATGGGACCAAGGTTTTTTTTAAATCACCTCATGAAGCCTTAATTGCTGGTGTTTCAGCTATCCATCAGGAAATGTCGCTGGTAAATTCCATGACCGTAGCCGATAACATTTTCCTAGGTCGGGAAATTACCCGAGGCTGGGGTTGGTTGGATTATCGTTCCCAGGAGAAAAGGGCGCGGGAATTACTGGCCCAATTAGGCCTTGAAGTGGAATTGCAAGAGACTCTGGACCGTTATCCCGTAGCTGTTCGGCAGATGATTGAGGTGGCTAAGGCTTTAATTTATGAAGCCAGGATAATTATTATGGACGAGCCCACCAGTGCCTTGAATGACCTTGAAGTAGACAGATTATTTAAGATAATTAATGATTTAAAAAGGAAAGGATGGGGAATTATTTATATTTCTCATCGCATGGAAGAAATATATGAAATAGGTGACCGGATTACTATTTTACGAGATGGTAGCTATGTCGGCACCTATTCTCTTGATGAACTGTTTCCCCAGGAGCTAATCCGCCTCATGGTCGGCCGGGATATCACTCAGCAATTTCCTCCCCGGGAGGAATATCGGGGTGAGGAGCGACTGATAGTCAAAAATTTTTATGTAGCTGACCCCACTCAGGCCAAGAAATGGGTGGTCGAAAATGTCTCTTTTAATCTTCGAGCTGGAGAAATTCTGGGTATTGCTGGACTTCAAGGTTCAGGTAAAAGCGAACTTCTCCATGGTCTCTTCGGGAGTTATGGCCAGTCGGTCCGGGGGGAAGTCTGGCTGGACGGTGTTCGATTATCCATTAGGTCACCTAAAGAGGCAATAAAGCAAGGCCTGGCTCTTTTGACCAACGATCGTCAAGGCACCGGTCTTATTCCTCCTTTAAGTGTTGGTTACAATGTTTCTCTGGCTTCTCTCGAAAAATTCTCTCCAAAAGGTTGGATTGATGCTCAAAGAGAAAGAGCTGCGATTGCAGAAATGGTTCAAGCTTTGCAGATAAAAATTCACTCTCTGGACCAGGAAGTCCAGACACTTTCTGGGGGTAATCAGCAGAAAGTAATTTTAGCCAAATGGATGATGACCTCTCCTAAGGTGTTACTCTTGGATGAGCCCACGGCGGGTATTGATGTCGGAGCTAAATATGAGATTTATAATTTAATGAATCGCTGGACCGCTGAAGGTAAGTCAATACTTTTAATTACTTCAGAGTTGCCCGAGCTTCTAGCTATGGCTGATCGAATTTTAGTCCTGCATCGCGGTCAAGTAATGCAAGAATTTAGTCGAGAAGAAGCTTCTCAAGAAAATATTTTGCAAGCAGCTATGGGCAGGAGATAATAAAGAAGTGGAAAAGCCAAGAAAAAAAGCTTTCTTTCCTTCGTGGCGAGCTGTCTTCCAATCTCCCACTACCCGAGCTCTGGCCGCCTTGGCTTTTGTTATTCTGCTCGGCGTGATTTTTAATGCAGACCAAGCTTTTTTCAAGTGGGATACCCATCGGGATATGCTTCGTCAGATTTCCGTCTTTGGTATCCTGGCCTGCGGCATGACCCTCGTCATTATCACTGCTGGGATTGATCTTTCAGTGGGGAGTATTCTTGGCCTTACAGCTGTTCTTTTTGCTTTGTTTTCTTTGCAGCTACATTGGTCACCTTTTCTGGCAGTTGGGGTAACCTTATTGGCCGGGCTTGTCTGTGGAGTAGCTTCGGGAGGGTTGGTAGCTTATTTTCGAATTCAGCCTTTTATCGCCACCTTAGCTATGATGGTTTTTGCCCGAGGTATGGCTAAGTGGGTTTCTGGGGGCCAAAAAATCTCCACCGCTGTGCTTCAGCCTGACGGAACTTATGTTTATCAGGAAGTGCCGGCTTTTTTTAATTTTTTAAATTCAAAAATTTTGGGGGGCAATATAGCGGTTGTAACCTTAATCTTTTTTTTCTGTATCGCCCTCAGCTGGCTTATTTTGGCCAAACTCCGTTGGGGACGCTACATTTATGCTATTGGCGGCAATGAAGAGGCCGCTCGCCTTTCGGGAATTCCAGTGGTAGCCACCAAATTGTTGACCTACGGTTTAAGCGGTCTTTTCTGTGCAGTAGCTGGTATCTGTCAAGCAGCTCAAGAGCTCCAGGGAGACCCTGAGGCTGGTTTGACTTATGAGTTAACCGCTATTGCTATTGTCGTTATCGGCGGGACCAACTTAATGGGTGGCCGAGGCGGCATTGGTTTAACTTTTATTGGAGCAATTACCATCGGTTATTTGGAAAAAGTCTTAAGCATTAACGCCGTGGGTGAAGCTAGCCGTTTGATGTTGACGGGAATTATAATCATCGGTGCTGTTTTGTTTCAGAAATTTCGACAATGAAAGGAGAAGAAATGAAAAAGCTAATTTTATTAGCTGTGGTTATATCGAGCTTTTTAGTGGTTTTTATGGGCTGCCGAAAAGAGGAAGCTATTGAAAAGAGGCAGCCCGAGGCAACTAGGAGTCAACCCCGGTGGATAATTGGCATGAGTCAATGCAACCTAGGAGAGCCATGGCGGGTTCAAATGAATCTAGATATAAAAAATGAGGCCGCTAAACATCCGGAAATAAAAGTTATTTTTAAGGATGCCCAGAATGACTCCTTGAGACAGCGGGCCCAAATCGAAGAATTTATCAATATGGGGGTAGATTTATTGATTGTTTCCCCCAAAGAAGCAGCTCCTCTAACTCCTCCTATAGCCGCTGCGTATGATCGGGGGATTCCGGTAATCGTCTTGGATCGCCGGATTTTAGGAGACAAATATACTTGTTTCATCGGGGCCGACAATAAAAAGATCGGCCGGGCGGTTGGAGAATGGGTGGTGAAGCGCTTAGGAGGCAAGGGGAAAGTGGTCGAATTAAAAGGCTTAATGACTTCTACGCCTGGACAGGATAGACATTCTGGTTTTCGGGAAGGTATCAAGGGCAGTGGGATTGAAGTCATTTTTGAGGCTGACATGAAATGGTTGGAACCCGAGGCCCGGAGGGAAATGGAATCTGCTCTGGCCCGTTTTCCTCAGATAGATTTGGTTTACGCCCATAATGACCCTGGGGCCCACGGAGCTTATTTAGCGGCCAAAGCCGCCGGCCGGGAAAAAGAAATAATTTTTGTAGGCATTGATGGCTTGCCCCATGAGGGACAAGTCTATGTCCGGCAAGGCATTCTAGAAGCCAGTTTTGAATATCCCACGGGAGGTAAAGAAGCCATTCAAGTGGCTTTGGATATTCTTAATGGCCGTTCAGTCCCCAAAGAAATTAAGTTGCCCTCGCGAGTATTTACCCGAGAAAATATAGAGCAAGGAGGAGAGTGGCTGGAAGAAGGAAAAGAAGAGAGGGAAAAATAGAATTATTATAGAATTATTATTTTTAGCTAAGAAGGAGGTTTGAAGTGAATAATATAGTTGATATTTATCTGCCACTGGATGCCCGGCAAGAGGCCAATGCTGTGGTTTGGCCGGTGGCCACCCAGCAATTACAGCTTTTAATGGAAGTTATTCGAAAATGCGGTTGGGAGCCTCATGTGCTTAACCCGGATAAGCCAGTGGCTAGTGTAGCGGAAGGTATGTCAGTTATTCAGAGAGCCAAAGGAGAAAGATTTATTAATTTCATCGCCGGTTGGGCTTATCCCGACTTTTCGGTAAGTCCCATGTGGCAGTTACCGGCGGAAGTACCAAAATTAATGATCGGCAGTGCTATTCCGGATTATCCAGGAGCAGTAGGTTTGCTGGCGGCTGCTTCTGGCACTGAACATGTTGGTATTCAGACGAGTCGGCTTTTTATTGAGCATTTTGAGGACCAGGCCGCTTATCAGGAAGCAATCGAATGCTTTCTGCGGGAGGGGAAATACCAGCCTGAATTACCCCAACCAATTGAGGTCGAGGTTACTCCAGCCGATCGACAAAAGGCTAGAGAAGTTATTAGCCAGCTTCGTGGTTCAATCTATGGCGCTATTGGTCCCCGGTCCATGGAGATGTGGAATAAAATTTCTGAAGCAGATTTCTTGGAGTATTTTGGTATCGCTCGAGAAGGATTTGACGGTCTGCGGCTTTTGAAAATGGCTGAAAAGGTTCCTGATGACCGAGCCGCCAAAACCCTGGATTTTTTAATTGAGAAAGGAATGGATTTACGCTTAGGCTCGGACCCCAAAAAGGACCTCACCCGGGAAATGGTTCTTTTCCAGATGAAAGTTTACTTTGCTCTATTGGAACTCCGTCAACAGTTTGGATTGGATTTTATTGGAGTGCAGGACCAGCTCGATTGGATTGAGCATTATCCTACCACTGATTTAACCCTGGGTCTTTTGAATAATAAGCTTCGTCCGGAATCCGATGGCCAGACAATAGTGGCGGCTACTGAGGTGGACGATGGGGCAGCTGTTACTATGCAAGTTCTGAAACTCCTTAATCAGGGAGAACCGGTAGGCTTTAATGATCTCCGTTATTGGGATCTGGAGAAAGGTCTTTACTGGTTTGTGAATTCAGGAGCTCTGGCTCCTTATTTTGCCTTTGGCCGGCATGACTCACTGGAGGGAGCGTGGTCGGAACGGCAGCCATATATGTATTTCAAACAGGGAGGTGGTACTTGTTCAGTAGTGGTTCGGACTCCAGGCGTGGTCACTTGGGCTCGCTTCTCCTACCGCCACAACCAACTTTATTTGGCGGCCGGCCGGGGAGTAACCGATATCCCCACGGAGGAGGAATGGAGGCAGCGTTCAGCCAAGTGTAACCCTGAATGGCCCCATTGGTACTTGCGGCTCTGTGGTCGAATTGAAATGATGATTAACTCCAACCATCCCATGACCGTTCTGGGAGATCACCTGGGCGCCTTGAAAGCCTTGGCTGAAGAGCTGAATATTCCTTTCGAGTGCTGCGATCATCTTACTCCAGAAGAAGTCGCGGCGGAATGATTTAGAGCTGAACTCGTTCTAATTAGAAAAGCGTTTTTCCCAGGAAAGTTGAGGGAAACGCTGTCTGTGTTCAAAGAAAGTAAGGGCTTAATTTTGTTCTTTTCTTTATTAGAGTCAAATTGAAAATTGAATTATTTCCAATTCTGGGCCTCAAGGAAAAGCGACTTTCTTAGTTTATTTTAGAAATTTCAGAGGTTGATTTAAGCTTGACTTTCCTGATCTGCCGGCATCTCTGTCTTGTTTTTCTGACAAGATGGTCAAATAAATTAATAAATTAGAGTGAGAAGAGAGACGAGATTTCTTCTTCATCATAGGGGTGAGTGAGGATAGAGCTTGTCGAGTTAAGGGAGAAGTAATTTTTCTTTTAAAACCTAGAATTATTTTTAGAAAGTAAGGAGCTTGTTGCAGATTTTTTGTTTTCGGTTTTATTACCTGAGGAGAAACTGTTTTAGATTATCTCCAGCTCATCTTTACTGGGGAGAGGTGGAAATTTGGCGTGGGGCTCCTGCTGATACCAAAAAGCTACTGAGGAGATGTCGTCCTGAAGAGGTAGATACCTGCCTCCCGAGCGCCAACCCAGGGCTTGAATAGTCACCCGTAAATCTTTTTCGAAACGAATCGGGTCCATGATGTGCCACCGGTAGAGGCCGAAACGTTGTTGGGATTGCCATAATCCGTCAGGAATAATTACTTGGGGCATTCCCGAATAGGGCGTGGTGAAGGGCCGGTATTTTCCTTCAACAGTGAAGCAATAGGAGCCGCAGAAATAATCTTCAGTGCCTGTGCCGCAAATAGTGGGGAAATCTTTGTCGCCATCAATATAGAATTTTATTTCTCCTTCGCCCCACCAACCATTATTGTTGGATTGCCAGCACATATAAGTGCCCACATAATGTCCCCAGCCTTTAATGCCATCAACAATGGTGTAGACTGATTTATAGGGCAGGGGATTGGTGCGGCGGAATTGGGCGTGAAAGTAAGCGGCGTCGTCGGGGATTTCAGTTAGGGTGTAATTAATCTGATAGTAGAGGGTCATTCTCTTTTCATCGAGGTTTTCCATAGTAATTTTACAGGATTTGCGGAAGGGCATTACCCAGTAACAGTTAAGACCACTTCCAGGATTGACACAAACCGCTAGTGAGGAAACCTGGGCATATTTCCCCCAGCCACAGGCAAAAAAGTCACCCACCGGAACTTCTACAGAAGGTTCTTTTTCTCCATCCCAATAAAATCTTAGAATGGCGAAGCGCCAATTACCTGAGGGAGTCATCCAGATTTGCTGAATGGCTCCTGGGCCTTTAATATCGGCTAAGACAAAAGTTTCGCCTGGTTCAATATGAATATAAGGCGAGACTTTCCAGCCTTGACCTAAATCCCGGGCGGCTTTTTTGGCCGGACCATCAATCGACATCCCCCCCTTGCCTTTTTCCCCCGTGAAATTTTCCGGGCTGATCGAGCGCGTAACCGCGTGAGAGAGCCGGTAAAGATTGCCTAGATTAAGATAGACTCCATTGAAATTTTTCTCTTTGGTGGCCGATAGAAAAAAGATGCTCAGACAGGCCACTAGGAAAACTGGAATAAAACTTTTTTTCATGGATACCTCCTTAAACATGGTTTTATTTTATAAAAGAATTTTGCCAAATCTAGTCTGAATTCCATATCAGGGAAAAGGAAAAGAGGGCTAAGTTTTATCCATTTGAGTATCTTAAGGTTTAAATTTACTCTTTAGATTTAAATTTACTCCGAGACAACTGTCAACCCCACTGAAGGTATGGAGAAGAAAAAATAAATTCCCTTTTTCTTTTTCTGGAGATTTAATACAACAAAAAACAAAAAGGAGGTTTTTATGAAACACAAATGTTTAGTTTTTGTAGCAGTGTGTTTACTGTTAAGCCCTGTTTTTGGGGATAACAGTCAACAGGTATTTGAGGGTTATGTGGCTAAGCCAATGGAAATTGCTCCGCAGCCTGATTTCTATTCGCAAGTGATGAAAGGGGAAAAGCCAGGAGTCATTGTCACCAATGCTTTTACTATAAGTGATGGTGAACCTGAAGACTATTACGATGTCAATATGATCCATTACGCTACAACCAAAGAGATATATTTCTTTGCTACTTTTACGGTTATGTGGAAAACCAATATGAGACTCCATTTTATTATTACTGGCCCCGAATATTACACTTATACCACTGAAGTACTTAAGCCGAAGTACAATTATCGTTACTATTTATTATGTTTATGGAAATAAGAGTGTTTTCTTCAGTAAAAAGGGAATTTATAAACTAATTGTGTATGCTGAACAAATCGCCCCATTTGGAGGAGAAACAGTTGTAGCTACTAGTACTTTTCGCGTTTATTAATTTGATTTAGGAAAAATATTTAGACTTTTTTGGAAGGGGAAGAAGGAAAATAATAATTTCATAATATTTTGGAGGGAAGGGAACTCTTCTTTCAAGAGGGTGGTCAGATAATCGGCTTATCTTTTTTGGCCTGATTTGCGCCAGGTTTCAGGATTGAAAAAGCGGGGTTGGACTCCTTCTAGAGATAGCAGGTAAAGAGTAACATCTTCCATTTTATCTTTGATTTGGATCTTCCGCCAATTTGACTGATAACCAGGAGCCGAGACTTTTATGGTATATTCCCCTGGTTCTAGAAGGCGAATAAAAGTACCAGTTTGGGGATGACTTCGTCGAGGATAAATATAACGGAAATCATCTTTTTCGATTATGGAGACTACGGCTTCTAGCGGTTGTTTGGTTTTCCAGTCAAGTATTTTTCCTCTAACTCCCGGACCTTTGAGTCGGTCAAAGAGATAGAATAATCCTTGGAGATTGTCGGTCACTATTTCCTGAATTTCTGGTCCTAAAGGGATGAAGGAGGTGCCAGTTTCCACTAAGAATTCCAACACTCCAGCTACTCCGTACATCCAGGGGCCACTCTGACTGGCTGCAGTCTGTCGTTGGAAAGAATAAATGCCCTCTCTCCGCAACCGGGGGATCCGCCGGGCCGTTTGCATGGCTATTGTCCAGGTGACATCATCGTCAGGAGCCCGAAGCCCACTGTCAGGCCAGGACCATTGATAAAGGATTACTTCTCCATAGCTATGGTAAGAAACAGAAGCGACAAATTTTTCATTCAGCGTTAAATCTCGCTTGGCCTGGGTTTCTTTTTCCGTGAAAGGGGCCGGTCCTTGATAGGTCCAGCTGGCGGGATTGGTTGAACCTAATCTTGTCCAGTTGAAGTCGTAATTTCGGTTAAGGTCGACCCCATCGTAACCTGGATCTATGAGGCCATTGTTATTGTTGTCACGGAGATTTTTCCTCCACCAGGGAGAAGAAAGGTTATTATCAACTAGGTATTTATATCCTTCTGGGTTAAGAATAGGAATTATCCAAATTTCATAATTGTTGACCAAAGAAGTTACTTTCTCTTCCACTCCATAATTGCTTAAAAGATAGTCAATAAAGGCCAAGCAGATTTCATTGCCAAGCGGTTCACGGGCGTGATGCATGCCGTCAATCAAAATAGCTGGTTCGTCTTCATCAATCTCAGGGTGGTCAGAAATTTTAAGAGCCCAAATTGGATAGCCAAAACAGGTGCTCTGACCTACTTGATTCCGGCGGACTAGGTGGGGATAAGCCGCCGCAGTTTGCTTGAGAATCTCAGAAGTTTCATCATAGGTGTGATAAAAATCATCAAGGGGAGTTCCTTTTAAATCTGATTCTCGCTAAAGCACTAGCAGTTGGTAGCCTAGGGCAGCTAATTTTTCGGCTTTTTCAAGAGACAGAATGGCTTCTGCCTTATTGAAGGAAAAAGGTCTGGCCCAATCCAAAGCCATTTTCTGGAGACGGACCATTTGTCGAGGGGTCCCTTTAATCCTGACCAGAAGTTTTTCTGAGGAAGGGGAATTTGCCTGGAGTGCTGACGGCAGGATTAAGCTAAGACCAACAATGACAAAGAAAATTAAGTTTGTTAAAGGTTTGTAGTGAGAATTAAATTGAGTTGGTTTCATTTTGAAACCCATTTTATGGTTTTATTTTATTTAAAAGATATATCTAATTTTAGCCAAAATTTATCCTAGCTATCAACTTGAATAAAGGCCCATCCTTTTTTCTATGAGGAGTCTTCAACAAAAATAAGGGATTAATTGATCTTTTTTTATTTTCGCTTTTTTTGGCAGCGATGTTTATTTTTTTGTTTTTACTCAAGGTTTAAATAGTCCTTTTAAGAGGGTGGGGGTAAAAGGCCATCCATGTTAGCCATAAGATGAATAGTTTTTCCTTTTGGATTCATCTTGTCAGATAAAGCATTCCAAGAGTGATCAATCAAAAGAAAATATTTGTTGATTCATAGTGGAGTTTAACTTTGAACTTAGTCATTTATGGTAAAATCGCCACGACCAGAGGTGAATATTTTGCGGGGCCTTGATAAAAGTTGGGTTGTTTTTTAAATTGGAAGAAAAAAAAACAGACAACCCGGGGAGGGCTGTCTGTTTTTAATAAAAGGGGCAAGCTTAGAGGGGCTTATGAAAGGTGAGGAGAGACCTCAAGGAAGGATTAAACTCCCCGACCTAAAGCTCTAAGAGCTTGAGCTACTCTATCCACAGCTAGAATATAAGCTGCTTCTCTCATAGAAACTTTATTTTCCGTCATTATCTTGACTACATCCCAGAAGGCTTGTTTCATGATGGTTTCGGTTTTCTTTAAGACTTCTTCTTCTGAAAAGAAATATCTCTGTAGATCTTGGACCCATTCTAGATAAGAGACAGTGACGCCCCCAGCATTAGCCAGAATATCAGGAAGAACAAAAACTTGATTCTCATTGAGAATTTCATCTGCTTCAGTTGTGGTTGGCCCATTAGCTCCTTCCAGAATGATTTTAGCTTTAACTTGAGCCGCATTAGATTTATTAATTTGACCTTCAATGGCGGCTGGAATCAGAATGTCGCAAGGTAGAGCAATAAGGGTTTCGTTATCAATAGGATCGCAATCGGGGAAATTCGTTACGGAGCCAGTTTGAACCACATATTGGGCTAAAGCAATAGGGTCTATACCTTTTTCATTGTATATCCCACCAAACATATCCGTGACAGCAATAATTCTACAGCCAGCCTTGTGGACGAGTTTGGCAATTGAAGAGCCCACATTGCCAAAGCCTAGGATAGCTACTTTTTTCCCTTCCAGTGTGATTTTCAAATACTTAGCGGCTTCCTCGAGAACGAAAAACAAGCCAGTTCCGGTAGCTTCTTTTCGTCCTAAAGATCCTCCTAAGTACACCGGTTTGCCGGTGACTACGGCGGGTTCCAAATATCCCTGAGTTTGACTGTAAGCTTCAGCTATCCAGGCCATAGTTTGTTCATTAGTGAACATATCCGGGGCGGGTATGTCTTTAAAGGGGCCAATTAGATCGCGAATGGCTAAGGTATATTCCTTAGTTAATTTTCTCAGTTCATTTTCTGAGAGTTTGAGCGGATTACATATAACGGCCCCTTTACCGCCACCAAAAGGAATATTGACTACGGCACATTTCCAGGTCATCCAAGAAGCGAGAGCTTTGCATTCGTTAAGGGAAGCATCGGGCGAGTAACGAATGCCTCCTTTGGCGGGGCCTCTGATAGTGGAGTGTTGCACCCGGAAGCCGGTGAAACTTTCAGCGTGGCCGTTATCGAGAGTGATGGTGACGTGGACAGTTATTTCACGTTCAGGATATTTTAGTCTTTTGTAGATCCATGGTTCTAGGTCAAGAAAGTTAGCCGCTTTCTCAAATTGCATCAATGATTCTAGAAAAGGGTCAAAACTTTTCTCGGGTGTAATGTCTGGTTTAGTATAATCGATCTTAGTTTTTTCTTTCATGGCTTACCTCTCTGTTTTTTTTATTAAGGGAATTAATTCTCCCTTAGGTGGAGATGATTCTTTCTCCAAAGCAACTTGAGATTTTTTATGATTCATTTTCAGCCTCCTTTTCACTTCGATTTAATGCAAAGAAGATGCCAGATTGTAACTTATTGAATATAAAGGAGATAAAATTGAAACCAAGACAAAAGTTGCAAAATGCAATAGTGCAAAATGCGACACTACGGTGTTTTTATGGAGCAGCTCTTCATTCAGGAGTTCATAATTCAGCTTTTTCCAGGTTCATGGTAATAATGAATCCCTAAGGATGTTCAGTATACAGTGAGTCAGACACCCTTTATCTGATGTTCATCACGGTTTCGGAAAGGCTCCGACATGGCTAAAGGGTGTCTGACACACTGAGTATTGTCATGACTTTAGAACTGCTTATAATCACTAAAATTAACCGGAAGTTTAAAACTTGGAGTCCAATATGTTTCTTTCTCTAAGTATCCATTATTACCATGAACCTTTTTCCATTTCTCCTTGGCTTTGAAGAAAAGCCGCGGAAAGAAAAAACTGGAGGATCGCTTGTTGTGAACTTGGTCCCTTTGGCCATACTATTTGGTGGTCTCTTTTGATCTTGTCGAGGTCAACTTGCCGGACAGAGTATTAGATTGGTCTTCTGAGAAAGGAACAAAAAAGTTTTGTTTTCCGAGGTGAAGCCCAGAGGGATAGAGCAAGGAACCAAAATTACCCATTTTGGACTATAATCCGTAATCTGGAAAGTAGAGTTAAAGGGAAATTTTGAAAATTAAGAAATTGGTTAATTTTATTCGTTTTTCAATTTGCGGAATAAACTTGAAGGATGGATTCCCAGAATTTTGGCTGCTTTTGATTTATTCATCCCTGTGTATTCCAGAACATTCTGGATATATTTTTCTTCTAATTCTTTTAAAGTAGGCCATTCCTCTGATTGGAGAGTTTGTTGAATCATTTTTTCTGCACCAGTACTTTTGTATTTTTGAATTTCCACTGGGAGGTGATGATATCGTATCTCTTGGTCATCATTTAAACTCATTATTCTTTCGATAATATTTCTAAGTTCTCGCACATTTCCTGGCCAAGAATATTTTTCGAGAGCTTCAGCTGCTTCCGGGGTTATTCCAGTGTAAGAGCGCTTTAATTCTCGGTTATATTCTGACATAAAAAAGAGAGCCAGGGGGATGACATCTTCTTTTCTTTCTCGGAGTGGCGGAATATGAATAGGGACCACGTTCAGTCGATAAAAGAGATCTTCTCTAAACCGGCCTTCTTTAACCGCTGTTGGTAAGTTTTGGTTGGTAGCGGCAATGACACGAATATCAATTTTGACGGGTTTATTACCTCCCAAGCGCATAAAGGTGCCATCTTCAAGCACCCGCAGGAGCTTTGCCTGGAGATTGAGAGACATATCACCAATTTCATCAAAGAAAACAGTTCCTTCATTTCCCTTTTCTAATAGTCCTATTTTTCTTTTTTTAGCATCAGTAAAAGCGCCGGGTTCATAACCAAAAAGTTCACTTTCCAAGAGATTTTCAGGGATAGCCGCACAGTTGATTTCAATTAGAGGCCCTTCACTTCGGGGACTATGATAATGAATGGCCTTGGCCAGTAATTCTTTGCCTGTGCCGCTTTCACCTTGAATTAAAACAGTGGTTCGCTCCATCAGGGCAACTTTTTGGGCTATATTTAAAATCTCTTTCATCTTGGCGCTGTTGGCGATGATACGACCAAAGTAATACCTGCCTTTTTCTGTATTGAGGTGCTCCTGGATGCGAATTTTCAGAGACAGGGTTTCTAAAGCTCTGCGAATAGAATTCTTTAATTCGCTAAGAGGAAATGGTTTTAACAAGTAATCATAGGCCCCTAATTTCATGGCTTCGACTGCTTTTTCAATAATTTCGTAGGCGGTCATCATGATGATGACTGTATTAGGCTCTTTTTCTTTGACTTGTCGCAGCACTTCTAACCCGGAGATGCCCGGCAACATTAAGTCGAGAAGGATTAAATCAGGTTTGATTCTACTGGTGATTTCTAAGGCTTTTTCCCCTGTTTCAGCTACATAAATTTCGTAGCCTTCTCTTTCCAAAAATTTTTTTAGATTGTTTAAAGTCAAAATTTCGTCATCGACGATAAGTATTGAAAACGGCATATTAATCCCTTTTAGGTAAGATTTTATTAAAAATATTATTATTAACCATGCTAAAAATTATTATGAAGAAGGTATTTTTTTCTGCCGAATGGGTAAAAGAATAGTCACTGTAGTTCCTTCCCCAACCTTACTTTTGATGGTGATATTACCCTTATGGTTGCGAATGTAGCTGAGACTGATGCTTAAGCCTAAGCCAGTACCTTCTTTCTTTTTAGTAGTAAAGAAAGGGTGGAAGATTTTTTTTAAGTGCTCAGGAGGAATACCGCTTCCGGTATCGGTGATTTCGATACTGATCCACTCTTTGAATTTTAATTTTGAAGTTTTAACTATTAAATCTCCTCCCTCAGGCATGGCTTGAGCTGCATTAATAATAATATTTATTAGGACTTGTCTGATTAGGTTGAGATCTGCACTAATTAGAGGCAAAGACGAGGAGAGGTGTTTCTGAATGTTTATTTTCCGAAATATAGGTTGGTAGCGGAGAAAGGAGAGGGTATCTTCAATAAGACTATTTAGATTAACTTTGGTAAATTGAGGAGGAGAAGGACGGGCGAAGTTTAGTAATCCCCGAATGGTTTCTGAAATGCGATAGACATTGGAAATAACTAAGTCTAATTCTTCCTTCTCGGTTGATTGATGGAACTTTTCTTTCAGAATTTCGAGATAAGATGAGATGCCCTGGAGCGGATTATTGATTTCGTGAGCTGCTCCTAAGGCTAGTTGGCTTAAAGCCGAAAGCTTCTCATATTCGGCGAGTTGTTCCTGGAGTTTTTTCTTCTGAGTAATGTCTTCGATGAGGAGAGTGATTCCCGTCAGTTTCTGAGAAGAATCAATGATAGGGAAGAGTGATAACCGGAAATAATTTTCATCAGGGGAAGGAAAACTTATGGAATCAATGTTTTGGGCTTGGTGTGTTCGCAGGATTCTTTCAAAAGCCAGCTTGATTTCATTTTGGGCCAATGGAGGTATACTTTCAAATATGTTTTTACCCAGAACTTTTTGATCGAGGTTAAATTGGAGTTGCGCTTGTTTATTGAAATGGGTGATTTCCATTTTGGGACTAATGCCAATAAGAATAACTGAAAGACTGTCAATTAAATTGCGAATAAAATTCTCGGATTTTCTTACCTCTTCGGTGAGTAATTTGCTTTCGGATATTTTTTCTTCTAAAATCCGGTTGATTTTTTCAATTTCTTTCTTCTTGAGTTGAGCATCTTTCAAAGCCGAGTGTAAATCAGAGGTGAGTTTTTGCAGGAGGGAAACGATTCGTTTCGAGTGGAAGCTAGACACGATAAGAGATAAAACAAAGAAAGGAAGAAAGACTATTATTAAAGTGCGATTTACTTTTTGAAGAGGTAGCATGCCTTCTTTTAAGTCTATTTCTGAAACCACGTAAAAATTCAATCGAGGAATTTTCTGGTAAGCACAGAGGACTTTTTGGCCTCGATAGTCTAAATGGGTTTTGATGCCTCTGTCCCCAGTGTGGGGATTTTTTTCTTGGCGACTATGGCCTAAATCAATTAATGGTTTCCCTCCCAATTTAGTGGGAGAAAGGAGGAGACCTTCAGTATTAACTAAAAATATTTCATTGGTCTTTGATTTTGGTAGTTGAAAAAGTAAGTCATAAAAGGATTCTAGTTCCAAGGAAGCACTTAACACGCCAATTATACGGTTCTGCTTATTGTACAGGGGTTGGGAAATGATCAATACTGGCTCATGGATCAGGTCAGAAATGAAAATACCTGAGATATATGGATATCCTTGCTTTGATTTTTGGAAATATTCTCTTTGCGAAACCGAACCAGAAATTTTCTTGCCGATGGAGAAGACTATATTTCCATCTAGATCACAGATGAACATGAATTTATACCATTTTTTTCTCTTGAGAAGCGATTCGAAGATGGGCAGAAAAGCTGAGACTTCTTCAAGAGAGGAAATCTCCAGCCGAGTATAGGAGTATAGATCTGCTTCTCTATCTTGAATAAAAGTTTGAACTGTTTTGACATTTTCCTCCACTGTATCCGCTAATCGGTTGAGAATTTGAGATTTGATAATGGGCGAAACCCCCAGATTGATTAAAAAGAAGAGAAGGAAAAAAGGGAAAAAGAAAATCACAATATTCCACAGAGTATTTTGATAAAAAATTTTTTTATAATTGATTCTAGTAGAATTTATTTTTTTGAATGACATGTTAGCTTTGAAAATCATTATATCATTTTTCGCTTCAAGGTTGAGTCTCAATTAAAAGAATTTCAAAAAAGAAGTTTAAAAACTCATCAAGTAACGAGTTATTCTCATAAGAGTAAGGTCATTTAATTTTATTAATTTGTTGGGAATGATTGGGCTTAGTTTTTGTGTTTCCAAAAACTAGCCAGAAGGTTCTTAAAGGAGAGGGGAGTCTTTTCAATTTGAGGTGAATAAAGAAATAAGCTTAAACTCAAGGTCTTATCCAAATTGAATTTCGTTTTAAACAAAGAAAAGTCTTAAAAGAGTATAAAAAATTTTAAAAGAATATAACTGATTTTCTTCTTCTTCTTCTTCTTCTTCCTTATGAATTTATTTTGAGGGAAGTTTTAGCTTTCTTCGTGCTACCTGGCCAAAAATTTTTTTGGCCAGGCGATAAGAGGATAAATTTGGTTGGTGATGATATTAAAAATAGAGAGAATTTCTCCACGAGAATTTCATTTATAATTCTTTAGGTTTCTCTTTGACCCATAATAGAAGAATCATGGCGATGAAAGTCAAGAGGGAAGAAAGGATGAAAGGTACCATTTTTCCCCAGGTATCCCAGAGAAGACCGGCTATAAAAGAAGCGGGTAAGGCACAAAATCCGATGATCATCTGGTAAGCACCAAGAATGCTGGCCTTGAAAGAAGAAGGGGCCAATTCCGCCACCAGGGTTTTACTGACTGGTTCAAGAGCTCCTCGGTGGAGTCCATAGAAGAGAAAGCCTAGAACCAGAGAAATTTTAGTATTACCTAGGATGAAAACCAGACAGACGACTAGCCATAGTCCGTAACCTATCCAGAGGACTTTTTTCCGGCTCAAGCGATCAGCAAGAAGGCCGAAAGGAAGAGAAGAGAGAAAAGCAAAGGCCGAAAATACAAGATAGAGAACCGGAACCAGGGTCAAACGGAAGCCAGCTTCTTTGGCAAAAATGAGTAGGAAGGAGTAACTGAAGGATCCTAAGGCGAAGATAGCACTGAGAAGAAAGAGTAATCTTAAGTTAATATCTAGATGGCGGAAGTCATAGCCTTTGTAGACTCTGGTTGAGGGACTTCTTTTTTCCTTAATAAAAGTAATAATAAGAATAACGCCAATTAAGGTAGGAAAGGCAGCCAAGAGAAATATCTGGCGATAAGTAAGAAATTGAATGAGGATGATACAGGTAATAATGCCGGCTACCGCGCCAAGATGGTCCATTGCTCGGAGAAGACCAAAATTTCTGCCTCGGTCATAGTCGGTGGAGATGTCGGCTACTAAGGCGTCCCGGGGAGCACTGCGAATTTTGCCTCCTCGGTCGATGATGCGAAAGGGAATAAGATGCTTCCAGGTGGGCGAGAGAGCGTAGCCTAGACGCGAAATAGACCCTAACAAATACCCAACCCAAATGAAAATTTTGCGTCGCTGAATTCGGTCAGAAAAATATCCAGAGAGAGCCTGGGATAGAGAGACGATAGCTTCTCCCAAACCGTCGATAAAACCCAAAACAGACATGTTGGCTCTGAGGACCACGGTCACAAAGAGCGGCCAGACAGGATAGATCATGTCTGAGCCAAAATCATTAAGAAAGGAAGCCAGAGCAAAAATATTAATGATTCTTTTGTTTTCTGAAGAAGTTTTTGGTCTAGCGGAGGAAACCACTTATCTCAACTCACTTCAAAAAATTTTTAAATCAAATTGTAGTTTTTTACTATACACTGGAGAGCTTACTACTTCAATTATTAAAATTTATGAACTTAGAGGCTTTTTTCCCGAGGATTAAATTTTTTATCTGATTGAAATAAATTTAGAAGAGGAGCGGCTCTTGTTTGACTTAAAAGTTTTGGCCCAGCTCTAGAGAATGAGAAAAGAAAAGTAAATATCGACGGAGAATTTGTCTCAGGTCTTCACCTTTCACCTTTGATGTGAATTTTCCGTTGAGAAAGATTATTCACTTGATACATTTTTCTTCGCTCTCCTTTAACCCAAAGGTGAAAGCTGCTGATCTGCCTCCCTTATATTCTATGAACTGCTGACAATATTAAAGATATATCCGCCGATGAAAGCATTTTTTTCCAAAGAGATAGAATATTTTCAGGGTTAATTTAACCATACGGTTGGGTGAGGATTTGGAGACAAGAGGCCCGGTGTAAGGAAATTAATTGCTTTAAAGCTCAGAAAGAAGAGATTGTTAATTTTAGAATAATTCATTTTTAAGAGAGTATTTTTAAAGACAAGAAGACGAAGATTAACTATTGAAGTAAATTGCCAGGATTAAAATAGCTAAGAGAATTATCCAAATGAACAGGGCGAAGCGAGTAGCTTTTTTAGCTTGCGTTTTCTCCCACCAGGTGAGAGGCCGAATACCTTGGATTATAAAAGTGACCACTCCGGAAAGGTTGATGCCAATTAAATTTGTCAGAAAAAGAAGGAGAGCTCTTCCCGCGAGAGGCCATTGACCGGCTCCAATCAATAGCCCGGCAGTAACAAGAGGAGGCAAAAGGGCCACAGCTACCATGACGCCAATCAAAGCTGCGTATAATTCAGTGGCCATAGAGAGAGCTGCAGCACTGCCAGCTGCTAGAGCCAGCACCACATCAGCCAAGCCGACTTCTGTCCGGCTGATAATGACAGACAAGTTTGGATTTATAGGCACAAACAGTCCAATTAAGATGGTGGGCATCAACACTAAACTGGCGGAAAGAGCAATTGATTTTATAGCCCGTTGAGCCAGAGCTATATCGCCAAGAGTAGTCGCCAGAGAGAGAGCTACATTTGGACCCAGTAAAGGAGCCAGCACCATAGCTCCTATAATGATAACTTCATTATTTTTGAGAATGCCGATTGAAGCCACTAAGGCAGAGAGCACAATGAGCAGACAATATGTCCAATTGAGCGAGACTGTTTTTTCAATATCGTTATATAATTCTTCTCGACTAAGAGGCAGGAGAGAAGAGATGATTTTTTTGGTTTCAGGTTGAGGTGAGGGAGGCGGTGACTTTTCAGGTCTTTTCTGAATTCGAGGCAAAGTAGCTTCCACTGGGTAGAGAATCAAGCGGAAACCCGTCGAACCAGAAAAAGTTTTCTCCAATTGATCCAAGATTAAAGAGCTTTTTTCTGTGGAGACCAAAAATTTAAGACTTCTTTTTTGAGAAGATATATTTTCCTCCCAATATTCAATGATGTCCTCCAGGTTGATGATGTTTTTTAGTTCAAAAGAACCACAATCATGGGAGAGAATTAGTTCAATCATCCGAAGAGACATTGTTTCTAGGATTTTAAAGCAGGTTAAAGCTGAAAAGCAACCTTAATAGGAGATTTTCTTTCTTGACGGGGGTCTAGTGGTGTGATAAATTTCGCCTGGATATGGAGGAGTAAATGGGGTTTTTTCAAATAGCTAAAAGGCATAAGGCTTTAGTGGGACTCTTAATTTTATTGATTATCGTGATAATAATTCTGGCTCAAAATAGAGATTATGTTCAAATTAAAATTTTATTCTGGAGTTTTTCAGCCCAGAAGGTTCTTTTTATTTTGGGATTGATGGTCTTTGGCTATTTAGTAGGAAAATTGATTGAATTTGCCGTAAAGAAGTGAGGGGATACCGCTTTTTTAGAAGAGATTGTTTTAGTGGCTTTGCTCTCTGATTCAGATTAAAGAAAATGAACAATGCTTTCCGTTTAATTAATTTACCTCTAAAAATTAGTTAATAATTTCAGAACACAAAGATTGAGAATAATGAACCGCCCCAGGAAAAAAGAGAGCGAATTAAACAAATTAAAAGAAGAGATAAGCATTTTAAAAAAAGAAATAGCTGAATCAAAAGAAAGTGCAATTCGTTATAAAACTCTGTTTGAGTCAGCCAATGATGCCATTTTTGTTATGGAAGATGATCGCTTTATTGATTGCAATCAAAAAGCCGCAGAAATGTTTGGTTGTCGACGGGAAGATCTTATTGGCGAGACTCCTTACGAAAAATTTTCTCCTCCCTTTCAGCCAGATGGGCAACCATCCCAGAAGAAAGCTTTACAAAAGATAAAAGCTGCTTTCAAGGGGCAACCACAGTTTTTTCCCTGGACTCATTGTCGCTTGGATGGTTCGCTTTTTGAGACGGAAGTAAGTTTAAGCTTGATCGAAATAGGGGCTAAGAAGAGCCTTTTGGCCATTGTTCGAGATGTCAGTGCCCGCAAGAGAGCCGAAAGTGCTCTCCGTCGAGCCCAAGAACATTATCAGGAGTTGTTTACCCAGATACCAATAGGTCTTTACAGTACTACTCCAGAGGGCGAGATTCTGGATGTTAATCCAGCGTTAATCGATATGCTAGGTTTTCCCGATAAAAAGAGTTTTATGAAAATAAAATCGTTTGATGTCTATGTTGATCCGCAAGAAAGAGAAACTTTGAAAGCTCGTCTGGAAAAGGATGGGGTGGTTTATGGCTATCAAGTTCGATTCAAACATCGGGATGGTCGAGTTCTTTGGGTGAAATTGACCACCCGGGCTATCCGGGATAATGAGGGAAAAATCATTCGCTATGAGGGAGCCATTGAAGATATTACTCAACAAAAAAAATCTGAAGAAGCTTTAAAACAAAGTGAAGCTTTTCTAGAAAACGTGCTTTATAGTATTCAAGATGGAATAAGTGTTCTGGATCCGGACTTAACCATCGTCATGACCAATCAAGTTATGGAAAAATGGTACACTTCAAATCTTCCCCTTGTCGGCAAAAAATGTTTTGAAGCCTATCACAATCGGAACCAGCCATGTCATCCCTGTCCCTCATTGAGATGTTTGGAATCGGGCCGGACTGAGAAAGAGATTGTGCCTGGGCTTAAAGGCTCGCCCGTGGAATGGATTGAGTTATTTAGTTATCCCCTTAAAAACCCCATTACTGGAAAAATAGAGGGAGTAGTTGAATTTGTGAGGGATATTACTCCCAGGAAGAAAGCTGAGGAATTGATTCAGAAATCACTAAAAGAAAAAGAGATTCTTCTTCAAGAAATTCATCATCGAGTAAAAAACAATCTTCAGATTATTATAAGTCTGCTGCGGCTGCAGGCTTCTTCAGAGAAAGATAATCGATTGATAAATATGTTTCGGGAGTGTCAGAATAGAATCAAGGCTATGGCTTTTGTCCATGAAAAATTATACCAGTCCCGTGACTTTACCCGGGTGGATTTTACTCAATATATTCATGATTTTGCTCAAGAATTAAGCACTGCCTTTGGAGTCAAGAAGAAGGGAATTAAACTTAAAACAGAATTAGAGGAAGTTGAGTTGGATATCAATCGGGCCATTCCTTGTGGCCTGATTTTTAATGAGCTATTAACTAATGCTATTCAACACGCTTTTCCAGGGGGTAGAGCAGGAGAGATAATTGTGCGTTTACACTGCGAAGAACAGGAACAGATTTCTCTGGAAGTTTGGGACTCAGGGGTTGGCTTGCCGGCTGATTTTGATCTGGAGGTTCCCAAAACATTGGGTTTGATGTTGATTAAGTCTTTAACTGCTCAGATAAATGGCCAGTTAGCCATAGGCACGGGGGAGGGAACAAGTTTTAAAATTGTTTTCCCCGGATAAGAGACTATTTTTTTATTTTTTCTTGGATTTTAGGGAGAATTGACATTCTTTTAAGCAGAATATATTTTACTTGCGTTTATTTATTAAAAACAGGTTGAAGCTAAAAAGGAGTTTTTTTTACTATGGCGGTAAAAAAAGAAGGGGCTCCTGTTACAGAATTGGCCCGGGATATGGGTCTACTCCATGTGACCATGATTGGCGTAGGAGCCATGATTGGGGCCGGTATTTTTGTATTGACAGGCATAGCTGCAGGTGTAGCTGGGCCGGCTTTAATTCTGGTTTTTGCTTTTAATGGCTTGGTGACCGCCTTAACGGCCATGTCCTATGCTGAATTGGGTTCCTGTTATCCTGAAGCAGGCGGAGGGTATTTGTGGGTGAAAGAAGCTTTACCTCAACCCAATGGGTTTCTTTCCGGTTGGATTAGTTGGTTTGCCCATGCCGTAGCTTGCAGTCTTTATGCGGTGGCCTTTGGAGCTTTCTGCTATGATTTGTTTAAAATCGGCGGCTTAGACCTGACTCACCTCTTTTCTTTTCTCCCTGGGTCGGCGAACCACACAGCTGTAGCTAAATTGATGGCGGTTATCGTAGTGCTTTGTTTCGTCTATATAAATTATCGGGGGGCCAAAGAGACAGGACAGGCAGAAAGTTTAGTGACTATTTTAAAAATCGTGATTATTTCTCTTTTTATAGGCTTTGGACTTTATGCCATATTTTTTGGAAAATTGGCAGAACCCTGGCCAAGCCATTTTGAAGGATTCTTTCAGAAAGGCCCGCTGGGTTTGATAATGGCCATGGGCTTAACTTTTATTGCTTTTGAGGGCTACGAAATAATTGCCCAGTGCGGTGAAGAAGTTAAGAATCCCAAAAGAAATATTCCCCGGTCAATTTTTCTTTCTCTCATTATTGTGGTGCCCATCTATATTCTGGTGGCCTTCGTAGCCCTGGGAGCTGTCACCCCTCCTGGAGACCAGCCCTCCTGGATGTATTTAGGGCAAAAAGGGGAGCTGGCTATGATTGAAGCCGCTGAACATTTTATGCTGGGTAAACTAGGCCGGGTTATCTTTTTGATTGGTGGGCTGTTTTCTACTATGTCGGCTCTGAACGCAACTATTTATTCTTCCTCCCGGGTCAGTTTTGCTATGGGTCGTGACCATAATTTACCCGGAGTTTTTGGGCTGATTCATGAAAAGAAAAGAACCCCTTATATGGCCATTTTCTTTTCTGGAGCTTTAATTATTCTGATGGCTGTGGCTTTGCCTATTGAAGATATTGCCAGTGCTACGGACGCTATGTTTCTGATTCTTTTTATTTTTGTCAATCTGGCGGTCATCAACCTGAGAAAGAATCGTCCTGATCTCGACCGGGGTTTCAAAGTGCCTTTCTTTCCTTATTTGCCCCTTTTGGCTACTTTCCTTAATCTTGGTTTGGCTATTTTTCTTTTCTTCTATCGACCTTTAGGAATTTGGGTCTGTTTGGGGTATCTTTTGCTCGGCATTTCTCTTTATTATATTTATTCCAGGAAAAAAGAATTTGAGGCCAAAGCAGCTCCTATTGTTCATGCCGAACAACCTGTATTTCAACTTGGTCCGCGAAATTTTCATTTGCTGGTTCCTGTAGCTAATGAAAACACAGTTAGCCAACTGCAACAATTTGCCATCAAGATAGCTAAAGCCTATGAGGCTGATATAACCAATCTGCATGTGATTAGGGTTCCTGCACAATTACCTCCCAGTGAAGGTCGTAAATATTTAGACCAAGCTAGAAATCTTCTGAATAAAGCAGTGATTTTGGCGGAAAAAGAAGAAATTCCCGTTTATTCCTTGGTTAAATTAACGCATAATGTTCCCAAAGCGATTATCGAAACCTGTGAACAGAGGAAAATTGATTTGATGATTCTTGGTTGGGAAGGAGAGGTGCCGGCTAGAGATCGTGTTTTTGGCACTATTTTAGATGAAATTATTTTAAATACTGTTTGTGATATAGCTCTCGTTTGTCGTGCTCCTACTCAGGAGATGTCTATCGAGAGGATTTTGATTCCTGTGAGTAATTTAAAGTACGCCATTTTGTCGTTAAAATTGGCTGAGGCTCTCACTCAGGAAAAGAAAGCGCCGATTGTTCTCTTCCACGCCACTACGCGGCAAAATATTGAAGAGATAATTCAGTGCTATCGCGAAGAGCTGAATAAGCTTAAAGAAGAGATTGATCCAGGCCGTTATGAAATTGTGGTTAAGCGGACAGGCAGAATAGGCGAGGCCATTTTGGCTGAGACTCAACATCATGATTTGATTATTATGGGAGCTCCGGAGGAAGGCTTGGTTCGCCGGGCCTTATTTGGAGATTTACCGGTTCAGATTGCTCGTGAGACCGGTGGGCCACTTATTTTAACTAAGAAGTATACCGGAGATGTTAAATCCTGGTTTCAGAAATTTTTTGGTTCACGGAAGACAACCCTGGATTGAAATTTTGCTCGAGGGCATTAAGTCTTTACCTTTTACCTTTGAACGACCAAAAATTACCTTGTTTCTTACTCAGCCTCATCTAAAGATTTCTGTTGTTCCTCTAAATGGGGCGATTTATTCAGCAGAAACAAGTAGTTTATAACTGTGGCTATCTAGTCAGTTTGCCTCTAGATCAAAGGAGAGACTCATATAAAATAACCCCAATGGAGAGCCCAAATTTGGACTAGCTAACCGATAGCTTTTTTCCTGAGATGGGATTTTTGTCCCTAAGGTGAACAGTGAAGACCTGATTCCTAAACCAGGCTTTACTGGCCAAGATAATTTCAATTTTTGGGAATTTTAGTTTTCGGATTGTTTCTTTGGGGCAATAACGATATCTCTTTTAATTTAATCCGGCGGCAGTTTCTAGATTCTTTCATTTTCCAGAAAGAATTAGCCTAGTCAATCTTTCTAAAAATTTTTGAAGACTATAATTTTTGGAGGTTATAGGGTGAATTAATTTAAAACCGGGGAAGTGAGGTTCTTATTTGAAAAGAAAGGTCATTTAGAGTTAAGCCAAAAAGAGAAGAAGAGTCAGGTTAGTTTGGTGGCCTAACAAAGATTAGAGAGGCAAGGCAAAAAAATTATCTGAAAAAATAAAGAAAATTATCTAAGAAAATAATAAATTATCTATTGACATTATTAATTAAATTAATTAATAAAAATATGCATTGGTAGATAAAATATTATTTATTAGAGAATTGACTGATATCTTATTTCATTCTAATGGGGAAAGTTCCGATAAGGGGAAAGAGGCAGTTTCTAAGCCTGATTCGCTAGAAAAAACCCTAATCTCTTCTACCCAAGAAGAAATCTCTTCCCGGGGAAGTAGATTTCATCTGAAAAAGCCGAGTGTCTGTTCTTCTGAATTAATTTGTTTATTTCCAGGGACATAACGGCTTAATCTGGCCGTGTTTATTTATGAAGGAGTCATTTTTGGCTTTGATTTTGGGGAAATTAATTTAAGGAGTGTTCATGCGTAAAAAAATCGGTGTGTTTGTTTGTCATTGTGGGATTAACATCGCCGGTACAGTTGATGTCAAAAAAGTAGCTCAAGAGCTTTCTGAATTTCCAGGGGTAAGCTATACAGTGGACTACGTTTATATGTGTTCTGACCCTGGTCAAAATTTGATTATCCAAAAGATTAAGGAGGAAAAACTGGATGGAGTGGTGGTGGCCTGTTGTTCACCTAATCTTCACGAGACAACCTTTCGTCGAGCGGCTCAATCTGCCGGATTGAACCCTTATGAATGTGAGATAGCCAATATTAGAGAGCAGTGCAGTTGGGTCCATAAAGATAAGGACAAGGCTACCGAGAAAGCAATTAAAATCACTAAAGGAATAGTGGAGAAACTTCGCTGGAATGAACCTCTGCAACCCATCAAGGTCCCAGTAACTAAAAGAGCTCTTATTATTGGTGGAGGTATTGCTGGCATTCAAACCGCTCTGGATTTAGCCAATAGCGATATTGAAGTGGTTTTAGTGGAAAAGAATCCCTCAATTGGCGGACATATGATTCAACTCTCGGAAACATTTCCTACCCTAGATTGTTCTCAATGTATTTTAACCCCGAAAATGGTTGAAGTTTCCAAGCACCCCAAGATTAAACTCTACACCTACAGTGAGGTTCAGGAGGTTACGGGCTATGTAGGGAATTTTCAGGCGAAAATACTAAAAAAGCCTCGGTATGTGGATCCGGATAAATGTACTCTTTGCGATGAGTGTACTCAAGTGTGTCCGGTGGTGGTCCCCAATGAGTTTGATTTAGGGTTAACCGGGAGAAAGGCCATTTATATTCCTTTCCCCCAGGCGATTCCAGCCACTTATACTTTGGATATTGAGGCCTGTCCCGGGGTTCTGCCGATTGCTTGTGGTAAATGCTGGGATGTTTGTGAACCCAAAGCTATTGATTTTGATATGAAACCCGAAATAGTGGAAGAGAAAGTAGGGGCTATTGTGGTAGCTACTGGCTATGATCTTTATGACAAAAAAAATATGGCTGAATATGGTTACGGTAAATATCCTGATGTGCTCGATGGGCTCCAATTTGAAAGATTATTGTCGGCCTCGGGCCCTACCAGAGGGAAAATTTTGCGCCCTTCAGATCATAAGGAACCCAAGGAAATTGTCTTTATTCAATGTGTTGGTTCCCGAGATCCTGAACTCCATAATAAATATTGCTCTAAGATTTGCTGTATGTATACGGCTAAACACGCCAAGCTTTATAAACATCATGTGCATGATGGTCAGGCTTATGTTTTTTACATTGACATCCGCGCTGGGGGAAAAGGTTATGAAGAATTTGTCAACCGGACTATGGAAGAAGAAGGAGTTCTTTATTTAAGAGGAAAAGTTTCCAAAGTTTTTGAGGAGAACGGAAAATTAGTAGTTTGGGGGGTTGATACCTTAGCTGGACAAGATATTGAAATTCGAGCTGATATGGTGGTTTTAGCTATGGCTATTCGCCCTTCGTCTGGAGCTGAAAAATTGGCCAAGATTCTCAAGGCAGCCCAGGACACAGATGGTTTTTTTGCGGAAGCCCATCCGAAATTAAGGCCTGTAGAGAGTTTAACAGCGGGAGTGTTTCTGGCGGGTGTCGCCCAAGCACCCAAAGATATTCCTGATACTGTGGCCCAGGCGGGTGGGGCTGCCATCAAGGTCGTTTCCATTCTTTCTCAACCCGAGTTGCTTCACTCACCCTTGGTGGCTCAGGTTAATGAGCATCTCTGTACTGGTTGCAGTATGTGTGTTGATGTTTGTCCTTTTTCTGCCTTAAGTATTGTTGAAGGAAAAGCCAAAGTAAATGAAGTTCTTTGTGAAGGGTGTGGCACCTGTGCCGCCACCTGTCTCCGCTCGGCGATTGAAGTTAAGAATTTAACCCACCTGCAGGTTCACGATATGTTAACGGCTAGTTTAGGAGGCTTGAAATGAATTCGGAGCATGAACCCAAAATTGTGGCTTTTTTGTGTAAATGGTGTTCTTCAGCTGGTTCTGATATGGCTGGGGTTTCAAGGTTAGAATATCCATCTAATGTCATTCCTATTACGGTCATGTGTTCGGGCAGTGTTTCTCCCCTTTATATTCTCTCTGCTTTTAATTTGGGAGCCGATGGAGTCCTAGTTTCCGGATGTCACCCAGGTGATTGTCATTACATCAAAGGCAATATGTATGCCCGGCGAAGAATGGCTTTGTTGAAAGAGTTACTTCCTTATATTGGTCTTGAACCAGAGAGATTTCAGATGTCCTGGGTTTCGGCAGCTGAAGGTCTAAAATTTACCCAAATCATTAAAGAATTTGTCAAACAATTAAAGCCTTTAGGGCCGCAAACGCAATTGAGGAGGTCTCTCTGATGGTTGAAGTGGAAAAAATCAGAGAGGAAGCCCGTCGCCTCCTCCAAGAGGGGCAGGTCCGAGGGGTTATTGGCTATGTTCGTGGCCCTCAGGGTGTTTGGGCTGTACCCGCCATGATTCGGAACCCTGAAGATGTTGATCGACTTGTCTGGAATCCCACCTGTGTCCATAATTTAGTCCTTTTCGTTGTTGAGGAGAAAAAAGAACAGGCTCGCCAGAAAGAACCTGATAAGCGGCCTTTGGCGGTTGTGGTCAAAGGATGTGATAGTCGGGCCATAAATGTGCTTCTTCAAGAAAAGTTCATTGAGCGGGAAGAAGTTATTCTCCTTGGAGTATCTTGTGAAAACAGTGGGGTAGTTGATAAGAAAAAACTCTTGAATCTTGTTCCCTCTCAAAAAATTGAGGAGATTGTCTACGGAAATAATGGCCATATTGTAGCTGTCATCGATGGCGAACGACGCGTTTTTCCACCAGAGGAAGTTTTAGCTGACAGATGTCTGGAATGTCAGGCTAATTTTCCTGTTGTCTATGATCACTTTTTTGGCGAGAAGATAAAGAAGGAGGCCATCAATACTTCTCCGGGGGTAGATAAGATTGAGAAGATGCGCCTGGAAGAACGGCGACGCTTTTGGGAAGAAGAATTGTCTCGTTGTCTTCGCTGTTATGCCTGCCGTTCAGTTTGTCCTATGTGTTATTGTACTGAGTGTGTGGTTGATCCCATAAGTTTCGCGGTGGAACCTACCACCACAGCTGAAGAAAAAGCCAAGAAAATTAAATGGATAGAAAAGTCACCTTTACTCTCCGAGAACTTTGTCTATCATCTGGTTCGGGCTATTCATTTGGCCGGCCGTTGTGTTGATTGTGGAGAATGTGAGCGGGTTTGCCCTGAGGATATTCCTATTAGATTGCTGAATAAAAAATTAGAGAGAGAAGCCTGGCGTCTTTTCAATTATGTGGCCGGGATGGACAGCCAGGCTCCCTCTCTTTTTTCTACCTTTAAAGAAACCGACCCAGAAGATTTTATAAGGTGAGGCCATGGAAAAAGTACTGAAAAAATCGGATTTGGGCCAATGGGTGGCGCGATTAAAGGACTTTGATCTCTACGGCCCTGTCAGGGAGAATAACCATTGGGAATTTAATCAGATTTCTCAACTTGCGAATTTCCCTGAAGATTATACTCAGGTTAATGTTCCCTTGAAAAAAATTCTTCTGCCAAATCGAGAGGTGCTATTTCAATTTGAAGACAACCGTAACGGTGGTCCTTATCTTCAAGAAGTTTTGCCCGAAGAAAGAGAAGTTGTTGTTTTTGGAGTTAGGCCTTGTGATGCCCGGGGGATAGTCCTATTGGAGAAAGTTTTCAGTAGTGAAATTCCCGATATTTATTTTGAGCGTCGGCGGCAACAAGTCTATGTGGTCGGCTTGAGTTGTTACCCTCTTCCAGGGGAAAATTGTTTTTGTTTGTCGCTCGGAGGAGGTCCTTTTTCCACCAAAGGAATGGATATTTTATTAACTAAGATGCAGAGTAAGTATTTTGTTGAAGTGTTGACTCCTAAAGGAGAGAAATTGATCAAAGCCGCTCCGGAATATTTCTTCAATCCTACAGATAAAGATCAGCAGGAAAGGCAACAACTGGAGAGAAAAGCCCGGGCTATGTTTACTCGCCAAATTGAAGGAGTGGAGAAAATATGGCCAGTGTTATCCCAGATGTTTGAAAGCCCGCTCTGGCGGGAGGAATCGTATCGGTGTCTTAAATGTGGAATCTGCACTTACCTCTGTCCCACCTGCCATTGTTTTGATATAACTGATGAAATTTCTTCGACCGCTCCCTTGCAAGGGAAGAGAGTCAGAGTCTGGGATACCTGCCAATTCCCGGATTTCACCATGCATTCTTCAGGGCATAATCCCCGACCGGATAAAGCTTCTCGTCTGAGACAGAGGATAATGCACAAATTTCTTTATTTTGTTGAAACTTTTGGTGACATTATGTGCACCGGCTGCGGGCGCTGTGTAAGTAAATGTCCGGTGGGGATTGATATTATTGACATTTTGAATAAGGTGGCCAGTCATGGAGCATAATCCATATTTACCTCAATTAGCTCGAATAATTTCAATTAAAGAAGAAGTAGGCGGGGCCCGGCCAATTAAAACCTTTCACCTGGAGCTTCTTAACGGCCATAGATTTGACTTTAGATGTGGTCAGTGCGCCATGATCTCAGTTTTTGGTAAAGGAGAGTCGATGATTTCTATTTCGTCCTCTCCTCTGATCAAAGAATATTTGCAATTCAGTATCCTTAAAATGGGCCGGGTAACGACCGCTTTACATGAAATGGAGGAGGGAAGTATTGTTGGCCTGAGGGGCCCTTACGGCAACGGTTTTCCTCTCGAAGAATGGAAAGGCAAAAACCTGATTTTTATTGGTGGAGGCATAGGTTTGGCCCCCATCTGGTCGGTTCTCCAAACAGCTCTCCGTCAGAGAGATGATTTTGGACAACTCACTCTTTTTTATGGAGCTCGCACCTCTCAAGATCTCGTTTTTAAAGACGAGCTAAAGAAGTTGAAAGAGACCATTCCGGTTTATTTATCTATCGATGTTAAAGAGCCAGGTTGGAATGAATATGTCGGTTTTGTTCCCCAGAACGTTTTGGATAAAAAACCATCTCCTGAAAAGGCTATCGCTATTACCTGCGGTCCGCCCATTATGATTAAGTTCGTTATTAAAGGTTTGCAGGAATTAGGGTTCCAGGATGATCAAATTTTTACCACGGTTGAGAACAAGATGAAGTGCGGTATTGGGAAATGTGGTCGGTGTAATATTGGTCATCATTATGTTTGTAAAGATGGGCCAGTTTACTCCTGGGCCAGGCTGAAAACTCTTCCTCAGGAATATTAAAATTGCCTCATGAAGGCTTAAAGGAAGGTTTTAGGGGAAAAAAATAAGGAGGGAAAATGATTAATTTAGACACTTTAAGGCAGTTCGCCATCTTTAAAGATTTAACTGATGCCGAACTAGAAAATATCCAGAGCATAGCCAAATTAGAAAAGTTTAAAGCCAATACGCGGGTTTTCGAAGAAGATTCTTTAGCCGTGAAAATGTATCTTGTTTTAAAAGGGAGGGTGGAGATTAGACTACGAAAAGCGGCAGGTTTTCTGCCGATGACCATAGATGTGGTTGGTCCAGGAGAAATCTTTGGTTGGTCGGCAGTAACGAATCCCTTTACTTTCACCGCGGGAGCCTGGACTGTGGCTGATAGTGAACTAATCTCTCTCAATGGAGAGGTGATGCGCAAGCTCTTTAAGATTAATAATCATTTAGGGTATAAAGTTATGATGCAGATTGCCGCTGTTATCTCCAAGAGATTTCGAGCTCTGAGTAAAAAACTGGTTGAGTTTTTACCCGCTCAATCAGTGGGGGGAGAGAGTTAGAATCTAGCAAAAAATTACTCTCTCTTTTAGCTTTCGGAAAAATTTTGGTTTGGATAAAGGGAAGGTCTTCTCTAGAAAATTGTTTTTTGAAATCTCTTGAGAGAAAGAAATCTTCTCAAAAGGGAAGCAGTATTTTCTAAGCATGAGCTAGCCTCTAGATTAGATTTCGCCTGAGAAGACTGTTTTTCTCTTGAGCAGGCTGAAGAAAAAGCAATTTATATCCCCAAAAAAGAAGGCACTAGAAGAAGGTCTAAATTCTCTGCAGTCTGGACCTTAAATAATTACAAAATTATCAATTTTTTGGAGTTTCTTCCGACTAATTTTAAGGAAAGATGAAGAAGATATTCAATTCCTATCAGCAAATGAGATTGTTTTTTTCGGGTAAAGTTCAGGAAAGTGATTACTGGGGGAAAAGCAAAAATCATCTTTTAAGAAAAATAGCAGAGTTACTCCCCAACTCAGAAATTGAATCCTTTCTTCAAAATTCATGTGACATTATCCGAGAGTTCGGCGAATATGATCTAGTTTGGTTAGGCCTTTGGGATGAAGCCAAGGGACTCCTTCGGCCTCAAGCTATTGCCACTTTAAATCCGAATTATAATCATATTCCTCTTTTAAGTTTTAAGAATCATCAGCCTTCTCTGACTCCTGAAATTGAAGCTTTACAGAAAGCCAAGCCGGTCTTAGCCTCAGTAGCTCGACTGAAGAAAAGATATAAAGAGTGGGCTGAAGTAATGCTTCAGTGTGGATTGAATAATTTAGTTTCTTTTCCTTTATTGGTTCCGCCCAAAGTTTATGGGCTTCTTAATCTTTACTCAGCGGTGCCTCGGAGTTATCTGGATGATGAGTTTTCTTTGTTGGGAGAAGTTGCTGATTTGGTGGCCTTTAAGATTCATGCTCATCAAGAAGAGGAGAGGAGAAAAGCCTTGGAAGAGGAATTGGCTGTTCATTCACGGAAATTAAGAAAGACAATGGAAATGACTATTCAAGCTCTAGCGGTCACCATAGAGATGCGGGATCCTTATACAGCTGGTCACCAAAGACGGGTGACACAACTAGCTTCTCGAATTGCTCAAGAGATGAATTTAGGAGAGGAAGAAATTGTTAATATCCGTCTGGCGGGCATAGTCCATGATATTGGCAAAATCTATGTTCCTGTAGAGATATTAACTAAGCCCGGCCGCTTAAATGATTATGAGATTAGTATGATTAGATCCCACCCCCGATTTGGGTTTGATATAATTAAAGAAACCGATCTCCCCAAAAAAATTGGTGAGATTATCCTGCAACATCATGAACGAATGGATGGTTCTGGATATCCGGCGGGGTTGAGTGGAAGTGAGATTCATCTGGAATCGAGAATATTAAGTGTGGCTGATGTGGTGGAAGCTATGTCTTCCCATCGGCCCTATCGGCCTGCTCTGGGGTTGGAAGCCGCCTTGGAAGAAATTGACCAGCATAAGGGCTTCCTCTTTGATCCGGACGTGGTTGATGTGTGTCTGGATCTTTTTGAAGAAAAAAGATTTAGTTGGACTCGAGATGAGTCCATGTCCACAGTTACCCATTAAGCCACTTTTTTTCTTCCCCCTTATCATTCCTCCGAGGCGGCTTCCTCTGTCTTTAACCTTGGCCGTAAGCTAAAAAATTTGGATTCAGGTCCTGTGTCCAACATTTTGGTGTCAGAACAACATTTTGGTGTCAG
>Ga0190361_1000090_pt1 | contig 35651 bp, 28 predicted proteins | sample 48721845_MG_FD_161273 | JGI IMG/M metagenome (GOLD analysis project Ga0190361, IMG submission 161273) | Hydrothermal vent microbial mat bacterial communities from Southern Trench, Guaymas Basin, Mexico - 4872-18-4-5_MG | ecosystem: Environmental > Aquatic > Marine > Hydrothermal vents >... | reverse complement strand
GAACATCACCTGGACTAAAAAAGGAACTATTGGTAATGTTAATATCTATGTAGACTATGATGGTGATGGAACCTATGATGAATTATTAGGAACAGTTGACAGTGAAACTACTACTCTGTTTAACTGGAATCCCATACCAGATCAGGTAACTAATAATGCCAAAATAAAAGTAGCAGATGCTGACAATGAAGCAAATGTTTTTGATGAATCAGATAGCGCTTTCCATATAATCGGCTCATTCACTATAACTGCTCCTGACGGCTCACCCTTAACTAGTGGTGAGCCTTATACCATTAGTTGGTCCTCAACTGGAACAGCTATAAATAAGGTAAAGCTGGAGTTCTACGATGGCTCAGCTTGGTCAACTATTGATCCCCTAGCTCCTAATTCAGGTAGTTATTCCTGGACAGTTCCTTCTAATACTTCCTCTACTAACTGTAAGATAAGAATAACTGCCTCTGATCCTGACCAACCTGCCACTGCTACAGAATCAACTTCTTTTTGGATCCATGGAAAGATTGAAGTAACCAGTCCTACATCAACAGATAAATGGACAGTAGGTACCAGCGAAGATATCGTCTTTAATATTACAGGTAAGATTGATGCGGTAAATATTCTTTATTCTAAAGATGGAGGCTCAAGCTATACCTACACCATTACTTCAGGATATGCAGTAACCCCAGGTTCAAACACCTATACCTGGACTATACCTACTGATCAGGATATCCTCTCTTATGATCAGGCAAAGATAAAAGTAGTAGATAGTGCTTACTCTACTGTCTACGGTGAGAGCGCTAACTTTATGCTAAAAGGTTCCATCACTGTTATAACTCCTTCTGACGATGGTATTATCTTAACCTATGGTTCACCTACTCCTTACGATATAACCTGGTCATATTCGGGACCGATTCAAAAGGTAAGAATATTCTACTCTACTAACGATGGTTCTACCTATCCTAATGAGATAACTGATCCTTTAACTGGTGTTCCTGCCTCAGATTTAAGTTATTCCTGGGATATTCCTGATATCATAATTGGTAAGCACTTAAAGATAAAGATTGTTGATTTCGATAATACTACTGATTGTTTTGATGAATCAGATAATAGTTTTGAGATCGTAGGTCAGCTTTCTTTGACTTCACCTACAGGTGGAGAGAACTGGGCAGTAGGTAGTTCTCAAAATATCTCCTGGAACTCCACGGGAACCTTTGATAATGTACACATTGAGGCTTCTACTGATGATTTCACCACCACTATCTTAGATGTAATCAGACCTCGAACTGATGGCTCTTACTCCTGGACTATTCCTGATAATATCTCTGATAATGTAAAGGTAAGAATATCTGACCCTGACCACCATCCTGAGTTGGTGGTTGATACATCAAGCGCCTTCTCTATAATTGGTGGATTAGATGTAACTGCTCCTGAGAGTGGCCAGGTCTGGTATGTAGGAGAGAGTAAAACCATATCCTGGAATGCCACAGGAACAGTAACTAATGTAAAGATAGAGTATAAGACATCAGCTGCAGGAGCCTATTATACTATTGTTGCTGATGATGGAGGCCATACTGCTGGTTCAAACTCTTACACCTGGACCTCAGTAGCTGATGAGAATTCTGAGGACTGTTATATAAAAGTATCTGATGTAAATAAACCTGCTCTAGTATATTCTGTAAGTGAAAATCCCTTCTCTATTAGACCTAAAGTTACTGTATCCAGCCCTACCTCAGGAGAGCTTATAAGAGTAGGTTCAAGTTATCCAGGAAAGATCCAATGGGATTTAGGTGGTTCTACTAAGGTAACCAGTGTAGATATATTATACTCCACCAACGGTGCAGCAGGACCATTCGATAAGACTATTGCTACAGGTGTTGATGCTACCTTAGGTAGCTATGATTGGAACAATGTCGCTGATACTATAAGTGACAATGTAGTAGTGAAGATAGTAGATACAGGAAATCCTAATGTCTATGGTCTATCTAGTGTATTCAGTATCGTAGGTGATATAACGGTACAGGCTCCTAATGGAGGAGAAGACTGGCCTGTAGGAAGTTCACAGAACATCACCTGGACTAAAAAAGGAACTATTGGTAATGTTAATATCTATGTAGACTATGATGGTGATGGAACCTATGATGAATTATTAGGAACAGTTGACAGTGAAACTACTACTCTGTTTAACTGGGATATCCCTGATAATGTAACTAACAATGCCAAGATAAAGATAACTGATGCTGATAATGAAGCTAATGTCTATGATGAAAGTGATGATTATTTCCATATTGCTGCTACCTTTACTATAAATACTCCTGGCGAAGGAGAAGTATTGGAAGTTGGTTCTTCTTATGATATAACTTGGATTCGTCAAGGATCTGCAGTAACCCAAGTAAAGTTAGAGTACTCTTCCGATGGCGGAGCATCTTGGAATTTGATAACCGATTCTGCTTCTAATTCTGGAGTTTATCCTTGGACAGTACCTGATGCAATTTCTACAAGTTGTAAGGTAAAAATATCTGATCCTAACAACCCCAACGCCTTTGATGAATCCACAGGATATTTTAAGATTAGAGGAAAACTCCAGGTAACTTCTCCCAACACAGGTACAGAATCTTGGGATGTAGGTTCAACTTATCCTATAACTTGGATAAGAACGGGTTCTATAGCTACTATAAATATCTTCTATTCTCATGACAATGGGAGTAGTTGGACAAAGATTAATCCTACAGCAGTAGATGCCTCTCTAGAGAGTTGGGATTGGGCTATCGATGAGACCATTCCCATAAGTAATCGAGCTCTTATTAAAATAGTAGACACTTCTGACTCTACAGTCTATGATACTTCCGATAATACCTTTGAGGTAAAAGGGAGTCTTCATCTGACCGCTCCTTCTGATTCAGGGATTTCTCTCTCGGTAGGTGATAACTATACTATTACTTGGGAGAAGTATGGAGCGGTAGGAAATATTGATATCCATTACTCTACTGATGGAGGAATTGCAGGAGGAGGGGCCTATCCTGACGGCAATTTAATTACCACTGTTCCCGCGGATGATTTAAGTTTTGTTTGGTCAGTTCCTGATGCTATTGGAACAAATTTGAGGATAAGAGTAAGAGCAGTAGATAACTATAACGTATGGGATGAGTCAGATAATCCTTTTGAGATTAAAGGAAAAGTTACTTTAAATCAACCTTTAGGAGGGGAGGTTTGGTTTGTAGGAGATACTGAACAGATAAAATGGACTCCTACAGGGACCTATGCTCAAGTAAAGCTAGAATATTCTACCAATGGATTTGCTGATGAACTTCAGACTCATCAGATAGCTATAGTTGCTGCCGGTGAAAGTGGAGTTATCCAAAGTTACGATTGGACTGTTCCTGATGCTATTGGAACCAATCTGAAGGTAAGGGTTTCTGATAACAATAATCCTGCAGTTGTAGATGTTTCTTCTAATCCTTTCACTATAAAAGGAAAGCTAAAGCTTACTTCTCCTGATGGAGGTGAAACTTGGGTAGTAGGAGAGGTTCACAACATCACTTGGCAGAGAACAGGTTCTATTCAGTATGTAAAACTGGAATATTCTACTGATGGAGGTACTACTTTTCCTAATGAGATAATAGCTTCAATCGATGCTTCAACAGGAACCTATGCTTGGACTATTCCTGATGCCATTGGGACAAACTTGAAGGTAAGAGTTTCCGATGCTTCCGATGCTTCTGTTTTTGATGTCTCTAACGATACTTTCACTATAAAAGGTGCATTAACTTTGACTGCACCTAACGGGGGAGAAGCTTGGGAGGTAGCTAGTGTACATAGCATCACTTGGCAGAGAATCGGTTCTATTCAGTACGTAAAGTTAGAATACTCTTTGGATGGTGGTGTAACTTATCCTAACACTATTGTCGCTCAAACCGATGCTTCTAGTGAAAGTTATTCTTGGACTATTCCCGATAACCCCTGTACTACTGTAAAAGTTAAGATAACTGATACCTCTGATTCTTCAGTTTTTGATATATCAGATGCTAACTTTAAGATTATAGGATCGCTAACTCTAACTGCTCCTAACGGGGGAGAGAAATGGAAAGTAGGTGAGTCTAGAAAGATTACTTGGACCATGGTTGGTTCTATTGCTAATGTAAAGTTGGAATACTCTACCAATAGTGGCCAGAGTTATGACTATCTAATCGTCGCTTCAACCCCTGGGGGAGGATTAGAGTATTATTGGGATATTCCTGATAATGTTACAACTCACGCTCGAGTAAAGATCTCTGATGCTTCGGATATCACTGTATCCGATACATCCAACGATGATTTCAAGATTCAAGCAGTGTTTGATATAACTACTCCCGATGGAGGGGAAGTATGGGAAGTAGGTGAGGTAAAAGATATCACTTGGACAACTAATGCTACCGTTGCTAATGTAAAGTTGGAGTACTCTACCGATGGAGGAACAAATTGGGAGACAATAGTAGATTCTACTGCTAATACTGGAATATATTCCTGGACAGTACCTGATGCTATCTCTTCTACTGTAAAAGTAAAAGTCTCTGATGTTAATGATCCAGAAGCATTTGATACTTCTCTAGGTAACTTTAAGATAAGAGGCTCTTTAGATTTAACCTCTCCTGATGGAGGTGAAACTTGGGTAGTTGGTTTTCAGTATCCAATCACTTGGACTAAGAATGGAAGTATTTCTTTCGTAAAACTAGAATACTCTACGGACAGTGGAGTTACTTATCCTAACACAATTGCTGGTTCAGTAGATGCTAGTTTAGGAACCTATACTTGGACTATTCCTGATGATATCTCTGATACAGTGAGGGTAAAGATAACTGATACCTCTGACAGCACAGTCTTTGATACCTCTAGTAGTGATTTTTCTATAAAAGGAGCTTTACACCTGCTTTCTCCCAATGGAGGAGAAGAATGGGTAGTAGGAACTGCAGAAAATATTACCTGGGAGAGAACAGGATCTATACAGAATGTGAAGTTAGAGTATTCCACAAATTCTGGTACCACATTCCCTTATCTAATTGTTGCTTCAACTGATGCTTCTACAGGTAGTTATGGTTGGGATATTCCTGATGCTATCTCCAATACATTAAGGGTAAGAGTTTCTGATGCTTCTGATTCTACAGTCTATGATATTTCTGATGCAGATTTTATTATAAAAGGTGCATTAACTTTAAATGCTCCTAACGGAGGAGAGATTCTTTATGTAGGAGATCCTTATACCATTACTTGGACACGTACAGGAAGTATACCTGCGGTAAAATTAGAGTATTCAACGAATAGTGGAAGTAGCTATGACTATCTGATTGTTGCTTCTACAGATGCTTCTGTAGGAAGTTATAGTTGGACTGTACCTGATGCTATTGGTACACATTTAAGAGTAAAAGTTACCGATACATCTAATTCTACAGTATTCGACACTTCTGACACAGACTTTACTATAAAAGGAAAACTCAAACTTAATTCTCCCGATGGAGGAGAAACTTGGATTGTAGGTGATTCTCAAACAATTACTTGGACTCCTACAGGAACAATTAATAATGTAAAGTTAGAGTATTCAACTGATGGGGGAAATACCTATGCTTACACCATTGTTGATTCTACTCCAGGAATGACAGGAAGTTATTCTTGGACTATTCCCGACTCCATAGGAACTAATTTAAAGGTGAGAGTTTCCGATGCTTCCGATCCTTCAGTATATGATGAGTCCGATAATGTTTTTGAAATAAAAGGTTCATTAACTTTAGTTGCTCCTAATGGAGGAGAAGTTTGGGGAGTAGGTACAACCCAGAGTATTAGTTGGACAAAGACAGGTTCGATATCTACTATAGCTATTAAATATTCTACCGATGGAGGCCAGACCTATCCTAATACTATTGCTTCTTCTGCCGATGCTCAAACTGGTTACTATAACTGGGTGATCCCCGATGATATAGCCTCAACTTGTAAAGTTAAGATAATAAATAACGCTGATAGTTCTGTGTTCGATATTTCCGATTTGAATTTTAAGATAGTAGGTATTTTAACTTTAACTTCTCCTAATGGAGGAGAACGCTGGGGCGTGGGAACAAATCACAATATCACCTGGACAAAAGTTGGTTCAATTGCTAATGTAAGACTAGATTACTCTACAGATAGTGGACAAAGTTTTCCTTATACCATTGTATCTTCAACTTCTGCAGGAGCGTTAAGCTTCACCTGGACAATTCCTGATTCAGTAAGTAAGACCTGTAGAGTAAGAATATCCGATGCTTCAGATATTGAGGTGTATGACACATCTGATAATGATTTTACTATCCATGCTCGTTTTGATATAACCAGTCCTGATGGAGGAGAAGTGTGGGTAGTAGGTTCTACTCATGATATTACTTGGGATACTATTGGTTCAATTACAACAGTAAGGTTAGATTATTCTATTGATGGAGGGGTAAACTTCGATTATACTATCACTCCATCAACTGCTAATACCGGTTCCTATCCTTGGACTATCCCTGATGCCATTTCTTCTCAAGTAAGAGTAAGAGTAAGTGATTATAATGATTCTGATTCTTTTGCAATTTCAGAAGCAAACTTTAAGATTAGAGGAGATATAGAAGTAGTTTCTCCTAACGGTGGAGAAGCTTGGATCGTAGGTTCAACCCATGATATAACTTGGACTATAACAGGATCTATAACTGCTGTTAATATAGAATACTCTACCGATGGTGGGAGTAGTTTTCCCTATTCTGTTGCTTCAGGAATAGATGCGTCTTTAGGAAGTTGCTCTTGGACTATTCCCGATACTTTATCTAAGACATGCAGGGTAAAGATTACTGATACCACTGACTCTACAGTTTATGATACCTCAGATAGTGATTTTAAAATTAGGGGTGATCTCACATTAACCTCACCTAATGGAGGAGAGATTTGGGAGGTAGAGAGCGTTCATAATATTACTTGGACCACAGTTGGTTCAATTGCTAATGTAAAGCTAGAATACTCTACAGATGGTGGCTCTAGTTTTCCCTATACTATTGTAGATTCCTTTAATGCAGCTTCTGAGAGTTATCCTTGGATTATTCCTGATGCTATCTCTGATACAGTGAAAGTGAGAATATCAGATGCCACAGATGACACTGTTTTTGATGCTTCAAATGATAATTTTAAGATTCAAGGAGTAATAACTGTGACTGTTCCTAATGGAGGAGAAGTTTGGAGAGTAGGTGAACAGGATGATATTACTTGGGAGATTACAGGTTCTATTTCTAATGTAAAGATAGAATATAGTATCGATAATGGAGCAGATGGTTATCCTTATCTGGTTTCTCCTAATGTAGTTGCTTCTTTAGGAAGTTACTCTTGGACTATTCCTGATAATATTACTAACCAAGCAAAAGTAAAGATTACTAATCTTTCTGACCCCACAGTTTATGATACTTCTGATGATGTATTTAAAATAGTGGGTCAGTTGGTTTTAACTGCCCCTAACGGAGGAGAAGTGTGGCCGGTTGGTTCATCACAGGCAATAACCTGGTCAGCAGTAGGTTCCATTCAGAATGTAGAATTAAAATACTCCACTAATGGGGGAGTGAGTTATGATTACCTCATTATAAGTTCCTATCCTGCTTCTGCTGGTTCCTATAACTGGACTATCCCTGATGCTATATCTTCAACAGTTAGAGTTAAGATTGCCGATGTGAGTGATCCGGGAATTGTTTTTGATACTTCCGATGACAACTTTAAAATTAGAGGTGACTTAGTTTTAACTGCGCCTAACGGAGGAGAAGCATGGTTAATTAATTCATCTCACGATATTACTTGGACAAGATTTGGTTCCATTGCTAATGCAAAATTAGAATACTCTGTGGATGGTGGAGCAAGCTTTCCTTATCTAATAATTGGTTCAGTTGATGCATCTTTGGAGAGTTACTCTTGGACTATTCCCGACAATTCTTCTGTGCAGTGTAGAGTTAAGATATCTGACGCTTCTGATCCAACTGTTTACGATATATCTGATGGGAATTTTATTATCCGAGCAGGATTTGAGTTAACCTCACCTAATGGAGGAGAGGTTTGGGCAGTAGGGTCCACTCACAATATTACTTGGGACACTTACGGTTCAGTAGCTAATGTAAAGCTAGAGTACTCTAAGGATAATGGTGCTCATTGGAATTTTATTGCAGGACCAGTAGCAAATACAGGAGTCTATCAGTGGATTATACCTGATGCTATCTCTAGTGAGTGTATTGTAAGAGTTTCAGATATAAATGATCCTGATGCTAACGATATTTCCGATGATGTATTCAAGATTCATGGTTTGATTACTGTTCTTTCTCCTAACGGTGGAGAGGAATGGGGTGTAGGAACTGCTCAAGATATTAGCTGGAGTATTACTGGTTCAATTGCTAATGTGAAGTTAGAGTATTCGGCCCAGGGTGTAGATGGCTCTTATGAGACAATTGCTGATTCAGTTACTGCTTCTTTAGGGAGTTATTCTTGGACTGTGCCTGATGCTATATCCAATAATGTCTTTGTAAAGATAAGTGATAGTTCTGATTTGAGTGTTTATGATACTTCCGATTCTGCTTTTAAGATAAAGGCTTCTTTCCAGATAACCGCACCTAATGGTGGAGAGGCCTGGATTGTAAATGATACAGAAAATATTACCTGGAATACTCAGGGCACAGTAGATAATGTGAAGCTTGAGTATTCTACTGATGGGGGAGATAATTGGACTTTGATTACAGAGTCAACCCCCAATACAGGTACATATTCTTGGAGTATCCCTGATAGTATATCTGAGGAGTGCAGAGTAAGGGTATCCGATGTAAATGATTCTTCCGCAGACGATATCTCAGATAACAATTTCAAGATTAGAGGAAACTTAACTATAACCTCACCTAACGGAGGTGAGAAATGGGCGGTAGGAACAACTCAGGTAATTACTTGGGATAGAGTAGGTTCAATTTCCTATGTAATATTAGAGTATTCAGATAATGGAGGAACGACTTTCGTACCAATTATTAATCAGACTCCTAATACAGGAAGTTACTCTTGGACTATTCCTGATGCTATTACCACTCAGGCTTTGGTAAAGATAACTGATTACGATGATACCACCGTTACTGATACTTCAGATAATTTCTTTAAGATCCAAGGTAGTTTCACTATAACTACTCCCAACGGAGGAGAAGCTTGGACCGTAGGTTCAACCCATAATATAATTTGGAGCTGGAATGGGACGGTTAACTATGTAGATTTATACTACTCTACCGATGGTGGAGTAACCTATCCCAACTTAATTGTATCTAATTTAGCTAACAGTGGTACTTATGCTTGGACTGTTCCTGATAATGTCTCTGGTCAGGTAAGAGTAAAGGTTCAAGATGCTACTGACCCCGATGCTTATGATAGCTCTAACGCTGATTTTAGAATAAGGTGTGCGTTTACCTTAACCGCTCCTAATGGTGGAGAACAGTGGGAGGTGAGTGAGAGTTATAATATAACTTGGGCTAATATAGGTACTATTCCTGAGGTAAAACTTGAATACTCTCGAGATGATTTCTTAACAGATATTAATACTATTAGTGCCGAGGCTCCTAATACTGGAGTATACTCTTGGACTATTCCTGACGCAATTTCTGATACAGTAAAAGTAAGGATATCCGATCCTAACGATCCCGGAGCCTTCGATACCTCTGATAGCAATTTTAGAATAACTGCTCATTTTGAAGTTACCTCACCCAACGGAGGAGAAATATGGAAAGTAGGTTCTACGCAGAATATAACTTGGACTTGGGCAGGGAGTGTGCCTCAGGTGAAATTAGAATATTCTAACGATGGGGGGGTAACCTGGAATCTTATCGGTGGTCCTGATAACACCGGAAGCTATTCTTGGATAGTGCCTGATGATATAACTGCTTTATTCAAAGTGAGGGTTTCTGACCTTTCCGATGAGACCGCTAAAGACGAGTCAGATGATAATGCTAAAATAATTGCTGATTTTACTTTAACTTCACCTAACGGAGGAGAAGAGCTTACCGTAGGTGAAGATTACGAGATTACTTGGAGTTGTGTGGGGACTGTTAGTGAGGTAAGACTTGATTATTCTAAAGATAGTGGAGGGACTTTCGATTACGTTATCACTTCTTCTACTTCTAATGATGGAAGTTATATTTGGAAGGTACCCAATGCTCCTCCTGAGGGAGAAAGCCAAATCTCTACAATTCGAGTAAGAGTGATGAGCACGACTGATTCTGATGCATTTGATACCTCTGATAGTGATTTTACTATCGTAAGAGGAATTCTTCATGTGCTTTCACCCAATGGAGGAGAAAGATGGGTTACCAGAGAAGAACATGATATTAGTTGGGAAACTACACAAGGTTCAATTCCTCTAGTAAATATTGAGTACTCAAAAGATGACTTTAGTGATGATATTCATACTATTGTTTCCTCTTACGATAATACAGTTTCTCCTAATTCCTATACCTGGACTATCCCTGATGACCGTTCTACTACCGTAAAGGTAAGAGTTTCTGATGTTCGGGATGTTACCGTTAACGATATATCTGATGATTACTTCACTATTGATTATTACTCTGTCACTTTCGAGATTAGGGATCTTTTAACTAACGAACATCTATCCCAGCTTAGCGTAGATGCTGCTTCGGATAAAGGAGACGTTTGGCAGACTTCTGAAGACCCTCAAGTTCCTGGCCAACCCTTAGGCTCACCAGTAACGGTAGAGCTTCCTTATGGATTCTGGACTTTTACTTGGATGAAGACCGGATATGGTGATAAACAAGTAAGTTTCTTATTGGATAAAGATGATCCTTTAGCCGGTACAGAAAATGAGGTTATTTTTATGGAGACAACTGCAATCCATATCTGGCGGGCTTACTCTGATTTTTCCTACGATCCTTCAACAGATACCCTTTCAGTAAGTAGTTGGCTTGAGCGTGATGGATTTGTAGTTACTGGTGGAGTGCAGGCAGATGTTTATATTTACGATCCTGAGACAGAGGAACTTATTGTCCAATTAACCGATACTAGTGCCGATTCAGCAGGATTTTTCCACTCTAGTTGGTCACCAACGACTTTAGTCCCCGGTAAAGTTTACACTGTAATTACTGATATTACCAATGCCAGTGGAGCGCACTTTAAGACTCCTGACTCTTTCACTATTACTGAAGAATCTGAACTTCAGGAGATGCAAGATACGGTAAATTATGTTTTGGATAAACCGATTTCAGAAGTGAGCACAGAGCTTCAGCAGAAGCTTGATGACCAGACTACCCTTATCGATCAAAAGATGGAGGAGCAAAAGACTATTATTGAGACTAAAACCGATGAAATGCAGCAGGCAATAAACGATTCTTTAGCAAGTTTTGAAACTCAAACCACAGAGGTTATCACCCAGTTACAAGCAGGAGCTGAGCAAGCTGTTCAGGCAGGTCAGGAGCTAGAAGCTACTGCTAAAAAGTATTCTTGGAAAGCAGTAGTAGCTCCTAACCCTGCTCTGCGAGGAGAGACGATAACCTTAAGTTGTCAAGGGCCTTCGGGCCTTTACCCGATGGTAAGTATATACAACGCTGACAACGAAGCGGTGGTAAAAGATTGGGTGATGCAGGAGACTTCCCTAGGGCTTTATACTTTCGAATTTACTGCTGACGAGAGATTCCCTGTGGGTAAAGCTTATACTTATATTGTTACTGAGCAAACTACAGGAGGTTTGGTTACCGGTTCTGGTATGGTAGAGGAAATGTCCATTACTACTATTGCAGGACTAGCTGCCGCTGCTCCCGCAGCAGAGCGAACCGCCAAACAAGTTTTAGATTCAGTAAAAGCTTTAGAGCTATCTCTCACAGGAGAGGGTGGAGTGAATATATCTATGCATTTACAGAATATTCAAGCACAGATAGAATCTTTACCAGAGAAGATTATTGAGGAAGGCGTTACTCCAGTGATAAGAGATGCTATAAATGAGATTTCTGAAAGGATAGAAGCTTTAGTAAGTAAAGAAGGGTACGATTTTAAAGAATTACTAGAGGAAGAACTCAGTGAATCACCAACAATAAAAGAAATTAGAGAAAAGACTACAGCTATTGAGGCAGTAGTGAGGTTGTTACAGGCTTTATTTGAAGCAAAGTTCGGAGGAAAAGACACACCTATCGTTTCTACAATTTTACAGTAAAGATTAAAGAGATACAAAATTTAAAAAGGAGTGGTAAAATAGAAAAGATACGTTAATAATAAAAATAAGATGTTATTTACTGGGGGCAAAAAAAGATTCTTTCTTTTCTGTGTAGGACTACTGCTTTTTTTCTTTTGGATTACTAGTATAGAACTTCTCTATGCGGGAAGTATAAGATTTCGGATAGTAGCAGTTAACCCCTCCAAGATTAGATCCCAGCGTGTCCCTATTAAAGTATATTTACCTCAAGAGGTTACTCCTAAGGATGTTCTAGATCTGGGAGGTCTCAAGTTGGAGTTCGATCCTACACGTTCTCTCTTCTATGTCTATAAGGATGATATTATCCTCAGGCCTGCAGAGACTAGAGTATTTGAAGTGGAAATAAAGGATATCTGGGTTATTCCTCCTGAAGAATTAGATGTAGTGTTGGAACAAGCCAAAAGTTTAGCTTTGGAGTTTAAGGGTTCAGAGTATGAACCAAAAGCAGAGGAGCTTTACCAGAAAGTAAGTAAACTTGCTGATGAGATTATTCGTACTCAGAGCGATGAGATGATGAGTCGTTCTCAACATATTGGTATTTATCGCAAAAATTTAGAGAGACTTGATAAGGTAAAAAAAGATTTGGCGGATATGGAAAAACTTCTTAAGCTGGCAAAAGCTCCTCTTACTCCGGAGATGCTTAAAAAAGGAAAATTTACTACCGAAGCTCCTTCTAAAACTGCTACGTGGGTACTTATCTTCGTTATTATGATTTTCCTTGCTCTTCTTTCTCTAGTATTTTTCTTTACCTGGCACCGTCAGGCAAGGATTGCTCATAAAAGGATTTCTCAAGCTAAAGAGGAAACGTTTAGTGATGAAGGAAAGTAATGCTAGATACTATTATCCTAAGTCCCCAGAGGGTAATTTTTAAAGGAATCTTAGAAAGTATTATCCTTCCTGGAGAGGTAGGAGTATTTGAGGTTTTACCTTACCATAAAAATATTATCAGCCGATTAATTAAAGGAGAGATAGTTTTAAACCAAAAAGAGATACTTCCTATAAAGAGAGGAATAGTTAAGGTAGAGAGAAACAAGGTAGTTGTGGTGGTAGAAGAATGAGTGCTAATACTGCCATAGTAATTATTTTTCTTTTTTGTATTTTAGGACCATCCATGGTTTTTGCTGCGGGAGTTTTTTCAGGAATTAATGCTTTAGGTAGAAATCCTTCCAGTGCTCCCAAGATTTTTACCGCTATGGTTATTAGTTTAGTATTTACGGAGAGTTTAGCTGTTATCGGTATGCTGATAGCGTTTCAGATATTTTCTCCCTAAGGGAAAGAAAGGAGAGGTATGCTAGTTGTATTTTTAATTGTAATCCTTGGTATTTTTTGGATTTTGATAATAGTATTAAGACAGATCTTGACCCGTAACATAACCTCTGCCACTCAGCATCTTGATGAGTTAGCTAAGGATTATCTTGCCAAACAAGCAGAGGTAGAGAAGAAGCTGAAAGAAGCGGAAACTATCTATGAAGAAAAGATTAGAAGAGCTCAAGAGGAGGTAGAAAGGATAAAAGCAGAAGCTAAGAAGGCAGTTGAGGAAGAGAGAAAAAGAATAATCCAAGAGGCAAGGGAGAAAAGTCAACAGTTAATTCAACAGGGAGAGAAGGCAAGAGAGAACCTTATTTTAGATTTGCATAGGAGGATAGATATCGAAGCTACTCAAAAAGCTTCTATTATCCTTGAGAAGGTATTGCCTCAAAATTTGCGTCTCTTAATTCATAACCATCTTGTAGAGGAACTGCTGGCAAAAACTAAAAAACAGTTAAATAGTTTGCAGCTACCTTTTTCAAATGAGGGAGTAAAAGTTATCTCTGCTTTCTCTTTTAACGATGAGCAAAGAAAATCTTTGCTTGATAATCTGAAGGAGAAGTTAGGTATAGATTCTTTTAAGGAGGAGGAAGATTCTTCTCTCATTGCCGGGTTTCTTATAACTGTAGGGAGTACAGTTCTTGATGGGAGTTTAAAGTGGTTGATTAAAGAAGAAGCCAAGAAATTAATTCAACAAGAACATGAAGGAGAATAGTCAAAGAATAGTAAATGAGGAAGCAGTTTCTTTTCAAGTAAGAGAGGTAGGAAAGATAAAATCTATACATAAGTTCATCGTTATAGCAGAAGGAATGCCTTCTTGTGTTAATGGACAGATGGTAGAGTTTTCCAATGGTAAAAAGGGATTAGTTATTGGATTTGTAGAAGATGAAATTCAGATTTTGATTTTAGGTTCCTCTGCAGGAATAAGAGTGGGAGATGAGGTGTATAACCGAGGAAAGTTTTTATCTCTTCCTGTAGGAGAATCATTCATAGGAAGGATAGTAGATAGTTTATGTGAACCTGAAGATGAGTTAGGACCGATTGAAGCAAGGGAATTCTATCCAGTGTTTAGAGTAGCTCCGGGAGTTATGGAAAGGGTTCCTGTAGAGAGGCCATTAGAAACTGGCATTTTAACTATTGATGCTACTATTCCTATTGGAAGAGGACAGCGTCAGCTTTTAATAGGAGATAGACTCACAGGTAAGACTACGGTGGCAGTAGATACAATTATTAACCAGCGAGGTAAAGATATAGTATGTATCTACTGCTGTATCGGTAAACCTTACTCTAGCCTTCTTAAGGTCTTAGATGTGTTTAAGGAGAAGAAAGTAATGGATTATACTATTATAGTGAGTGGAATAGCTTCTGCTTCACCTGGAGAGCAGTATTTAGCCCCTTATACCGCTGCTACTTTAGGGGAGTATTTTATGTATAATGGAAAAGATGCTTTAGTAATCTTTGATGATTTAACTCGTCATGCTTGGGTGTATCGCCAGATTTCCCTTCTATTAAGAAGAGCTCCTGGGAGAGAGGCTTACCCGGGAGATATATTTTACCTTCACTCCCAACTTATGGAGAGAGCAGGACAACTAAAACCTGAAAAGGGAGGAGGGTCGATGACATTTTTGCCTATTGTGGAAATTCAGCAGGGAGATGTGACAGGATATATTTCTACTAACGTCATATCTATGACTGATGGTCAGATATACTTTAGTACCCCTCTTTTTAATAAAGGATTCAGACCAGCAATTGATTTAGGTCTTTCTGTTTCACGAATCGGTGCAAGAGTTCAGTGGCCAGCAACTAAAGCTTTTAGTAGAGATTTAAGGTTAGGATATCTTCGCTATCGCGAACTTCTTCAGATGACCCAATTAAGAGCAGCCACCCTTTCTAAGGAAGCAATTGCTTCTTTAAAGAGAGGGCAAGCAATAACCGAGATTCTTATTCAACCTAAAAATAAACCTCTACCTATGGAAGAGGGGGTAGTATTTCTTTACGCCATAAGTATAGGAGTTTTAGATGAACTCTCAGTATCTCAAATTAAGAAATTTAAGGAAAAGTTTATTTCCCGTTTAAGAGAATGGTACCCGGATTTTCTTTCTAAATTAAGAGAAAGAAAGGTTCTTACTGATGATTGCATAGAGATTCTTTATATGGCTTTAGATAGATATTTTAAGGAGGAAAGTAAAGAGTAATAAAATTAAGTTTTAGCTATGCCTGCCCTTTCTCAGATAAAAAAGGATATAGAATTTTACCAAGGGTTACATTCTCTTCTAAAAGTCCTTAAAGGAATCGCTATATCTCAGTACCATATGTGGGAGAAAAAACTGCAACCTTTTGAAGTATTTTCTCACTATATAGAAGGTTTTTTAGGAGGGATTAATTTAGAAGAGATTAATCATCCTTTCATTATTCCTCCTACCAAAACCTTAGCAGTGGTAGCGGTAACTTCTGATGCCGGCCTCTTAGGTGGACTTAACAGGGAAATAGTAAACCGAGCGTTAGATGAAATAAAGGAAGGAGGGGTATTTATTGTTGTGGGAGAAAGGGGTAAGCTTTACGCTCAAGGCAGAGTTAAAGAAGTTGTTGCTTTTGAAGGGATTAAAGATGATACTAAGTTTAACCAGGCAATAGAGTTACGCAATTATCTTATAGGGGAACTTGTTAATGGAAGGATAGGGGTAGTAAAAATAGTTTATCCTCGGGCCTATTCCTTAGCTGTTCAACGGATAGAAAAAGAAATTCTTTTACCTTACGGGCTTAAGGAGAAGGAAAGTTATCTTCAGTTAGAAGATTTTATTTTGGAGTCTTCCATAGAGAGAATTGTAGAGTATTTAGTTTTTTTGTGGCTAGGGAGAAAACTATATGATATATTTAACATGAGTAGATTAGCAGAATTTGCTGCTCGTTTTTTACATTTAGAGGAGTGTACTCAAAAATTGGAAGATATGGACCAAAAACTTAAGTTTAAATATTTTCGGCTTCAGCACGAAATTACCGATAGAAGTATAAGAGAGATATTTGCAGGAAGATTGAATTATGGATATAGATAACAGTGCTAAAACCACTGGTTACGTAATTTCTGTACAAGGTCCAGTAGTAGATATAAAGTTTTCTACTTCTGAAGAAGTGCCCCAAATTTTTGAGAAGGTAGCTATTCATAGAGTGGATGGTAAAAAAGTTATTTTGGAAGTGGCAGAACATATGGAAGGAAATATTGCTCGCTGTATTGCTATAGATTCTACCATAAACGTAAGAAGAAAGACCCCTGCTTATATATATCGAAGTCCTATCCAGATTCCTGTAGGAGAGTCTCTCTACGGAAGATTAATGAATGTTTTAGGAGAACCAATAGATGGACAGGGAGAGATTAAGTCTGTAGAACATTCTCCTATAAGGAAATTGGATGTGGATACAAAGGTTAAAGTTAGAGAAGGAGAGAAGAGAAAATTTGAAATCTTAGAAACAGGGATAAAGATGATCGATCTTTTATATCCTTTGGTAAAAGGGAGTAAAACAGGAATTTTAGGAGGAGCAGGTTTAGGTAAAAGTGTGTTGACCTTAGAGATTATTCACAATATTGTAAAAGAACATCAAGGTAGTGCAGTTTTTGCGGGAGTAGGAGAACGTATTCGTGAAGGTAATGAGTTGTACTTTGAATTAAAGAGATTAGGGGTCCTTCCTAAAACGATGTTAGTATTTGGCCAGATGAACGAACCACCAGGGGCAAGGTTTATTGGAGCGATCACTGGGATTACTATAGCAGAATCTGTTAAAAAGAGAGGCCAAGATGTGCTTTTATTTGTAGATAATATCTTCCGTTTCATCCAGGCAGGAGCAGAAATTTCTACTCTTTTAGGGCATCTTCCTTCAGAGACAGGGTATCAACCTACACTCCTTTTAGAAGCAAGTGAGTTTCATGAGAGGATAAAAGCTTGGGAGGAGGGGGGAGGTTCTATAACTTCGGTAGAAGCAGTTTATGTGCCTGCTGATGATTTAACCGATCCTGCGGTAGTAACTATTTTTAGTTTTTTAGATTCAATAATTGTTCTCTCTCGTGAAAAAGTTCAATTGGGTTTATATCCTGCTATAGATCCTCTTCTTTCCTCTAGTGCCAATCTTGATCCTGATATTGTAGGGAGTTATCATTATAGAATTGCTCAAGAAGTTCTTAGGATACTTCAAAGATACGAAGAACTTAAGAAGATTGTAATGGTAATCGGTGTAGAGGAACTTTCCAGTGAGGATAGGATTATTTACGAGAGAGCAAGAAAACTTTTATTTTTTCTTACCCAACCGTTTTCTGTTGCTGAGGCTTACATGGGAAGAAAAGGGGAATATGTAAGTTTAAAAGAGACTCTTGAAGGATGTGAGAGAATTATTTCTGGGGATGTAGACCGTATCTCTGAGGATCGTTTTTATATGATAGGAAATCTCCATTTTTAACCTTATGAGGAAGCCGATCTTGGTTTTTTTAGTAGTTTTATTCTCTTTCAGAGTAGAGGCAGGAGAGATTGCTGACCATTTTGAGAAGGGTAATTACTTTGTAAAGATAAAAGATTATGATTCAGCAATAAAGGAGTACGAGGAAGTTATCAAGTTAAACCCCAAACATACTTTAGCCTACATTCAGTTAGGAATTATCTACGCTTTGAGGAAGGACTATTCTAAGGCTATAAAGTATTATAAAAAGGCTCTAGTACTTAATCCCAAAAGTTACCTTACTTACTATAATTTAGGACTTATTTATACAGCCAAAGGAGATTTTTCTCGAGCAATCACCTATTTTTTAGCAGCAAGGAAGTTATTTCCTAAAAGCTATCTTTTAAATTATAATTTAGGTTTAGCTTATACTGAAACCGGGAATTATGAAAAGGCTATAAAAGCATTCAAGGAGTGTTTAAAGATTAATCCTAACTATTTTAAGGCTTATGTAGGTTTAGGGGGAGCTTACTATAAAAAAGGTGATAAAGCATCAGCGTTGAAGATAGTAAAGAAACTAAAGAAACTAGGACAGAATGCTTTAGCTAATGCTTTATCTAACTGGATTAGAGATAAAGAAAGTAAAAAATTAAAAATTAAATTTTAATTAAATATGCCTAAAGATTTTGACAGAATACTTAAAGAGGCTTTAGTAAGTAAAGGATTGGTTTCTGAGGAGGAGATCAACTCCCTTTTAAGAAAAAAAAACATTCAAGAAAATCTAATCTCTCTCTTAGTAAAGAGTAACCTCTTAGAGGAAGAGGATTGTTTAAAAGCTTTAGGAGAAAGACTTAACATCCCCTATATAAAATTAAAACAGTTTTCTATTCAAAAAGAAGCGATAGAAAAAGTTCCTTCTCGCATAGCCTTTTACTATAAGTTTATGCCTTTAAAGTTGAGAGAAAGAACTTTAACTGTTGCTGTTTCATATCCTCTGGATGTTAAAATTCAAGATGAGATACGGGCTCATTTAGGCTATGAAATTGAGGTAGTTCTTTCTTGTGAAGAAGAGATTCAGGAAATGTTAAAGAAGTATTACGGATTAGGAACTCAGACGATGGAAAAGATTTCTGCCCCTAGAGTAGAGAAGATAAAAGAAGAAAAGATAGAAGATATAGAGGAGTTAGTAGAGGATGCTTCAGTAGTTAGATTGGTAAATGAGATTATTCTTGATGCCTATAAGAAGCGGGCTACAGATATCCATATTGAACCCTACCGGGATAGTGTCTCTATCCGTTATCGAATAGATGGAGTACTGTATGAAGCGGAAGTTAATCCTCAAATAAGAGATTTTTTTCTTCCTATAATTTCTAGAATTAAGATTATGTGTAATCTGAATATTGTGGAGCGTCGACTTCCTCAAGATGGAAGAGCAATAGTTAAAACTCAGGAACAAACGTTAGATTTAAGAATTTCTACCTTACCTACTCCTTTTGGAGAGAGTGTAGTAATAAGGATTCTTCCTGTCAAAATGCTTTTTAGTTTAGAGAAGTTGGGTCTTCTAGAAGAAGATTTAAAGATCTTGGAAGATTTAATTAAGAAAAGTTATGGAATAATTTTTATCACCGGTCCTACAGGGAGTGGGAAAACTACAACTCTCTATGCTTGTTTAAGTAAGATAAATACCCGTGATAAAAAAATTATTACTATAGAGGACCCTATCGAATATGAAATGAAAGGTATAACTCAGGTACAAGTGATGCCAGAGATTGGTTTTAGTTTTGCAAGAGGACTTCGTAGTATCCTTCGCCACGACCCTGATGTAATAATGGTAGGTGAAGTGCGTGATTTAGAGACTGCGGAAATTGCTATAAGAGTAGCCTTAACCGGGCACTTAGTGTTGAGCACTCTTCATACTAAAGATGCTGCTAGTGGAGTAACTCGCCTTTTGGATATTGGAATAGAACCTTATTTGCTTTCCTCTAGTGTAGAAGCATTTATTGCTCAGAGGTTGGTAAGGGTAGTTTGTCCTCATTGCAAAGAACCTGATATAGAGATTCCCTATCAATTGAAAGAAAGAATCATCTCTGAACTTGGCCTTCCTTCGGAGAAGGAAGTAACTATCTTTAAAGGAAGAGGATGCCAGGAGTGTAATTTTACAGGATTTTTAGGGAGAACGGGAATCTACGAAATTTTACTTGTAGACGATTCTATAGGAGAGCTTATCTTGAGGAGGGCTACTTCTACGGAAATAAAGAAAGTAGCTATCTCTAGGGGGATGCATACCCTTCATCAGGATGGATGGAGAAAAGTACTATTAGGAGTAACCACTCCTCAAGAGATAGTGAGAGTAGTTTCTTCTCAAGATATTAATGTCTTAGAAGGGACAAAAGAGTTTTCTTTATCTCCTTCCCAAGAAGATAAAAGAATTTATCCCCGGATAAGCAGTAAAGTAAATCTTCGTTACAAAGTAATTAAGACACCCGAAGGTAAGCTTCTTTCTCCCTCAGAGGAGAAGTTTAATTTAACTGATAATATAAGTGCAGGAGGCTTGGCTTTTTTCTCTTCCCAACATCTTAATCCAGGCACGATTCTTCAGCTGAAAGTAGAACTACCTGACGGTAATCCTCCTATGGAGAGTTTAGTTAAGGTTGTCTGGACTAAAGAAATTCCTTCCGGTGAGGGATATGAGATAGGAGTTTGCTTTTTAGACCTTACTGGTAGTGAGAGGGCAAGGTTAACCAAGTACGTAGAGGAAGAAAAATTCTAAGATGCCTATTTACTACTACCGTGCTAAGGATACTCCCCAGACTACTATTGAGGGTAAAATTCAGGCTTCTAATAGAGAAGAGGCAATAAGAAGAATCGAAAGCTTAGGATATTTTCCTGTAAAAGTAGAGGAAATTTCTTCTTATTCCCCTTCCAAGAGAGTACGAGGGAAGTTGGGAAGAAAAGAACTTATTGTTTTTACCAGGCAACTAGGTGTACTTATAAAGTCAGGTATTTCTATTTTGCATGCTTTAGAAGTACTTTCTCATCAGTTTAGAAACCCTACCTTAAGGGGTATAATAGAAGATATACATGCTCAGTTACGAGAAGGCAGTAAGTTTTCCTTAACGCTAGAGAATTACCCTAAGATTTTTCCTCCTTTTTATATAGGGATGGTTAAAGCAGGTGAAGATAGCGGGACTCTTCAAGAGGCTCTTTTCCGGTTAGCAGAGTACCTTAAGAGTCAACAGGAAGTGACTTCTCGGATAAAGCTAGCTCTTATCTATCCTTCTCTTATGATAGCAGTGGCTATAGGGACAGTTTCTTTTATGTTCCTTTTTGTTATGCCCAAACTTATGACAATATTTGCTAATCTGAAGGAAAGTTTACCCCTACCTACCAAGATAATTATTTCCTTCAGCTCTCATTTTCCTCAATGGATGGGCGCTTTCTTACTTACTATAGGAGTTTGTGGATTGGTAATTAAAAGGAAGATGGGAAGTAAAGAGGGAAGAAAATTCTTCAGCGGAGTTCTTCTTAAAATTCCCTTCTTGGGGGAGTTACTTTTAGAGAAAGAGCTAGCACGTCTAACTAGAACTTTAGAGGTTTTGATAAGAAGTGGAATTTCCATTTTAAGAGCTATTGAATTGACTATTCCTGTAGTAACTAACGAGCTTATTCGAGAAGAGTTAACTAAGGGATGGAAGGATTTACAGCAGGGCATACCTTTAGCACGTACTTTTAGGAGTTCCAAAATAATTCCTATTTTTGTTGCCGATCTAATTAAAGTAGGAGAGGAAGCAGGAAAGTTAGATGATACTTTCGCAGAGATAGCTCAGATATATGAGAGAGATGTAGAGGAAAGAATAAAAGTATTTCTTACAATTCTAGAACCATTACTCATCTTAGGAATAGGTCTAGTAGTGGGATTTATTGTGATGGCTATGCTCCTTCCTATATTTCAAATTAACTTAGCAGTAAGGTAAATTTTCTAAAGGAGTGAGTAAGTCCGGAAGTCCCCTCTTACGAAAAATAGTAATATTTTTTCTTCTTACTTTTCTGACTTCTCTCCATGCTGGAAACTGGCTAAATTTAAAAGGAACCCACTTTATTGTTTTTTTTAAAGAAAATAAAGAGTTTGCTAAAGAGGTTTTAAGGAAAGCGGAGTATTACTATCGAAGAATTGCTCTAGATTTGGGTTACGAGAGGTATTCTAATTTCTGGCTTTGGGATAAACGAGTTAAAATATTCATCTATCCTAACCACTCTCTTTTTGTCAAATCTACACATCAACCTGTCTGGTCAAAAGGAATGGCTGATTATCAGAAGAAAGCAATTGTAAGTTTTTATGGAAGTAAAAAGTTCCTTACTACTATTTTACCTCATGAGATTACCCATTTAATTTTTAGAGATTATGTAGGGTTTAAGAGCAATATTCCTCTCTGGATAGATGAAGGAATAGCTCAATGGGAAGAAGAAGGTAAAAGGGAATTTGTGAAAAAGATTATGAAGATTCTTCTATATAAGGGCAAGCTGATTTCTTTAAAGGAGTTGACAGAAATTGATATCCGTAGTATTAATGATGAGGAAAAAGTGCATATCTACTATCTGGAGGCAGTTTCACTAATAGATTTTATTATGAAAAGGTTTGGTGCAGTTAAATTCGTAGAATTCTGTAGAGAACTCCGTGATGGCTCACCTTTTTTAGATGCTTTGAAAGTTTTTTATCCTCAGATAGATAATCCCTTAACCAAACTTCAGGATGAGTGGATAAAGTATATTGAAAGGTAAGGAGGGAGGAGAAGATGGAATTTAGAATGAACTATGAAGGCAAAGAGAAGAGAGAAGGAGTGCGGTGGTATGAGAATATTGCTTCTCAGTTTATATTCTTTAGTGATGTAAGAATGCCTGGTTTTCCTAAAAGAGTGGATGGAAAGATAAATAATTTATCTGCTTTAGGTATAGGTGCTGAGGTGGTTTTTCCTTCAGGAATAAGTAAGGAAGCTCTTTTTTCTGGTATGATAAAGATGGGAGTAAAGTTTAACTTACCTAACAGCGAGGAGGTTTTAAAAGCTATCTGTCGAGTGATATGGATGAATAAACGAGGTGGAGAGGAGGAAAGATACGCTGTAGGATTAGAATTTATCGACATTTCCTTATCTCATCGAGAGAAGATAGTTGAATACGTAATTAACTCTTATTTAGGAGAAGTATCTAATAGTAAAGAGGAGGAGAAGGTATGAGGGAAGGTTTCACTCTTATTGAGCTTATGTTAGTAGTGATAATTATTGGCGCTCTAGTAGCTATGGTATTCCCCCGTCTCACCGGGAGGAGTGAGCAGGCTAGAATTGCTGCTGCTAAAGCAGATATCAACGTGAATATTGCCACTGCCTTAAAGCTCTATGAGTTAGATAATGGGGCTTTTCCTACCACTCAAGAGGGTTTAAAAGCTCTCCTAAGTAAACCACCCTCGGCAGTTAACTGGAATGGTCCTTACTTAGAAAAAAAGCCTATTGACCCCTGGGGAAGGGAATATAAGTATATCTCACCTGGTAAACATAATCCTGACTATGATTTGTATTCCTTAGGAAGAGATGGCGTAGAAAGTGGGGATGACATTACTAATTGGGAGTAATTTTTGTTAAATTTTAATTAATACATGTAGGCTGTAATGGTTAAAGGAAGGGCGTTTACTTTTGTAGAAGTTCTTGCTACAGTGGTTGTCCTTTCTTTAGGAGTCTTTATAATTTACCGAGGAATGCTTACTTCTTTAGAGATTTACAACTCCTCTCAGAATTATTTAGGAGTAAAAGATTGGTTAGAGAAAGAAGCGTGGATGGTTGAGGATAGTATCTCTCATAAAGGAATTTTGCCTCTGCAAGGAGGAGACTATGTAGTGTTAGGGAATCGTAAATTCTTCTATCAACTTTCTTACAATCTTGTGGAAGGAATTAAAAAGAACAATCTTTACGAGGTTAATTTGAGTGTAAGTTGGAAACAAGCAGATAAAAAAGTAAATGTAAAAAAAACTTTTTATGTGCTTTATCAGGAGCGTGAGGAAAAGTAGTTTTTTCTTATATCTTAAGGGAGTTAGGGAGAAAGAATCAGAAAAGTATAAATTATTTGGTTCATCAAAGGGGAATATACCAGGATTAAAATTATTCAAGAGGAGGGCAGGTTTCACTCTCCTAGAACTCCTTTCTACCACTGCTCTTATGGTAGTAATTGGTGCAGCTTTGTATGCAGTTTTAAGTAACGGAATAGATGTATGGAAAAGGACAAATGAAGAGATCTTGGAAGAAAAAGTTAGTATTTTCTTTGAGAAGATTGCTAAAGATATGAGAAATACTTTTTCTTATAAGGGAGTAGAATTTTTAGGAGAGCAAGACAGTGTATCTTTTCCTACATTAGTAATTTCTCCTTTATCTCATCCTAATTTAGTAGCTAATGTAGGGAAAGTAAATTACTTCTTTGATAAAAAAACACAAACAGTTAAAGTAGTAAAGTTCGATATAAGTGGACTTTATACAGGGAAAGGAAGAGAAGAGGTTCTTCTGAAGAATGTGAAATTGCTAAAATTCAGATTTTACTCTTACGATCCTCAGGGAAAAGAATACTTTTGGTATAAAAACTGGCAAAAAGGAACTTTCCCTCTGGCTGTAGGAGTTGAAATTATCATTGTTAGCTCAGAGAAGGAGTTCAAATTTGAGAGGGTTATCCAGATACCCATCGGAAGTTAAAAAAGGGTCTATACTAATTCTCTCGTTGTGGGTATTAGGGATTTTATCTGTATTCGTTCTATACTTAAATCAAGGAATGAGAGCAAGAATTACTCTTGCTAAGAGATTAACCTATGATACTCTCCTACATTCCCTTGCTTCCTCAGGAGTAAAGAAAGCAATTATGGAGTTAAAGAAAGATAATACTCCTTCGGATAGTTTAAAAGATGATTGGGCTAATAATCCTCAAGTGTTTAAAGATTTTAGGTTGGGAGATGGTAGTTTTACTGTTAGTTATCAAATAAGAAGTTATAAAGACTCAGAAGTTAAAACTTATTTTGGGGTAGTGGATGAGGCTAGTAAGTTAAATATAAATACTGTTGATAGAAGAACCTTAAAGAGGTTGTTAGAAGCTTTTGGTGTGGATGAGATACAGGCAGAGGAAATTGCAGCTGCTATCGTTGATTGGCGTGATCAAGATAGTTTTCTATCCATTCCTATAGGAAGTGCCGAGGATTTATACTATACTAATTTAGATTTACCCTATCACTGCAAAGACTCTCCTTTTCAAGTGTTAGATGAGCTTTTGTTAGTTAAAGGTATGAGTAAGGAGCTTTTTGATAAGGTAAAAGATTACCTTACCGTATTTGGGGATGGTAAGGTAAATATTAATACTGCCACCTTCCCGATACTAAAAGCATTAGGGTTAAGAGATAAACTTGTAGAGAAAATTATAAGATACCGAAAAGGAGAGGATGAAGAATGGGGTACCTCTGATGATAGAGTATTTACTCAGCTTCAGACAATTGTTCCTCAGTTAACTAAGGTTTACTATTTATCTGCTGAGGAGATTAATTCGTTAAATAATCTTATTTCTACTCACCGATTAACAACTTCTTCTTCTACCTTCTTAATTAGAAGCAGAGCTACCTTAGTGTTTTCTCCTTTAGGTAAGGAGATTACTTGTGTAGTTGATAGAAAAGGCAAGATCCTATTCTGGCGAGAGTTATGAATCTGTTTAATAGAAAAAAAGGTTTTTTTTCTTCTAGAGAAGCGGATGTTTTTATCTTAGAGTTTAACAGTGGGAATTTGAGACTAGCTTATATAAAAGGTTTTCGAGGAAAAAAAGAAGTAGTTTTCTTAGAGAACAAAGATATCCAGACTCTTTCTGAAGAAGATTCCAAGGAGATAGTTAATTCCTTTCTGGAAAAGGTAAAAGCAGAAAGTTTTTATACTATTTGTTCAATTCCTCCTCATCTTGCAATTTCCAAAAACATTGAAGTTCCTTCCTTGGACCCTAAGGAGATAGATGACATTATGAACCTTCAGATAACTAAACATACTCCCTACTCTAGGGAAGAAATAATTATTGATTACGTGAAGTTGGGAGTATACCAAAGAAGCTATACTAAGGTACTTCTGATTATTGTCCCTAGGGAGGTGGTAAGAAGACAATACCAGTTACTAGGAAAATTGGGAATAGAACCTTACAAAGTATGTTTTTCTTCGGAGAGCATAGTAAAGTTCTTTTATAAAACTCTTAGGCATCAACAACCAAAGTACCCTTTTATTGCAGTTAATATAGATTCAGCATTTACAGATTTTGCTGTTTCTTCGCAGGGCAACTTGATTTTTGTAAGGAGTATCCCCATAGGAATTCAGCATCTTAAAACAGATTCAGTCCGCTTTCGAGAAAAGTTTAAGGAGGAGATGAAGAAGTCATTGGAGGTCTACAAAAGTGAAGGTATTGAGAAGACACCTGTAAGATTAGTTATTTTAGGATGGGAGAAGATAGTCAAAGAAGAGTTATTTCCTTACTTAAATAGCAACTTAGATTTGCCAGTAGATTTTGTTTTCTATCCCGAACAGTTACCTTTATCTTCACAAGCCAAAGATATAATCTTAGCTAGTGAGCATACCTCATTTTTAAATGTAATTACTTCTGGTTTAAGTTTTTCAGACACCCAGTTTAATCTGATTCCTGAGGAGGTGAAGTTAAGAAGAGTTTTTGAAGAGAAGAGTAAAGAAATAGTTAAAATGGGTGTAATGGTGATGGCAATTTTCATTTTTATCTGTCTCTTCTTTGGGGGGAGATTATATCTAAAGATGTTCTATTTCCACAGATTGAATGAAAAGTTTAAATCAATTCACAAAGAAGCAGAGAAAGTAGAAGGTGAATTCAATAAGATTCAATGGTTAAGGAGATATTTAACTAAAAGAGGCTACTCTCTAGAAGTATTAGGAGAAATTTACAATTACCTTCCCAAAAAAGTTAAGATTTTAGAAATTGGTTTTGATAGTCAAGGCACTTTCTCTATTAAAGGCACGGCTGATAACCTTGGTGAGATAATTTCTTTTGTAGAGGGATTAAATAAATCATCTTTATTTGAGGAAGTTAAAACTACGCACACTGCTAAAAGGAAAGAAGATGAGAAAGATGTTACTGATTTTGAGTTGGTAATCAAGATTGCCAAGGTTTTGAGAGAGAGGAAAGAATGAGATTAGATGTTTTTCAAAAATTTTTAACACGCCTATCGCCCCGGGAAAAAGTAATCTTTTATATTGCTAGTTTCTTTCTGGGCCTAACCATTTTTAAATTTGTAATAATTGAACCTATCTTTTTAAAGACAGAGAGCATAGACAAACAAATCAAAGAAAAAAAGGTAATTCTTAAAAAAGATTTACATTTGCTTTCTCTTAAAAAGTTTATCTCCCAAGAAAGGGATAGGTATAGTTCCTATTTTTCTAAAAAGATGTCCAAAGAGAAAGCAACAACTCAGTTTCTTAAAGAGATAGAGAAACTTGCTAAGCAGGCAGGAGTATATCTAGTCTATATAAGACCTGGGTCAGTAGAAGAGAAGGATTTTTTCCAGAAACATACAATAAACCTTCGTTGTGAGGGAAATATGTATCAGTTGGTTAGTTTCTTTTACTCTTTGGAATCAGCACCGAAACTCTTTACTATAGAGAAGTATACACTTTCTCCTAAATCCCTTGGTTCAGAGGTCTTGCAGTGTAGAATGACAGTATTAGCAATGTTAGTTTATCGTTAAAGATGGTTACTATTCCTATTACTACCAAAAAAAGAAGCGAATTTATAGATATAACCTCTCAGATTGAGGAGGTAGTGAGAGCGTCAAAAATTGAGAGAGGAGTATGTATTGTTTTTTGTCCTCATACCACCGCGGGATTAGTTATAAATGAAAATGCGGATCCTTCCGTAAGAAGAGATATTATAAACCATTTAGAGGAGCTTATTCCGTATCAAAAGGGTTATACTCATGCTGAGGGCAACGCTGATTCTCATATAAAGAGTTCCCTTTTAGGTAGCTCCCTCTCTCTGATAATTGAAGGAGGCAAGATAGTGTTGGGTACTTGGCAGGGAATATATTTCTGTGAATTTGATGGCCCCAGAAGGAGGAATGTATACGTGAAATTAATAAAAGAAAAATGAAGAAACGAGTTCGGTATCAGGGACTTACTATTTTTGTTATGCTTATTATTGTTATTCTGGGAGGAAAATTTGTATTCGCTTCTTATAAAAATAGCATTCTCGATTATTTTACTGATATGTTAGGAATATTTTTTGTGTTTGTAGGGTTTTCTCTAAGGATTTCTGCAAGAGGGTATAAAGAGGAAAAATCAAAATGTGGTGAAGTACTTGTAGAGGATGGGCCTTGCGAATTACTGAGACATCCTATGTATCTAGGTATATTTTTAATCGGTTTAGGGGTTGTCTTGGTTATATTTAAACTTTGGGTTTTCTTTCTATTTTTGTTGTTTTTAATATTTTACCTTCCTCAGATAATAAGAGAAGAGAAAGAACTCAGTTTAAATTTAGATGGATCAAAAAAGAATTACCTTCTTTGATAAGTGTATTTATAGGGACTTTTCTCTTTGAGATATTGGAAGAAAGACTTATTGAGAGGGAATTTTTCTTTAGAGAGTTAATCTTTTTAAGTATTTCTGTTTCTCTAATCTTTTTAGTTGTAAGTTGGAATTATTGGAGAAATTAGAGATAACTTAAGATATATCTATAGAAGGAGGTGAATGATGCCTGAACTTCCTGAAGTAGAAACAATAAGGAAGCAGTTAGAAGATGAAGTTGTAAATAGAAAGATAAAGGAGGTGATAGTTAAGGATAAAAGAATAATAAAAGGAATTACTCCCCAAAATTTTAAATCCAATATAGAAGGGAAATCTATAAAAGAGATTTTAAGAAGAGGGAAGGTTTTAATTATTAAATTAGACAAATCTCTCTTTATTGTTATTCACTTGAGAATAAGTGGTTGGATCATATTAAGCAGAAATGAAGAGAAGTTCTCTCGGGTAATCTTTAAACTTTCTGATGGAAGACTACTTAATTTTTGTGATGCACGAGTGTTAGGAGAAATAAAGCTAGTAAATGATTGGTATAGTCTTGGTATTGTCAAAGAGATGGGCCCTGAACCATTACAGCTAAAAAGAGAAGAGTTTATAAAGCTTTTTAAAGGAAAAAAAACGAAGGTAAAGCCCCTTCTTATGGATCAGGCGTTTTTGGCGGGTATAGGGAATGTTTATGCTCAGGAATCCCTTTTTTGCGCAGGGATTCATCCTGAAAGATTAGCAAGTAGTCTCACTGATGAGGAGTTAGGAAGAATTTATGGATGTCTTATTTCCATCTTGAAAGAAGCAATAAAGAGAAAAGGTTCCTCAGTGGATACCTACCGTCAGATTGATGGAAAAGAAGGTGAGTATGTTCCTTTTTTGAAGGTTTATCAAAGAGAGGGCCAACCCTGTGTGAGATGTAAGAGCTCTATAAAGAGAAAAATAATTGGAGGAAGGGGGACCTATTTTTGTCCTTATTGCCAGAAGTAGTAGGTATTATTACTATATAACTTCTCCTTCCCTAAGCTGAGGTAAATGTTTCCTTTTACAGAGAAAGATTTAAAACCTTTTTAAAAGATAAACTCCACTTTCCTTTTGTGTTTTTAGAGAGTGTTCAGTTTGATGATGAGAATAACAAGTCTATTTTTTTCCTGTTGAAGATATAATTACCTTTACTCCTTTTCTAAATCGCTACAATCAAGTTTGTGAAGGAGCAATTATTAATATTTTCTTACTTAAGAAAGCAGATTTATTTACTCCTTCTATAGAGTGTGTCTTCTTCCAGGAATCCTGAGAGAAAAATTAATTAAGGAAAAAAAGTTAAAGAAAAGGTTATTTCCTTGAATGACCTTTTAGGGGCAGAGAAAGTATTTGTGGGAAACTCTGTAAGAGCACTTATGGAAGTGGATTGTTTTGCTCTTTCTGAGGAGGTTTTTAACGTTCTTTCTTTACAAAGTTAAGTTGTTGACAGTTTAAATTAGTTATAGTATATTCTTATATTCGCACGAAAAGGAGAATGAAGAAGGAAGTAGTCCATCTATTTAAAGCTTTAAGTAATCCTAAGCGCTTAGAGATTATAGAGCTTTTGCTTAGAAAGAAAGAGCTTCCTTTAGAAAAAATTTCTCAAAAGATAAGACTTTCCTATAAAAGTACCTCTAAGCATCTTCTCCTTTTGGAAAGTAGAGGGATTGTTGTTCGGAAACAGAAATCTCTGCGAGCATTTTATGGTATAAATGAGGATAGAAAAATTTGTTTGGTTAATATTTTAGAAAAGGCAAAAAAAATTTAATTTTTGTATTTGTAGGATAAGTAGAATGAAATTATTAAGAGTTAATGTGAAAAAAATAGAAAAAGTAGCCAAGGATATCTACAGGTTAAACTTTACCTCTCCTTATATAGCTAAAAGATCATTACCTGGTCATTTTCTCCATGTAAGGATAATTCATACCATTTTAAGAAGACCTTTTAGTATTAATAAGGTAGAGGGAAACGATGTATTTATTCTTTTCAAAGTAAGAGGAAAAGGCACTCATATCCTTTCTGGTTATAAAAAAGGTAGCTCTTTGGATATATTAGGTCCTTTAGGAAGACCCTTTACTATAGAAAGAAATACCTTCCCTATCCTTGTGGCAGGAGGTATGGGGATAGCTCCTTTACTTTATCTGGCTCAGAAGTTAAATAGATTTAGAAAGAAGGGATATACAGGGTGGCTGTTTTTTGGAGTTAAGAAAAAGAATGAGCTCATCCTTAGGTCTGAATTTGTTAAATTAGGATTTAGAATATTTGTAGCTACCCAGGATGGTTCAGTAGGATTTAAAGGGATGGTAACCGAACTCCTAGAAAGAAAACTTAAAAGTTCCCAGATTCAAGCCTTACCTAGAATTTATGCTTGTGGGCCTAAGGATATGATTTACAATTTAGGAGAAATTCTAAAAAAATATCCTTCTGTAGAGGGAGAAGCTTCTTGGGAGCAATTTATGGGTTGTGGGTTAGGAATTTGCTTAGGATGTGTAATCGCTACCAAGAGAGGATATAAAAGGGTATGTACAGAGGGGCCAGTTTTTAATATAAAAGATGTTTTTTAGGGGGAGGGGGTTCTAATGAGAAAAGATTTTGTTTCCATAATTATTCCTGTAAGGAATATGGAAAGAACAATAGGTAAGACTTTTCAATACCTTACCAAGGTAGACTATCCTCGTAGTAGTTTAGAAATTATCTTTGCCGATGGAGGAAGCAGTGATAGAACAGTTTCTATTATTAAGGATTATCAGAAAAAAAATCCCCACGTAAGATTGATAGAGATCCCTAACTGTCCTTCTCCAGGATTTGCACGTACCCAAGCTTTAAAGGAGGCAAAAGGAGATTTTATCTTCTTTACTGACGGTGATTGTGCTCCTTCTCAGGATTGGATTTATAAAATTTTAGAAATATTTAATAAAGATGGAAAAGTTGGAGCAGTAGGGGGAGAGATTTATACTTTAAAGGTAGACCCTAATAACCTTGTAGAGATTTACTGTCAAGCTTTTGGTTTTAACCGGGTGAGTTGGCGGTATGGAAACTTAGAAGAAGGGTATTTCCCCCCTTCTAATGATTACCACCCTTGTTATCCCACTGAGGTATGTGGGCACAGAGCTTACTTTTTTGTTACTGCTAATGTAGCTTACCGGAAGGAAGCAGTAGATTCCGTAGAGAGAATGTTTTGGGAGTTACCTACTGGTGAGGATATTGATTTTGGATTAAGAGTGAGGAAGAAGGAGTGGAAATTTTACTTTTTGCCTTCTGCTAGTGTTGACCATATGCACAGAGCAGATTTAAAATCACTTCTAAAAGTATGGCGTTCTTACGGAGAAGCCCATCCCCCTCTTCTTCATAGACATGCTAAAAATTCTATGGAGATAATCTTGCAATTCGTTGGCAGATATCCTAATCACTTTATCCTTCGTTTCCCTTCGCCTATTAAAGGGTTTATCTATTTAGGCAATTTTCACCTTATGCACCTTTTTGGATTTCTATTCTTGATATTCTTTACTCTTCAATGGTTTTTCCTCTCATCGCTGTGGATAAGACTATTTAGTTGGGTATTTTTAATTCCTTTTTTATTCTTTTCTTTTCGTTATTTCAGACCTACTTTCAATATCGAACCTTATAGTAAATGGTCAAGTTTTGCCAAGATGAAGTATTTAACCAATCTTTTCTTTCTGATGGGGGGGTTAAAGAATTCACTTAAATATAGAACATTTTGTATTGAACCAAGTTTTTAGTAAGGAGGGACAATGCAAATCTTATATCTTGTGCTGGGGATAGTAGCAGGGGTATTTAGTGGTTTCTTCGGGATTGGAGGAGGGACAATTTTAATTCCTGTACTAGTTTATCTACTTGGGCTTACTCAACATCAAGCTCAAGGCACCACCTTGGCAATAATGATTCCTCCAATTGGTCTTTTAGCAGCTATAAAGTATTACTTAGAGGGAAACGTTAAACTTTCCATGGCTATATTTATCTGTATAGGGTTTTTCATAGGTGCTCTTTTTGGTGCTCAGTTTGCCCATAAGGTAAGCGATCCTCTTTTGAAAAAGCTTTTTGGCGTTTTCCTTTTATTAGTTTCTTTGAAGATGATTATTGGAAAATGAATTTAGGGGTAAAAATAGGAAAACTTCAATTAAAATATCCTATTGTAACTGCTTCAGGTACATTTGGCTTTGGAGAGGAGCTATCCTCTTTAGTGGATTTTAGTTCCTTAGGAGCATTAGTGACCAAAACTATAACTTTAAAATCTCGTAGAGGTAATCCTCCTCCTCGGATAAGAGAGGTTGAGTGTGGAGTGCTTAACTCTATAGGTTTGGACAATCCAGGTGTGGAGGGTTTTTTGAAGAACAAACTTCCTAAAATAAAGAAACTGGGTGTTCCTTTTATTGTAAGCGTAGGGGGGTATTCTCCTAGTGAGTATGTAGAGGTAGTGAAAGTTTTAGATAGAGTGAAGGGTATTAAAGCAATAGAGATAAATCTTTCTTGTCCTAATTTAAGACAGAAGAAGATGTTTTCTCAGAGTGCAAGGTTAACATTTAAAATCACTGATTCCTTAAGAAGAATTACTAAAAAAACTCTAATTGTGAAGTTGACAGGAGAAGTAGAGGATATCAGAAAAATAGCAAAGTCTGCTGAGTACGGAGGAGCCGATGCCCTCTCTTTAGTTAATACTTTTTTTGCTATGGGTGTAGATGTTGATACAAAAAAACCTTTTTTAGGGAGGGTCTATGGGGGATATTCAGGTAAAGGCATAAAGCCACTAAGCTTGTACAGAGTATGGGAGTGTGCTAAGGTTGTTAAGATTCCTATTATAGGAGGAGGAGGAATTGATAATTACCGTGATGCTATAGAGTTTTTTCTGGTAGGGGCAAAAGTTATAAGTTTAGGTACAATTAATTTGGTGAACCCTAATGCAGCAAAGTCGATTCTAAATGGTATTATTAAGTATATGCAAAAAAATAAAATAAAGGATATAAATGAATTGGTAGGAGGGTTAGTTGTTTAAGAAGAGTTGGGAGAAGTTGATAGTTGCTTTAGATATTGCTAGTGAGAAAAAAATAAAGGAAGTGGTCCAAGCTCTCTATCCTAAAGTTAAAAAATTTAAAGTAGGTCTTATTGCCTACACCTTTTTAGGACCCAAAATTATAAAGTGGATTAATAACCAAGGAGGAGAAGTTTTTTTGGATTTAAAATTTTTTGATATTCCTAACACAATGAGTGAAGCGGCAAAGCTTGCTATGGATATGGGGGTATGGGCATTTACTGTACACTTAAGGAGTGGAAAAGACTCTTTGCGATTTTTAAAAGAACAGTTAGTAAGTGAAGCAGAAAATAGAGGGCAGCATCCTCCTTTAATAATAGGAGTTACTGAATTAACCTCAAAGAAAGTTTCCCTTTCTAAAGTAATGACTTTAGCTAAAGTTGCCTATGAAAGTAAGTTAGATGGAGTGGTATGTAGTGTTTGGGAAGCAAGAAAAATAAAAAAGTCTTTTGGCCTTCTCACTATAACTCCAGGGATAAGAAAAAGAAAAGAAGATGATCAGACAAGGATAGCTACGGTAAAGGATGCTTTAAAGGAGGATGTTGATTACTTTGTGGTAGGAAGACCAATTATAAAAGAAAAGGATTATTTAAAAGCAGTTAAAAAATTACTAGAAGAGAGGAGGGAGAGATGAAGATAAGTTGGTTAGGACATGCTGCATTTTTGCTGGAAACAAAAAAAGGGACAAAGATAATTACTGATCCTTACGAAAGTGGAAGCTACTCAGGAGCGGTGGGTTATGCTCCTATAGGGATGGAGCCAGATATTGTGACAGTATCTCATTATCATTTCGACCATGGTTATACCAAGGATTTTTCTTCAGCAAAAGTTTTAGATAAGGAAGGAGTTTTTTCTCTTGCAGATGTAGAGGTAGAGGGAATTCTCTCTTACCATGATAAGGAAAAAGGTGCTCAACGAGGCAAAAATATAATCTTTATCATAAAAGCTGAAGATTTAAAAATAATTCACTTTGGGGATTTAGGAACTCTAGACCTAGATTATGCTAAATTAGAAAACCCTGATGTTGTATTAGTGCCGGTAGGAGGAACTTTTACTATTGATGCGAAGGAGGCAACTCAATTAATAGAAACACTAAAACCCAAGATAACTATTCCTATGCATTTTAAGACGCCTAAGTTAGGATTTAATATAGGAGGAGTAGAAGAGTTTTTAGAAGGTAAGAAAAATGTAGAAAGAGGGTTAGATTTTATAGAAATCAGCAAAGATAGCCTTACTCATCCTCCTAAAGTAGTTGTGTTAAACTTTCTGAGATGATTTATAGCCAAGGAAAGAATTACCCTAGATTATGGCAATGGAACAAAAAAGACTTACCAGCTTATAAGAGAAACTTTTTTCTCTGCATATGTTAAATTACCAAGAGCGTTTCTATAGAGAACTTCATAAATCTAGTTTTTGTTTAGAGGTAAGTTATCGAGAGAGCGATATCTATTTAAGTTGTGATAAACCTTTAGATGAAACAATAGTGAAATCTTTGCTTAAGAGGTATTATGATGATATAGCTTCTTATATTAGGAGTTATCCTAACTTTTTAACCTCTCTTACTCCTTGGAAGGAGGATCCTTTTGCTCCCCCTATTGTAAAAGATATGATTGCTGCTTCTAAAGTGAGTGGGATAGGGCCTTTTTCCTGTGTGGCAGGAGGAATAAGTTGGTATGTAGGTAAAGAGATTCTTAACTATTGCAATGAGTTGATTCTAGAAAACGGAGGAGATCTTTTTCTAAAGATAAATGAAGATAAAAAAATCGGCATCTATCTGGGGGAAAATTTCTCTCCTAATTTTATAACAGTAAAGATCAAAAAAAAGGAATCTCCTTTTGGGGTAGCTAGTTCTTCTTCACGTTTCGGTCATAGTCTAAATTTTGGTAGAGCAGATCTAGTTACTGTTGTAGCTCTTGATTCTCTTCTTGCCGATACCTTCGCTACTGTCTTCTCTAATAAAATAAAGAAAATCGGCGATATAGAAAAAGTAATAAATGAGGCAAAAGGATACTCCTCTATCAAGGCAGTAGTTGTTGCTTTTGAAGGGAGAATTGCT
>Ga0190361_1000089_pt1 | contig 35724 bp, 30 predicted proteins | sample 48721845_MG_FD_161273 | JGI IMG/M metagenome (GOLD analysis project Ga0190361, IMG submission 161273) | Hydrothermal vent microbial mat bacterial communities from Southern Trench, Guaymas Basin, Mexico - 4872-18-4-5_MG | ecosystem: Environmental > Aquatic > Marine > Hydrothermal vents >... | reverse complement strand
TTGGACGAAGATGGGGAATTTTATCTTCAGTTCTCATCCGATAAAAACCTGGCGATTGGCTGGGTTTATTTGTATAGAAAGGATGGGGATTCCTATATAGCCAGTCGGTTCGTTGGAAATGATTTGAAAAAGCTGGGCCCCATTGGCCTCATGGCTGGAGAATATCTGATAAAGGTAACAAGAGATAGCGGTTACGGTGGATACAGAATGAAACCGATATTTGAAGCAAATTCTTACGAAAACGATAGTGAACCCAACGACAATTCTTCTAAAGCGTCTCAGGGGTACGTCAACACGTGGCTTGAGGGACATCTGGGATACACAAACGGATATAAAACTGATAGCACCGATTGGTGGAAATTTCAGATATCATCCAAAGGCAAGGTCAGTTTCGTTGTTAGACCCCATGGAAAATTGAGGGTGGGATGGTGTTATCTCTACGATTCAAAGGGAAGCAGCTATTACTACTCCATGTACGTTGGGGATAAAGAGAAAGAAAGTGACGTCAAAGAATTAGAACCCGGAACTTATCTTGTGAAGGTTACAAGAGATGGTGGATACGGAGGATACGAGCTGTATGTGAAAGGCCCTGGAGGAGCTGCAAGACCGAAGCCAAAAACGATAAAACCAAAACCTATAAAGCCTGTTAAACCTTCAGGAGGATTGAGTGGATACTTAGATTCTCAGAGAAACAGGATATGGCTTAGATACGATTTATCACAGGATGCGGAAGTCACATTCCACATATCAACATCGGGTGACCTTTCTTTAGGTTACGTGTACCTCTACAGATCCGACAAAACTTCTTACATATCGTCCGTATACGTTGGACAGGGAAAAGACCTTGGACCCATCGGGTTGAAGAAAGGCACTTACTGGCTAGAGGTGAACAGGAGCAGTGGTTCTGGAAGTTTCTCGATACGTTCCACCGTAGTTTACCCGAGCTTTTCTGGTGAGAAGGAAAACAACGATTCCTTCAAAAACGCCACTCTGGGAAAAATCGGATACAACGAAGGGCATCTTGGATACACGGATGGATATGAAACCGATGGAAAAGATTGGTGGAGATTCAAAATCGATGAGGACGGAGAAGTTTCCATCCAATTCGAGATGGACAAGACGCTTTCCATGTCGTACGTATACCTTTACAGAAAAGATGGAGATTCTTACATAAGCAGTTGGTACGTTGAGCAGAAGGATAAGGAATTTGGGCCTGTTGGTTTGAAGGCAGGAGAGTACTTGATAGAAATCAACAAGAGTGGTGGATATGGAGGGTACAAATTGAACATAATTTACAAACCACAAAAGGTGAGTAACGATGCAGAACCCAATGAAGATTTTGCAAAAGCCACAAAAGCTGTGATTGGTACTAACGAAGGGCATCTTGGATACACGGATGGATATGAAACCGATGAAAAAGATTGGTGGAGATTCAATGTGAAAAAAGATGGAAAGTTCTGGATTCAATTCGATATGGATGAGACACTCTCTCTATCCTATGTATATCTTTACAGAAAGGGTGGGGATTCTTACATAAGCAGCTGGTACATCGGGCAAAAGAACGAAAAATTCGGTCCTGTCGGTTTGAAAGCGGGAGAGTACCTGATAGAAGTCAACAGAAGCAATGGATACGGAGGATACTACCTTACGATCGACTTTGAGGAAAATTCGTACGGTAACGATCCTGAGCCTAACAACGACCCAATGAACGCTTCGATCGCTCCTGTGAACGAAACGGTATATGGACACCTTGGATACACGGATGGATATGAAACCGATACGAAAGATTGGTGGAAATTCGAGATCGGAGCAGAAGGAGAAGTGAGCTTCAGGGTGGAGCCTTTGAATGGTTTATCATTGGGTTATTGCTATCTGTACGATTCGAGAGCTAGCAGCTATTACAAATCCATTTACGCTGGAAAAGAGCCGAAAACGAGTGATAAGGTAACCTTGAAGCCGGGAACGTATTACATCGAGATCAACAGATCAAGAGGTTGTGGTGCGTACAAGCTTCACATCTATGGTCCGAAAGCTCAGGCTCTACCACGCCCGAAACCCTTGAAACCCATAAAACCAAAACCTGTCACAGGACTTCCCAGAGGATACACGGATATCACAGCGGAAAACAACTGGATACCTATAGGAACGGTTAGCTTCGAAGCCATGGGAATAGTCGTTGGAGATGATATAGGAGACGATCCAAACGATATCGATGGCGATGGAAATACCATCTCTGAGGGAAAAGATTTCGATGCCATCGTATCCAATGAGGAGTTCACACCACCTATAACGGTGATATGGAACGCAAGATGGCCCATGAGCGAGAAGGAATACCAGAACATGGGATTGATGTCCACAGAAAAAGGATTCTTCATAGGTTTCATTACAGATCCAACGGGGAGAAAGGTGTATGTGTACGTTTACGGAGAAGAAGGTAAAAGCGAAGTGAAGGAAGTTACCAATCTGGACTACGATGGGTATGTAGACGGTACATTCAAGATAGTGTGGAACGGCGATGGTTCCGCTGTATTCTACGTAAACGGTGAGAAAGTTTATGAAAGTACACTCAGGATAAAGATACCCATGAACATATATCTGGACACGTACGAGCACCCGGGATTCCTGAAATGGATAGGATACAAAAAGGAAGGAGTAGCCGTTCTTCCAAAACCTCGTCCTGTCAAAGAGGTTGTAACCTACAACTGGAAATGGAGTTCCCCAGAGCCGAACAACTGGTACAGGATCGAAGGGAATAAGATAACGATCTATGCGATCCCTGGATCCGATATCTGGAACTGCGAGAGAAGGAAAGCACCAATGCTTGTGGTTGATATCCCAGATAAAGACAGATGGGAAGTGAGTGTTCATTTTGAGATGCCAAAGAGGGTCCCCAACACTCACGTCGGTTTGGTTCTTTGGAATGGAAAAGAATCGGGAAAGGTTTACGCTGTTTACTTTGGACCAAAGGATCAGAACAATATAGCCATAGAGGGGAGCTACTCAAGAATATGTGGTGGATGGGCACCTTTCATGATCCTGATACCAGATACGGAAGGCGATTTCATAAGGAATTATCCTTACAAAACAGGCTGGCTGAAGATAAAAGCTGTAAAGAATGAATACTCCTTCTTCTACAGAGAGCCTGGATCCGAGGATTGGGAATTTCTCGGAAAGATCGTGACAAATCCGCAAGAGTTCACGAAAGTTGGTTTGATAGCGAAAGCATGGTTTTTGAATTCCGTGAAGGTCACTTTCTCGGATTTCAAGATCGAATGGTGATCATGTAAATTTTTCAAAAATGCCCACTTCTGGTGGGCATTTTTTTGAATCTATCGTTGTTCATAAACCTCTTCTATCAGCTAGCATAGAGAAAAAAACTGAAGGCTTCATAGTATCAAACAAGCGTCCCCAAAGGAAAAGAATCTGTATCTTTTCTCAATCGCTATCTTGTAAGCTTTCATTATGAGGTCTTTCCCTGCAAATGCACTGACAAGCATCAGAAGAGTTGATTTTGGAAGATGAAAATTCGTTATCAACGCGGAAACAAGTTTGAACTCAAACGGAGGGTATATGAAAAGATCCGTCTTACCTTCATACTCTTTTCTTTTGGGAAGCCTTGCTATGGTCTCCAAAGTTCTGACAACAGTCGTACCAACAGCCACAATTCTTTTCCCTCTTTTTAAAGTTCCTTCGATTGCTTTGACGGTCGCTTCTGGCACTTTGTAATACTCTTCCTCCATTTTATGATCCTCTACTCTTTCTGCCTTGACCGGTCTGAAGGTACCAAGACCCACATGAAGGATAACCTCTGTAAATTTAACACCATTATTCTCCAATTTTTTCAAAAGTTCCTCTGTAAAATGAAGCCCAGCTGTTGGAGCAGCGACAGCTCCTTCCTCTTTGGCATAAACAGTTTGGTATCTATCGGAAGGAACCTCTTTTTTTATATAAGGAGGTAAAGGGGTTTTCCCATGGGAGAATATGACGGAGTCGTCCTTTGGTTCAAATTCCATGAGTCTTGCTCCATCAGGGAATCTCTCTAAGCATCTTGCCATCAGATCCCCTATCAATACTTTCGTCCCAATTTTCACTTTGGATCCAGGCTTTACGAGGCATTTCCAAACGCCTTCTTTCATTTTTTCAAGCAGAAAGATCTCCACTTTCGCTCCTGTCTCTTTTCTTCCCAAAAGTCTTGCCGGTATAACTTTAGTTGTATTCAAAACGAGAAGATCCCCTTCATCGAGATAGTTAACGATGTCCCTGAATATTCTGTGCTCTATTTCTCCTGTCTTCCTGTGTATGACCATCAAACGAGATGAGTCTCTTGGCTCCATCGGCTCTTGAGCGATCAGCTCTTCAGGAAGGTAGTAATCGAATTCCGAAACTTCAGTCACCTAAGAACCTCCTTTCACAACGTATCCATGGGTTCGATGTTGAACATCTTCACCGCAAGCAGGAAGATCAGTTTCCTGCATTTTCTGTTATGACTCTCCACAACATCGTTGTGGGATCTTCTCAACCTCTTCATTTCATCGTTCAACCTTTTCATCTCATCTTCCAGTTCCCAGAGTTTTACTCTACTTCTCCATTCATCAAGATCCCGCAAATTGTCCAGTATCTCAAAAAATCTTCTCACGATCTTTTTCTCCATATCCGATCTATCGGTCTGAGAGAGAGCGAACTTGAAGTCATCCAGCATATTTTGCATCTCTTCTCTTGTATCTTCATCCACGAGATCGCAGAATTTCCTGACGATCTCCATCCTCTTTTCAGTGTTCTCCTCTATCCTTTCCCTGAAAAATTCCTTCTTCTTTCTCAGGTAATTCATTATAAGATAAGGTATAGCGATCCATAGGAAAACGGATGTCGTTATGAATGAGAGAACGAAGATCCAGATCAGAATCATCCCTCCCGTTTTAAAATTTTAACAGCAAACACAGGAGGTGATAAGGTTGATTTTAGACAGCATCCTCATGGTCGATCCTCTGGAAGGAGAGTTCACAGGTTCACTGGAGATAGAAGATGGAAAGATATCAAGGATATCCAAGAGGGAGAGATCCTGGTCTTTCATAGTGATCCCTGGATTCTTCGACCCCCATGTTCACGGAAGTTTCGGAGCGGATACGATGGATCTTTCCAAAAAATCCCTTGAGAAGATGGAAGAGTTCTTCTACGCACAAGGTGTAACCTCATTCCTTCCAACAACAGTTTCGTGCTCCCTGGAAGATATGCTAAAAGCTTTAGATGTCGTTGAAGAGTACATGAATGGAAGGGATGTAACGTCGGTTTTAGGAGTTCATCTTGAAGGTCCCTACATATCACCTGAGAAAGTGGGAGCGCAGAATCCTGAATACGTAAGGGAACCAAGCGAGAAAGAGATAAACGCCATCTCAGAAAATGATGTGTTGAGGCTGATAACGATGGCGCCGGAGATAGAAGGATTCAGCGAGTATTCCAAAACACTTATGAACAAAGGTGTTGTAATATCCATGGGACATTCGAATGCGAAATTTGAACATGTGAAAAAAGCGTACGATATGGGAGTCAAGAGAATCACACATTTTCCAAATGCTTTAAGGCCGTTGCATCACAGGGAAATCGGAATAACTGGAGCTGGACTCTACTTTGATGATATCGTTCTCGAACTCATCTGTGACGGTGTTCATCTTTCTCCCCAGATGGTGAAGCTTGTATATAAAACAAAAGGTGCAGATAGAATAATTCTCATAACCGATGCGATATCCGCAGCAGGTTTGAAAGACGGCGTTTACGAACTCGGAGGATTGAGAGTATTCGTGGAGAACGGTGTGGCGAGGCTTTCAAACGGTAGTCTTGCAGGAAGCACTCTCACTTTTATAAATGCCGTTAGAAACTTCCGGAAATTCACAGGAGCATCCTTGAAGGAATTGACACGCGTTTCATCTTACAACGCTATATCGAATCTTTCCATCGAGAATTTGGGAAGGATAAAAGAAGGTTATATAGCGGATTTGGTGGTTTTAGACAGGGATCTCAACCTGATTGCTACTGTGAAAAGAGGAGAAGTGGTTTATGGAAAAATATCTTGAAAGGGTGGTTAGATGCTTGTGGGATTGGATATAGGCACAACGAATATAAAACTCTGGGTGTACGACGAAGAAGGAAACCCCATATGGGGAACCAGAGCCAGAACACCGCTTGAATTTCACGAGAGTTTGAAGGAGATCCTTCACCCCGAAAAACTCTGGAAAACTGTTTCAAAACTCCTTGGCAGCATACCGGATGATGTGAAAAAGAAAATCAGAGCAATTGGTATCTCATCCCTGGGAGAGACGGTTTTCCCAGTGAGAAAAGATGGCTCCAGTATGGCAGGATTGATCTGGTACAACACAATAACCAAGGAAACATACGAGGAGTTTTTCTCCCGTGTCGACCCAGAATGGATATTCAGAAAAACAGGGCTCAGAGCATCCTGGATCTTTTCAGTCTTCAAAATGATGTATTATTATCGCTCTTTCAAAGAGGAAATGGAAGAGATTGAAACATGGCTCGATGTCTCAAGCTACATCGCATACATCCTAACAGGTGACAAGAGGATGGACAGATGCTTAGCTTCCAGAACCATGCTGATCGATCTGAAAACAGGGGATTGGTGCGAGGAAATCTTGGATATAGCGAACATCCCAGGAAAACACCTCCCAGATATAGTGGACAGTGGAATACCAAGAGGAACTGTGAAAGCCGATATTGCTCTCGACCTCGGTTTTCCAAAGGATGTGATCGTAACGACGGCTGGTCAGGATCATATGACGGCTTCTTTTCCAGCAGGCGTTTTCAATCTTGGAAGTGTGTTGAATTCAACTGGTACAACGGAAGCCGTACTGTGGGGAGTAGATGATAGTGTACTGAACACCTTTCTGAAAAACACCATACATGACTTCAACGCAGGTTTTCACGTTGTCCCGCACCGTTATTACCTCGTCGATGGTTTACCAACAGGAGGATACTGTATTGAATGGTTCCTGAGGAAAGTTCTGAGAAAGGATTTCGAGCATCTTGAAAACGTGAGGATGAAGACGAACACGGTTTATTTCTTCCCATTCCTGAGGGGAATTTTCTCCAATATGGGAGCAGGAGCCAGCTTTCTGAATCTATCGGATGAGACGGATTCCGATGAAATGTTGATCTCTATAATAGAGAGTCTCTCGTTCGAAGTGAGATCCATGATAGAGAATCTGAGAAATTTAGGCCTTGAAAAGGATTACAAACTGATCATGGTTGGAGGAGAGTCCCTCAGTGAACTCGTAGTTAAAATAAGATCGAACGTACTCGGTATTCCCGTACATCTTCTTCAAACATCAGAGGCCACAACTCTGGGAGCAGCACTTCTTGCAGGACTTTCCGCGGGTCTTTATAAAGATCATCGTGATGCCTTCGAAAGAGGGCACAGAGTATCCAAGATCGTGTATCCCGATAGAAATACTGATTACTACGAAGAGAAGTACCAGAAATACAAGAAATTGAAGAAAGAGTTGATAGATCTTCAATGAAAGAGCCCGCTATTATCGCGGGCTCTTTTCAAGTGTAAGCAGTGAGGTCGAAAAGACCATGCCCGCTCAGGTTGAAGACGATGACTTCCTCCCTTTTCTCCTCTTTTGCCCTCAAGGCTTCCTTAACCACACCTGCAATAGCGTGTGCACTCTCTGGAGCCGGGACTATCCCTTCAATGTTTGAGAAAACCTTCGCCCATTTAAATATCTCATCTTGATCGAATGCCTGAGCCTCCACTATTCCTTCATGAACCAGTCTGGCTATTATGGGAGCAGAACCATGATATCTCAAACCTCCTGCATGTATCTTGGGTGGTATGAAATCCTTCCCCAGTGTGTACATCTTCAGAAGGGGCGTTATACCAGCTGTGTCTCCGTGATCGTAATCGTACCTTCCTTCGGTAAGAGATGGACATGCAGTTGGCTCGCAGGCCACGAACCTTATATCCTTCCCTTCCAGCTTATCCGGTATGAAAGGAAGGATCGTTCCCCCGAAGTTGGAACCTCCTCCATGACATCCCATTATGATCGTTGGTCTTTCACCAATCATTTCGAGTTGTTTCTTCAACTCAAGACCTATGACCGTCTGATGAAGAAGGACATGGTTCAGGACACTTCCGAGGGAATATTTGGTTTTTGAATCTTCCAAAGCAACCTCCAGTGCTTCACTTATCGCTATACCAAGGCTTCCAGGATTTTCTGAATTCTCCTCAAGCAGTCTCTTTCCAAATTTTGTCTTCTCGCTTGGACTGGGTGTGACATTTCCACCATACAGTTGCATCAGATTTTTCCTCATGGGTTTCTGAAAGTAACTCACTTTAACCATGAAGACTTCCACTTCCAGTCCAAATTTTCTTCCAGCATAAGTTAAAGCACTTCCCCACTGTCCTGCTCCCGTTTCCGTCACCAGCCGTTTCACACCTTCTCTAGCGTTGTAATAAGCCTGCGGTATCGATGTGTTCGTCTTGTGACTCCCCGTTGGGCTGACTCCTTCGTATTTGTAGTAGATCCTTGCAGGTGTTTCCAGATACTCCTCAAGATACGTTGCTCTTATGAGCGGAGTCGGCCTGTAGACTGCGTATTCTCTGAGAACTTCTTCGGGAATTTCGATGAATCTCTTGTCAGATATCTCCTGTTCTATGAGGGATTGAGGAAATATAGGGGAGAGCTTTTCTGGGTTCAGAGGTTCTCTGGTTTCTGGATCCAATGGTGGATCGAGTTTGAAAGGAAGATCGGCGATAACGTTGTACCAACTCTTTGGCATGTCCTCTACTGGTAGATTAACCCTGATTCTCATAAAAAACCACCTCCTTATAAAAATAAAGGGGCTCTCCGCTTTAAGGAGAGCCCCGATTCGGCGTAATACAACAAAATAGTGACGGTTACCCCGCCGAATCGGGGTACCGCCACCACCATTCACTTCTGAAGAACACTTTTGATCCCTTAAAAGAACTTCCACACATGTGTTTCACCTCGAACGTGTTTCATAAATTTTATCACACCCAAACTTTTTTTCCAAATAAAATCTCAGAATGACAGATCCACCTTTGGAGCCTCTTTTTCCTCCTCCGGTAGCTCGAAAAATGGATAAGGTTTGAACCCAAACATCTTTGCAACCACATTCGATGGAAAAACTTCCAGCTTCGTGTTGTACATCATAACACTGTCGTTGTAGAACTGCCTTGCGTAGGATATCTTGTTCTCGGTACTCGTGAGCTCTTCCAACAGCTGATTCACACTAGCGTTGGCCTTCAAATCTGGATAATTTTCCATCAGGGCGAACAACCTTCCAAGGATAGTGGAAATTTCCCCCTCTGCTTTCATTCTATCTTCAAAACTTCCCCCGCTCACAGCTTTTGCTCTCGCCTCCATAACTCTTTGCAGAGTTTCCTGCTCGTACTTCATGTACCCTTTGACTGCGTTGACAAGATTTGGAATCAGATCGTGCCTCCTCTTCAACTGTACATCGATCTGGCTCCAAGCGTTCTCTACTCTTTTCCTGGATCTGACCAAGGAGTTGTAAGTTGCCACGAACCATATTAAAACTATCGCTACGATTCCAAGAACTATCAAGAGTATCAAATCTGTTCACCTCCTCATTGAATGCGAACACTGAACGAAAACTGTGTTTCATGATTCACCACATCGTCTAAGTATATCATCAATGTGATATCCGTCGTCACATTCAGTTCCCATTTGAGTGTTGTATCCGTTATGGTCGTCGGAGCAAGCGGGGTTGAACTGGTTGTATCTTCAATCAACAACGTGGCATCTTTTAGAAATTCTTCAGCGTAACTCACGAGTACGACATGAGTTCCAGCAGAAGCTGGGATCGTTTCTCCTGCGTCTACTGAAACCTCATCGAACAGTACATTCGTTATTTCCGGTGTGTGGTTGTCGAATATGATCTGTGTCGCTACTTGCGTCGAGTGAGAGAGTTCATCGTAACCAATGACCGAGAAGGTGACCGTTCCTTCAAAACCTTCTGGTATGTCGTAAGTATACAGGTAACTTCCAACTCTTTCATTCACATTGACTTCAGAAGATAGTGTATCTAACTGTATCAACAACGTTGCCACACCCGATATGTTGTCGAGGTAATTTACTGTGGCTTCAAAAATAGTTTTAAAGGTCGAACTATCTATGGTTATAGCCAAAGTGGGAGGATAAAGATCGTAGAGAAGTACACCTGTACCTTCTGAATAGTTCCCAACAATATCGAAAATCTTGAACGTGTATTCCATCGTGGCCTCATCAGCCAGGAAACTCGATAGATCGTATGTCACACTCGTACCGTTTATCGAGGTTTCCTTAAAGTAGCTCCCATCGAGTATCAACGTGGGTGTCGAAACTATAGTTACATCCTCAAAACCGAACACGATGTTTGCAGAGTTATCGGTCAAGGTTTCACCAGGTATTCTGGGAGGTGTGTTATCGAAAATCACGTCTTCGAAGGCACCGAGTCTTTCTACATCGGATTCGTTACCTGCCTTGTCCACAACTTTTATGGCCACTCTCTTTCTCCCATCTGAAAATTCTTTCGTGTTGATCGGTAATGCATAATCTCTAAGATCCGGTGGTTCTTCAAAAATCATGTACACATCGCTTTCATCCACGTTCTCATCATCACTGATGTACACTATCAATCTCCCCACATCGTAAGGTACAGGTATGGTGTTACTCTCATCTGGATTTATTCTCAAAACGGCATTTTCTCTTATCGCTTTTTCATCATCGAATGTGACACTGTTTTCTATCGTAACGTTGAAAACAGGCCTCGTCATGTTATCGACGAGGACGGTAACATCTCCTTTTCCCTCAATACCGCTTTCCGTTACAACAGTTGCTATGAGGGTTCCAAAACCATCCATCAAGGGTGTAGTGTCGACGTTGTTGAAGATGTAGTAGTACCCAGCAACATTTTCCTGTGTTTCGAGAATCACTTCCGTTCCATCTGGATTCATGTACGCAAGTGTCACGGATCTTATACTCTCCGTATTGTCCATGTAATAGACCCTTACACTCACGTTGTTACCTCTTATTATCTCAACGCCTTCCTCCGTCACACCAGCAGGCGTCAATATCTCTATACCAACAAGCGGCGGCGTTATGTCTGATACCTCCACTTCGAGCGGACAGGCGTCACTCTTATTTCCAAAGACATCTATCACAACCAAGGACAACGTGTACAGTCCCGGTACAGAAGGCGTTCTCCACGTTATGTAGCCTACTTCAGAGCGCTTCACGGAGATTTCCTTTGGATGATCTGGATATTCTCTTATTATCCTCTCTTCCGTTGCAGGTCCATCGACCTTGAGACAAACCCTGTCTATCGCGGTATCATCGGATGCGGTGAAATCGTTGAACACAAGATAAACATCACTGTTTATATCCACAGGCTGTGTTACACCAGACAGAGAAAGTGTGAAAGGTGATGTCTGAGGAGGATTTTTCTCGTACCCATAGAGGGTGAAATGGAATACCTCCCTGTTGCCACTCTCATCCTCGGCGATCACTTCGTATTCGTTCTCGAAAGCTCCGACCTCTATGTCCGCTTCTAGCGAATAACTTTCCGGACTTTGGGTCACAAAATTTCCATCTTTGTACAGAGATATCTTATTTACACTGTGGTTGTCTGACGCTTCCACTGAGAGCTTGTAATCTCCCAAAATGACGTTGTACATCTCTTCCTCTTCTATATCCAGACTCATGCCTCCTGTAAGACTGATCATCATAGTGGGAGGTAAGGTGTCTTTCACGAGAAATTCCAGATCCTCGGATGTGACATCCAGATCATCCGCCTTTCCCACGAATCTCAAGGTATAATGCTCGTTTTCATTACAGATTATCATGAAATTCTCTTTATTAAAAGTTGTGACGAAATGGTATGTATCGCCATGGATCTCCACATATGGTGTGCTCTCCACCTTCTCTCCATCTGGTTTCGTCAAAATTATGGTTCCACTTGCGACATCTTTCGATGTTTCCACGACAACATTCAACGAGAAACCAGCTTCGTGTTGATAACCAGGATAAGGTGTCTTGAAGATCACATGCGTGTCGAGAAACCTTATGGTGACTTCTGTGGAAGCATGGAGGTTGTGAACGTTATCGTACGAAAATTCTATGGAATACGTCCCCGGAAGATCTGGCACCCAATTGTGGGAGTACAGATGGACAGCTCCCTCACTCTCCGGGAAAACTTCTATCTCCTCGTCAACAGGACCCATTATCCTGAAAGAAGCTTTCAGAGGAGTTGCCGTGTCCAAAACTCGTGCTGAAAGACTCAGAGTCATCCCTGTTTGAAATATGAATCGCTCCATGTTTTTCGGTGACAGTATTTCCACGATCGGTGTATCGCTTACAACGCACACTTCATCAGTTGCGGAGGTCGTGTATCCTTCAACATCATGAACTACCGCTTTCAGAACATGAGTTCCAAGGACCGTAGCCAGCCATCTCCATTCCGCAACACCGTTTTCGAATGGACTCGAACCCATTTTATCGTTGTCCACATAGAAATCACATCTTTCAAGACCAGTATCGTCTTCTGCTGAGACGGTAACGTAGACGTATTCTCCTTTATTAACGACACTTGGAACCATACTCATGTTGATGATCCTAGGAGGTTTTATTTCCTCTTCCAATTTCACTTCGAAATAACTGGTAACGGATGCTTCGTTACCATTCACATCCCATGCTTCAATAACGACAGAATAAGTTCCCGTACTTGGGAAGGATATACTAGTGTAGTAAACTGTCGATAAATTACTTGCTTTCTTTTCCTCCAAAAATCCAGTTCCTTCGAACTTAAAAATCACTCCTTCCACACCCACGTTGTCCGTTACCACGGCATAGAAAGTTACAGGTTCACCTAATATGACATCATCAGGGCATGAAAAGAGAATTCTTGGAGGTTCTTTATCCTCTTCTTCCACAGTTATACCCACCTCAGCTGAGCCCTCTAACCCTTCGTCATCGACAGCCACAACTTTTATCTTATGTACCCCCTTTTCGGCTATCCAACTTGCCGTGTAAGGAGGTATCATATCGATGCTTATCAAGGAGGAATCCACATAAAACCGTACTTCTTTAACGCCTGTATCGTCCTCAACTATGGCTGTAATCTCAACTTCTTCCCCTTCCTTTGGTGAATTGCTACTGAGATTTATCGAGACACTTGGTGGTTTATTCTCCCTAACCTCTATCGTTCCTTCCTTTGAAGCCACGTTCCCGGACATGTCTTCAACGACCACTTTGAAATGATAATCGCCAATGCCCGCTGTTCTTGTGAACCCGACCGTTGCCAATTTTCCAGAAACCCATACAGCCTCCACACCGCCTAGATCTTCAAGTTTGATACTTTTTAATCCAGTGTTATCTGTTGCCGATACGAATATATCGAAATCTTCGTAAGGTTGAACTATTTTAGGATACACGACATCGATACTTGGTGAAATCGTATCGTTCGGATCGGATACGATCAACTTCTTCGAGGATGAGGAACGAAGTCCGGCATTGTTCACAGCCCAAGCTGTGAAGTTGTAGACGCCAGCTCGTGCCGTGAATGAATAGGGAATACTGACTTCTTCCTGGTTCAAATAAAGATGTTTTTCACCGATACCACTTTCTGAATCCTTAGCTTCAACATCGACAGTGACGGTATCTCCAGGAATAGGAGATTCCGGTATTATCTTTATCTCAACCTTTGGAGGAGATAGATCATATGTTTTGAAGGTTTGAAGAGATACGGTATCAGATATCCTTCCAAGGGAATCGCACACAACGATCGTTAACCTAACGGTACCAAAAGGTGCGGGAAAGGATAGGTATCCAGATTTTTTGAAAGTTGCTATAAGGGTGTCTCCGTTGTATATCTCTATTGAACCCATATTCTCTTCGTTTGATACCCTGATGTAAACTGTCATCATCTTCCCCGCTTCTTCGGGAATCTCGATGATGTACGCGGCAACTATGGTGGGAGGTTTTTTCATTTCAGCACATGAGGATATCAACAATAACGGTAGAATCAAAAGGATGAACCTTTTCATTCAACCACCTCAACTTTGTATTGATAATAATTCCCACTATCTCCTATATTGTTATCGAGCGAATCCTTGAGATCGTTTATGATCAGAAAGTATGTTCCCGGTTGCACTTTGATGTAGCCAGTGTAGGTAGCAATTTTTGTATCATAGGATATCTCCTGCTGGGATAAAATGATAAAGTCTTGTACATCCATGTAAGGCATTGGAGTTTTTGAGATGATCATCACAACATTTCCTCCTTTTGGAAGACCGGTTTCATCCCAAACCGTTAATTTCACGTCGATGTACTCTCCCGAATTTGAAATCGTCGAGTTTTCGGTTATATCGATACCGTCCAGAAGTAACGAAACGATCCTGGGTGGGAAATCATCACCTATGGAGAATGAGAAACCATCGACGAGGGTCTTCCCTCCGGTGGATGTCAGTCTCACGGTGGCAAAATGACTTCCAGGCTTTGCGACCCATACCGCACTCTCTGTATTCTGATCTATAACTTCTCCATCCACATAAAAACTCACATCACTTGCTTCTAAATTGGTTTCGTACGAGAAAATCACCACATCATTTGGATTGGGATCCGAAGGGGTCATGGTCAATCTCAGATAATCCGGTACATCCGATACAGAAAAGTATCTTCCAAAATATTGTTCTTTTCCTACGACATCTTCTGCAAATACTTCAATGGTATGATTCCCAACGGTTAAGGGCCCCAGATTCAATGGTAAAGTGAAAGAGTCCGTATCTATGAGGAATTCTCTCACAGTGCTTCCGTCTATCGAGATTCTTAAGCTTTTCAATTTTGTATCATCCTGAGCATGTACCTGAGCCACTATATTTTCCGTTTCCACGAGATCCGTTAGAAATTCCAAAGTTACGATCGGTGGGGCATCGTCCTTTTCAAAAACGTAAAAATCGACTTCTGTTGAATCTCTCAGACCGTACGCGTTTTCGACGGTTATTAAGAGGGTATGAGTTCCTGGATCGAGGGGTGAGAGCTCTAAATAGTAAGGAGGAGATGAAAAACTCGTGTTGAAAGTCCCCAGACCATCCACCCAACTTTTTATGGTGATGTAAGGTGTTTCATCTTCGTCTATTATCATCATGACGTACACATCATCATCACTTTCAGGTTTCTGAGGAGATATACTCACGGATTCTATGATTGGAGGCGATGTATCCCTTACCTCAATTAATATGCTTTTTTCGAAAACTTCTTTGAAAGCGTCTCCTTCCACTCGTCCCACTATGATGTAATTTCCTGATTTTTCAGGTTTCCATGTGTAAACAGCGGGAACGGTATCAGTAGACATCACGGTAACACCGTTTATAGATATTTCCGCTTGTATATTCCCGACCACAGGGGAGAAACTCAGGGTTATCGTCACATCGCTCGCCACAGCTGGATCTCGAGGATCCACAGATAACGATATAACAGGTGAAACTTCTATGAGGCTACAGGATATCACGATGAACGTTAACACAACCACTCCAAAAAGTGACACCCGTTTCATGGGATCCCCTCCAAGGTATCTTTCAACGTGAATTCCACGACTTCCTAAAGAAAAAGGGCCGGATTTCCGGCCCTTGGTGGCGGCGGTGGGACTCGAACCCACGACACGGTGATTATGAATCACCCGCTCTGGCCTCTGAGCTACACCGCCATTTTCCGTTTTCATATACTATCATTTTTTTGATAGGAATTCAACTGGGTTAATGGTTCACGAGATCAACTTTTCAAAAATTCCATGAGCCATTTTGCACTATCCTTCAGATATCTTTTCTGTGTTTTGTAATCCACGTAGACTATGCCGAAACGTTTTGAGTATCCATAGGACCATTCGAAGTTATCCATCAGCGACCATATGAAGTAGCCTTTTAAGTTCACTCCATCCTTTATAGCTTTGAGGGCACTTTCGAAATGTTTTTTCAGATAATCTATTCTGTAATCATCATGAACTTCTCCATCTACAAGGACATCTGGTCCTGCCATACCGTTTTCCGTGATGTAAAGTGTTTTGTTGTACCTTCTGTGAAGTTCCATCAGCATATCGTACAAACCTTTTGGATATATCTCCCATCCCATCTCCGCCTTTGGAAGATCCCCCTCAACGTTTTTGTATCCAGGAAACTCCGAAGAATACGCTATGAGTTGCCTGGTGTAGTAATTCACACCGAAGAAATCTACAGGTTGAGATATCGTATTCAGATCCTCTTCAGCAAAATCTAGATCAAATTTTTCAAATAGTTCTTTGATACTCTCAGGATACTCTCCTCTTGCTACAGGATCGTGGAAGAACCAGTTGACGATGTCATCTACCATCTTCGAAGCTCTCACATCTTTTTCATCATCGCTAGCTGGTTCCACCTTGCTCACGACGTTGGTTATTCCTATGAAACCGTCTTTCACGATTTCTCTAAAAACCCTCACTGCTCGACCATGGGATAGCAAAAGGTTATGAGCAGCGATGAGAGCCTCACGTAAATCCTTATGACCCGGTGCGTGTATTCCCATGTAGTACCCGAGAAAAGCCACACACCATGGCTCGTTGAGTGTTATCCAGTGTTTGACCCTATCACCGAGTTTTTCAAAAACGTATGCTGAGTATTCCTCAAAATAATTTGGAATATCAGGATCTATCCACCCACCGTTTTTCTCGTACAACACTTGGGGAAGATCCCAGTGATAGAGCGTTATGAAAGGAACGATGTCGTTCTTCAAAAGTTCATCAACGAGACGCTGATAGAAATCCATCCCTTTTTCATTTTTCGTTTTTCCATCCGGCATGACTCGTGGCCAACTGATCGAAAACCTGTAGGCATCTAAACCGATCCTCTTCATGAGTTCCACGTCTTCTTTGTATCTGTGGTAATGATCACACGCTACATCCCCTGTGTCGCCGTTGAGAATCTTTCCAGGGGTATGACTGAAAACATCCCATATGGACGGACCTTTACCATCTTCGTTCCATGCTCCTTCGATTTGATACGCCGCTGTCGCTACTCCAAACAGAAAATCCTTTGGAAAGTCGCTTCTTTTCATACTTTCTCCTCCTCTAAAGTATTGATTTTTCTTTCAGAAAATCTATTACATCTTCATCTATCTTTAAGAACGCTCCTATCAGATCGTTAAGGATCTTCCAGATCTCCACAAGGGTTTTCTCAGGTTCATCACTCATGACCAAAGCATCGGTTATCTTTGAAAGATCCCACTTTTCTATCTTGGGAATGCTTTTACACCATTTTTCGAAGTTTTCCTCTAAAAATCTCTGAGACAGTTCGTCAGTCTCTTTTAAGTCATCGAAAAAACCTTTTAAAATCTCAAAGTCCCTTGAAGGATTCACTATTATCTCGAAGAGAGTTGTATTTTCCGCTTCATAAGAATGCTTGGAGGCAATGGATTTAACGATAACGCTGAAAGCTCTCGAGAGAACGTGCTTGCCCCAAGTTCTTTTGAGCATGTCTTGCACTTTGAAGAAGAAACTCGAATCTACAAGAACGAAGAAGGATAAGTCGTCCGAGAAACCTGGATTCACGGTTATGAAATTTCCCTTGAGCTCTTTCCCCTCTACAGCTATCAGATTTAACATGTTGAAAAGGGATACAGCTTCATTCTTGGGCAATTTTTTCACACCGAATTCTTCAAAAATTTCCAGCTGATCCAAAAAATCCTGGATGTCCTCGGTTCTTATGAAGATTTTCATCTTTCTATCCGTTATTTTCTCTATCCCTTCCAAGATCTCGGCATCACCTTCTTCCTTGAAATCCGAATAAATCATCGAACCGTGAAAATCCAGGAAAAAGTCGTTATCTATCTTTATGAGGCAAGGAGCTCTGTACTCAGAGATCTCGGAGATATCAAAAGAATTATCAAAAATTAAGAAAATCTTTTCCATGAAAACACACCTCCAAAGGGGGGTACGAGGTGATATAATTCCAGATAAGATTTTATCATCGTTTTGGGCTCCGATCTCCATATGGGGGGATTCTTTTGAGGATAAAGGATTTTTTCAAGGAGGGAACTCCCACCGCCATTCTCGCTATAGGACAGCTCGGAACCATCCATGCTAAGACAACTTACGGTCTTCTGAGACACAGCAGGGTCTTAAAACCCGTATGTGTCATAGCAGAGCAGGTGGGGGAGGATCTGGAGAAATTTGTAAAACCAGTCAGATACAAAGTTCCAATAGTTAAAGATATCGATACAGCTTTTTCTATGGGAGCTGAAGTTCTAACACTCGGAATATCGAATCCAGGGGGGTTTTTGGACGAAAAGTTGAAACCCTATATAAGAGAAGCGATAGAAAAAGGTATGGATGTACTTTCAGGTCTCCATGTGAAAATATCCCAAATAGAGGAGTTCAAGGAACTAGCTGATAGGAGAGGTGTCAGGATAATCGACGTGAGGATTCCCCCCAAGGAGTTGAAGGTGCTAAGAGGCGACCTCTACAAACGTAAAGCGAAGGTGATATGTGTTCTTGGAACAGATTGCGTTGTTGGTAAAAGAACAACGGCTGTTCAACTCTGGGAAAGGGTGTTGGAGAGAGGTTTAAAAGCGGGATTCATAGCGACTGGACAGACTGGGATAATAATAGGAGCAGATGAGGGAATAGTGCTCGATGCCGTTCCTTCTGATTTCGTCTCCGGTGTCATGGAAAACATGGTAGTGAAACTTGATAGAGAAGGGAAAGAATACATATTTGTGGAAGGACAAGGATCTTTACTCCATCCAGCCTATGGGCAGGTGACACTGGGCATAATCCACGGTTCAAAACCAGATTTCATCGTAATGGTTCACGATCCTGATCGCAAGGGATTCGATTCCTTCCCAGATATTCCCTTCCAACCATGTCTTGAAAAGGAAATAGAGCTTGCTGAAACATTCTCAAGGGGAGGGAAGGTCATAGCGGTCTCCGTTATAGGAAAAGGAAGTAAAAATGTGAAGACGAACCTTCCCGTATTCGACCCCTTCGATGAAGAAGATCTCGATTTTGTGATAGATGAGATTTTAAGGAGGGATGAATGATGGGATATGTGGTAAAAGATGTTGTCATCGAGGAGAAGGAATACGAGTACGTAAAGCCCTTCAGCATTTCACTCGGAACTCATTTCAAGGAGAAAAACGTGGAGATCAAACTGATTCTGGATGACGGAACAGAGGGCTTGGGAGAAGCATCACCTTCTTTTTTCATCTCTGGGGAAACCGGGGAAATTTTGATGGGAATCTCTGAGAAAGTCAGGGATATTCTGATGGGAAGGGATGTTAGAAGTTACAGGAAGATATGGGAAGATTTGGAAGCTCTGAAAGCAACCCCCGCCATAAAAGCAGGAGCTCAGTTTGCAGTTTTGGATGCTCTATGTAAAAAACTCGATATACCACCTTATCAATTCCTGGGAGGAGAAAGAGATGAGATAGAAACCGACAAAACTATCGGCATAGGAAAACTGGATGAGATGGTTGAGGAAGCGAAAGAGATAGGAAAAGAAGGTTTCAGGGTCATCAAAGTCAAAGTTGGAACCTCAGTCGAAGAGGATGTGGAAAAAGTTGTTAGAATTCAGGAGGCTGTTCCCGACGTTGAACTCGTTGTGGACGCCAATCAGGGTTACAAACCCAAAGAAGCTGTGGCTTTCGCAAGGGAAATTTACAAAGAAGGAGTAAAAGTTAAACTATTCGAACAACCTGTTCTGAAGTGGGATATCGAGGGATTGAGATTTGTCAGATACAACTGCCCCTATCCTGTAGCAGCAGATGAGAGCGTTTTCACAAGATACGACGCTTACAGGCTTGTGAAAGAAGATTGTGTTGACTATATAAACATAAAACTCATGAAATCTGGCCTTCTCGAAGCTTTAGCTATAGTCGAAATAGCGAAATCTGCAAACGTTAAGTTGATGATAGGTTGTATGGGAGAGACCAGCCTTGGGATAAGCCAGAGCGCTCATTTTGCAGGAGGTTTGGGGGCTTTCTCACATCACGATCTTGACTCTCATCTTTTGATAAAAGAGAAGGAATTCAGAGGTAGATTCAAACAGGAAGGCCCCATGTTGAAGCTCTATTAATCGATCTTCTTTCCGCATTCGAGGAGAACACCGTATTTGAGGGGAACGTCTATACTATTCGGCCTCATTTTGAAGAGGTCCAGAAGAGTGCCTTCAAACGAAACGTTCCCATTTTCGAGGAGAATAGCTTCATCGATACCTTCCACATATTCAAGATCGTGCGTCACCAGGATTATCCCCTTACCTTCTTTTTTCAGTTGTTTTATTACTTCCATAATTTCCTTCTTGGATTCAGGATCCAACATGGAAGTGGGTTCATCCAAAGCCAGAAAATCCGGTGACATCGCTAGGATAGACGCTATGGCGAGTCTCTGCTTTTGACCTCCTGAGAGATTCAGGGGATCTTCTTTTTTGAGATCTGAAAGACCAACAACCGATAAAGCCCATTCCACTCTTTCCACCATCTTACTTCTTGGAAGTCCCATGTTTTCAAGGGCAAAGGCAACATCCTCTTCAACGGTGGATCCAACGATTTGAGAAGATGGTACCTGAAAAACATATCCCACTCTTTTCCTGAGTTCCCAAACATCCTTCACTGGTTCATCGTTTATCAAGATTTCTCCCTTTGAAGGTCTCAAAATCCCTGACATTATCTTGAGAAAAGTTGATTTCCCTGAACCGTTCTCACCTAAGATTAAGTACATTCTGCCACTTTCGAACTCTAAGGAAACATCCTTTAACACCCAGGTGGTATCATATTTAAACCATACATTCAGAAAAGAGACTTTCATTTCTCCTCAACAGCTCCTTTAACGGATCTGTATATTCTAATTCCCCCCTCCTTCCACACATCCTCAACGTTCCCAAAAACCTCCTCCATGTATCCTTTTATCCTTTTTCCTCCCTTATTGTGATACGCTACCATCTGGAGGCTTCCTCCATCGTTCAGATGATCAGGGGCATCTTCAATTATTTTCATCCATACCTTCTTTCCAGCAACTATAGGTGGATTACAGACTATCATATCGAACTTCATATCTTTCCATGGTTCGTAGAGATCTCCCCATCTTATATCCACATCGACGTTGTTATCTTTTGCGTTGATCTTTGCGAATTCCACCGCTCTTTTGTTTATATCACTCATGAAAACCTTCATTCTCGGGTATTCTTTCTTTGCGACAATACCTATAACACCGTAGCCACAACCAAGATCCAGTAAACTCTCCCCATGGACCATCATGTGGTCGAGCAATATCTTAGTGGCTTTATCTATCCTTCCGTATGAGTAAACCCCTGAAGGGGTTTTGAAGAGATACTCATGCCCATTTTTCAAAACGAGCTTTGCTACTTTCACCTTCAACTTGGAAGTTGGTTCGACCGTATAGTAATGTTCGAATTTTTTCTTCTCCGTGTCGTTCACCTCCTTTTGAGTTTCAGGTCATAAGTGTTCGGATCTGGCCAATCGAAGGAAACCTCGATATTTTTCTTAACCTTCTTTCTCAGGAGTCTCAAGTTTTCCGAATTCAAATACCCTGAAAGGTTCCTGTGAACCCTTATGAAAAAGGAAATGGTGTTATCATCCTCAGAGAACTTCCTCAGCTCGTTTTCCAATCTATCACGAATTATTTTGGGAGATAAGACCTTCCCCGTTCCTCCACACACTGGACACTTCGTAAACATCTTGATATCGTGAGGAGGAGAAGTTCTCTTCCTTGTCATCTCAAGAAGACCCAATCTGGTGAAACCGAGCACTTCTGTCTTTGCTTTGTCCTTCAGTAACTCTTTTTTCAGTGTTTCAAGGACCTTTCGCCTATCGTTTTCGTATTCCATCGTTATGAAATCTATTATTATGATTCCTCCTATGTTCCTCAATCTTATCTGCCTGCATATTTCCTTCGCAGCTTCCAGATTGATGTTCAAGGACAATTCCCTCTGATCTTTAGCTTCTATGTAAGCTGATGAGTTGACATCTATCACTGTCATGGCTTCCGTCACTTCTATAACGATACTTCCACCGTTTTCCAAATCCACAACTTTAGAATTCAACTCCTTCAATTTATCGTAGATGCCGTATTCATCGAATACGTCTCCCCCAGCGAGGTTAACGGAGGGTCTTTTTGGCATTTTTGATATATACGAAGAAATTTTTTCGAACGCTTTTAAGTCGTTCACTACAACTTCATTCACACTTCCATCTAATCTTTCCCTCAGGATGAAATCGAGTGTTTCTGGTTCCTCCCTCAGTATCTTTGGTTTCCTTGACCTCTTGAATTTCTTCAGGATATCTTCCCATTCTCTTTTCATTTCTTCATACTCTTCCAATATCTCTGATTCTCCCACACCCTCAGAAGCAGTTCTTAGGACGACACCGTAACCTTCCTTCAAGAGGTTTTTCAGTATATTTTTCAACCTGTTCCTTTCATCCTTATCAACGATCTTTTTCGAAATGCCTTTAGCTTTGGACAGAGGAAAGAAAACAAGAAAATGGCCCGCCAGGCTCAGTTTGGTTGTAACCTGGGGGCCTTTATTTCCAACCGCATCCTTTTTGACCTGAACCAGTATCTTATCACCTTCTGTGATTTTTTTCCCACCCAATATGGTATCTATGTAAGTTTTCGTCAGATCCCTCAATCGCAAGAAAGCGTTTTTCCCTTTACCGATATTGACGAACGCTGCATCTAACGCAGGAACGATCTTTTCAACCTTTCCAAGATATATGTTCCCTCTTATGCTTTCGATCTCTTCTGAGAAAACCTCGTACAACCTTCCATCTTCAAGAATGGCACCGGAGACATTCTCTCCAGACACGTTTATTAGAAGTTGCTTTATAACCCTCACCTCTTTTATTCATAAAATTCTATGAGTCCGTATTTCTTTTCATCCTTGCGGAACAAGAGATTTATTTCCCCTGTGTCTATATTCCTGAAAACCAAAAACATGTGATCCATCGTTTCCATCTGAAGAAGGGCTTCTTCGAGATCCATTTGAAGTAGAGGAAGCCTTTTCTCAGAAACGATTTTATCCTCTTCCTCCTCGGCTTTGACTTCGTTCAACATGGATTCAGCGAGTCCCCGAACACCACTTTTGTGTCTCACCCTCATCTTGTCTTTCGCTTTTTTAACTCTCTTTTCAAGAGCATCGGATACGAAATCTATCGCAGTGTAAACATCGGAGTTTCTCTCCTCTACATTTATCATCTCTCCTCTCATGTTAAGAATGATCTTTACAACGTAATTTTCTGCATCTTTTTCGATTCTAATTTCCATGGACGTTACATCGTCCTCCCTTAAAACTCTGTCCACTTTCTCAAGCCTTCTGTCTATATAGGCTTTCATGGCGTCGCTGAGTTCAAATCCTCTGGTTATGACTCTGTATTCCACAAAGATCCCTCCTCACTTTTTCACCTTCTGGGATAATCTCTCGACTCTTTCCTTTGCCCTCATGAACCTGTGAGGATCTAAATCCTCTTTTTTACCAGCCTCTTCCGTCAGTATCACAACCTCCTTTCCGTCACACGAAAGGATTCCACCAGCAACCTCTATCTCCTCAACATCACCATCACTGACTATCTTCACCTTACTGACAGCGAGACACGTTATTATAGGTGCCCTTCTTGGAAGGACCCCCATGGAACCTTCTGGCGTTCTGAAACTTACAAGGTAAGCCTCCTTCTCCAGAACCTTCCCATACGGTGTCAGGATCTTAACCAGCACAGAAAACACCTCACACTTTCAGGCCTTGTTTGATCTTTTCTGCTTTCTCGACAGCTTCTTCTATGGTACCAACCATATAGAAGGCTTGTTCTGGGAGATCATCATGTTTCCCTTCAAGGATCTCCTTGAATCCTCTTATTGTTTCCTTTATTGGAACGTATTTTCCAGGGCGTCCTGTAAACCTCTCAGCCACGAAGAACGGTTGACTCAAGAACCTCTGTATTTTTCTCGCTCTCTGGACTATGAGTTTGTCCTCTTCAGACAGCTCTTCCATACCAAGAATCGCTATGATATCTTGAAGGTCTTTGTATCTTTGCAAAACTTCCTGGACTCCCCTTGCCACCTGATAATGCTCCCAACCAACGATCGCAGGATCCAGCATCTTCGAGGATGAATCAAGGGGATCAACTGCTGGATAAAGCCCTAGCTCTGCTATTCTTCTTGAAAGGACAACAGTTGCATCCAGGTGTGAGAAAGTTGTTGCCGGTGCTGGATCCGTTATGTCATCAGCTGGAACGTATATAGCCTGCACTGAGGTTATAGATCCTCTTTTAGTTGATGTTATCCTCTCTTGAAGCTCTCCCATATCCGTTGAAAGTGTTGGCTGGTAACCAACAGCAGAAGGCATTCTTCCGAGAAGAGCGGAAACCTCACTACCCGCTTGCACGAACCTGAATATGTTGTCTATGAATAGAAGAACGTCCCTTCCTTCAACATCTCTGAAATATTCGGCTATCGTCAGAGCCGTTAAAGCGACCCTGAATCTTGCTCCCGGTGGTTCGTTCATCTGTCCGAAAACAAGAACCGTGTTGTTAAGAACACCGGCCTCCTGCATTTCGAGCCACAGTTCATTACCTTCCCTGGTTCTTTCCCCGACACCCGCAAACATCGAGAAACCATGGTGCTCTATAGCGATATTCCTTATGAGCTCCATAACCAGGACTGTTTTACCAACCCCTGCTCCTCCGAAGAAACCGATTTTTCCACCCTTTGGGAAAGGTGCTAGAAGATCTATCACCTTTATACCGGTCTCAAGAATCTCTATTTCCGTACTTTGCTCGGTTATCTTCGGAGCAGGTCTGTGTATAGGCCACCAGTCCTCAGCTTCGATCTCGCCTTTCTCATCTATCGGCTCACCTATAACATTCAACATCCTACCAAGCACGCTTCTTCCAACAGGAGCCTTTATGGGCTCACCTGTATCAATCACTTCAAGTCCTCTCATGAGACCATCCGTTGAATCCATGGCAACTGTTCTCACTATGTTATCACCCAAAAGTTGTTCGACCTCGAGTACCAGCTTCTGATTGGTCTGTGGATTTATTACCTCAAGAGCGTTGAATATATCTGGAAGCTCACCTTCAGGAAACCTGACATCCACAACTGGGCCTATTACTCTCACTATCTGTCCTTTAGTTCCTTTCGCCATATTCTCTCACCTCACTCTTCCGCTTCTTTCAGGGCTTCCGCTCCCGTGACTATCTCTATTATTTCTTGGGTTATCGACGCTTGCCTGGCTTTGTTGTACTCAAGAGTCAACCTCCTTATGACATCTTGTGCATTATCTGTGGCGTTTCTCATGGCGTTTTCCCTCGCATAGAACTCGCTTATCTTGGATTCAAACATGTAGTTCAGGATTTTTGTTGAGAGGTAAAAATGAAGAAACCTTTCAGTGAGAATATCGAGCTCCGGCTCAAATTCCAAGTTTTCATTACCCTCCATTTTTTCAAGAGGAACTATTCTTTCAGCTCTTGGTCTTTGAATCAAGGCGTTTATGAATTTCCCATACACCACGTAGACCTTTCCAGATTCCCCTTTGAGGAAATCTACTATGTCATCGACAATGTAACTCGCCTTCCCAAAATCTGGAATGTCGTAGAATCTATCGTACGATCTGAAAATATCCATCTTTTTCGAAAAATAACTTATGGATTTGTTCCCAATTGCTATCAAAGATCCTCCATCTTCCAACAGTTTATCCGCCTCTTTTATTATCTCACTGTTGAAGGCTCCACAAAGTCCTAGATCTCCTGTTATGACCACAACGAGTCTTTTTGAGCCTTCCTCAAAAAATGGATGTTCGATAGAAGAGATGGGTAATTTTCTCCAGAGGTTTTCAACCTCTTCGTGAAATTCACGAAATTTTCTGTATTCCCTTTCGATTTTTCTCACCTTAGCTCTTGCGACCATCTCCATGGCTCTTGTTATCTTCATTAAAGATTTCGTTGCGTTTATCCTTCTTCTGATTGTTAGGAGTCTTCCTCTGCTCATCCCTCATCACACCCTGAACTCTTTTTTGAATTCCTCAAGGGCATCTTTCAATTTCTTCTCGGTATCTTCCGTTATTTCCTTTCTATTCCTTATATCTTCCAGCACATCTCCGTGTTTTTCCTTCATGAACCTCAGAAAGTCTCTCTCAAACCTTTTAACAGCTTCCAAAGGTAAGTCATCGAGATACCCATTGATACCAGCATACAGGACCACCACCTGTTCCTCAACAGGCATAGGATTGTACTGTTCCTGCTTCAAAAGTTCGGTCAAATGCTGCCCTCTGACTATTTGAGCTCTTGTTGCAGGGTCAAGTTCTGTGGCGAATTGAGCGAAGGTCTCTAGTTCTCTAAATTGGGCTAGATCCAGTCTCAACATACCTGCCACCTGTTTCATAGCCTTTATTTGAGCAGCTCCTCCAACCCTCGAGACCGAAAGCCCGACGTTTATAGCAGGCCTTATACCGGCATAGAATAGACCCGGTTCCAGATATATCTGTCCATCTGTTATCGATATCACGTTCGTTGGTATGTAAGCCGAGATATCGTTTGCTTGTGTTTCAATGATTGGAAGAGCTGTCAACGATCCTCCTCCCATCTCGTCACTGAGTCTTGCAGCCCTCTCGAGGAGTCTCGAGTGAAGGTAGAATATGTCCCCTGGGTAAGCTTCTCTTCCAGGCGGCCTTCTGAGAAGGAGTGATAACTGTCTGTAAGCGACAGCGTGTTTCGACAAATCGTCATAGACAACTAAGGCGTCTCTTCCCGTGTACATGAAGTACTCTCCCATCGCACACCCTGCATACGGTGCAAGATATTGGAGTGCCGCAGGGTCCGATGCCGTCGCCACGACAACGGTGGTGTGTTCCATCGCCCCGTATTGTTCCAATTTATCTATGATCCTTGCAACGGCGGATGCTTTCTGTCCTATTGAAACGTATATACAGTAAACCCCTTGATCCTTCTGATTTATTATCGTGTCTATGACGATAGCGGTTTTTCCCGTTTGTCTGTCTCCTATGATCAATTCCCTTTGGCCTCTTCCTATGGGTATCAAAGCATCTATCGCCTTTATTCCAGTCTGAAGTGGAGTGTTGACGGGCCTTCTGTATATGACACCAGGAGCTTTTATATCGATCTTTCTCGTGTGTTTTGCCTCTATCGGGCCTTTACCATCTAGAGGCTCTCCCAAAGGGTTCACAACCCTTCCTAGAAGTTCCTCACCTACGGGAACTTCTATGATCCTTTTCAATCTTCTTACCGTGTGACCTTCTTTTATGTCCGTATATTCTCCCAATATGATCACACCTATGTTGTCTTCTTCCAGATTGAACGCAAGACCCCTAACGCCGGTCTCAACGAATTCCACGAGCTCATTTGCCATGACTTTGTTCAGCCCATAGACTCTGGCTATACCATCTCCAACCTGAACGACCTTTCCGGTATCTTCAAGCTCTATTTCCTCTTTGTAACTTTCAATTCTGGATTCCAAAATCTTTGTTAACTCTCCAGGGTTTATCCTCAAGATCTCTCACCCCTTTCGAACACATCCCTTGCTATCCTTTTGAGTCTTCCTTTCACCGTTAAATCCATGGTGTACCCCTCGAATTCGATCACAGCTCCTGCCACCAGCTCGGGGTCGATCGTTGTTGCGAAAACGGGATCGAGAAGGGAATACTTCTTAACGAACTTCCTCAGAAGTTCTTTTTCCTCCTCATCCAGAGGGTGAGCGACTGTTAAATGAACCGGGACCTTTCTCTCAGATTCTATTTTCATATCTTTGAAGTACTCAACGATCAATGGCAAATATTTCTGTCTCTTCTTTTCAAAAAGGATCTCGAGAAAATTGAAAAAGGCTTCTTCAATCTCTATACCAAAACTATCAAAAACTTCTCTCATGACCTCCACTTTTCTCTCCGGCAATATCGTGGGATCGTTGAAGAATCCCATCATCCTTTTGTATACCTCAAGAGAATTCCTCAGATACTCGAGGAACTCCTCTTCTTTACCCCTAGATATAGCGACGTTCAACAAGGCTCTTGCGTATCTTCCAGCTATTGGAGAGTACCTCATTTCTCCTCGATCTCCCTCTCCAGCATCTTTATGAGATATTCTTTCTTGGCTTTCTCATCTAAAATCCCAGAGAGTATCTTCATCGCCAGTGTTACGGCAAGCTCTCCCGCTCTTCTTTTCAAATCTTCCATAGCCCTGACCATCTCCATTTCAACCTGTCTCTTACCAGATTCTATGATCCTTTGAGCTTCCACCTTCGCCTTCTCCCTTGCTTCACTTATTATCATCTCTGCTTCTTTCTCTGCTCTCTCTACAATACTCTGGGCTCTTTTTGAAGCCTCTTCCAATTCCTTCTCCGCCTTTTTCTTCAGCTCCTCTGCCTCTTTTCTCAAATTCTCAGCGTTCTTGATCTCTCCTTCTATCTTCTCTTTCCTCTTATCCATCATCTCAAGAAAGGGTTTATACAGGAACTTGTTTAAAAAGTAAACAAGGAGCCCGAACGTCATGAGCATAATGACGGAAGTCCAGTTGAACTCTAAAAGTCCCATATGGGTCTCCTCCTCACGCAGTCAGAAGGATCATGAAAGCTATCAGAAGAGAGTAGATACCTGTTGTTTCTGCCACAGCGTCTGCAAGAAGCATCCTCGTTGTTATGGTTCCTACCATCTCAGGCTGTCTCGCCATAGCATCCATAGCGTGAGCTCCGATGTTACCTTCTCCCATACCAGGGCCTATAGCTCCGAGCCCCATGCACAAACCTGCTCCAAGAAATTTTCCGAGCATAGCCAACCCTTGTCCCACTTCCGTTATCTGTTCGATACCCACAAGTATCCCTCCTTTTCAAGAAAGTTGTGAACTGATGTAAGCTATAGCAAGTATAGTGAAGACGAAAGCTTGAATCAATCCCACGAATATCCCAAAGAATCCCCAAAAGACGATTGGTAAGAAGAAGTACTTCACCAGATAGGATAAGATGTAAACGAGGATAGCTCCTCCTGCGATGTTTCCAAACAACCTCAAAGAATGGGAAATAGGTTTTGCAAGCTCTCCTATTATGTTTAGCGGGAGCATTATTGGGCTTGGATCTATCCAGCTTTTCAACCACGCTTTAAAACCCTTTGACTTTATTGCGAACACATGGCTTATGATCAAGACCATCAACGCGTACGTTAGATTCGTGTTTAGATCAGCAGTTGGCGCTGGCCATATGTCCGAAAATAGAGTGATCTTCTCTATTGTTCCATCTTCATACCCCACGACGTTTATTCCTGGAACTGTACCTCCTATGAGGTTGGAAAGGCTTATGAACAGAAAGAGTGTCATTGCCAGAACGAACGTAGGGCGTACCAGCTTGGGATCGGGTATGGCTTCCTCGACGATTTCATAAACGAATTCCATGAGGTACTCAAAGAACGATTGCTTCCTATCCGGTATCAACTTGAAATTCTTTCCTACCCTGTAAGCTATCACGATGAGTATCAGAGCAATAACTAAACCCATGATAACGGTCATGGGATTTATTCGAAAACCACCTATACTGATGATCCATCTTCTTCCAAGATTTTTGAAAGCCTCGCTCATAGGAGTCTTACTAAGTTCTTTCATGTTGATTATTCCAACCACAACGTAGGCTATTATGAAAAGAATCAGCAATATTTTCTCCCTTTTGGAGAACTTCAATCAAGCCACCTCCCAGCCACATACGCTGCTATCTTCAGATTCATGAGTCCCAGGAAAGCTCCTATAAGATTCGTTAGAGATATGAGGCCAGATACCAGCAGAACAAACGCACTCATAGAGTATCTTCCTAAAAATCCCTTCAACCACCCTTTTGTAGATTTCCTTTTCACCATTTCATTGATATCATACCACAGTGAAAACAAGTTAACTAAAGCGCCTCCTGTCCCTATGAGGACACCCACGCTTTCGGGAAAACCATACATTAGTAGGAAAAACAGAAACTCACCTGTCCCCAATATCACTATCGTTTTTATTAGAACCCTTATTGGTTTTATCCATTCGATCATATCGCTCCACTTCTTTCAAAAGCATCCTGAAACCGTTGTAGAATCCTGAAAAGATCCCCAGAAGTAGAAATACCACCAGTAAAACTCTATTATTGAATGTCCATTTATCCAAATAGTAACCTATCAATGCACCGACAACTATGTTAGCTAGAAGCGTCGCTATGAAGTTCACAACCATGTTGTATTTTCCAAAATCTTTGAGCCCTCTTATCATAACCATCATTCCTTTATGATCAAACAGACATCCACATCGTTTTCTTTGAAAAGTGCTAGTGGAAGTTTCAGAATCTTTCCTTCTGTTTTCATTTTCAGATCCTTCCCAGATATCACCGTAGGGGGTGTTACATCCGTGCTGAAACCAAGTTTTTCCAAATTCATGGTCAATTTCCCGACTGTCATATTGCCAAGCTCACCGAAAGCACTCAAGGCGATTTCATCGAGCTGGTTGTACTCCATACCCATCATTGCTGAAACAACTTTCAAACCAGTTTCATTTGAAAACGTATATATGAGATTCCCATCCACATCTCCCGTTATTCCCAGAATGGTTACTATCGAATGATCTGGTGTGAGTTTCTGAACTATCGATGGTTTTCCAAGTTTTGGGTTCACTTTCAAGGTGTTCTTCAACGTTGACACCACCGAATCTATGAAAGCGTTCACGATCCTCGCATCCATATTTCTCCCCCTCTCATTCCCAGTGTTTACCAACACTCACGTCGATTTCAAGGGGAACTGAGAGTTTCACGACGTTCTCCATCTTATCTTTCACCATTTCAACAAGATCATCCTTCTCTTCGTCAGGAACCTCAAAAACAAGTTCATCATGTACCTGTATTATCATTTTAGATTTCATCTTCCTTTTTCTGAGTTCTTTATGTATATCTATCATAGCCAATTTCATTATATCCGCTGCTGTTCCTTGAATGGGAGTATTTATCGCAATTCTCTCACCTTCACCCTGCACATTTCTGTCACGGGATTTCAATTGAGGTATATCCCTCTTTCTCCCAAACAACGTTCTGACAAAGCCTTTTGATCTTGCTTCACTCACCACTTTTTGTATGAACTCTCTCACCTTAGGATAGAGGTTGAAGTAACTCGTTATCATCTTTTCCGCTTCTTTAACAGGTACCTTTAACCTCATGGCCAATCCATACGGTGTAACACCATATATTATCGAGAAATTCACCATCTTTCCGACTCTTCTCATGGAACTGGTCACTTTATCGATAGGAACACCAAATATCTTCGAAGCCGTTAAAGAATGTATATCCTCCTTGGTTTCGAAAGCTTTGAGAAGATTTTCATCTTTACTGAAATGAGCAAGAACCCTGAGCTCTATCTGCGAATAATCTGCACTGATGATCCACCAGTTGGGATCCTGAGGAACGATGGCTTTTCTTATCTCCTTACCTTCATCGTTTCTCGTTGGAAGATTTTGAAGGTTCGGATCACTGCTGCTCAACCTGCCAGTTGCGGTTCCCGTTTGATGGAAAGAAGCATGAATCCTTTTAGTCTTTGGATTGACCAGTTTTGGTAAAGCATCTATATAAGTGGACTTCAATTTCTGATATTTTCTGTATTCCAGAATCCATCTCACGATCTCGTGTTCCATGGCCAGTTCTTCCAGAACGTCAACACTTGTAGAGAAATCACCTGTCCGCGTTTTTTTCTTGGGTGTTATTCCTAGTTTTTCGAACAGAATGCGACCGACCTGTTTTGGAGAGTTCAAATTGAAAGTTTCTCCAGCAAGTTCGAAAACTTTGGATGCTATCTCATCCATCTTCTTTCCGTACTCTCGAGAGAGTTTTTCCAGGTACTTCGTGTCTATGTAGACACCGTTGAGTTCGAGAGTCGATAGAACTGGTATCAAAGGAAGTTCTATCTTTTCAAAAACCGTCATGAGTCCCATCTCATGAAGCTTCAAATTCAGGACATCGAAGAGTCTGTAGACTATATCCGCATCTTCGCAGGCATATCTTGTTGCCCTATCGAGAGGAACGTCTGCAAAGCTGAATCCAAAGAGAGGAGAGGTCGCTGGGGCGACTTCCTCATAGGGTATCATCTTGTATCCCAGAAATTTCAGGGCCAGTTCGTCCAGGTTGAACCTTTTCTCGTTGGGGTCCAAAAGATACGCAGCTATCATCGTATCGAAGAATGGGTCCACAGGATGTATTCCGTTGAGCGCAAAAACGCTGTAATCGTATTTGAGATTCTGACCCATTATCTTGGATGAGGGATCTTCCAGGATCTCTTTCAACTTCTTGAGAACGTAATCTGGATCCAAACTTGTTTTTTCTCTGTGACCTACAGGTATGTAGTAGGCTCTTTTAGGAGATGTCGATACCGCTATCCCAGCTATTTTAGCTTCATAGGGATTCAAAGAGGTGGTTTCGAGATCTATTGAGAAGGCTGTTGATCTCTTCATCTCTTCGACCACTTTCTCGAAATCCTTCATCTCTTTCACCGTCTTATACACAACTTCTTCCCTCTCTTCAAAGAGATCAAGCTCTCTCATTATAGACGAGAATTCGAGCTCCTTGAGGATTTTCAGAAGTTCCTCCTTCTTGAACCCTTTGTATCTCAACTCTTCCCAGTCAACGTCCATTTCAATGTCTGTGACCAGAGTTACAAGCTTTTTACTCAGTTGCGCATCTTTTTTTCCTCTTATTAAAGCTTTTCTGACTCTCTCAGGAAGCTTCGACAGGTTCTCATATATTTTTTCCATGGATCCATACCTTTCCAACAGATCGATTGCTGTTTTTTCTCCTATACCTGTGACTCCTGGTACGTTATCTACCTCATCTCCGACCAACGAAAGATAATCCACCATCTGACTCGGCAGTATTCCATACCTCTCCTTAACCTTCTGTGCGTCGTACAGTTCAAGGTCCGTTATACCCCTTGTTATCCTCCATACTTTTATCTTATCGTCGACGAGTTGCAACATATCCTTGTCCCCCGTTATTATCAGAACCTCATCGAACATATTTTTCCCCTTCAAAGCCAGAGTCGCTATGACGTCATCTGCTTCGTATCCTTCGAGTTCTATCACCTTGATTCCCATAGCGTTCACGAGTCTCTTTATGTAAGGAAGTTGCTGAACCATAAGGTCAGGTGTTTTGGGCCTCTTCGCCTTGTAAGTTTCAAGGAGCGTGTGTCTATAGGTGATGGTCTTCTTATCGAATGCGAACGCCAGATAATCTTCTCCTTCCTTTACGTGATCCTTTATGAATCTCACAAGCATCTTGGCAACACCATAAGTTGCGTTAGTTGGAATACCAGAGGATGTGGATAAAGCTCTGTCTAGGGCGTAGAATGCTCTGTAAGCTAAAGCGGTTCCATCGAAGAGAAAAAGCCTCCCCATCGTTTCACCCACCTTTCACGCACTTCCATCCCTCAAGAATCTAACAAAATCCATTACCTTGTCTGTGATAACACCGTCTATGAATCTTTCTATCTTCTTGAAGAATTCTATATCGTTCAATGTCCAGACAAATATTCTTATACCCCTATCCTTCAGAAAACTACAGAACTCCTCGGCCTCTTTTGAAAACATCTGGAACGCTTGATAAGGTACATGAACAGAGAAAGGCTTATTTTTCACAATCCTTTCAACTAGTTTTACAGGGTTTTCCTTGTGCTCTTCACCTATCAGGTATCCGAACTTCAGCGATGGGAATCTCCTGATAAGATCTTCCAGTAGTTCATGATCGAAAGAGGAAAACACGGTGAACGCTGAAAGTCCCCGTGACACTACCATATCCACCGATGGGTAGGAAGCCATTCTGTCTTTTATCTCAACGTTCAACCATTTGTTCTTTGGCACGATGTCCAGAACCTCTGAAAGAAGTGGTATCTTCTCCCCTCCTATATTTATTCTCAGAAGATCTCTGTAATCCATGTCCGATATTCTCTCACTCCTTCCAGCCATTCTTTTAAGATCCTCATCATGAAAGACCACGATCTCTCCATCTCTGGTCATCCTGACATCCAGCTCCACACCGTCTGCTCCGGCTTCATAAGCTTTTCTGAAAGCCGTCAACGTGTTCTCAGGATATATATCTGAAAGACCTCTATGGGCTAAAACAAGCATTCAACCATACCCCCTCACTTGTAGAAGTTATAGGTGTTCATGATATGGTCGACGAATTCATCAGTTTTCTTCATCCCTTCCGCCACGAAGACCCATCTGTTTCTCCACCAGCAAACGATTTCTTTACCATCCTTTTTCGTTGAAACTCTACCACTCCATGGAAGTTCTAGGATCGTCCGCCACCAGAACATTCCCAGTCTGTCCGCTATTTTCTTCCAAACGTTCTTAGCAGATTTTGAATCTTCTCCCTTGTAAACGTGAAGAAAGAAAGTATCTCCATCTTTTTTGAAAACGCCTACCATACCATCGAAAGGTATCTCCAGATAATCGGACTCTTTGAACATATCGATCAGTTCATAATCGTTTGCCACCACTTTGATCGCACTCTCCTTAGCCATTGACTCTGGTGGTACTGAAACCCTCAGCACACCACAGGAACCGAGGAGAACGATCAAAACAAAGAGGATAAGAAACTTTCTTATCATTCTTCCTCCTCCCCTATCTTGAGAAGGGCAAGGAAGGCTTCTTGAGGAATCCTGACTCGCCCAATTTCTCTCAATTTCTTTTTTCCTTCCTTCTGCCTCTCTAGCAGCTTCATCTTCCTGGTAACATCACCTCCGTAACATTTAGCAAGAACGTCTTTTCTGAGAGCCTTTATATCCGTTCTTGCAATTATTCTTCCCCCAGCTTTTGCCTGTATAGGTATTTGGAACTGGTGACGAGGTATGAGGTCTTTTAACTTGTTCACAACCTTCCTTGCAACCTCGTACGCCTTGCTTTTGTGGGCTATGAAGGATAGCGCATCCACAGGTTCTCTGTTCACAAGTATCGTTATCTTGACAAGATCCGATTTTCTGTACTCTTTGAACTCGTAGTCCATCGACGCAAATCCTCTGCTCACAGCTTTCATCCTGTCGAAGAAATCGAAGATTATTTCAGAAAGGGGGGCATCGAAATGAAGTATCACACGATTCTTTCCAGCGTTCTCCGTTGTTCTGAGAGAACCCCTTTTCTCGTTCTGAACCAGGTTCATCAAAGGACCTATGTAATCGTTCGGAGTAATTATGGAAAGGTCAACGTACGGTTCATATATCTCGAGTATCTCACCCTCATCTGGGAATTTGGCAGGGTCCGTTACTTCTAGAGTCTCTCCTCTCCTTGTCACCACTCTGTATTTAACATTTGGAGCTGTAAGAATAACGGCAAGTTCGAATTCCCTTTCTATTCTCTCCCTCACAACATCCATGTGAAGGAGTCCCAAAAATCCGCATCTGAAACCAAAGCCAAGTGCCGGTGATCTTGTCGGCTCGAAAATCAAAGCGGAATCGTTCAGTTTCAATTTTTCAAGGGCCTTTCTCAGATCTTCGAAGTACTCTGGAACGCCAGGAAACATACCCGCATATACCATGGGCTTTATTTCTTTGTAACCTGGAAGAGGCCTTTCAACAGGGTCGTTGACGTGGGTTATCGTGTCTCCAACCCTTGCAAGTGATACCTCCTTTATCCCTGCTATGACGTACCCCACTTCCCCTGC